>Ga0256843_1000322_pt1 | contig 41139 bp, 40 predicted proteins | sample AlvinellametaG_FD_191572 | JGI IMG/M metagenome (GOLD analysis project Ga0256843, IMG submission 191572) | Pompeii worm associated microbial communities from hydrothermal vent at the East Pacific Rise, Pacific Ocean - Alvinella | ecosystem: Host-associated > Annelida > Integument > Unclassified ...
AGAGTTTGTCAAATTTTAAGCAATCGCCTATTTTTAGTATAATTGCACCAAAAAAGGATTTTGAGTGAGAGAATACAATCCTAAAGAATACGAAAAAAGCACGTACGAAACTTGGGAAAAAGAGGGATTTTTTGAAGTTGACTATTCAAAAGATAAAAACTTCTGTATCATGATGCCTCCTCCAAACGTCACAGGAAGCCTTCATATCGGTCACGCTTTGACTTTTACGCTCCAAGATATTATGGTTAGATACAAAAGAATGGACGGCTACGCTACGCTTTGGCAACCGGGAACCGACCACGCCGGAATCGCAACTCAAAACGTTGTTGAAAAACAACTATTGGCCGAAGGAAAAACAAAAGAAGAGTTAGGACGCGAAGAGTTTTTAAAAAGAGTATGGAAATGGAAGGAATTCTCAGGCGGTACGATTACAAAACAGCTTAGAAGCCTCGGTGCATCTCCTGCGTGGAGTAGAGAGAGATTCACAATGGATGAAGGACTTCAAAGAGCCGTTAGAGTAGCATTTAAAAGACTATACGACGAAGGCTACATCGTAAAAGGCAACTATATGGTTAACTGGTGTCCGAAAGACGGGGCACTAAGCGATATCGAAGTGGAATACGAAACTCATGAGGGAGAACTTGTTTATATCAAATACCCGATTGTAGATAGCGACGAATATATCGTAGTGGCAACGACAAGACCCGAAACTTATTTCGGAGATACGGCAGTTATGGTAAACCCTGAAGATGAGAGATATAAACATCTAATCGGCAAAAAAGTAAGACTTCCTATTATAAATAGAGAAATTCCGATAATTGCAGATGAATACGTAGATATGGAATTCGGTACGGGTGCTGTGAAAGTAACGCCGGCTCACGACCCGAACGACTACGAAGTAGGACTTAGACACAACCTTGAACTTATAAAAGTATTCGATGAAAAAGGTATCTTAAACGAACACGCCGGAGAATTCAAAGGACTTGACAGACTCGAAGCAAGACCTAAAATAGTAGAAAAGTTAGAAGAATTAGGTTTTATCGAAAAAAGAGAAAAACATATTCACCAAGTGGGTCACTGCTACAGATGTAAAAGTGTAATCGAGCCGTATGTTTCGACTCAGTGGTTTTTGAAAAAAGAAGTGGCGATTCCTGCAATCGAAGCGGCAAATAGAGGTGATGTGAAATTTCATCCGGCTCAATGGAAAAACAACTATGACGCTTGGATGAGAGAACTTAGAGATTGGTGTATCAGCCGTCAGCTATGGTGGGGACACCAAATTCCGGTATATTACTGCGACGAATGCGGACATGAATGGGTAAGCGTGGAAGAACCGAGTGAATGTCCGAAATGTCATAGCAAAAATTTCCATCAAGACCCGGATGTACTCGATACTTGGTTTAGTTCGGCTCTTTGGCCTTTTTCAACTCTCGGATGGGAAAACGGCGAATGGGGCAAAGGTATTAAATGGCAACCTGAAGATTTGGAAAGATTTTATCCGAATAATCTTTTAATTACGGGATTTGATATTCTCTTTTTCTGGGTTGCGAGAATGATGATGATGGGAGTTCATTTCTTAAAAGACGTACCTTTCCGTGACGTATATCTTCACGCACTCGTTAGAGACGAACACGGTCAAAAAATGAGTAAATCAAAAGGAAACGTAATAGACCCTCTTGAAATTATCGAAAAATACTCAGCCGACGCGCTTAGATTCACTCTTGCGGTACTTGCTGTACAAGGAAGAGATATTAAACTTAGCGAAGCTAAAATCGTAGAATCGAGAAACTTTACCAATAAACTCTACAACGCCGCAAGATTTTTAACTATGCATCAAGAAAAATTCGAAGATTTGGATAATATCGAAATTAAAACGGAACTTGGAAAATGGATGCTTTATAAATTCAACGAAGCCGTTAAAAACGTTAGACGCGAACTTGACGAATACAGATTTAACGACGCAGCAATGACTCTTTATAGATATTTATGGCAGGATTTCTGCGACTGGGGAATCGAACTTAGCAAAGTAAGCAAAGATTCTATTGCGGAGCTCGGAGCTATTTTCAAAGAATCTATGAAACTTCTTCATCCGTTTATGCCTTTCTTGACTGAATTTTTATATCAAGAATTAAGCAAAACCGACGTAAAAGAAAATACTATTATGTTAAAAGAGTATCCGAAAGTAAAAGATGTGGAAAAACCTGCTGATTTCGATTTGATAATCGAAGCGATTGTAAGTCTTAGAAGAATAAAAGCCTTAACTCAAAGCAACTTCAAAAAAGCGTATGTTTTGGCGAATCTACCTGAAATGGCAAAAGAATACATCAAAAAACTTGCAAAAGTAGAAGAGTTAGAATTCGTAAACGAACCTATTGAAAATGCAATCAGAGATATAAGCGACAATCTCGAAACTATGGTTAGCAAAGAAGAAATAGACCTAAAACCGATTATCGAAAGATTGAACAAACAAAAACAAAAATTACAAAAAGAAGTGGAAAAATTAGAGAAAAAACTACAAAACAAAAACTTTATCGAACGCGCACCAAAAGAAGTGGTTGAGAAAAACCAAGCCGAATTAAACGAAAATAAAGAAAAACTTCAAAAAATTGAAGAAGAACTAAGGAAATTAAATGCGTAAAATTATCTTTTTACTCCCTTTTTTGCTTTTTTTGGCTTGTAGCAATAAAACGGCCGAAAAAACTGCAAACTCCGCTCTTGGAATTCACAACCAAATCTATAAAGCACTAAAAAACGGCTATTATGACAATGCCGATAATTATCTTTTGGACCTTGAAGCAGCGTTTCCGGGTTCTATTTATATAAAAGAAGATTTATTAATGCTTTTTTACGCTCACTTAAAAAATGAGGATTTTCAGCTTGCGAAATTTTATTTGAATCAATACGAAAAAAGATTCGCAACCCCACAAGAAATTCCTTGGTGCGAATACCAAAAAATCAAAATAGATTTTCTCTCTTACCAAAACTCATACACAAACGAAGGAAAAATCCTCAATTTGATAAAAGAGTGTGAAAATTACAGATTGCAGTATCCTAACTCAGATTTCTTATACGAAGTAAACACAATTTATATGAAAGCACTCTTGACAAAAAAATATCTATACGCTAAAATATATAAGCTATATAAAAAAGAAGGCAAAATAAAAGCCGCTCAAAAATACAAAACTACATTACCAAAAGATTCAAAACCGCCTGTAATTCCATGGTATAAAAAACTATTTTATTGGTAAGGAGAGACATGACATTAGAAAACTATAAAGATTTACCGGCTGAAATTCCCGTAATAAAAGAAAAAGAATTAATTTATCCTTTTATGATTATTCCGATTTTTCTTGAAGAAAAAGAGGATATTATAGCTATTCAAAAAGCAATAAACGACCACTCTTTAATCTTCGTCTCAATAAAAGACGAACCCGGAACATACGGTACTATCGGTACTATTATCAGAAAAGTAACACTCCCTGAAGGCAAAGTAAAAATCTTATTTCAAGGGCTTGCAAGAGGTAAAATTATCGAAATTACCGATAAAAGACCGACAATTGCGATTGTTGATAAAGTAGCAAGCGAACCCGGAGATAAAAAAGAAGTTTCCGCACTTCTTGAAACGCTAAAAGAGCATATCGTTACTTTGAGCGAACTTAATCCATTTTTTCCAAAAGACTTTATAAAAATTATAGACAGCAATTCAGACGCCGATAGAATAGTAGATATTATTGCAAGTTCTCTAAAACTTCCTATCGAAAAAGGATACGAACTTTTCAAAGAAATAAACACAAAAGAGAGACTCATTAAATTAATTCATTTTATTTTAGAAGAGATTGAATCTATCAAACTAAAAAACGAGCTCTCAAGAAAAGTAATGGAGCAAGTCCAAGAAGCCAATAGAGAACATCTTCTAAAACAACAACTAAAACTTATCCAACAAGAGCTCGGTATGACAAACGAGCTTGAAGAAGAGATAAAAGAGTATAGAGAAAAACTCGAACAATTAAAACCTTGCATGAGAGAAGACGCATATAAAGAGATAAAAAAACAAATCGACCGCTTATCACGTATGCACCCCGATAGTGCCGAAGCCACCACGACTCAAAACTATATCGAATGGGCTTTGGAAGTTCCTTTTTGTAACTATGCAAAAGAAGATTTCAGTATTGAAGAACTTCAAAAAAGGCTTGATAAAGACCATTACGGACTAAAAAAACCAAAAGAGAGAATAGTAGAATATTTTGCGGCAAAAGAGCTTACTAAGAAAAGAAACGAAGAATTCAGCGGCGCCACTTTATGTTTTGTAGGGCCTCCAGGAGTTGGTAAAACGAGTCTTGCAAATTCGATAGCAAAAGCGCTTGATAGAAACCTTGTTAGAATCGCTCTTGGGGGACTTGAAGACGTAAACGAACTAAGAGGTCACAGAAGAACTTACATCGGAGCAATGCCAGGACGTATTGCTCAGGGAATCATCAACGCAAAAGAGATGAACCCGGTTATGGTACTTGATGAAATAGACAAAATCTCAAGATACAGAGGAGACCCGACAGCCGTACTTCTTGAGATATTAGACCCTGAACAAAATACCCATTTTAGAGATTTATATCTGAATTTCGATCTTGATTTAAGCAAAGTACTATTTATCGCAACGGCAAACGACCCGAGCACCATTCCGGCACCTCTTAGAGACAGAATGGAGATGATTTTTATAGGAAGCTACACACCTCAAGAGAAATTCGAAATAGCAAAAAGATACCTTATCCCGCAAGAAGCGAAAAAACATTCTCTTAAAAAAAGCGAAGTCTCTATTAGCGATGCGGCGTTAAGAGAAATAATAGACAAATATACAAAAGAAGCTGGAGTTAGAAACTTAAGAAGAATAATCGCGAAAATTATGAGAAAAGCCGCTCTTGAGATTTTAGAAGGTAAAGAAAAAGTAAAAGTTACGCTCAAAAACTTAAAAGATTATCTCGAAAAAGGCTATTACGGAATCGAAGCCGTAGAGAAAAAAGACAAAGTCGGAGTAGTAAACGGACTTGCATGGACTCCTGTTGGTGGAGACGTACTTAAAGTCGAAGCCGTAAAATATAGAGGAAAAGGCCAAGTTATCTTAACCGGGCAACTCGGAGACGTTATGAAAGAATCGGCTCATATAGCATTTACACTTATCAAAGTCTTAATCGACAACAAAAAAATAAAAGTAAAAGAGAAATCTAAAGAGCCGATTTATTACAAATACAACGTCCATATTCACGTACCTGAGGGAGCGATACCAAAAGACGGACCGAGTGCGGGAATTACGATGGCAACGGCAATTGCAAGTATATTTAGCGATACAAAAGTAAAATCCGACGTAGCGATGACGGGTGAAATTACTCTAACCGGAGAAGTTTTACCAATCGGCGGGCTTAAAGAAAAACTGATAGCCGCTTATAAAGCTAAAATCAAAAAAGTACTCATACCGGTAAAAAATTATGAAAGAGACCTTGATGACGTTCCTGAGGAAGTAAAAGAAGGGCTTGAAATAGTACCGGTAAAAACTATTGACGAAGTTTTGGACCATGCCCTCGTAAAATAATATTTTTAATCCCTCTTTTTCTTTTTGCTTCTGTTAAAAGCGAAATAATTAACTTTTACAAAAAAACATATCCCAATATTATTATCGAAAAAATAACTGCAAACCCCGCACTTCCGAAACATTATAAAAAAATAAAATTCCTATTAAGCCCGAAACAAAATTCAGGAAGTATCATAATTGACGGAAAATATTATTACATTACTATAAAAGCTGAAATTCCGGTTTTCGTAGCAACTTCCATAATCAGACAAAACTCCCCTATTTTGCCTTATGTAGTAAAAAAAATCGTAAAATTCAGATATTTTTATTCAAAACCTCTTGAAAAAATTTCACCTAACCTCATTGCATCAAAAATAATTTCGAAAAATTCCGTTATCAACGAATCGAATACGAAAATAGCACCTGCCGTTTTAAGAGGAGAGAGAGTAAGCGTCTTGATAAAATCGAAAAACATTACCATATCTTCGAGTGCAAAAGCACTAAGAGACGGAAACATAGGAGATATTATACCTATTGAAATGAACAGAAAAATCTTCAATGCAAAAGTTACCGACAAAGGCGTCGTAAATTTAGAAAATTAACTATTAGCTAAAGGGTCGGCTCCGAAGTCATTGGTGCCTTCTGTACCTTTTTTGAATAAAAGAAAAAGCCCGATAATAAAATTCACAACAGGCACCAACATCAAAAGAGCCCACCAACCGCTTCTATTCAAATCGTGAAATCTTTTTACGATAATTGCAAAATTCACCCATATCATAGGAATAACCAAAAGAATAAAAATCATACATATGGAGCTATCCGGATTATTTTTACAAACAAAGTCAGGCGCTAAACTCACCAAAAACAACCCCAACATAACAGCAAAATATTTCAACCTATTTATTCTACCTTTAAACGAAAATAGAAGTTCTAACATAATTTCTCACTTTTTTTAGCAATTATACTTTTAAAATTGGATAAAATCAATAAAGATTAAAAATTTAATATAATCACACAAATATTTAAACGGAGCGAAAATGAAAAAAATATTGGTTTGTATATCGGGCGCAAGCGGAGCAAGTTTGGGGCTGAAACTCTATAGCCTAATTCCTCCCGAATACGAAAGATTCTTAGTTTTAAGCGAACACGCTAAAATCGTACTCGAAAAAGAAGAAAATATTTTTCTAAACGACGACATCGCAGCAGCTCCTGCAAGCGGAAGTTTCGGAATCGACGTAACTTTTATAGTGCCTTGTAGTATGAATACTCTTGCAAAAATCGCTCTTGGAATTGCGGATAATCTTATTACAAGAGCGGCGCAAGTTGCGATAAAAGAGAAAAAAAAGCTCATAATCGCGCCTCGTGAGATGCCTTTTAGCGAGATTTATTTGGAACATATGCTAAAATTATCAAAATTACAAAATGTTATAATTGCACCTCCGGTAATAGCCTATTACAACAAACCCGAAACAATAGACGATATGGAAAAATTCTTAATAGGCAAATGGTTTGATTTGGCGGGAATTGACAATAAACTTTTTAAAAGGTGGAAATAGTGTATACAAAAGCCATATATCCTGGAACTTTCGACCCCGTGACAAACGGGCATGTGGATATTATCAAAAGAGCTTGTAAGATTTTTGATAAAATAATAGTAGCAGTAGCTGACAATAAAGACAAAAAAACGATGTTTTCTCTTGAAAAAAGAGTGGAAATGATGAAAAAAGCTACAAAAGATTTTCCTAAAATAGAAGTGAAAAGTTTTTCTTCTTTGCTTGTGGATTTTGCAAAAAAAGAAGAAGCGAAGATTATCATAAGAGGTCTGAGGGCTGTGAGTGATTTTGAATACGAACTTCAAATGGGTTACGCAAACAAATCGCTTGATAACGAAATCGATACGATTTATTTAATGCCGAATCTCGATAACGCTTTTATCTCTTCAAGCGTTGTGAGAAGTATTTTAAAATACAATGGCGACGTTTCTCATTTGGTACCGAAAGAAATATTAGAGGATTTGAAATGTATATAGCATTAGAAGGTATCGATACGGCGGGCAAATCTACACAAATAGAACTGTTAAAAAAAGAATTCGAAAACGCTGTTTTTATAAAAGAACCCGGTTTTACCAAATTCGGAGAAAAACTTAGAGAAATAATATTTCATGACGAAATTACTAAAAAAGCCGAGCTTTTTTTGTTTCTTGCAGATAGAGCAGAAACCGTAGAAAAAGTTATAAAGCCGAATTACAACAAATTAATAATAAGCGATAGAAGCGTTATAAGCGGAATAGCTTACGCTATGGAATTTTTCGATTTCGATTTGCTTGTGAATCTAAACAGATTCGCAACGGACGGAATTTTTCCGAATTTCGTATTTATATTGACACTTGACGAAGAGACTCTAAAATCAAGACTTTCGCAAAAAGAACACGATAATATAGAAAAAAGAGGCATAAAATACCTCCTAAACATCCAACAAAATATGATAGATACGTGCAACAGACTCGAAATCCCTTATCAGCTCATACCAGCAAATTCAACTATCGAAGCTATTAATTTCAGAATAAAAAAGGTGATAAGTGAGTTTGTTTAGTAAAATAAAAAAGGACTTTTTAGCCGTAAAAGATAGAGACCCGGCGTTTAAAAACGGAATAGAACTTTTTTATGCTTATCCCGGGATTTGGGCTCTTGTAAATTACAGAATCGCAAATGCAATTTATAAAAAGGGCTTTAAAAGATTTGCAAGATTTATTATGGCCGTGAATCAATTCATAACAAATATCGATATTCACCCGGGAGCAACAATAGGTGAAAACGTCTTTATAGACCACGGAATAGGCGTAGTTATAGGAGAGACGGCAATTGTTGGAAACAACGTAACTATTTACCAAGGCGTTACGCTTGGTGGTGTAAGTCTGAATCCGGGCAAACGCCACCCTACTATCGAAGATGACGTCACAATAGGTGCGGGGGCTAAAATTTTGGGAAATATCACTATAGGAAAAGGTAGTAAAATAGGAGCTAATTCCGTCGTCGTAAAAGACGTACCACCATATTCGACCGTTGTGGGAATTCCTGGTAAAGTTATAAAAAGAAAAGACTACTCGCCTCTTGCTCACAATAAACTACCAGATATTGAAAAAGAGCTTTTCGAATATTTGATGGATAGAATTAAAGTACTCGAAGAAGCCGTAACTAAAGGTGAGAGCGATATAATTCAAAAAGATGAAGAGATAGAGAAAAAATATAGGGACTATTTGGAAGCCCTAAAGAGAGATTAAAATTTATTTTTCTTTACATTCTCAAGCATTTTATCCGCCATATCGTTTACTTCTTCGGCGATAGTATTTACTTCTTCTACCGAATTCTCCATAAGTTTGGTTTTTTCGTTTACATCTTCGATTTTAGCGGTCGCGTTTGCAATTTCATCGGTTTGTTTTATAATAGCTTCACCGATATTCGTAATCGATTGAGTTAAAAGATTAATATTCGCATCGATTTCACTTAAGCTTTTTTGAGTTTTTTCAGCCAATTTTCTAACCTCATCCGCAACTACGGCAAATCCTCTTCCGTGTTCACCGGCTCTTGCAGCTTCTATTGCGGCATTTAACGCTAAAAGATTCGTTTGGTCGGCAATTTCTTGAATAATACCAACTACGTTTTTAATATCTTGAGATTGGTCGATAACCGTTTTTGTTTGATTTGAAATTTCAAAAATTTCGTTATTTAAATTTTGCATAATATTCGCAACCTCGGACAACTCATAAGAAGCTTCTTTTGCGGCATCTTTTAGTGCGTGCATTTTCTCTTTCAATTCACTTGCGGTTTGCGATAAAATATCCCCGTTTTCTTTATTTACGCTCAAAATACTCACAATCGTATCAAGTACGCTATTTACGGCAAGTTCCACTTTACCGATTGCATTTTGAATTCTTTTCGTAAAATCTTTATGCATTGCGCTATCGAGAACTTTTACAGTTTTATTTACGTCTTTTCCGATAATTTTTTCTAATGAATCTTGCATTTCGTTAAATATTACTCTCACTTTTTCAAGGTCAGGATTTGAAGCTTGTTCGTAAATTCTGCCCTCTAATACTCCGTTTTTCATTTTTTCAACTTCTCTAACCAATCCTTGAATCATAGCGGCATCTTGCATCAAACCTTCTTCTATTTTACTTATATTTTGATTAATAACTTTTGCCATTTGCCCTAATTCGTCATTCGAATTTATCTGTATCTCTTTTGCCTGAGTAGTTTCTCTATTTAAGAATCTAAAGAATTCCAACAAACCTTCTTTAAGTTTTTCTGTAGATTCGACTAAATTTTTAGAAATGATAAAACTCAAAGCCGCCACTGCCAAGATAATTAAAATCACAACAGCAACAATCGTATATAGATAAATAGTCGTATTTTGAACAATAGTATGAATTTGAGTTAAAATCTCTTTTCCTAATTTATCGATTAAAGCTTTTATTTTATTGATTACTTGAGTGGATAGAGCAATCCAATCTTTCGGATTAAGTCCGCTAAGTTTCACACCTTTAGTTGATAACGTCTTAAAGGCTTTAATAGCCGGTGAATCGTTAACTTTTACTATTTTGTCAAGTTCGTGTACGTTTAGGTGTTCTTCATATCCTTTTACAACATACGGCAAGCCGTTATAATATTGAGTGAATACTTTTTTAATTTCACCGATTAACTCTTTTTCTTGTTTGGATTCTCCAAGAGCTTCATACTCTTTGATTTTTTTATTTAATAAAGCGTATTGTCTGTCAAATTTTTCTTTGTACTTTTCTTTTCCTCTTAATACGTAATTTTTAAAATTATGAATAAGCCCGCCATAACCTACAAGCTCTTTCATTTGAGAAACAATATGTCTTTTTTCATTATAAGAGTTGATAATTTCTCTGATTCTTTTAATTTGAGACGTAACTTCTAAAATCTGCTTTGCAATTTTAGGATATTTTTTAATAATATCTTTTTGATAAGCAATAGCACTGTTCCATTTTACAAGTAAATCGTGAGGTAATTTTCCCGTACTAAGCATATACGCAACAATTGCTCTTTCTATACCCATTTTTTCCGTAAGTTTTAATAAATCGAAATATTTAGCGATATCATCCGTTATCGTTTCATCTGCTTGATATTTTAAAATCTCATCTTTAGTATCGATAAAATATCCGTTAATATCGGAATAGTAATCGATAACATCGATAGGAGCTATTTGTAAAGAATCAACTTTTTGTCTTATCGAATCAATCATCGAATATTTCTCAAATGCTTTTTGATAGTAATGATAAACGTGTTTATCAAGCTTTTGAAGTTTATATTGACTAACCTCTTTTTTCAAATCGGCAAAAGCCATATCAACTTTTTTTCTTTGCTTATTCAACTCCTCTTTAAATTTCTTACCGCCGTTTGCAATATATGCGATACTATAACCTCTCTCTTTTTGGAGTTCGTGAATAGCTTTTGATGTGTGCTTGATAGTAAGCTGCATTATATTTTCGAGTTTTTTTAGATTGGAAAGATTTTGATAATTGTCATATATCAAATAACTCGCAAACACAAGCAAAAAAAAGACCGGCAACGCTACAATCATAAACATCTTCTGTTTAATACTCAAATTCTTCAACATCTCGTCCCCTTCAAGTAAATTTTATGCAATATCGGTACTTTTTAATTTTTATTTAACTTTTTGAAAAAAGTTTTTATAAATTAGAAAATTAATCTTTTTTAGTATATAATTTCCTATAAAAAAGGGTTTGTAATGTTTAGCAAAAGAATTGAAAAATTAAGCCCCTCTTTGACTATCGCTATCTCTCAAAAAGCAAGAGAATTAAAAGCACAAGGAAAAGACGTTTTGGCATTCAGTGCCGGTGAGCCGGATTTTGATACTCCGGAAGTTATCAAAAAAGCTGCGATTAAAGCAATTGAAGAAGGATTTACGAAATATACTGCCGTTGCCGGAATTCCGGAACTTCTTGAAGCAATTAAAACCAAACTGAAAAGAGATAACGACCTTGAATATGAAACTGACGAAATCGTCGTAAGCAACGGTGCGAAACAATCTCTTTTTAACATCTTCGCATGTCTTATCGACGAAGGCGACGAAGTTATAATCCCTGCACCTTATTGGGTAACATACCCGGAACTTGTAAAATACCACGGCGGTGTACCCGTAAGTATCGAAACGGATGAAAGTACGGGATTTAAAATTACACCTGAAATGCTAAAACAAGCTGTCACTCCTAAAACTAAAATTTTACTTTTAACATCTCCGAGCAACCCGACAGGTGCCGTTTATACGAAAGAAGAACTTAAAGCACTTGCTGATGTATTAAAAGATACGAATATCTGGGTTGTTAGTGACGAAATGTACGAAAAACTTATTTACGACGGAAAATTCACGGCAACCGCAAGTATTAACGAAGATATGTTAAAAAGAACTATTACCGTTAACGGGCTTAGTAAATCTCACGCAATGACCGGGTGGAGATTCGGATATTGTGCAAGTAAAAATAAAGAACTTGTAAAAAACATGATAAAACTTCAATCTCAAAGCACATCAAACATCAATTCAATCACTCAAAAAGCCGCAATTCCGGCACTTCTTGGAGAAGCGGACGCTGATGTGGAGATGATGAGGAAAGAGTTTGAAAAAAGAAGAGATTACGTTTATGAAGCGTTTAATAAAATCCCGGGATTATCGGCTGCAAAACCAGCCGGGGCTTTTTATATTTTCGTAAATCACAAAGAAATTATGCCGGAATCTATGAATTTCGCTTTAACTCTTCTTGAAGATAAAGGCGTGGCTGTTGTGCCGGGAATCGGATTCGGAAGCGAGGGGTATTTTAGATTTTCTTTTGCTACGGATATAGAAACAATAAAAGAAGGAATCAAAAGAATAGAAGAGTTCGTAAAGGCTATTTCATGATTAAGCACGTCGTAATTTTCAAAACAAAAGAGGACGCTCCTCTTTTAGAATTTAAAAAAAGAATAGAAAATTTAAAAAATTTTATTCCGGAAATTAAACATATCGAAGTAGGTGTCGATATTAGATATGATAAAAATCCGAGTGATTTTTGTGTCATTACGGAAGTAGAAAGTTTAAAGGAGCTCGACATTTACGCAAAACATCCTAAACATTTGGAAGTTATTGAATTTATAAAACCTTATGTTATTGAAAGAAGAGTAGTGGATTATAATGTTTAGACTTAAAATTCTTCTTAAAAACACCGGGGCTTCAAGCGTTATAATAGCCCTTTTATTTGTAATTTTCGCAATTATAGTAGCAAACGGTTATTATATTGTACACTCTCTTAACAAATACACCAAATACGATAGTCTTTTAATTAATAAATTAGGACAAATCAGAGGAAACATTCAAAGATATACGAAATTCAAAATAATAAAAGATTCTCAAAAAATAAATCAAATTAAAAACAATATTGAATTCGATTTCAAAACAATTAAAATGCTTATTGATAATTTTCCTGAAACAATACCTGAAAAATATCGGATTAGATTTTATGATATATATACCAATCTCTATTCCATATGGCAAGAAATCGAAGATACAAACGAAAAACAAGAACTAATAAACAAATCGGAAAAAGCTTGGAAAATAGCCGATTCGATAACTGCTATGATGCAAAACATTTCCGAGAAGAAGATAGAAATTATTTCAAAAAGATTTTCGTTAGCTTCAATGCTTGCAGCAGCTTCTATATTAATTTTGATACTTTTCGTTTATAGGGTAATTCGCGTAGGTCTTGAGAGAACATCCATTACAGATTCTCTCACAGGTCTTTACAACAGACTCTTTTTCAACGAACAAATCGTCTATAATATAGAAAAATACAATCGCTACGGAGAACCGTTTTCTATGATGATGTTCGATATAGACAATTTCAAATCCATAAACGACACATACGGACATAATGAAGGTGATAGAGTTTTAAAAGAGATAGCGGCAATCATCAAAAAAACTATAAGAAAAACGGATTTACCTTTCAGATACGGCGGTGAAGAATTCGTAATAATCTTCCCTAAAACAAAAATAACATCCGCAAACACAATCGCTCAAAGAATTAAGAAAGAAATTGAAGAAAACATCAAAGTATATTCTCAAAAAATAACAATCAGCGGGGCTGTAGGAGAATATCAAGACGAAGGAATTTATAAATTCATCCAAAAAATAGACAATAAACTTTATGAAGCGAAAAGAACGGGAAAAAACAAAGTCTTACTTGCAGCTTCAAAAACTAAGATTTAGACTCTTTTTTTAATTCTCTAAAAACATAAATAGAAGCGATAACAATAACACCCCCAAGAAGTATCAAACTTCCGTAAACCACCTCTTTATGAGCGGCCTCTCCCGCTCCGAAAATATATCCTATCATTATTAAAAATCCGGTCCAGATAAGATTCGCACTGAAAGTCAAAGGAATAAACCAGCGAAGAGGCATATGAGACAGACCTGCAGGAATTGATATATATTGCCCGAGCCCCGGAGTCAAAGGAGCCAAAAACGCTGAAATTTTTCCGTGCTGATTCCAAAATTTCGTAACTTTTTCGATTACGGGTTTGTCTTTTAAAAACTTATTAACAATCCACTTAGCAAGAAAATAGTTAATAAGAGCCCCGCTCAAACTACCAAGTGCGGCACAAACCCAAACAAGATATAAATTCATATCTCCTTTTGCCGCCAAATATCCCGCAGGAAGCAAAACAAGCTCGCTTGGTACGGGAATAAAAGTCCCGACTAAAAGCATATAAAAGTATATTCCGATATATCCTAAAGAATGCGCAAAATTTACCAAAAAATCCACTATTTGCTGAAACATCATATCCCCTATACGTCAAATTCCGCAATTACCGGTACGTGATCGGATGGTGTCGGTTTTCTTTTTCTTCTTATTGAAGTTAAAATTTCTAAATTTTTAAATTTTTCAAACAGAGGTTTGGTAACAAGGATATAATCAAGCCTCAATCCTTCGTTTTTATAAACCGCCGCACCTCTATAATCATAAAACGTAAATACTTTTTCATTCGGATACTCTTTTCTTATGATATCGACAAATCCGATATCCAAAAACTTGGAAAGTATCGCTTTTTCTTCAGGTAAATGAGTGACTTCTCCCTCCCATATCACTTCATCCCACACATCAAGCTCTGTATGTGAAATATTAAAATCACCGCAAATAAGTACTTTATCTTTACTTAAATCAAATCTTCTAAGCCATTCGAAAAGCTTATCGTAAAAATACATTTTATATTCGAATCTATCTCCGTAATTGTCCCCAAGAGGTGCGTAAATATTGATGATATGCACTCCGTTAATAAGCGTATAGATAAATCTCGGCTCGTTTAATTCTCCCTCAAATCCTTTTTGTGATTCTTCTATAGGAAATTTAGAACAAGTCGCAACTCCGTGAAGTCTTTTTTGGCCGTGAATCACACACTCGAAATCTTTATCAATCAAAGGAAAGTCTTTATTTTCGACTTTTATCTCCTGCATACACAAAACTTCGATATTATAATCGTTTACTAAATTTTGAACAATCTCAAGCCTACTTCTTATCGAATTAACGTTAAACGTGCATATTCTCATTTTATTTCCCCCAAAATGCAAAATAAAAAATAATCAATAATACAATAGCAAACATAAAAATCTTAAATCTCTTTGATTTTATTTCTTTTTTTTCGGGCAAATTAGGAGAAAAAAGAATCAACGGAGAATTAATATTTTCAGTTCTCCAATTAACATTTTTCATTATTATAGTCCCATTTTCCCTGGATTAAGAATTCCGTTCGGGTCGAAAGCTTCTTTTATTCTTTTAAACAGATTAAGCTCGGCTTCACTAAAGGCTATTTTCATAAACGGAGCTTTGCTAAGCCCTATTCCGTGCTCTCCGCTGAGAGTCCCTCCCATATCCACAACGGCTTTAAATATCTCTTCAACAGCCTCATATCCTCTTTTCACCTCATCTTCATTACTTCCGTCGACCATTACGTTTACGTGAATATTACCATCTCCCGCATGCCCGAAACACGGCACTACAAGTCCGTATTTTTCACCTATTTGAGTAATAACTCTCAAAGCGTCGGGAAGTTTGCTTCTTGGTACGGATATGTCTTCGTTTATTTTTTTACTTCCGTAAATCGTAATAGATTGACTTGCGTTTCTTCTTGCATACCAAATTTCATTCGCTTCGTTTTCATCGCGTGCAACTTTAAACTCTTTACATCCGTTTTCTTTAAAGCTTTTTTCTAAAATTCCAAGCTGATAATTTATCTCTTCTTCTACGTTCCCGTCAACGTCTCCTATCAACAACGCTCCCGCCCAATCAGGTAAATTCACAGCGAGTTTCTCTCTTAGGGCTTTAACAACCAACGAATCCATAAACTCCATAGCAACTGGCATTGCACCGCTTGCAAGCGATTTATAAACAGCATTCATAGCATCTTCTACGTTTTCGAAAATCCCCATATAAGTTTTTTTCATTTTCGGTTTTGGTAGAAGTTTTAGAGTAATTTCGGTAATCACCGCCAAAGTACCCTCACTCGCAATCAAAATCCCGGCTACGTTATACCCCGCTACGTCTTTAATAGTTCTTTTTCCGGCTCTGATGATATCGCCGTTTGGAAGTACGGCTTTTAGGCTCATAACGTAATCTTTTGTAATTCCGTATTTTGCCGCTCTCATACCCCCTGCGTTTTCACTGACGTTTCCGCCGATTGTAGAATAATCCATACTTGCCGGGTCAGGAGGATAAAAAAGTCCTTTTTCTTCAACGGCTTTTTGCAAATGAGCATTTACAACTCCGGGTTGCACCACAGCAACCATATCTTTTTCATCAATTTCAAGGATTTTATTCATATATTTTTCAACCGCCAAAATAATACCGCCGTTAACAGGCAGTGCACCACCGGTAAAACCGCTTCCAGCACCTCTTGGAATTACAGCGATTTTGTTATCGTTACAATATTTTAAAATTTTACTAACTTCCTCTTCATCTTGAGGAAAGACAACGGCTTCGGGATAATAATGCTCTTTTGTAGCGTCGTAAGAATAGGCTCTTAGATGAATTTTATCGGTTTTGATATCTTCTTCGCCTACAATTTTTTTTAGTTCCTCAATATGTTTTTTATCAAGCATCTTATTCCTTTATAAGCGATTTATAGTATTGTTCGATATTTTTACCGGTAATTTTAAAACTCGGAAAAGTTACGAAAAAGGCTTTATCGTATTTTGCTTTGAAATCGATATCTCTTTTCTTTATAGCATAAAAACTGAAACTGTCAACCTCATATATCTTATCAAGCACGAAAATTATTCTCCCGATATTCATATCGTTACAAAACTTCTCAAAATCTTCTCTTTTAGGCATTTCATCGATAAAAGGAGCGAAAATATCAGGCGAAATAATCGTATTGCCTTTATATAATTGCGCGGTTTTTATATATGCGTTTTGATTCGGCGCGATAATTAAGATTCTTCTATAGTTTTTACCCAAAATAATTTTATCTCCCGGTTTAGGTGATACCTTAGGCAGAGCAAAAGCGTCGTTTTTAAGCTCGGTATAGTTATAAAATTTTACGATATTCCCGAAAGCCACGGCTTTTGCGCAGATTATCGGAGTTTTATCATAGGTACAAATCACATCTCCGCTTATACCTTTTTTTATGTAGCTGTCGATTTTTGCATAGTCATTGTTTACGTTTAAGATTTTAACATCGAATGCAAAAGCGAATACTGCTAAAAATAATACAAAAATTATCCTCATTTAATTACCTTTTTGGTAAAATTATATCAAATAAAAGATTAAGGATACGTTATGAAATACGATATTTTGGTAATCGGCAGCGGTATTGCGGGTATGATGGCGGCTATAGAAGCAAAGGAACTCGGTAGTAACGTAGCGATTGTAATGAAAAAATCTCCTATGGCAAACAACTCTTTTATGGCAAAAGGAGGAATCAACGCCGCACTAAATAATATGGGCGACGGCGATTCTATAGAACACCATATCCAAGACACCCTAAAAGCAGGAATGGGACTTGCCGAAGAAGAAGCTGTCAGAATCTTTTGCGAACAAGCCCCTCAAATCGTTAGAGAACTTCACAGAAAATTCAAAGTGCCTTTTACTACACTGCCTGACGGAAGACTCGCGCAAAGACCTTTTGGAGGTACTAAATTCAAAAGAACGGTATTCGCCGCAGATGCAACGGGACCTGCGATTATGAAAGCACTAAATAAAGCACTTAACGACTTAAATATCGATACGATAAAAAACCACTTCGCACTCAATCTTTTGATAAACGACGGAAAAATAGCCGGAGCGACTTTAGTAGATGAAAAAGGTGAATTAAAAGTCATTCAAGCAAAAGCGGTTATAGTGGCGACAGGTGGTTTTGCCGGATTATACAGAGGTCACACCACAAATATAACCGACGCAACGGGAGACGGAATTGCAATGGGGCTAAGAGCCGGGCTTGAAGCTATGGATATGGAATTCGTACAATTCCACCCGACAGGTCTTGAAGGCACTAATTACCTAATAAGCGAAGCGGCAAGAGGCGAAGGCGGAAAGCTTATCAATAGCGACGGAAAAGAGTTCGTAGATGAATTAAATACCCGTGATTTCGTAACTCGTGCAATTGTCAAACAACTTCAAAAAGGAAAAAAAGTCTATTTAGACCTAACTGACATACCTGAAGAAATAATTAACACAAAACTTATAAATCTCAAAAAAAGAGTAAAATCCCTAAAAGGCATCGATATCTCAAAAGAACCTATTCCAATCTCTCCTCTTGCTCACTATACCATGGGCGGAATCAAAACCGACACTTACTGCTTTACAGATATCGAGGGGCTTTTTTATGCCGGAGAAGCCGGAAACAACGGAGTAAACGGAGCAAATCGTCTTGGAGGAAACTCTCTTAGTGAGGGTGCGGTATTCGGAAGAATAGCAGGATATCAAGCTGTAAAATATTCTCATAGACAACAAACTCAAATAGAGCCTAAAAAAGAAGATATTCAAAAAGACAAAGAGCTTATCGAAACTCTAAAAAATACAAAAATAGACGCCAAAAAAATAAAAGACGAAATCGGTGAGATTTTATTTAATAAACTCGGAATTTTAAGAAACGGATACGCTATAAAAAAAGCGTTGGATAAATTTGAAGATATTAAACGCGAAATGAGCCAAAACCACGAAAACGATTCATCTCTAAACGAAAAAATAGAGTGCTTAAATGCTCTTGATATTGCAAAAGTACTTGCAAAATCCGCCCTTTACAGAGAAGAGAGCAGAGGCGCTCACTTTAGAATGGATTACCCGGAAAGCGACCACGCATTCTTACATCACACATTGGAAAAACTCGACTAAAAGCCGAATTTTTCCACTTTTTCCACTATCAACTCTTCAATTAACGCAGGTTTAGCAAGAAAATATCCTTGAGCCAAATTAATTCCGGCTTTTTTAATTTCGTTTAAAATCTCTTCACTTTCGACATATTCAGCAACACTTAATAAATTAAGCTCTTTTGCCATATTCGAAATTACGTTTATTATTTTTTTATTATATTCGTCATCGATGTTTTTTATTAAACTTCCGTCGATTTTCAATACTTTTAAAATACCTTTTTTCACCAAATCCACAACACTTTGCAAAGATGTATATCCCGTACCGAAATCATCCACAGCAAAAAAGAGATTATATTTTTGATTAAGCTCAAATAAAATTTCTACGTTATCGACAAATTTTTGCTCTGTTAATTCAAGCAAAAGCCCGACTTGAATATTATCGATGAGCTTTTCGAGTTTTTCCAAATACTCTTCGTTAAGCAAAGAATTAAAACTGACGTTTACGAAAATTTTATCGGTAATTTGTTTGATTTTTTCTTTGTCTTCTATAAGTTTTCTCAATACCGCCAAATCCAGCTTTTCAATTAGATTCATCGAATATACCTCATCGATAAAAAGCCCGGCCGGTATTAGTTTGTCTTCATCAACAATCCGAGCCAATACTTCTAAAGAGTAGATTTTGTTTGTCTGGATATCGAAAATAGGATGATAAGCAAGTTTTAATTCAGCGTTTTCTATTTTACTTTTGATAAATTTCGAATCGTATCTGTTTTTAAGCCACGATTTTAACATCTCTTTTGAATAGTGATTGATTACAAGAAGTTTATTACATTTACTCTGTTTAGCTTTATTTTTGAGATGATTTAAAATCATTATCATTTCGTCTTTTTTGATATCGAAATACTCCTCTATCTCAAGTCCTGCGATTATAGGAGTAAATTCTATTTTGTTTTCATCAAGAATTACGGGCTCTTTAATTATTTCGATGATATTATCGATCATTTTTTTGTATTCGTCATACGAATAATCGATATTGAGCATATAAAAATTAGCTGTCATCCCTTTTACGACCAAACTTCTTGCCTGGTCTTTTTCGAAAAATCTATGAAGCCGTTTTTCTATTACTTCAAGAGCTTTAGTAATAGTCTCTTCTCCGTAGATAGAATTTAGGCTTTTTAAACTTTTCATATCGATTAACGTCACAAACTCTTTTTTATTTGTTTTGTATATCTCTATTAGCTTAAAAAAGCTTACTTCCAAATTTGAATAAGTTATAAAATAAAGTTCTCCTATAATGCCCTTAAATTTTAAAATCTGCTCTTTCAAATCCTTAAAAATCATATACGCTTCGCTATATGCGCTTTTTGCATAATAAAGATAAAAAGTATTTGCGAGTTTGTGTAAAAGCGAATGCAAATCATGCAAATACATACACAAATTCACATCGATACAAACCATCAAAGATTCCGGATAGTTCAGATACTCTTCAAACTTACATTCACTCGCGGCAATCAAAGGAAACTTCGAAATATCGTCTTCGCTTATACTTTCGATTATACTCTCTACCCAGGAGATATGAGATTTAAACAACAAATAATCCTCAAAATAGGAATTTCTAAGTTTTTTGAGTGTAACGATATCTTTTTTCAGATAAACTTTTGCCGTTAAATTTATAAATTTATCGAAATATTCGGAAAATTCGATAATCGTCTCTTTATCAACACCCTCTTTATCAAGAGCGATTATCACCTCTTTTCTTATATAATTCAAACTCCTAACGACAATAGCATAAGGAATTTTCAAATCCTTATAAAACTGCATACATTTTTTTTCGTCCAATATGTTTTTTTGAAAATCGTAAAGATATTCTTGAATTAATTTTTCTTGAAGTGAAAGCAGCTTATCAAGTTCTTCTTCCGTTTTTACAAATTCATAAATCGTTTTATCGTTTTTTATTTGGATTTTTACTTCTTGAAGGATAGTAGGAAGATGATTTTTAATCGAATCGACATATCGCATTTTAGCCCCTTTCTTATATTAATTATAGCAAAAAGGGGCGAGGAAGTTATACCTGCTCCACTTTGATTTTATCGGTATTGAGCTCTTTTTTTAGCATATCTTCAATTGCCAAAAGAGTCATTCCGCCGCTGGCGCAGGTACTGCATGCCCCTAAATACCTAATATAAACTTTTAATATCCCGTCCTCTTCTCTTACGTCTATGAGCTCCAAATTTCCGCCGTCCATTGCAAGCATCGGTTTGATTTTTTTATCCAAAATCTCTTCAATCGTTTTGATTTTTTTAATAAGGCTCATATTATCAAAATCGTCTGTCGTAACACTTTCTTTAATTTTTTCTTTTTTCATCTGCTCTTGGACTTCTTTAATGATATCTACAAGATAAACGTCTCTTTCTTCATGACCTCCCGGGGCTACGCAGCTTTTACAATATTTTCCGGCATCAGTGTATTTTTGAAGCTCTTCTACCGTTTTTACGTTATATTTTCTGACAATCTCTTCAATTTCTCCTCTTGTTACCCTCGCACACTCACAAACGATTTCGTTATTTTTAAGTTCATCGACTTTTTTTCCTTTATATTTGGCAGCCGCTTCCATAATAACATCATAAGCCATTACGCTACAATGCATTTTTTGAGGCGGAAACGCAGGTTTGTCCGGCTCGTCTCTTAGTGCTTTTTCAACATCAAGATTTGTAACTTTCATCGCTTCATCAACAGTTTTTCCGATAGTAAGCTCGGTCATAACATCACTTGAAGCTATAGCGGTACCGCATCCGAAACTTTTAAATCTCGCATCGATAATTTTGTCCGTTTTCGGGTCTACAAGCCAATAAAGCCTAACGGCATCACCGCAAGCCTCACTACCGAAATCCGCAACTACAAGTTTCGCACCTCTTTTTTTAGCATCCTCTTCAGTAAATTCACCTAAAAATTTAGGATTATTCATTCTTTCGATTACTTTATTGGAATATTGCTCCCATACGTTTCCCGTTATTAAATCGTTTCTTCCCATTTCAGCTCCTTAAATTTTATTATTCACCAACATTCCCTAACACCTAACACCTTTCACCTCTTACCTATCACCCATTACCTATCCCTCGGCTTAACCTTCGCATATGTCATAGAAATATCTCTAAGTCTTTTAACGATTTTAGGCAACACTTCTATTACGTAATCAATCTCTTGTTCGGTAGTAAATCTGCTAAGAGAAAAAATAATCCCCGTATGTGCTATTTCAGGGTCCTCCCCAAGCGCTTCTAAAACTTCGCTTCCCTCAAGTCTTTCGCTACTGCAGCTACTCCCCGTCGCCGCGTAGATTTTATGCATATTCAAATCCCATAGCATCGCTTCACCCTCTATTCCTCTAAAAGAAGCGACAACGGTATTCGGGAGTCTGTATTTTTTATCCACATATGTTTTGGTATCCGGAATTTTTAATATCGCTTCTTCGAGCTTGTCTCTAAGTTTTGCCACTCTGTCATACATTTCATCAAGATGTTCGTTTGCAAGTTTTACGGCCTCAGCCATTGCGATTATCCCGTTAAGATATACGCTGCCTCCTCTTTTACCTCCCATTTGATTACCGCCGTGAATCAAATTAACAAAAGGCGCGCCCTCTCTTACATAAAGACCCCCGACTCCTTTTGGTCCGTGAAACTTATGAGCGCTAAAAGTAAAATAATCCACCCCTAATTCTCTTACGTTTATTTTGGCTTTTCCGATAGCCTGAGCTCCGTCGCAGTGAAAAGGAATTCCGTATTTTCTTGCAATTTGGCTTATTTCTTTAATCGGCTGAATAGCTCCGCTTTCGTTTGAGGCAAAAAGCACACTGATAAGAGCCGTATCCTCTCTTATTGCATTTTCGATATCCTTTGGATTCACTCTTCCGTTTTCGTCGGTGTAGATGTAAGTCACTTCCATTCCGTGGGTTTTGGCATAAGCACAAGTTGCTTTGATAGAAGAGTGCTCCGCCACAGTTGTTATGATATGTTTTTTACCGCTGCCTTTTAAGTACGAATCAAGAAAAGTTTTAATGACCGTATTATTTCCCTCTGTCGTAGAAGAAGTGATGATAATATCGTCTTCATCACTCGCTCCTATTCCCGGATACAAAATATCGTAAGCTTCGTTTAGTTTTTTTCTCGCTTCGATTCCCAAATCATAGATTACGTTTATATTTCCGAAGTATTTAGTAGCGTCACAATAGACCTCTTTTACTCTCTCATCCATAGGTGTTGTAGAGTTGTTATCAAGATAAACCATCTCCTCTCCTTATAAGTTTTACTTATTTTACTCAAAGGAGAAGAGATTAAATTTGACTTATATCAAGAAATTAAGATTTTTTTAGAAGTCTTGAAAGAAGACCTTGAAGTTTCAGCCATGTTTTATGAGGCATAAGCGGAAATCCGCTATAAACGCCCGGTTCTTTTATACTTTTCGTAACTCCGCCTCTTGCGGCTATGGTAGTAAAAGGAGCTATTTCGAGATGACCGGCGGTTGCGCTTTGCCCGCCCATAACGACGTTTCTTCCGAGTTTTGTAGAGCCTGAGAGTCCTACTTGCGAAACCAAAATTGAATATTCGCCTATTTCGCAGTTATGCCCGATTTGCACCAAATTATCTATTTTCGAACCTTTTTTGATTTTAGTCTCACCGAAAACCGCCCTATCGACAGTCGTATTGGCTCCGATTTCCACATCATCTTCTATAACCACTCTACCTAAATGATAAATTTTAACATGCTCCCCCGTTTTCGTATGAGCATACCCGAACCCGTCGCTTCCTATTACGCTTCCTGCGTGAATCGTTACGTTTTTTCCGATTTTGGTATCTCTATAAATAGTAACGTTCGGATAAATAACACTCCCCTCATCTATCTCTACGTTCGGTCCTATTACGGCATTTGGCATAATAATTACGTTTTTACCGATTTTCGCACCTTTTCCTATTCTTACGCTCGGGTCTATTTTAGCGCTTTCATTGGCTTTATAACCTCCGTCAACCCAAGGGTCTTTGACAAAATAGCGAGTCAAAAGAGCAAGTTTCAAATAAGGCTCCGGAGTAATCAAAGCGATTACGTCTTTTGGTAACTTATCAGCATCTTCTTTTCTTATTAAAACGGCCGCCGCTTTCGTATCTTTTAGATACTTTTCATATTTCGGATTTTCAAGAAAACTTATCTCTTTTTTGTTTGCGTCCTGGAGGGTATTAATCCCTTCTATTTCGATATCTTGTTTATTATCGCACTCAAGATTTAATTTTTCGCAAATTTCGCTTAATTTCATTGTTTTCACCTCTTTTTTGTTATGACACTTATCTTTCAATTACACTTACCCCGCTTCTTACGATTTCCACATTATTGTATTTAGCTTGAATGGCTTTTAAAAAGTTATCTATTCTATTGGGTCTATCCACTACGCTTACTACTATATGTTTATCGTTAACGTTACTGATTTTTCCGTTGTAACATCTTGCGATAGCATCGATATCGGCAAGATTATCTTTTACTTGTTTTAGCGGGAATTTCACCATCGCCATCTCTTTTTCGATAAAATCATCACTCTCAATAACTTTATAAACCGGTATCAATTTATAAAGTTGCTTTACGATTTGTTCGAAAATCTTAGGATCTCCGTCACTCATAATCGTCATTCTGCTAAATTCGCTGTTTGGAATCGGCGCTACAGTTAAAGAGGTGATGTTATATCCTCTTGCGGCAAACATATTAACGATTCTTGCAAGCGCTCCGTGTTCGTTTTCTACGATTACAGATATTATTCTTTTCATTTGTCTTCCTTAAATACAAGCATATTTTTTAGAGGCGAATTAGGCGGTACCATAGGTAATACGTCTTCGCGTCTGTCTACTTGCACGTCGATAAACGCAACTTTTTTACTATCAAGCGCTTTTTTCAAAGCTTCTTCAAATTCGGCTTTTGTTTTTACTCTAAATCCAATACCTCCCATACTTTCGGCAAGTTTTACAAAATCAGGCTGAACGTCGCTAAGGTCCGTTTCGCTTAATCTGTCGTCATAAAACATCGTTTGCCATTGTCTAACCATTCCTAAATAGTTGTTGTTTAAAATAATATTGATTACTGGAAGTTTATATTTATAACCGGTGAGAACTTCCTGAATATTCATCATAATACTTCCGTCTCCCGTAAAGTTGATAACCGTTCTATCTTTAACTCCCTCTTTTGCTCCGAGTGCAGCAGGAAAACCGAATCCCATAGTCCCAAGACCGCCGCTTGTTAAAAGTTGTCTCGGATATGTAAACGGATAAAACTGAGCAGTCCACATCTGATGTTGTCCCACATCCGTAGAAATTACGGCATCCTCAGGTGCGATTTCACCCGTTTTTTGAATAACCCATTGAGGTTTTATCACACTATCGTCGTCTTTATAAGTTAGAGGATAAAGTTCTTGATATCTATTTAAAATCTCTCTCCACTCTTCGTATCTATCGGTATCGAGCCCGTCAAGAATAAACGGCATCATTTCCTCTAACACAAGTTTCAAATCACCGACTATCGGATATTTCGTAGGTACTACTTTTCCGATTTGAGATGGGTCTATATCGATATGAACGATATCTGCGTTTTTAGCGAATTCGTCAATTTTTCCGGTAACTCTATCATCAAATCTCGCACCGAGCGAAATAATCAAATCCGCATCGTTCATAGCCATATTAGCGGCATAACTTCCGTGCATTCCAACCATTCCCATTAAATAAGGACAATCGTATCTTAAAACGCCTCTTGCCATAAGTGTTTCGACAGCAGGAATTTTCGTCAGTTTTACAAGCTCTCTTACAAGCTGATAAGCTCCGCTTAAAACCGCTCCTCCTCCGATATAAAATACCGGTCTTTTAGCTTTTTTGATAGCTTCTGCGGCTCTTTTGATAGCTCTTACGTTACCTTTGTATGTAGGTTTATAGGTTTTAAGCTCTATTTTTTCAGGGTATTCGAATTTTGTTTTTGCAACCGTTACGTCTTTTGGAATATCGATATGCACAGGTCCCGGTCTTCCGCTTTTTGCAAGATAAAACGCTTCTTTTATGATATACGCCAAATCGTCAACGTTTTTTACTAAAAAGTTGTGTTTGGTAATAGGACGAGTAACTCCCACAGCGTCAACTTCTTGGAAAGCATCCGTACCGATTGCGAATGTAGGAACCTGCCCTGAGATTACGACCATAGGAATAGAATCTGTATATGCGGTTGCAATTCCCGTTACGGCGTTTGTTAGCCCGGGACCGCTCGTTACCATAGCCACACCGACTTTTCCGGTAGCTCTTGCATACCCGTCGGCCATATGTACGGCGCCTTGTTCGTGTTTTGTCAGGATATGTTTGAATTTGTCTTGTTTGTAGATTTCATCATATACGTTCATAATAGCCCCGCCGGGATAACCGAAAACAACCTCAACATTTTCTTTAATCAAACTCTCGATAACAATTTGAGCACCGGTTAATTTCATTCAAAAACCTTTTTGTCGCAATTATAACAAAAAATTATTTCCAAAAACTCCTATTTTTATGTTAAAATTTAAGCAATCGACTACTTTCAACCCTACAAAACGAAATTCAACCGCAAAACCTACGGCCGTATGTTTTAAAAATCGAAAAAAATCACGTAAAAGGACGTATCATGAGTAAATTTGACGAAAAATTAGAGCTTTATTCTAAAAAACTTAAAGAAATAGAGCCGAATTTCGACGCGGAACTTCTTAGAAAAGTTACTAAAGGATTAGGACCTTCAATTTACAAACTCGACGCTGAAGCTATCGCTTGTACTGACAAAAAAGAGACTGAAAGAGTAAGAGAAAACTTCTTAAAGAAAAAATTGGGTCTTAAAAAATCTGACGAAGAACTTGATAAAGCTATTCAAGAAGTTTGCGAAAAATTCGGAAGAAGCAAAAAATATAGAGCGATTGTGTATTATCTTCTAACTAAAAAATTCAAAAAAGAAGACGTTTACGCATAAGAGGCTTAAGCCTCTTTGCATGCGCTTATCGCAACACCTTCTCTAACACCGTCATCACACACCACGCACTCTTTGTATTTTGTAATTTTGAATATTTCTCTAAAAATCATAATCCCGCTCACAATCAAATCACCTCTGCCGACCCCTACAAGCTCTTCACGTTTTTTCATCTCCATTTTCATAAGCTTTTCAAGCCAATAATCCAAATCTTCAGGAGTTACTATCGTTCCGTTTATTCTTTTAGGGTCGTAAGTTTTATAGTTCATACCTTTTTTCAAAGCGGCGATTGATGTAGGAGTCCCGCTGCTTGCCGTGAAAATTTTCGGTTTTCTATACGTATTAAACGCCAAATCGATAAAATCTTTAAATTTCGCAACCTCTTTTTTTACCGCAAATTTAATAGCGTCGGGAGTTTTGTATTTTTGAGTAAAAGTAACGATTCCTATTTTATAGCTTTGAGAAAGAATCGTATCTTTGTGTTTTAAAATAAGCTCGGTACTGCCTCCTCCGATATCGACTAAGAAAAACTCTTTTGCGTCATATCCGCATTTATTAAGGCAATTTTCAACCGCAATAGTAGTAAACGTAGCCTCTTCTTCGGGAGTTATCACTCTAAATTCAACACCGGTAGCTTCTTTTACTTTTTTGATTACCTCATTAGCATTATTCGCAAGTCTCAACGCTTCGGTAGCTACCGCTACGATTTTATCGTTAAAATCGATCTTTTCTTTTGCTTCGTTAATAGCCTGAATAATTCTCTCAATAGCCTCATCCGAAATTACTTTCGTTTGAATAAGTTTATCTGCCGTTTTGATTATTTTTTCGAATTCGGCAATTTTCTCGTTTGTTTTACAATCCCATTTTACTATTCTTATGGTATTGCTTCCTAAATCAATAGCTATCATAAAATTTCGCTCCTTTTTTTAATTTTTCTATTCCATTCCACAAACTCACTATTTCACCACTTCACTATCTCACCACCACTTCTTCTCTTACTCCCTAACCTGTCCGTTTCCTATGATTTTATATTTATACGTAGTTAAGTCATCAATACCCATAGGGCCTCTTGCGTGGAGTTTATTTGTAGAGATACCTACCTCCGCTCCGAATCCGAAAACTCCTCCGTCGGTAAATCTTGTAGAGGCGTTAACATAAACGCAAGCACTATCCACTCTATTCAAAAACTCCTCCGCTGCTTTTAAATTATCAGTAACGATAGAATCGCTATGCCCAGAGCCGTATTTTTCAATATGTTCTATCGCATCCTCAAGCCCGTCAACTACTCTTATGGAAAGAATCTTATCAAGATATTCGGTATGCCAATCTTCTTCGGTTGCAGGTTTGATATCTATATATTCAAGAGTTATTTCACAGCCTCTAAGCTCGACACCCTCTTTTTCCATCATCTCTTTAATAACAGGCAAAAATTCTCCGGCTACTTTTCTATCGACCAAAAGCGTCTCCATCGCATTACAAACACCGGGTCTTTGTACTTTTGCATTTAATGCTATTTTAGCTCCGTCTTTTAAATTTGCGTTTTCATGAATATAAACGTGACACAATCCTTTATCATGTTTTACTACCGGTACTTTGCTGTTTTCACTTACGAATTTGATTAACTTCTCTCCACCTCTTGGTATTATCAAATCTACGTATTTGTCCTGTTTGATAAGCCACTCTACTCCGCTTCTGCTATAATCCGGAAGAAGTGAAACTATATCTTCAGGAAGCGAATTTTTTTCAAGTACGTATCTTAAAATTTCTATAATAACGCTATTTGAATGAAAAGCCTCTTTTCCGCCTTTTAAAATACATGCGTTACCACTCATAAAACAAAGCCCCGCAGCGTCACTTGTTACATTGGGTCTTGATTCGTAAATTATACCGATAACACCGATAGGAATTTTTACTTTTTGAATTTCAAGCCCGTTATCAAGTTTCCACCCGTCGATTATTTTTCCTACAGGGTCTTTTAATTTCGCTATATCTCTTAAAGAATCAGCCATAGCTTTAATTCTTTTTTCATCAAGTAACAATCTATCGATTAAAGCATTTGAGAGATTTGCTTCTTTTGCGTAATCAAGGTCTTTTTTATTGGCTTCTATAATAGATTTAGCGTTTTTTTCGAGTGAATCTGCCATTTCGTTTAATACTTTTCTTTTAATTCCGCTATTAAGAGTCGCTACTACTCTACTTGCCTCTTTTACTTTTTGTAACACTTCTTCCATCGAATCCCTTTTTTTAAGATAATTTTATCATAATCTCATATTTTTTTAAACATACGCTAAACGAGCCCTCAGTTAAACAAATGTTACAATTTTACACGCTATTTCAGGGTTTTTTACTTAATCCTTTTTGTGAAAAAAAATCCTAAGTTATAATTCAAATAAAAAAGGAGCTTTAATGAGCCTGGATAAAGTGTTTGACATTGCAATTATAGGTGCTGGACCTGGTGGTATTGCAAGTGCTATCGAAGCTAAATTAAAAGGAATCGATAAAGTTATCGTTCTTGAAAAAGCGGACAATCATAGCGATATGATTAGAAAATTTTATAAACCCGGAAAAAGAGTAGATAAAGATTGGCAAGGTAAAAAATTCGAATTCGAAGGTAACGTAACTTTCGAAGAGTGCAGCAAAGAAGAATACCTTGAACAAATGGAGAAAAAAATTCAAGATGCGGGTGTAGCGGATAAATTCAAATACAACCACCACGTTTACGGAGTAGAAAAAAACAGCGACGGAATTTTTGAAATCGGTGCGGACCATGAACTTGGCGTAATCCAAGCTAAAAAAGTTATCGTAGCAATCGGAAGAATGGGTAAACCAAATAAACCTTCATATAAATTCCCACCAAAAATCAGAAAAAGATTGAACTTCAACCTTGATAAAGTACAACCTGGTGAAAAAGTACTTGTCGTAGGTGGTGGTGACACTGCTGGTGAATATGCTTACGGACTTGTAGATATGGATATCGGATGTGACGTAACTCTTAACTACAGAAGACCTGAAATCGTAAGAATGAACCCTACAAATAAAGAAATTGTAGAAAGATACATCAAAGAAGGAAAAATCCATTCAAGACTCGGTGTCGATATCGAAAACGTAGAGCCTGTAGAAGTGGATGGAGATTTCAAAGTAAAAGTAAACTACAAAGACGGAACAAGCGAAGTTTTCGATAGAGTAGTTTATGCTCTTGGTGGAACAAGCCCTGTTGATTTCCTTAAAAACTGCGGAATCAACCTAAATGAATGGGGTGAGCCTGAATACAACGAAGAAACAATGGAAACAAACGTTGAAGGTCTATACACAATCGGTGATGTCGTAACAAGCCAAGGAAGTATCGCTCTTGCATTCAACCACGCATACAGAGCAATCAACGACATCGCTAAAAAACTTTAATCTCCCCTCTTTTCTTTTTTTTACAAACTCAAATTATGATTCAGTCCCAATTTTTCTTCATCAATTCCAAAAGCAAGACCTATTAATTGAGGTAAATGCAATATAGGCAATTTTTCTTTATTTTTTATCTGTTTAGTTTCCAAATTCAAATGACACAACGGACAAGGAGTAACCATAAATTGAGCGTTATGATTTAAAGCGTCTTCAATTGCATTTTTACTTAACGTTTTACTTATTTTTTCATTTTGCAAATCGACATGAAATCCGCAGCATTTTATTTTACTTTCATAATCTACAGGTTCGCCGGATAATACTTTAATTAATTTTTCAATAGAATCTGGATTGTGAGAACTTTCATTTAGATTATCCGCATCGTGAGTTTTTGAAGGTTTGATGATATGGCATCCGTAAAAAGGTGCGATTTTTGAGTTTAGAGGTTTTTTTACATATTTTGCTATCTCATCAAGACCTATATCTTCCAAAATCGCATACAAAAAATGCTGAATTTTACTCTCACCTTTATATTCATACCCTACTTCTTTTAATTTTTCATTGACTTTTTTTCTTAATTCTTCGTCACTATCGAGTTTTATTTTTGTGTTTTCAAGCATAAGCTGACAAGTATTACATAAAGTCACTAACTTTAAACCTCTTTTTTCCGCTAAACAAATATTTCTTGCATTTAAAACATAACCTAAAAATTCGTCAAAATCTTGCAAATGACCGGCCCCGCAACAACTCGCTTCTTCCAAAATCTCAATTTCAATTCCCAAAACTTTAGCCACTTCAAGAGTCGATTTCAAAAGCTCGGGGGTCGACTCTTTTGCAGTACATCCCGTATATAAAGCGTATTTCATTATCAGTCCTTTAATTTATCAGTTTGAGAAATTTCTATAAGTTTTTGAATTTCATGCAAACCTTTACTTTGAGGCATTTGCCAAGGGAGCTTTATTTTTCCTTTTTTAAACATTACGACGGCTTTGGGGAGATAACGCAGCACTTTTATGCCCTCGCTATACAATACAAGCATTCCTTCATCCAAAATCCCGTGTTTTTTAATCGAATGAACAAATCCTTCTGCGTGTTTTGTAGCCACGTTTTTCTTAGCGACTCCCTCATCAAAGATTTGATTATGTAAATGTGTGATTTTTGCAAACGGATCGACATCTTTCGGACACACCTCACTACACTCCTGACATTTAACACAATCCCAAACTCCGCTACCAAGTTCATTGACTATCTCCAATCTCTCTTTTTTAGCTTTATCTCTTACATCTGCGGTAAATCTATAAGTTTTTGCAAGAGCTTGAGGTCCTAAAAAACTTTTATTTACTCTGTAACTTTCACAAGCATAAAAACAACATCCGCAAGAAATGCAATAATCCGCATTTTCTATCATTTCAGCAATTTTCGGAGGAATAATATTTTCGCTTTTTGGATTTTCGTCTATTTCGTCAATTAAATAAGGTTTAATTTTTGAAAATTTATTCCAAAAATCACTTTTATCAATAATCAAATCTTTTATTACGCGGCTTTTATCAAGAGGCTCTATTACCAAGACGTTTCCGAATTCTTCCACAGCTTTTTTGATAGAAGTCTTACACGCCAAAATACTTTTTCCATTCAACTTAACTGCACAACTACCGCATATACCGTGCCTACAACTTCTTCTGTAGCTTAGACTTCCGTCTTTTGTCCATTTTATTTTGTTTAAGATATCAAGAATCACTTCATCATCACTCACTTCCAACTCATAAATATCATAGCGCTCTTGTAACTCTTTTTCGGGCTCGAATCTGTATATTTTAAAACTCACCAGCATAATAAACCTTTAATATTTTCTCTCTTGAGGTTGATATTTCGTAATTTTTACATCAGCATATTCGATTTTAATATCATCATCTCTTAAATATCCGAAAGTATGTTTTAAGAAATTTTTATCATCTCTTTTAGGGTAATCCTCTCTATAATGAGCACCTCTTGATTCTTTTCTTTTAATCGCTCCTTCTACTATAAACATCGAATAATCCAACATATGCCCCAGCTCAAGGGCTTCTTGCAATTCCGTATTAAAAATTTTTTCTTTATCTTCAAGTTTTATATTTTTATACCGAGCCCTTAATTCTTTAATCATCTTTTTTGCTTCAAGAAGTCTATTTTCTTCCCTAAAAACCCCGACGTTTTTTGTCATTATTTCTTGCAATTCTTCGCGTATAAAAAATAATTTTTCATTGCCGTCGGAATTTAATAGAGTATTTAATTCCTCAAGCATTCCAGAAGCATCTTTTGTACTGGCTTCTTTTAAGTTTAACGTTTCCAAATCTTTAAGAATCGTTTGTCCGACCCATCTACCGAAGAAAAGAGCTTCAAGTAAAGAATTTGCTCCAAGTCTATTTGCTCCGTGAATACTCACACATGCACATTCTCCGGCAGCATAAAGACCCTCGGTAAGTTCTTTAGGAGACTTTTTAACATGTCCGTTGATATCAACCGGAATTCCTCCCATAGAATAGTGAGCTATGGGCGAAATTAAAATAGGCTCTTTTACCATATCACGCCCTAAAAAAGTCAGTGCCAAATCTCTAAGCTCAGGTAGTCTTTCGTTGATTTTTTTCTCTCCCAAATGCGTCAGGTCAAGATACACGGCAAAAGGCTCTTCTTTTGCACCTTTTCCATCAAGAATTTCTTTCATAATAGCTCTACTTACAACATCACGAGGTGCAAGTTCCATTTTTTCGGGGGCGTATTTTTCCATAAATCTTTCACCAGCGGAATTATAAAGTCTACCTCCCTCGCCTCTTGCGGCTTCACTCATCAAAATTCCACTTTTTGCAAGTCCTGTGGGATGAAACTGAACAAACTCCATATCTTCAAGAGGAATACCCCTTCTTGCCAAAATAGAAAGTCCGTCTCCCGTATTTGCATGAGCGTTAGAGTTAATTTTAAAAGTTCTTGCATAACGACCAGTTGCAAACATAACCGCTTTTGCATTAAAAATAGCAGGAGTCATATCTCTAAGATTATAAGCCGCAACTCCGTAAGCTTTGTCTCCGTCATACAAAATATCAGCTACATATCACTCATCGAATATCAAAACTTTTTCTCTTACACACTGCTCGTAAATAGTTTGTAATAAAGTTAGCCCCGTTCTATCTTTTGCAAAACAAGCTCTCGGTCTGCTCTGTCCTCCAAACGGTCTTTGAGCGATACGTCCGTCTTCTCTTCTACTAAATACCGCCCCCATTCTTTCAATCCACCTAACACTTTTAGGAGCATTTTGACACATAAGCTCAACAGCATCTTGGTCGGCTAAATAATCACTACCTTTGATAGTATCGAAAATATGAAGTTCAACATCGTCATCATCCGAAAGCGCGGCATTTATTCCGCCTTGTGCGGCACCTGAATGAGAGCGAAGAGGATGAAGTTTACTTAAAACCACTACACTTTTATTAGCTTTTGCAATTTCTCTGGCGGCTGTAAGTCCGGCAAGTCCCGCTCCTACAATTACAACATCACTTTTATATATCGCCACCATTTCAAATCCTTCTTGTTAAACTTCACCAATTATAACTCTTTTTGATTTATTAAAGGAAATTAAGCTTTCTATAAGCAAAATTTAACAAGAAGGATAAAAAAAACAATAAAAGTTAATTTTTAATCTCTGTCACTATTAAAACAAAAGAAAAAAAAGAAAAAAGGCGGATTATTCTACTTCCGCGTCGATTACGTCGTCGTCTCCGCCTTTATTTTGTCCTTGGTTTTGTTGTTGTCCGCCTTGTGCTCCACCTTGAGCCGCCATATTTTGAGCCGCTTTTTGAAGCTCTGCTTCAAGTTCTGATTTAACTTGTTCGATTTTAGCTTTATCTTCACTTTGTTGCTCAATTAATTCTTTAGCTTCTTTAATTTTAGCTTCAAGAGCACTTACGTCTCCAAGTTTGTCTTTGTTGTCTTTGATGAATTTTTCAGCTTGATACGCTACCGCGTCAAGTTCGTTTCTTGCTTTGATAGCTTCGATTCTCGCTTTTTCTCTTCTGTTTGCTTCTTCAGCTTCTCTAATCATTTTTTCAATTTCTTCTTCACTTAGAGTCGAGCTTCCTGTAATTGTAATTTTTTGCTCTTTTCCTGTATCTTTATCTCTTGCAGTTACGTTTAAGATACCGTTTGCGTCGATATCGAATGTAACTTCGATTTGCGGTACTCCTCTTGGTGCCGGTCTGATACCTTCAAGGTTGAATTGTCCTAAAGATTTGTTATCTTTTGCAAGTTCGGCTTCACCTTGCAATACGTGAATTGTAACCGCTGTTTGGTTATCTTCAGCAGTACTGAATACTTGTGATTTTTTCACAGGTATTGTCGTACCTTTTTCGATAATTTTTGTCATAACACCACCAAGAGTTTCAATACCGAGGCTTAATGGTGTAACGTCAAGCAATAATACATCTTTTACGTCACCTTTAAGAACTCCTGCTTGAATTGCCGCACCAAGTGCAACTACTTCGTCAGGGTTTACTGATTTGTTAAGTTTTTTACCGTTAAAGTAATCACTTACCAATTGTTGTACTTTTGGAATTCTTGTCGAACCACCAACCATTACGATTTCATCGATTTCGTCTTTGCTAAGTCCTGCGTCTTTAAGCGCAGTATCGATGTGTGTCAATGTTTCTTGTAATAAATCGTCGATCATCGCTTCGAATTTCGCTCTTGTTAGCTTTTTAACAAGGTGTTTTGGTCCGCTTGCGTCCGCTGTAATGAACGGCAAGTTGATTTCTGTTTCTTCTTTTGTTGATAACTCTTTTTTAGCTGTTTCAGCTGCGTCTTTTAATCTTTGAAGAGCCATTTTATCGTTGCTCAAATCGATTCCTGTTTCAGCTTTGAATTCGTCAATTAACCATTGAACGATTCTGTTGTCAAAGTCGTCCCCACCAAGGAATGCATTACCGTCAGTCGCAAGTACTTGGAAAGTACCGTCACCGATTTCAAGAACAGTTACGTCGAATGTACCACCACCAAGGTCGTATACAAGTACTTTTTCTTCACCTTTTTTATCAAGTCCGTATGCAAGCGCAGCTGCTGTCGGCTCGTTGATAATTCTTAGTACGTTAAGTCCTGCGATTTTACCTGCTTCTTGAGTCGCTTTTCTTTGTGCGTCGTTGAAATATGCAGGTACAGTAATAACAGCTTCAGTTACTTCTTCACCGAAGAACTCTTCAGCGTCAGATTTTAATTTTTGTAGGATTTTCGCACTGATTTCTTGAGGTGTATATACTTTTCCGTCAACCTCAACAGCACACGCTCCGTTTCTATCAACGATTTTGTATTGAACGTGTTTTTTAGCTTCTTGAGCTTTCGGCTCGTTACACATCATACCCATAATTCTTTTTACGGAATAGATTGTTCTTTCCGGGTTAGTGATTGCTTGTCTTTTAGCAGGTTCACCTACTAAAACACCTTTATCAGTAAATGCTACTACTGATGGAGTAGTGTTTTTACCTTCTTTATTAGGAATAATTTTTGCGTCTTTTCCGTCATAATATGCCATAGCTGAGTTAGTAGTACCTAAGTCAATTCCTATTACTCTTCCCATTTTTCCCTCCTTAAATTATTTTTTATTGATTGTAACCATTGAAGGTCTTATTAATTTGCCTTTTAGAGTGTATCCTTTTTGATACACATCTACGATATCACCCTCTTCATGCTCATCACTTTGAACATGTTGGATAGCTTGGTGATATTCAGGATTGAACTCTTCGTGTTCAACCGGCTCGATTCCGTGATTTTTAAAGGTATCGAGCATTTTTTTGAGAGTGAGTTCCACTCCCTCAACAAGCTTATCAAAAGCTTCTTCTTTATTTTCAAGTTCGTTAGCATGAGCTATAGCCAACTCCAAACTATCTACGACCGGCAATAGGTCTTTTGCAAATTTTTCATATGCATAATCGACCATAGCATCGGTCTCTTTTTTGAGAATTTTTTTATCATTCTCACATTTAGCATAAGCCCTCAAACACTCTTCAAGTTTCTTTTGAAGCTCTTCGTTTTGTTTTTGAAGCGCTTCGATATCGATTTCTTGATTTTCTTGTTTTACTTCTTCATGTTCTTGGGGCTTTTTTTTATGCTCGTGTTTTTTAGCCATTCTCCCCTCCTTTGATAGATGAAATCAAATCCAAAAAATTACTATAAACATCCGCTACAAACACCGCTTCGATAGTTTTATCGAAGCTGCTTGAGCGAAGTTTATAAATTAAAGCGCCTTTTTCATAATTAATTATATCACTTAAATCGTTCGATTCAAGTTTTTTGAAAAAGCTTTTTTCAGGTTCATTATAAACATTATATAATATTTTTTGATTAATTGTTATATATTCATAAAGATTATCAAGTTTTTTTATATTTTCGATTTTGTATTTTTTAAAAATATCTCGAATGTCGTTGAGATATAAACCCCTTAAAGAGTAAAGAAAATTGAATAAATTTTCGTCATATCTCAAAACGACTTCATCTTTTTCAAATTCCATAATTATAAATTTATTATGAAAATTATAAACTTCATTTAACATTTGATTGTCAAACATCTTAATGTATGCGAAAATATCAAGCTCTTCGCATTTATTTTTGATATTGTCAATATCAAATTCATCAATTCTACCCGGTAATACCTCTTGCCAAAACTCGACCATAGCTTTTACACTCGGCTTAGAGCCGCTGCTAATATGCTCTTTTTGCGCCAAGCCGTTTTTTTCAAGAGTATGCAAATAACTCCTGATTGTCGATGCCGAATACGGCAAATCGGCCTCATTTTTTAGAGTGGTTGAGCTTATTGGTTTGTTTAATTTTAAGTATGTATAAATCAAAGCATTTAAAACTGACTCAACCTTTTCTCTCATTTTGGCACTCTTTATTTGATATTGACAATGAAATTATACAACTTTAAAAATACAATGTCAAGTATTTTCAATAAAAAATTTAAAAAAGTTTAGTTAAAACAACTAAACTTTATTTATATCTTCTCGTAATATTTTAAAACGGAGATGAAAAGTGCGGTAATTGCGGGACCGATAATAATTCCCCATAACCCGAAAGATGAAAGTCCGGCAACTATTGCGAAGAAAATAAGAAGAGAATTAAACTCGATATCGTTTCCGAAAAACTTCTTAACCCAAGCGATAATAAGCGGCTTAATAAACGTATCGGCTATAATCGAAATTACGACGATAGAATAGACGATAATAACAATTGCCGCTTGAATATTGCCGTTCGCATAAAAATATAGACTAACAGGAGCCCACATAATAAGACCGCCGACTACCGGAATCAATGAAGCAAAAGCGTACATTACGGCAAAAAAGAAGAAGTTTAGTCCGTACAAACTGACGATAAAGCCAAAAAGCGCCCCCTCAAGCAGTGCCGTAAATACGGTAGAATAAAAAACAACACTCATCACCTCACTTGTAGTGAAATACAACTTTTCAAGTTTATCATCTTCTAAAGGAATCACCTTTTTAGCATATAACAATATATCTTTGCCATAAAGAATCGCAAAAAAGAAAAACACCACTATCAAAAACGCATCTTTTATAAAAACGGCACTTTTAGCGGTCAAAGTTCCTACAATAGGCATGATAGATTGATAAATTTTTTGGATATTGTCGTCTGTTAGCCAATTTTTTATATATCCGGCTATTTCGTTTGGCAAATATGTCAAAAGATTTTGAGCTTTTAAAATAACTATTTTAATATCTTCGATATTAATATGAGTAATAAATTTACCCGCGACGATTATGAAATATAAAAGAGGTCCGAAAATCAAAAGAGCAAAAACAAGAGTGATAAAAGAAGCCAAAAGATATCTGTTTTTGATTTTTTCGGATAATTTTATCTCGATTCTACTAAATGCAATCGCCATCAGTGATGCGATAGCTATATCCAAAAGATACGGCCTATATGTCAAATATACGAAATATCCTATAATAAGCGTCAAAAATGTAAAAAAGTTCATTAATTTCCTTTAAAATAGTGTACTCGGCGTAAACCTTAATATTTCATACGTTTTTCTTGTGGCGATTCTACCTTTTGGTGTTTTTTCAATGTATCCGTTGGCAATCAAAAACGGCTCGATAACCTCTTCAATCGTATCTTCGTCTTCGCTTAGAGCTGCGGCAATTGTCGATAATCCGAGCGGTTTTTTCGCATCCGCAAGTAAAGTTAAAAATCTAATATCAAGCTCGTCAAAGCCGTGTTCGTTTATTCCGAGTTCGTCAAGCGCGTATTTGGCTATTTTTTTGTCTATCGTTTTTTTGCCCTCTACTTCCGCAAAATCCCTGACTCTTTTAAGAAGCCTAAGAGCGATTCTCGGAGTTCCGCGAGAGCGCATAGCTATTTCGTTTGCCGCGTCATCTTCGATAGTAAATCCCAACTTTTTACTTGCAAGCTTAATAATAAGAGCAAGTTCTTCTACATTATAAAAATTAAGCCTAAAACTCATTCCGAATCTGTCACGAAGAGGATTTGAAAGCATTCCGGCTCTTGTGGTTGCACCGATAAGCGTAAATTTTGCCACGTCTATTTTTATAGTCTGAGCCGCGGGACCGCTGCCTATTACGATATCGAGCCTAAAATCCTCCATCGCCGAATAAAGCACCTCTTCAATACTCGCTTTTAATCTGTGAATTTCATCGATAAACAAAATATCACCCTCTTCCAAATTTGTCAAAATGGCAGCCAAATCCCCGCTTTTCTCAAGCATAGGAGCCGCTATTGTTTTTAGATTTGCGTTCATTTCGCTTGCTATGATATTGGCAAGTGTGGTTTTCCCAAGCCCCGGAGGCCCGAAAAAGAGCATATGGTCAAGACTCTCCCCTCTTTTTTTAGCCGCTTCGATAAAAACTTTCAGATTCTTTTTTATCTGTTCCTGACCTATATACTCATCAAGATTTTGTGGTCTTAGCGACTTCTCATACCCTTCTTCAAAACTAACTTTTTCAATTTCGACTATTCTCACAACCATACCTTTGAAAAATCAACTTTTATATCACATGTTAAATCATCGGTTTTGAAAATTCCATTTCTTAAATCGGAAATCTTAATATATTCTCCGTTAATCAGTTTATAGATTTTGACTCTTTTTTCGTTAGGATAGACCAATCCGTAATACATTACACCCTCTTTTTTATACAAATCGAATTTTACTATTTCGTCTCTTCTTATACTGTTTTCACTTACTACTTCGAAAATAATCTCCGGTGTAATTGTTATATCGTCTATTTCACCGCATTTCACCAATACGTCAGGTCTTACTACCGTATCTTCGCTAAACTTCACTTCACTCTCTATAAGTGCAAAACATTCATTACAATTATCCAAGCTTTCATCAAGCTCTCTAAATATCTTACCGCTTATTCGCTGGTGAGAAGGAAGAGCAAAAGGGCTCATCGCATAAGGATATCCGTTTATTAATTCCCAATCACCTTCCCATTTTTCATAATCTTTATAAGTATAATGTTCCAAATATTCAATCGCCATTTAATAAATCTCCTCTTCACCAGGGAATTTTCCGGTTTGTACGTCTTGAACGTATTTTTTAACGGCTTCCCTGACAAGCTCGGCGCCGTTTAGATAGCGACGAACGAATTTAGGTTTGAAATCTTCAAAAAACCCGAGCATATCGCTCCAAACAAGCACTTGACCGGTAGTATATCTTCCGGCACCAATTCCGATTGTCGGAATATTCACGCTCTTTGTAATTTCACGAGCAACGTCTTCTTTTACGCCCTCTATTACCAAAAGCACGGCCCCGGCTTCTTCTACGGCTTTTGCGTCTTCAAGAAGTTTTTTTCTTGAGTTTTCGTCTTTTCCTTTTACGATATATCCGCCCTCGCTTCTACTAAACTGCGGCATAAGTCCTATATGCCCGACTACAGCAATAGCGTTATCGCTAAGCGTTTTGATAATTTCGGCTTTTTCCGCTCCGCCTTCGATTTTTACGGCATCGGCACATGTCTCTTTATATACTCTAATAGCATTTTCAAGCGCCATTTTGCTATCAGGATACGTCCCAAATGGCATATCGCAAACGATATAGGCTTTTTTTGCTCCGTTACATACGGCTTTCGTGTGATAAATCATCTGCTCAAGCGTAGCGCTTAGCGTATCGCTCGCTCCGTAAAAACTCATATTCAAACTATCGCCCACCAAGATAATATCAGCGATATCGTCAAAAATTTTTGCAAAAAGCGCATCATAAGCGGTAATCATCGTAAGTTTTTCTTTTTTATAAAGTTTTTTAAGTGTGTTTTTCATCACAAACCTTTTGATATAATTTCTAAAATTTATTATATCAATTTTACCAAAGGAAAAATATGAAAAAGCTTGTAGCTTATATAACAACCGGCTTTCCGGATAAACATTTTACCGTCGATTTGATTAATTCTTTAAAAGAAAACGGCGTTGACGCAATCGAGCTTGGTATTCCTTTTTCGGACCCCGTTGCCGACGGACCGGTGATTCAAGAAGTAAACAAAAGAGCGCTTGAGAGAGGATACAAAATCCAAGACACTTTCGAAGTTAGCGAAAAAGTGGCAAAAAATATCGATACTTATTGGATGGGATATTTTAATAACTTTTATCACAAAGGCTACGATTTTATGGTTGATAAAGCCAAAGAATACGGCGTAAAAGGCTTTATTATCCCTGATTTACCGTACGAAGAAGCGGTAATTTACGAAGAAAAATTCCCTCTAATCTCTTTCGTAGCCCCGACTGACAGCAAAGAGAGAATAAAAGAGATTTTAAAAAATCCTAAA
>Ga0256843_1000323_pt1 | contig 41119 bp, 38 predicted proteins | sample AlvinellametaG_FD_191572 | JGI IMG/M metagenome (GOLD analysis project Ga0256843, IMG submission 191572) | Pompeii worm associated microbial communities from hydrothermal vent at the East Pacific Rise, Pacific Ocean - Alvinella | ecosystem: Host-associated > Annelida > Integument > Unclassified ...
TGAATTTGCCAATGAAGTATTTCCTGTAGCTTCAACAATATTTACTGAAGGTATAGAAGTAACTGTAACAGCAACAGTTTCATTAATCTCTTCAAAAACTATAGGGATAATATCAAAAGTATAAGAGCCATCATTTAATCTATTTAGATGTATTTGCATCACATCACTAATTGGGATTAAAACCTGTATCAATTCATCATTATTATTTTTTAACTCTTGATACTTTATTCCAGCAGTTATCTCTGCACACAACTCTTTATCTGTTTCACTTTGGTTCCAATATAGATCCAAAGGTATTTTATTAATCTCTAAAAACTTTAAAAAAGTAACATTTTTTTCCCATGGTAATTCATAAACCTGACTAATATTTTTCTTGTTATTGTTCCAAGGTAACGCATCTGCATTAGCTAATGCAAATGTTCCAATAAACAACAAAAGTAACATTTTTTTATACATATCTATTCCATTTTATTATCTTATTATGGTATTTATTATATAATATTGTTTCTTAAAATATTAATACCTTTGGAGAAAAATGAAAAATTATTTAATACTATTATTACTATTTACATCACTAAATGCTGATCTTGTTGAATTATACAGAACAAAAGGGATACAATCTGTACAGCAGTATTTGGAAAATCAACTTACAAAAAAAGAGTATTGGAATAATTATTTAAAAGATAAAGATGTTTCATACGGATATTATGAAACTATAAAATATATATTAATTTGTCAAAAAGACACAAATAATCTACAAGTGTTTGAAAAAGATACCAATGAGTTTAAAAAACTGTTTGAACATAAAGTTTTAGTTGGTAAAAATATGGGAGATAAAAAAACAGAAGGTGATTATAAAACTCCAACTGGTGCTTACGAATTAACAAAAAAAGTTCAAAATCTAGATCCATTTTATGGTCCAATTGCAATAGTTACTTCATATCCAAATATTTATGACAAAATACAAAAAAGAAATGGTCATGGAATCTGGATACATGGTGTTCCTGCAAACGAAAAAAGAGACCCATATACAAAAGGATGTATAGCTTTACAAAATCAAGATATTACAAATTTGGATCAAAGTATTAAATTGGATAAATCTATTTTAGTAATTAGTGATAAAGATTTGGAACATGTTTCTAAAGATGATATTAGCACTTTGCTTTCTGAATTGTTTCTATGGAAAAAAAGCTGGAAACAAAGTGATATTTCAAACTATATAAATTTTTATTCCAATGAGTTTAAAAGAAATAACGGTATGAACTTGGAACAATTTAAAAAATATAAAAAATCTATATTTAGCAGAAAAGAGAAAAAGAAAATAATTTTATCAAAAATAAATATTATGCCTTACCCAAACAACCAAAATAAAAAGATATTTAGAATTGTGATGGATGAAAATTATAAAACTGTAAACTACCGTTTTAAAGGCAAAAAAGAGTTATTTGTAGAACTTGTAAATAATAAAATGAAAATTTTAACGGAGAGTTAAATTATATTAAGCATATTTTAGTTAGAATTATTACAAAATAATAATTTATTATAAAGGATTTATATGGGTATTGATACTAGCGTAGAACAAATGACGCAAGCGCATTTAAGAAATGTACAACAACTTGCAGTATTTTACACAGGACACAAAAACATATATGCGATAAATATTGCTAAGATCAAGGCATTTATAATCACAAATGAAGTTACAATAAACGATACACCAAAAAGTTCTGATTTTATTGCTGGTATTGCTACTATTAGAGGTGAACCTGTAACACTTATTAATCTCGATAGTTGGCTTGGTGAAAAGCCTCTTGATATTAGTGAATATGAACTTATAATATTTTGTGAATTCAACCATAAAAAAATAGGTTTTTTAATCAAAAGCATGCTTGATATTGTTGAAAAAACTACAGAAGAACTTATACATTCAGAAGAGCAGAACTCAAAAATTACATATACAACTTATGTAAAAGTTGATAAAAAAGATGAACTTTGTACTGTATTTAATGCAGAACAACTACTTCAAGATATAGGCTGGACAAGTGATGGAGAAGATGATTTAAATAAATATATAGAATCAAAATTATCAACCAACAAACTTATACTTGCAGCTGAAGACAGTGGAGTAGCAAGAAGTGTATTAGAAAAATTCTTCAAAAAAATTGGTGCAAATTATGAAATATACAATAATGGTGCATTATTAATCCAAAGAGTTGATGAATTGGAACCTGAAGAGATAGGTCTAATAATAACAGATATTGAGATGCCAGAAACTGATGGTTATCAAGTAGCATCATATATCAAAGAGAGTTCAAAATATAATACTATCCCTGTAGTTGTAAACTCAAGTATGACAACAGAAGCTGTAAAAGGTAAAATGGAAAGAATAGGTATTGACGGATTTATAGGAAAAACTGATATACCATCACTTTATGCTGTAGTTAAACAGTTCTTATCATAGGTATTATTATATGCTTTTAGGTGTAAATATTGATCATATAGCAGTACTTAGAGAAGCTAGAGCTATAAATGACCCAAATCCTCTTGATGCCCTTGGTATTTGTAAAATATCAGGTGCAGATCAAATTACTATACACCTAAGAGAAGATAGAAGACATATTCACGATAATGATGTTAAACAAATTATAGAACAATCTGCCCTTCCAATAAATTTGGAGTGTTCAATCAATGAAGATATTATAGATATTGCTTGTAAATTAAAACCAACAAGGGTGACACTTGTACCTGAAAACAGAGCTGAAGTAACCACTGAAGGTGGACTTGATTGTAAGAATAACTTTAAAAAAATACAAAAAGCTGTAGATAAACTTCATCAAAACAATATTGAAGTATCACTATTTATAGATCCATCAAAAGATATGATAGATCTAAGTGCTATGCTTGATGTAAAATGGATAGAGTTACATACAGGAAGTTTTGCAAATATATATGCAATGTTATATTCAAACCTATCATATACCCACAATAGTATAAAAGAGTTGGAATTACCAAGGCCACAACTTGAAAAGATGTTTAAAAAGTCTATTAAACAAATTAAAAAAACATCAAAATATGCAAAAAAAATGGGACTTAAAGTAGCTGCTGGGCATGGAATAAACTATCAAAATATAAAATATATTACTCCTATAAAAAATATTGAAGAACTTAATATTGGACAAAGTATTATTGCACGATCTGTATTTACAGGTCTGAGTGATGCTATTATTCAAATAAAAGAGCTATGCAACCAAAAATAGCTATAAGTGTAGGTGATCTAAACGGTATTGGAATTGAACTAATACTAAAAAATCATAAAAAAATATCCAAACTATGTAAACCTGTATATTGTATAAATAAAGATATGCTTATTAGCTGTGCTAATTTATTAAATATTAAAATACCAAAAAATATCAAACTATATAACACAAAAGGCAAATTTAAAGTAGAGCCTTCAAAAGAGAAAAAAGCTTCAGGAAAATACTCATACAATTCTTTTATAGATGGTATAAATCTTTGTAAATCTAATAAGACTAAAGCTGTTGTAACACTGCCAATAAACAAAAAATCATGGGAAAAAGCTGGTATAAACTATGTAGGACATACTGATGCACTAAGAGATATATTTAAAAAAGATGCAATTATGATGCTTGGATGCCAAAAGTTGTTTGTAGCACTTTATACAGAACATATAGCTTTAAAAGATGTAGCCAAACAGATTAAAACAAAAAAATTAACCAAATTTTTACTTGATTTTTATGCAAATATCAATTCTGATAATATTGCAGTGTTGGCACTAAATCCACATGCAAGTGACAATGGTGTACTTGGTAATGAGGAGATAAAAATAAACAAAGCTATAAAAAAAGCAAATAAAATACTAAAAAAAGAGGTATTTAAAGGTGCCCTTGTACCAGATATCGCTTTTACACCAAATGTAAGAAAACAGTACAATTATATGATTGCAATGTATCATGATCAAGGTTTAGCACCACTAAAAGCTTTATATTTTGATAAAAGTATAAATGTAAGTCTAAATCTTCCAATTATACGAACTTCAGTAGATCATGGAACTGCTTTTGATATTGCATATAAACAAAATAGAAAGCTTAATTCAAAAAGTTATATAAATGCTGTAAAAGAGGCTGTTGAACTTATAAAAAACAGATCTAAATAAAATATTTACTACTGTTTTGTTTTAACTTTTTATAAATAGATTCAAAATCTGTACTATATACCCTTGTATCACCAATAGAAGTTATAAAGTTTGTATCTCCCATCCATCTAGGAACTATATGATAGTGTATATGTTGCTCTATTCCTGCTCCACCTATTTTACCTAGATTCATCCCAAGATTAACTCCACCTGCATTTAATACATCTTTTACAAGTCTAACACCTTGTTGAGCTTTTATACTGATATGTGCCCATACCTCTTCATCCAAATCCTCTACCTTATCTGTATGTGTATGAGGTATTACCATAAAGTGTCCAGGTGAATATGGGTATTTATTCATAACAATAAAACATTTTTCATCTCTATACAACACACCCAAAGTTTCATCATCTTTTGGATTTGAACTTATATGACAAAACACGCACCCTTTTATTTTATTTGTTGTTGATACATAATTGCTTCGCCATGGAGAATATAATCTATCCATATTAATTCCTAAATAAAATTTGGTGCATCATTTGCAAATAATATTAGATCACCTGCAGATGTTTTTTGTGCTAAAACCTGCTCTAACTGAGCTGCTTTATTATCTAGATATATCATTTTATTACCTGTAAGAGTAGCTTTAAATAGATCTGCATTTAAACTTCCTGTTACAATAACAAGATCAAAAACTGCATCAATTGCCTGTATAAGCTGTATATTCGCTTCTTGTGTTGATTCTACAATCCCAGGTGTTACAATAACTTTTTTACCCATATGTGTTGAAGAGATCTTAACAGCTTCTAACATCCCTTCTAGATTTCCATTAAAACTATCATCAAGTATTATCTTACCACCAGCTTCTATCTTTTGTAATCTGTGAGCTACAGGTTTTATATCATTAATTGCTATTTTAATATCCTCTATACTCATACCCAATTCATGTGCACAAAGTATTACTGCTGTTAGATTTATAGCATTAAAACTTCCCAGAATTGGTGCATGAAAATGTTCTGTTGTTCCATTTATATCTATATCAAACCATATACCATCAAGATTGCTCATAGTGATTTGTAAATTTGATGGAAATTTTACAATCGTATCATAATCTAAAATAGGTACCGAGCTATGTACAAAACCTTTTTGCAATCTTGGAGATTGAAGAAGTTCCATTTTTGTATGAATTATATTATCCAAAGTTTTAAAATATTCAATATGTTGCTCCCCTACACTTCCTATAATTGCATATTGAGGTTGCAAAAAATGTGTAATTTCAGCAATATCACCTTTTGCTCTAGCTCCAGCTTCAGCTATATATATTTGAGTATTTTTAGGCAAATCTCTGTTTACATCCAATACCAATCCAGCAATAGTATTTACACTTCTTGGCGTCATATATGTTGTATATCTTTTATATAATACCTGATATAAATAGTTTTTTATAGATGTTTTTCCAAATGATGCTGTAATAGCTATAATTTTTAGATCTTGCATATTTTGAAGTTTTTTCTTTGCCTGATCTTTATATGTAAGAAAAAATATTTTTTCCAAAATCATAGATATACCATACGCTAAAGTTAAAGTTACTATAAGCCCAACACCATTACAAGTAATGGCAGCCAAACATAAAGTATTCATAGCAAATGATAAAAATAGCAATATTGCTAAAAATCTTTTTACCCGTGATGTCATTACAAGTGGTTTATCAAGTTTTTTATTCCATAGATAGAATGTTGTTAGATACAATGGATAAAAATATATAGCATAATATAATGGTTCTAGAAGATAATACAATACAATTGGTGTCACAAAATATGTAATATGCCATCTTACTTTATGATGTTTTAAAATAACCCTTTCTATTTTGTAGTTATACCACTGTAAATTTGTGATTAAATACCACCCTAAACTCATTACTAATAATATATTTGTAATAATCTCTAACATATACATTTTGCTATATCCTTTGCATGTTGTAAAAAGAAGTAATGATCTCCATCATACGCTTTAAAATCACTATTTTCAATTAAACTGTTTATAGTTTTTCCAGAATTTAAAGATGTAGCTGTATCATCTTTGCCCCAAAATATTTTTACAGGTTTATTATAATTCTTAAATATCTCACTAAAATCTTCATCTACAACATTTTTAAATGTTTTATACATATTTTCACTCATATTTTCTACATCAGAACTTCTAAAGATTTTAGTTATATTATTCAAACCTAGTAGATTAAACAATTTTGCTATTTTTATTTTTAATTTTACACTTAATGGTTTTTCTTCGATAATACCAGCTGTGCTGAGTAATACTAATAGATCCGGATTAAGTAAGGTAGCAACTTTACCACCAAAAGAGTGTCCAGCTATAATATCTGGTTTAACATCTATTTGATTAAAAAAAATATTCAATATTTTGGAATAATCATCTGTAGTCAATACAGTATCATTTGAGCTGTTTCCAAATCCTGGCATATCAATATATATATGCTTCATATTTTGACAAAAAGAGCCAAATGCCTGCTTCATAATATTTTTATTACTTCCCCAACCATGTAAAAACACTACTGTTTTATCATTTTTTGAGTTTAAAATATCATATGAAATATCAAAACTACACTTATTATTATTTATATCTACTACTATACTCTTTACTGCCATAGTTATATTTTAACATAATTATAATTTTAATTGTATTATACACAATATACACACTTTATTTACAAATATATTATTAAGTTATATTTTTTTATATAAATAACAAATAATTGACAGTTTATATTAAAAATTTAAGTATCAAATAGATAAAATACACACCAAACAGGAGAGCTTTATTGACAAAAAATAAAAAAGATTTAACACTTGGTATTATACTTTATTTTATTCTTCTTGGAATAACTTTATATTTTAATGCTTTTGATGTTATTGTAAAAACTATGGCAGAACATGAAGAGTACCAACTTGATGAATTTGTATTGGCTTTGGTATTATTGTCTGTTTTTGGATTGTGGTATTCATACAGAAGATATTTTGAAGTAAATTGCATTCAAAACAAACTTAAACATTTAAATGAATCACTCGAAAAACAAGTAGAAGAGAAAACTAAAGAGCTAGAAACTTTAAATCAAAACTTAGAGATTAAAATCAAAGAGGAAGTGGAAAAAAATATTCAAAAAGAACTTCTTATTTTTGAACAATCAAAAATGGCAAGTATGGGTGCTATGATTGGACATATTGCACATCAGTGGAGACAGCCACTATCTATGATATCTACTGCTGCTTCTGGTATCAAACTAAAACAAGAGTGTGATATTTTGAATAAAGAAGAGTTAACACACACTATGAATAAAGTTGTTCAAAATGTAGAATATTTGTCAAATACTATTGATACATTTAGAAACTTTTTAAAAGAGGATAAAGAGTATAAAATTGTAGTTATACAAGAGAGAATTGACATAGCACTAAAAATTACAGATATGGTGTTAAAAGATCACTCAATAAAACTCCATACAAATATAGATTATGAAAATCCAATACAAACAAAACTTGTAGTTGGCGAGTTGGAAGAGGTAATAATCAATATAATAAACAATGCAAAAGATATATTAATAGAGAAAAAAATTAGAGATCCATGGATAAAATTAGAGTTAAAAACTGATGAAAACAATATATTACTGACAATAGAAGATAATGCTGGTGGAATTTCAGATGATATTTTACCACATATTTTTGATGAGTACTTTACAACAAAAAATGATGAAAAAGGTACAGGACTTGGATTATATATGAGTCATCAGATTATACACAAAAGCCTAAAAGGTGAACTTTCTGTACACAACACTCAAAATGGAGCAAAATTTATTATAAGACTTCCTATTTCATAGATTCTTCATATGGCAAATAAATTATAAAATTTGCTCCTTTATAATTTATATTATTATATTGATACTCTTTATTCTTTACCTCTATATTTCCATTAAAACTGTTTTTTATAATATTATATGCCATATTCAAACCAAGACCTGTCCCTTGAGATTTGTGTTTTGTGGTAAAATATGCATCGAAGATTTTATGTATTATATCTTTAGGTACACCTCCAGCATTATCCAATATAGAAATAATAATCTGCGAATCTGTTTTTGATATATTGATAAATATTAATTTTTCAACCAAATCTTTCTCTATTAATATATCTTTTGCATTATTAATAATATTTACCATAACTTGTATTAACATATTTAACGAACCATAAATATTACAGTTTTCTTTATTATTTATAATAAGTTTTATATTATTATTTTTTATTGTTGCATCTATAATAGTTATTGTCTTATCTAACAATTTATCTATATCAAAATTCTCTTTTTTGCTGTTTCCTTTTATAAAATCTCTAAAGTCATCAATTGTTTTTGATAAATATTGGGCAGCTTCATTTATCGAGTTTAAAGTTTTATTCTCTTGTTCAATATTTATATCTCCTAGTTCCCTGTGAAGTATTATACCTGTAGCTGCAGTTGATATTATACTTAAAGGTTGTCGCCACTGATGTGCAATATTTGCTATCATCTCTCCCATCTCTACAAGTTTTGCTTGTTCAAACATCAACTGCTCTTTTTGAATATTTTTTTTAACTTCCTCTTCAACTATTCTTTTTAAATTGTTATTTACCTCTTCTAACTCTTCTATAGCCAAATTTAGACTTCTTTCCAGTCTGTATGTGTTTTTATCACTATTTTCATACCAATCTTCTACCAAATTTAAAAAATTATCTACCCTTTCATCTTCCAATATTTGGCAGTTTATTAATTTACTTTTTTTAAGTTGTCTTTTTAGTAGTTTATTTGTTATATTCAATTTAATCTTCCCAAATTAAAGTTAATGTCATTGTCTCATTTTGTAAATCGCACATACCGTTTGACAAAGGTGAAATCTCTCCATATGAATAAAATCCAACTTGCATAACATTGTCACCTAAATTATCTAAAACAGCTTCCAACTCCTCTTCAACTTTTTGTCCCAAAACAAGTTTTCTACCAGCACAACTAATAGCAATATTAATAGCTTCTTGATTTGAATATTTAGAAAATGATATATTTTGGGTTGATTTTTTTGCTCCATCAATTAGTTGATTAAAACTGGCTCTCATAAATTTTACTTTTGAATTTTGAGGTATATCTGCTGCAAAACCTATAGAGTGCTTCTCTTCATCAATAGATAATATAGCTCTTACTTTTATATTTGATGAATACTCATCAAGTATAACAAGAGGATATAATAATCCAGAAGTGGGCAAATCTTTTGCCTCATCACCTAAATATCTTTTATACACTTCCAATGCAGGTTCTGAATCTATTTCATAAATAATATTATTTTTTGTTTTTGTAGTTATTCTTATTTTTCCAAACTCTTTCCAGCCACCTTGACTACCATATGCTACATTAAAACTATCTCCATAAAAACCAACAGAAGTAACATAATTTGATTTAATTTTATTATCTACCAAAACCCATGTATTTTTTACTTTTTCTCCATCTGCAGCTAAACCACCTGTTACAACTACATTATTATCAACAGTTTTTGCAATTGCTCTTGTAAGTCTTGATCCATTTATATTTAAACCATCACATAAAATAAAAATCGATTTTAAATCATCTTTGGCCAAATTATTGGCAATATTACATCCAATATCATAAGATTGATCCATATTATCAATTTTGGATATATTTAATTTTAATTTAGTTTTCTCAAACTTTATAACAACAACGCTTAAAGATTTTTCATATAGTTCATCTTGATAGATCTCTCCTGCACTTGACGATCCTATTATAATTGAGTTTTTAAATATGTTAGTTATATCATTTAATCCACTTTCAATAAATTTGGGATTGGAACTTCCAAAACATATAACAAGTGAGTTATTTGAATCTAAAGAGTTGTCTAATTTTTTATTCCATTTTTGGTCATTGTATAAATAAATCTCTCTTTTCATAAGAGCTCCTTAAATCAAGCTACATAGAAGCTTAATAACTGATTATAAGTAAAATCAACTTAAAGGAAACTCTAATAATATCAACAAAAATTTTTACACTATTAGATAATTTATTATATTATTATTTAGTCTTGTAAGGTAATGAAATGATAAATTTTGCTCCCCCAACTATATTTTCAACACTTAATTTTCCTTGCATACTTTTTTCAACAATCATTTTAGTCATATACAATCCAATACCTGTACCATGTTCATCATCTTTTGTTGTAAAATATGGTTCAAATATCGCTTCTATTGGTGTGCTTTGAATCCCTTTTGCATTATCTCGGATAGTGATAAATATATTATTATCTTTTTCATATGTATCTATTTTTATATAAGCATCTTCTATATTTTTTTCAATTAAAGCATCTTTGGCATTACTGATAATATTTAGTATTGCTTGTTCAAGTTCATTTGGATATCCACAATAAACCAAATCATCTTGTTTGTCATAAATAATTTTTATTTCATTACTTTGAATCGTTAAACCAACTATATGTAAAACAGCATCAACTACTTGATCAATTTTAAACTCCTCTTTTTGTTTATTTGGTTTAAAAAAAGTTCTAAAATCATCAATTGTAGTTGACATATATTCCAATAGATATTCACTCTCTTTTGCTTTGTTATCCATAAATTCTTGATTTAATTTCCCTAAATCATATCTCATTTTAATATTCATAAATATTACTGAAAGTTCTGATATTGGTTGTCTCCACTGATGTGCAATATTACTTATCATCTCACCCATAGCAATAAACTTTGATTTTTGCATCAGAATTTTTTCTTGATCACTTGCTTTTTTTACTTCACTCTCAACTTGTGATTGTAATGTTCTGTTTAAATTCTCTAATTGAATCCTTTTTTGCTCAACCTCTTTATCTTTTTGATCTAAAATAAGCTCTATTCTTCTTCCCATAAAATAAGCAATAAACACTGCAATTATAAATACTGCAAAAAATGAATATACATTTTGTTTTATCTGTTTTTTTACACTTATATCATACTCAGATTTAAGCTCTTCAACTTTTGATGCAATATCGTCTACATATACACCTTTGGCAATAATCCAATTTAGTGGTTCATAATATTTAAAATATGATATTTTTTCTATTATCTCACCTGTTGAAGGTTTTTTATATGCATAAGATACAAATGATTCATTGTTTTTTCTTATCCCTTTTAAAAACTCTTTTCTAAATTTTTTACCCTTTGCATCTTCATATTCATCTGATAAATATTTTCCAAGAAGATCTGGTCTATTTGGATTTATTAAAAGTTGTGCAAAATTTTTACCACCATTTATATCTCTTAATTTATATACAAAAATATAATCACTTTTTTGAATATCATAAGATATTGAATTGATCCAATTTATTAAATCTTGAACTAAATAATTTTTATCTTGTGTAGTTTTAAACCTATAATCTATAGTATCAACTATAGTATCAATTTGCTCTTTTATATCTTTTTGTTGTAATTTTACTTGGTCTTTTTTAAGTTTTTGTATATATTTATCATATTCATCGTATTTATTATTAATATAAAAGAATGAAATTAATAAACTATTTGCTAGAATAATAGACACAAAAGTAAAAACAATAGTTTTTGCGATATTTTTATGTTGAAAAAAAATAGAGGACTCCTTATATGAATCAAAATTTTTTAAATAGTTTATCAAGTTATACTCTACTTTTTGTAGAAAACGAAAAAGGTATAAGAGATAATTTAGAAGAGATTTTATCATTATATTTCAAAAAAGTACATATAGCAATAGATGGGCAAGATGGTTTAGAAAAATATAAGCAGTTTAAACCAGACCTTATTATCACTGATGTTAAGATGCCACACCTAAATGGTATCCAGATGATTCAGCAAATTAGAAAAACTGATCAAAAGACAGACATTGTAATAATAAGCGCATACACAGAAGTTGACGATATTCTCACATCAGTTGAATTAAACTTACTAAAATATATAGTCAAACCTATAACTCAAACAAAACTTGAAGAGGTTTTTGAACTATTTTTATCTAAACATAAACGGTCAAACTTATTAAGTCTTAGTCCAAATTGTATCTATAACCAAAGTAAAAACAGTATTATATATGATGATGAAGAGTTTTTATTAACAAATAAGGAAAACAATTTTATTCAGTTACTTTTAGAGAAAAATGCTCTTGTAACATATGATGAGATTGAAGACAAATTATGGAATGGTAAAAAAATGAGTCAAAATGCTTTAAGACTTTTTATTAAAAATTTAAGAAAAAAAATACCATTAGATCTTATCAAAAATATACAAAATGAGGGATATTTAATCCAATCATAGTATTTATGTTTCTATTTGTAACATAAAATAACATTTTTCCTTTTTAAGCTTAAGAAGAACTTATTTTACATAAATAAAACATTTTCATAGTTTATAATGTATTAAATTAAAACATTAGGAGAAACTATGAAAAAGATTATTTTAGGAACAGTAGCAGCTGCAGTACTTGCAACTGCAGGAATGGCTGCAGAATATACATTAAAGTTTTCACACGTTGTAAGTGAAAATACACCAAAAGGTCAAGCTGCAAAATTCTTTGAACAAAGATTAGAGGAATTAAGTGGTGGTAAAATTGATGTACAGGTATATCCATCAAAACAGCTTTACAATGATAAGCAAGTATTAAAAGCAATTAGAATGGATTCTGTTCAAATGGCATGTCCAAGTTTTTCAAAATTTGGTAAAATTGTACCTCAATTGGCTCTATTTGATCTACCATTCCTATTTAGAGATGCAGATCACTTACATAAAGTACAAGATAGTGAAGTTGGTCAAAAATTAAAAGATATGGTTACAAAAAAAGGTATCGTTGCACTTGATTTTTGGGATAACAACTTTAAACAACTTACATCATCAAAAAAAGCACTTATTGAACCAAGTGACGCTAAAGGTCAAAAATTTAGAATTATGAGTTCTAAAGTTCTTGAAGCACAATTTAAAGCAGTTGGAGCAAATCCACAAATGATGCCATTTTCTGAAGTATATTCAGCACTTGCACAACATGTAATTGATGGACAAGAAAATACAATCTCTAACATCTATACTAAAAAATTCTATGAAGTACAATCTGATATGTCAATCACAAATCACGGATACTTAGGATATTTAGTTGTTATGTCTAAAAAATTCTGGAACTCATTACCAGCAGACTTACAAGCAAATGTAAAACAAGCTATGGCTGAAGCAACTGCAAAAGAGAGAGTATTGGCAAATGAATTAAATGAATCACAATTTGCAAAAATCAAAGAGTATGCAGATAAAACTGGTAAACTTAAAATTCATTACCTAACAAAAGCTCAAATCCAAAAATGGAGAGATGCAGTTAGTCCAATTTATCCACAATTTTATGATAATAAAAAAATTGGTAAAGATCTGATTGAAGCAGCGATTAACACTAAATAGTCATGAAATCTATATTTAAATTATTAGGTAATTTAATTGGATATATAAATGTATCTATTGCAACATTTGGTATTATTGCCGGAGTAACTCTGGCATTTGCCAATGTTGTAGCTAGATATGGATTCAATTATTCTTTTACTTGGGCAGCAGAGTTAACTGTTTACTTTTTTATATGGAGTATGTTTTTCGCAGCAGCTTACTGTTTTAGAATAGATGGACATATTACAATAAATCTATTTATTGAGAATGTACCTAAAAAAGTATCAAAAGTATCACTACTATTAAGTAGAACGGTTAGTTTTATTTTTTTATGTGCAGTTTCTTACTATGGATATGAGTATCTTTTGTTAGTTCATGAGATGGAAGAAACTTCTATAGATCTTGAGATCCCTATGTGGATCCCTTATTTGGTTATACCTATCTCGTTTGCATTTGGTGCATATAGAGTATTTGAACATATAATTACACTTGTTAAAACTCCTGCAGATAAATTAGTATTTAAAAATGAGCATGATGAACTTATTGAAGAGGTGGTACATATAGATGATATTGTTAAAGCAGTTGACAAAAAAACAGGTGGTATGCTATGAGTGTAGTTGTATTATTTAGTCTATTTTTTGCTTTACTATTATTTGGGGCACCAATAGCTATTGCATTAGGAGCTTCAACTTTTACATCAATGATGTTTTTTACAGATATAAACCCTATGGAGATATCATCAATGATGTTTGAAAAAGTGGATCACTATTCACTTATGGCAATCCCTATGTTTATACTTGCAGGTAACCTTTTAAGTAAAGGAAGCAGTGCAAATAGAATTATAGAGTTTGCAAAATCTGTTGTTGGGCATCTTCCTGGTGGTTTACCAATTGCAGCTATTTTTGCATCTATAATATTTGCAGCTGTTTCAGGAAGTTCTCCTGCAACTGTTGTAGCTATTGGATCTATTATGTTTGGAGCTATTCAAAGTGCTGGATATCCCAGAAAATATGCAGTTGGTACAATTGCAACTTCAGGAAGCCTTGGTATTTTGATCCCACCTTCAATCGTACTTATTGTATATGGTGTAACAGCTGAAGTTAGTATTGGTAAGCTTTTTATGGCTGGAGTAATTCCAGGACTTATGCTTGGTTCTATGCTTATGTTTGTTACATATATAGGAGCAAGAAGACTTGGTTTTGAAAGAACTGAACCACAACCATTTAAAGTAAGATTAGCAAAAATGAAAGATGCTTCTTGGGGATTGATGACTATTGTTATAGTTATTGGTGGGATATATGGAGGTATTTTTACACCAACTGAAGCAGCAGCAGTTGCAGCTGTTTGGGCATTTTTTATATCTGTATTTATCTATAGAGACATAAAATTTAAAGATTTTTTTACAATATCTTTAGATAGTGCTAAAACTACAGCTATGATTATGTTTATTATTGCAAACGCTATGCTATTTGCACATTTTTTAACATTACAAAATGTACCTCAAACTATCACTCAAACACTTGTTGATGCAAATGTTAGTATGATTATGTTCTTGGTATTTGTAAATATTTTATTGATTGTTGCTGGTGCTTTTATGGAACCATCTGCGATTATTATGATTATGGTGCCACTATTACTTCCTGTTGCAGTTGCACTTGGAGTAGATCCAATTCACTTTGGAATTATGATCACTATAAATATGGAACTTGGTATGATCTCACCACCTGTAGGATTAAATCTATTTGTAACAAGTAGTCTTACAGGTATGTCTATGAAAGAGGTAATTGTAGCAGCTTGGCCATGGACACTTACAATATTTGTAGGGTTGTTACTTGTTACTTACATACCAATTATCAGCCTTTGGCTTCCAAATTTAATGTATGGATAAAAAATTAAAGGAGTTTCTCCTTTAATTTTTCTATTCTTTTATTTGCTTTTATAATATCTTTTATATCAATTTTTTCCTCTTTAATAAGTTGCATTACAGTATCAATAATTTTTTTAAGAGATACTTTTTTTTTCTTATTCAATTGATTTCCAAATAACAATATATCATTTCCTGCATTTATAGATAATTTCAAAATCTGTTTTAAACTGTATTTAGAAGTAATTGCACCCATTTGTAAATCATCACTAATAACTACTCCATGATAATCCATATGCCATCTTAAAAGCTTTGTAATTGTTTTAAATGATAAGCTTGCTGGGTATTTGTTATCTATATTTTTATTAAATACATGAGCTACCATAATTGTATCTACAGTATTGCTTTTTATTAATATATTATACGGTTTTAATTCTATTTTATCCCATTTATTTGATACATCAACAAAACCTTTATGGGTATCACCTTTAGATGAGCCGTGACCTGGAAAATGTTTTAACGATGTTATTATATTATTACTATGCATTGCATCTATAAATATTGAACTATATTTGGCTACAATTTTTGGATTTTTGCTGTATGAACGCCCTTTTTTTACTATAACTTTATTTTGTTTGTTTATTTTTAAATCTACCACAGGTGCAAGATTGAAATTTATCCCAACACCGCTTAACTCTTTTGCCATTTTTGTATATATTTTTTTTGCTTTTTGAGATGAATAATTGGATACTTTAGATGCTCTAGGATATCGTCCATAAAATCCATATTTGGATTTTATTCTTTGAACTGCCCCACCCTCTTGATCTATACTTATTAGAAATTTATTTGAGTTAGAACAGTTTCTTAGATCTGTAGTTAATTTTAAAAGTTGTTTTTTACTATTTATATTTTTTTCAAATAAAATTACACCCAAAAGATCATATTTTGATATATCTTTACAAATTTTAGAGTTTTGATTTACACTTGTACCATCAAAACCAATCATAACCATATTGGCTATCATTTTTTCCAATTGGCTTTGATCTATTATATTTGCAAAAACTGTTAAATGAAAAAATATTAAAAATATTAAATATCTAATCTATTTTCCTTTTGCTTTTTGAATCTGGTTTACATATTCATAATTTATATTTATTATTTTCTCTTTTGGTAGAAAATTTGCTAAATCATTTACTAATTTATTAAAATCATCAAAAAGATAATTTGCCATACTTCCTGGAATTGGATTGATCTCATTTAGATATACTTCATTTTCTATTACAAAAAAGTCACATCTAATAATAGCTCCATCAAAGGTATTATTATAGATTTTTATAAAATTATCTTTTAGCTTAGAAACCAAATCTTCATCTATATTGGCCTCATTTACTTGAGAGGTTCTGTTAAAATCAAGATATTTTTTTTCAAAATCCAAAAACTCCTCTTTTGAGGGTTCTTCTACGATTGAAAAAACAAATTTTCCATCTATTTTTGTTCCAGCTAGGTTATACTCTTTTACATCTTGAATAAACGGCTCTACAATAATTGTATCATCAAACTCAAAAGCAGTATCTAAAGCATAACTTAATTCAGAGTTGTCTTTTACTATACTAATACCAAGACTACTACCTAGTTTTGTTGGTTTTATTATACAAGGGAAACTATCAATTTGAATTTGCTGATCTTTATGAAAATAACTATATGATAATGTTTTTACATCACAATTTTGTGCATAACTTTTTGTTACAAACTTATCAAATGAAACAACACAAGCATCAACTCTTGGACCAATAAAAGGGATATGATAAAATTTTAATAACCCAGCTAATGTGCCATCTTCACCATCAGCTCCATGAACCAGATTGATTAAAGTATCAAACTGTAACTGCTTTGAACCAAATAAACCTTTTGTGGCAAAACCATCTTGAGTTAAAAAAAGCTTATCACATTTTTTATATTCACCACTACTAAAAACTTTTGATGTAATAGTATCTGTTGGTATATGATAAAATTCACGGTTTTTATCAATAAATATATAAATCAACTCATTGTTAAGTACTTTTTTCATTGCTATTGCACTAACTATACTTATTTCATGTTCGAAACTTACACTTCCAAATAAAATTGCTATTTTTTTCAATAATTTTCCTATTTTTGTAATTTTTTTAATGCTTGTTTTACAAGATCTGCTGTTGTTACTGCATCACATTGCGTTAAAGCTTTTGTAATAATATCTTTTTTAAATCCTAGTGATTCAAGTGCCATACTAGCTTCAATATGACTAGCACTGCTTAATGATGCATTATTATCCAATCCATCAATAACTATTCCACTTAATTCTACAAGTATTCTACTAGCACCTTTTGGTCCAATGCCTGGAACTTTTTTCAACATAGCCACATCATTTGCACTAATAATTTGTGCAAAATCTTCAGGAGCAAAAGTTGAACATATGGCAAGTGCAACTTTAGGTCCAACACCATTTATTTTTATAACTGTATCAAATATTTTTTTCTCATTATTATTAATAAAACCATATAAAGATTGAGAATCTTCTCTAATAATGTGTGTTATATGTAATTTTACTTTATCTTTGGTTATTTTTGCACTACAATTAATAGATACAAATACTTCATAAGTGATCCCATTTACATTTAAATGTATATTTGTTGGCTCTTTTTTTTCTACAATACCTTCTAATGCTATTATCATTTATTCTTCTTTTAAATATTATTTTTATAATTTATGTGTTTTTTTAATAGAATTTATTATATAATAATACAGCTTAAATTTCAGGAAAGAAAATGTTTAAATTTATCTCTAAAAAAATAAGTACTAAAATCCTTGCAGCGCTATTTGTGTTAATGACTATAAGTAGTTTGGCCATTTTATTTTTAACAACTTCTACAGTTAAAGAAAACTCCATAAAATCAACAAAAGCAAATCTAGAGATGTTAAATACAGCTATGTTTCAAAGCTTAAGAAATGCTATGAACAGTGGTGATCCAGCTGTTATAAAAGCAGCTGAGGATGAAGCTAGAAAAATCAAAGGTGTATCAAATCTAACTGTTGCAAAAAGTAAACCTCTTATTGAGATGTATTCGCCTGATGACAAATATACAAATGATAAAAACATCTTACAAACAATGAATTCTAAAAAAGAGCAAATCATTGAAAGTAAAGCTAATGATATGCATACACTAAGACTTATAAAGCCTATGATTGCAACTAAAGAGTGTCTTATGTGTCATGCAAACCAAAATGTTGGAGATGTTATTGGAGTAATGGATTTAACATTTTCGTTACAAGATTCTGATTCTGAACTAAACAGTATTATATTATCTATTCTAATAGTATCAACAGGTTTAGGTTGGCTTACACTTGGAATTATATTTTATGTAGTAAGAAATGCTACAAAACCTATAGATGGTCTTAAAAATGGATTTAAATCATTAATAGAATCAAATGATACAAATATACGACTTGAAATAAAATCAAATGACGAAATAGGTGAAGTTGCCCAATTATTTAACACCTATATGGATAAAGTAAATGAAGGTTTAAAACAAGATGAAAAGGTAATAGAAGAAGCAAATGATGTATTAGAAAAAACAGGAAACGGTTTCTTCGTATATAAAGTACATAGCAAAGCACATAATCCACATGTAGAGGTTATGAAAAACAACCTTAACAATATGATAGATCAAACAAAAACAACTTTAGATAAAATAAATATGACACTACAAAACTACTCTGAATCAAATTTTGATTTTAAAATTGAAGATAAAGGCATTTACGGTGATTTAGGTTCAGTTGCAGCTGGTATTAAATTGGTTGGGAATAATACTTCAGAGATTTTAGCTATGATTATGAATACAGGTGATTCACTACAAGATCAAATACATACTTTATCAAATGCTTCTACAAATTTATCAACATCATCAAATCAACAAGCTGCTTCTCTTGAAGAAACAGCCGCAGCATTAGAACAAATTACAGAAAATATAAAATCTAATACACAAACAACTTCTCAAATGGCTCAGTTAGCTTCTAATGTAAATATCTCATCAACAAATGGTATGAATCTTGCAAGTACAACTGCAAGTGCTATGGAAGAGATTAATGAAAAAGTATCCTCTATTAATCATGCAATTGAAGTAATTGATCAAATTGCATTCCAAACAAATATATTATCTTTAAATGCTGCGGTTGAAGCTGCAACTGCAGGTGAAGCTGGAAAAGGTTTTGCAGTTGTTGCTCAAGAGGTAAGAAATCTTGCAAGCAGATCTGCTGAAGCAGCTAAAGAGATTAAAGATATTGTTGAGATTGCTACAGCAAAAGCAAATGAAGGTAAAAAAATATCTACAAATATGATAAATGGATATGAAGAATTAAATATTCATATTCAAGAAACAATTAAAATGATAGAACAGGTTGCAAATGCTAGTAAAGAGCAAGAACGAGGAATCAATCAAATTAATGATGCAGTAAATCTTCTGGATAAGGCAACACAACAAAATGCAAATGTAGCAAATGATATTTCTAATATGTCAAATCAAATTGCTGATATGTCTGATTCTTTGGTAACTGCAGCTTCAAGAGCAAACTATTTACAAGAAGCAAGAGATGGTGTATGTGATGTTGATTTGGTATATGATGCAGCAAATATAAAAGTAGATGTATTAAAATTAAAAGATAATCTATACTCACAACTTGGAACATTTAAAAATATAAATATATCACAAAGTAGAGTTATGCAAGAGTGGATTGAAAAGTATACTTCTACTCATCAAAATATTGATATAGAATTAATAGATGAACTTAAAAAATTAAGTTCAAATTTACAAAAATCAATGAAAGCTTTAAATGAAGCAAATACAAACAAAAAACCAAATAGTGAATTAAATGAACTGGCTAAAAATGTTGAAATAGAGTGCTTAAGAATATTTGGAATATTAAATAAAATTAAAAAAGATGCATGTTCATCTAATAAAATAGGATAAAAAATGGATATAGAATTAAATGATACTGTTAATGGACATACTAGTAAACACTATAATCATAATGAAATAATAGAACAACTAAATATGGTTATAAAAGACTCTGAAAAAATGGCTCAAGAGGTATTTGAACATTTAGAGATTATTTTAGAAAAACTAGAATCTATTGATGAGAGTAAAGATATTTCAAAAGATATTGAAGCTATTAAAAATAATATATTTAATACAATGTCTTCAATGCAATCTCAAGATTTTCATGTACAAAGAATTCAAAGAGTAATAGGTGAACTTGATCCAAGTGACCAAAATAGATCAACAGCAAAACATATTGCCGGAGATTGTGATACAGATGATTTGGTTGATGATGATGAAATCGCTCAATTAATAGCTCAAATGGGGAATAACTAAAATATGCAAAGAAAAATAGATCAAGCAAAACTACTACTTGAAGCACTGCCTTATATAAAAAAATATAAAGATCAGATTTTTGTAATCAAATATGGTGGTTCAGCTCAAATAAATCCTGAATTAAAAGATAAATTTGCAAAAGATATTGTACTTTTACATCTAGTAGGGATAAAACCTGTAATTGTTCATGGTGGTGGTAAAAAAATAAACAACCTTCTTGATAAACTAGAAATAAAAAGTGAATTTGTAGATGGTATGAGAGTTACTACCAAAGAGATTATGGAAGTAGTAGAGATGGTATTAAGTGGAAATATAAATAAAGAGATAACAACTTTACTTAATATGCATGGTTCAAAAGCTTTAGGAATTACAGGAAAAGATGCAAATTTTATAAGTGCTGTTCCTAAATCTGGTGGAAAATACGGACTTGTTGGTGATATTGTTAATATTGACAACAAAGTTATACATAATATACTTGAAGAGAAATTTATACCTGTAATTGCTCCTATTGCTTCTGGTGATGAGATAAATCATCCTGGATACAATATCAATGCAGATCTAGCTGCTAGCAAAATAGCTGCTAGTCTAAAAGCAAAAAAGGTTATATTTCTAACTGATATAAAAGGTGTACTAAATAAAGATAAAGAGCTTTTAAGTACACTTACAAAACAACAAATTCAAGAGTATAAAGATGACCAAACTATCGTTGGTGGTATGATACCTAAAGTAGATGCTTGTTTGGAAGCAGTTGAAGCTGGAGTTGAAAAAGCTCATATTATTGATGGAAGAATTGAACACTCACTTTTACTAGAAATATTTACAAGTGAAGGGATTGGTACAGTTATAAAAGATAACTAAACCTAAAAATTATACACTAAATCTAGTGTATAATTTGCTCAATTAATACAGTTGCATAAGATCCTTTTGGTAAAAAAAAGTTCAACTCCATATGGTTTTGCTCCTCTTTATAATTACTTTGTACATCTGTTGGAAATACCCAAGCATACCTTCTTGTACCATCAACTATTTTAATATCATCATCAAACTTTTCCTCATAGACTCTTGCTATATCTTCAGCTTTTTTTGATTTTTTACCAGGAAGTAATCCTGTTGGTACTCTATCAAATGCTCTAAATTTATCAGCTTCACTTTGTATATCATTGGCATAAAATATTTTACCATAAGGGTAATGACTCATTACATCACCAGGCAAAACTTTAAAAGGGTGTTCTTGCTCTTGTAGCTGTTTTATCAAATCAACTTCAAGACCCAACTCACCACTAATTGATTTAGCTTCAAAAGACTCTATAAGTTTACTTACTTCTATCCTTTTAGACAACCAATTATTAAATAAATAACTTTGATATGCACTTATAAACATTTTAGATAGTTTTCTATTTTTCTCTCTTCGTTTACCATGAATAATCTCATAACCTTTGATAAAATTATCTTTATCTATACCAAATCTTTGAAAACCAAAATAATTAGGCATACCAAATGTTACAATATTACCTAAAACCTCTTCTATTTTTTTTGCATTTACAGGGCTTACATGCTTAAGTCTAATAAAAAATCTATTCCCTTTTAGATGCCCTATTTTTATCTTGTTGTTATGATAAGTTGTATCAAGAATTTTTATATTTCTATGTTCAAATGTTTTTAATTTATCTTCAAATTTTTTATGAATTGAAAGATATTGTATAGTCATAGCATTTTTATCTTTTAATCCTGCATATCCTATATCTCTTGTTTTACATCCTACATAATCACTTAAAATCTGTAAAGCATCCCAAGTAGCTAAATCTCTTTTTCTTAATTTGATTATTAAATGTTCCCCTTCACCACTAAACTCATAAAGTGGAACTTCTGTTACTATAAAATCATCTTTACTTTGTTTAAAATAAACATCCATAGAGCTGTGGTTTAAAAAATATTGTAAAGGCTTATTCTCTAAAAGTGGTGTTTCTTGCATTGGCATCTATATTTTCCTTTTGTTACTTTTGCACATATATTTAAATTTATATTATGTTTTTTTGCTATTTTTTTAATTTTTGATTCATTTTTTTTACTGTAGGTAAAAAGTATCTCATACTCTTCACCACTGCAACCTATGTCTTTTTTGATTTTTTTAAAAAACTCAAACCCAATTTTATTAGCTTTGCTTAATCTTTCAAGCTCAAAAAACAAACCATCTGATATATCCATAGCACTATTTATATATGGTGCTATATTATAAAAAAACTCAGCTTTTAAATTTGGAGTGATAAATTTTGAATTTTTATCAATTTGTTTACCATCAAATAATCTATTTAAATCTTTTTTAACACTTCCAAGTTCACCCGTATAACAAACTATATCATCAATATTTGTACCAGTTCTATATATTGGTTTTTTTGTTTTAGATATTATAGTAATTGATATATCCAATTTATCACTAGCAATTGTATCTCCACCAATAATTTGAATATCAAACTGCTTTGCTACACTTTTAAAACCAGATGAAAGTTTTTTTAAATCTTTTTTTGTAAATTTTTTTGGAATTGATACACTTAAAAGTGCATATTTTGGAGTTGAATTCATAACTATTGCATCAGATATATTTACAAGCATAGCTTTTTTTGCAATCTGTTTTAGACTCATCCAATCAAGTTTGAAATGTACATCTTGACAAAAAGCATCCATACTGTAAACCCATTTGCCAATCACTGCACCATCATCACCAATAATTTTTGAGTCTTTAAATTGTTTTATAAAAAAATCTTCTTTATTCATGGTGCGTATTGTATCATAGTTGTATAAAAAGTTTCAAATTAAGATATATGAATGTATAATACGCAAAATTTAATCTATCAAGGAATAATATAAAACATGGATAAATCTATCAATATAGATGGTCAAGATGTATCATTGGAAGAGTTAATTGAAACTTTTAAAAAATCAAAATCAAATAGTAAAGCTCAAATAAAAAGAGAGCAAGAACAAGCATTAAAACCATATCAAGCTGAACTTATAAAGCTTCAAAAGTATCTTGAAGCTACAGATAAAAAAATGATTATTCTGTTTGAGGGAAGAGACGCAGCAGGAAAAGGTGGAACAATAAGAAGAGTTACAAGATATATGGATGAGAAACATTATAGAGTTGTAGCTCTTGGTAAACCAACTCAAGAGCAACAAACTCAATGGTTTTATCAAAAATATATTCAACATTTTCCACGAGGTGGTGAGATAGTTTTATTTGATAGATCATGGTACAACAGGGCAATGGTGGAGCATGTATTTAATTTTTGTACACAAAAAGAGTATGATGATTTTATGAAAGGTGTTAAGGGATTTGAAAAAGATTTAACAAGACAGGGTATGATCTTAATCAAACTATATTACAGTGTAACAAAAGATGAACAAGCAAGAAGATTTGAAAGAAGAAAAAATGACCCATTAAGACAATGGAAACTTAGTGAAATCGATATGCAAGCCCAAGAAAAATGGGATGATTTTACAAATACAAAATATAAAATGATTAAACAAACACACTCACACAATGCACCATGGACAATTATAAGATCAAATGATAAACACAAAGCTAGACTTGAATCACTAAAAGTGATATTAAATTCTGTTAACTATGAAGGTCGTGATGAAAATCTGGATTATACATTAGATCCTGAAATTGTAATATCAGGAGCTAGAGAAATAGAAATAATGGATGCACAAAGAACCAGCAGTGGTAAATTTTTAGGTTAAGGCATTAAAAAAAATTATAATTATTACTGCTTCAATATGTAACATTTGTGTTGCATATTGAAAAAGATATTTTCATATTTAACTTCAGATTTTATAAACATTAGATAAAATCATTCTAAATTCAATATTTAATTACATTATAAAGGTAACAAATGAGTATTCCAATTTATAAGTATGATGTTGTGATCGTTGGAGCTGGTCTTGCTGGTTGTGCTGCTGCACGAGAAGCTAGAGAAGCTGGTCTAAATATCTGTGTACTTACAAAACTACATCCGCTAAGATCGCATTCAGGTGCAGCTCAAGGTGGTATTAATGCTGCACTAAGTGAAGAGGATTCTGTAGATTTACATATCTTTGATACTGTTAAGGGTAGTGATTACTTAGGTGATCAAGATGCTATTGAACTTATGTGTTCAAGTGCTCCTGAGACTATCAGATGGGCAGAGAGAATGGGTGCATGTTTCTCAAGAGATGAAAATGGTAAAATTGGTCAAAGACCATTTGGTGGACAAAGTAAGCCAAGAGCTTGTTATGCAAAAGATAGAACAGGACTTACTCTTTTACAAACAGTTTATGAACAATCAAACAGAGATGGTGTAAATTTCTTTGATGAGTGGTATGTAGCTGATATTATCTATAGTGATGGTAAGATAACTGGTGTTGTTGCATACGATATCAAAACAAGTGAAGTTGCTATTTTTAATGCAAGAGCTGTTATGTTTGCTACAGGTGGATATGGTAGAGCATACAAAGTAAACTCAAATGCTCATGCAAATACAGGTGATGCTTTATCTATTGTTGCAAGACATGGTCTTCCACTTGAAGATATGGAGTTTGTACAATTTCACCCAACAGGAATAGCTGGATCAGGTGTACTTATATCTGAAGCTGCAAGGGGAGAAGGTGGAAAGCTTTTCAACTCAGAAGGTGAAAGATTTATGGAGAAATACGCTCCAAACAAACTAGAACTAGCTTCTAGAGATGTTGTATCAAGAGCTATTACACAAGAGATATTAGAAGGTAGGGGATGTGGAGAAAATAAAGATCATGTTATGATTGATTTAACACACCTTGGAAAAGATCTTATTATGGAAAGGTTACCAGAATTAAGAGACTTAGCAATTACTTTCTTGGGTCAAGATATGATTAAAGAGCCTATCTCTATTGCAGCTACTGCACACTACTCTATGGGTGGAATACCTGTAAACAAGCATGGTCATGTAAGAAAAAATACAAAAGAGTTTGTTGAAGGTTTTTATGCTGCTGGTGAATGTGCTTGTGTTAGTGTACATGGTGCGAACAGACTTGGTGCAAACTCTGTACTTGAAGCACTGTTTTTTGGAAGACATGTAGGGCAACAAATTGTTGAAGATATCAAACAAGGTATCTCTTTTGTAGATGCTAAAGAGTCTGATGCTCAAAAAACTTTAGATGAGATGAAGCATTTCCTAACAAATACAGGAGATGAAAAAGTTCCAGTAATTAGAGATGAATTACAAACTTCTATGACTGAGAATGCAGGTGTATTTAGAACTGAGGAATCATTAATAAAACAAAGAGAGATTATTAAAGGTTTAAGAGCAAGATTTAAAGATGTAAGACTTGATGACAGTTCAACAGTATACAATACAGATCTTCAAGAGTGTATAGAACTTGGTCATATGCTTGATTATGCAGATTTTATTGTAGAGGGTGCAATTGATAGAAAAGAGAGTCGTGGAGCTCATTTTAGAGATGACTTCCCAACAAGAGACGATGAGAACTGTATGGTACATACTATGGCATATATGTCAAAAGATCATCAAATTACTATTGAGCATATGGATGTTGTTCAAGGTAAATATGAACCAACAGAACGAACATACTAAGAAAGGGTTGATATATGCAAACAAAACAATTGACATTTAAAGTATGGAGATTTAACAAAGATACTGATTATTTACCTCATTATGACACAGTTACTATGGAAGTATCAAAAGATGAAGTAATACTAGATGTAATGAACAAATATAAATGGGAACATGACGGAAGTTTTTCTTACAGAAGAAGCTGTCGTCATGGTATTTGTGGATCTTGTGCTGTTAAAGTAAATGGGAAAGCAACATTAGCGTGTAAAGATAATGTATTTGAATTAGCTAAAATTTTTGGGGAAGAGTTGGTAATTGAACCTCAAAGTACAAAAAGAGCATACAAAGATATGGTTGTAGATAAAGCTGATTTTTGGAAAAAATATGACACGGTACAACCATACTTGGTAGCAGATATTGTAGAACATCCAGAACTTGAAAATATAGTTTCTCAAGAGGAAGTTGAAAAGCTAGAAGAAGCAGATTATTGTATCCAATGTGGTAACTGTTACTACTCTTGTCCTGCAGTTGAAGTAAATGAAGATTATCTTGGACCTGCAGCACTTACTATTGCTTATAGATTTAATGCAGATACTAGAGATAGTGCTACAAGAGAAAGAATTGCAACAGTAAATGAACTAGGTAGTGGTATTTGGGATTGTGTAAAATGTAATGAGTGTGCGCAAGCTTGTCCAAAAGAGATAAGTCCTATTAGCAAAATAACAAGATTACATCAAGAAACATTCCAAGAGAATATGGCTCATAATAATGTAGCAGTAAGACATGCTGTTGGATTTAAATGGTCAATTAAAAAACATGGTATTTTAGATGAAGGTGAACTTGTAAGATATTCTGAAGGTAATATTGGAGTTATGAAACATATACCAGAAGCTATTGCAATGTACAAAAAAGGTAAAATTGTAATGCCATGGAATATGCCAAAATCTAAAAACTTAGATGAAATACAAAAACTAGTTGAATCATGTTCAACAGCAAATTTTTAAGGGGACAATGTGAGTAATTATAAATACGCATTATATACAGGGTGTACAGCTAGAGAGAGTACTCCAGAATTATTAAAATCTACAATGGCTATTGCTGAGAAATTAGGAATAGAGTTAGTACTTTTAGATGAAGCTAGTTGTTGTGGAGCATCACATTTACAAGACTTTGATGAGTTTTTATCTTTAGTTCTAAATGCCAGAAATATCTGTTATGCAGAAAAATTAGGTCTTGATATGGTAACAATTTGTAATACATGTCAACTAAATACTGCTATGACAAAACAAAGACTAGATGAAGATGAAGAATTAAGAGCAAAAGTAAATGAAAAACTTGCTGAAGTTGGTCTTGAATATAAAGGTACAAGTAGTGTAAGACATTTCTTATATGCACTTCAAGATGATTATGGTTATGAAAAAATTGCAGCTCAAGTAACTAGACCACTTACAGATATCAATATTGCTTCATTTTATGGATGTCATAATATTAGACCAAGTGAGTTACACAACCATATGAATGAAAATAAAGAGAATGCTTACAAACCAACATCTTTAGATAATTTGGTAAAAGCTCTTGGTGGAAATGCAGTTGATTATGAATCAAAAAATAAATGTTGTGGATTTCATGTAGAACTACAAAATCCACAAACTGCAAATAAATTAAGTGGTACAGCTATGACAGATGCAATAGATCAAGATGCAGATGTTATGGTAACACCTTGTCCATTATGTCACTTAAGAATGGATGTACAACAACACGGAATTAGTAAAGAGATAGGCAGAGATGTACATATCCCGGTACTTCATCTACCACAAATGGTAGGAATTGCACTTGGAATAGAAAGCTCTAAATTGGGGCTTGAACATAACATTGTTCAAACAGGTTTAAATTAGAAAGAAGGTAAGTTTTATACTTACCTTTTTTTTTACTTAATTTATCTAATTAAGACTAAATTAGTCTTAATTAATTAATTTTAATTATACTAAAATTCACAAAACAAAAAAAGGAAATAATATGCCAAAAATTAACAAATATCAAGATATTAGCGAAATCGATAGAGAAGCAAAAAAAGATTTAATAGACAGACATTCACCATTTATTCACTGTGCAAGTGAAGCAAAAGCTGGTGAGCCGTTTGAAGTAACTGTAAAAATGGGAAATGAATATACTCATCCAGATGATTTTGATCATTACATTGAATCAATTACACTTTTTAATGGTGATACTAAACTAGCTCAAGCTACTTATGTACCAGGAACTTTAGGAAATACTAAAGCTCATAACACTACAACTTTTACAATTATACCAACTGGTAAAAAATTAAATCTTGTAGCTCATGGTTACTGTACAAAACATGGTATCTGGGAAGGTACTCCTGTAGAAGTAACTGTAAACTAATCTTTTTTTACATAAAAGTTACATATAACGGTAAAATCAGATGATTTTACCGTTTTTTTATAATCTTGTTGTATAATTATATCAGGTATCTATTGTTAAGGAGTACTACTTAATGCCAAATAAACTAAAAGAGGTAACATTTGATACTTTTAAAGCACTTAAAGATCAAGATATAGTTTTACCATCAACATATAGCGATGAATTTGAAAAAAATGCTTCAAATGTTGGGCTAGATTTAGAAGATTATAATATAATATTAGAAAACCTAAATCAAGATAGCAATAAATTAGATAAAATCTTACATCAAACAAATCAAAACCTAGAAACATTTCATAGATCAACTCAAAAAGCAAGTGAGGCTATTGAAAATAGTGATAGTGCAGAGTTGAAAAATATTCAAAAAGATATTGAAACTATGAAAAAAGAGATTGAATTTTTACAACAAGAGTTATTTACAGACTCTTTAACAAAAGTTTATAATAGAAAATGGTTCAAAGATATATACCTCAATAATGATACATTTAATGAAGACGGATTTTTAGCTTTTATAGATCTAAATAAATTCAAAGAGATCAATGATAATTATGGACATCTATTGGGAGATCAAGTATTAAAATACCTATGTAATTATTTAAAAAATGAGTTCACAAGATATAATACTTCAATAATACGATATGGTGGTGATGAATTTATTATTATATTTACCAAAGATAATACTATCCAAGAATTAACTATAAATATGACTAAAATACAATCTAAACTATATAAACAAAAATTACAATCAAAAAATGCTTCCAATGCAACATTTAATTTTACTTTCGCATTTGGAATTGTACCTTTTAAACAATATGATGAGGCAGATGACATAATAAAGCAAGCAGATACTGCTATGTATGAAAATAAACAATATATTAAAAATAATTTATTATAACTTTATTTAATAACTTTTAATATTTATTATACTATAATTTCATAAGTGCTCCTTGGTCAGGGGCACACTTTTATAACAACCTCTACTGCTATTAATATTGGACTAATATGATTTTAGATTTAAACTTTATAATTATAGGTACACTTATAATTATATCCCTCATCCCTTTGTATATATATAAAGACAAAATTATACATCTAATATATAAAAAAAATGATTTTAACAGCTTCGTAAATGATATAAGAATATATTTAAAACAACATTATCCTAAAATAAAATTCGATATACAACAAGCCGTTGAAGATACTAAAACAGAACAAAATCCAAATACAAGATTGATTTTGGTAATTGAAAATTTAATATGGCAATTTATTAATCATAAATATACCTCCAAAACAAAAGATCCTATCAATAAAGAGTTGTTATGGAGTAATTATTTAGAAAACTGTAAACCTAACAAAGATAAATTACCAACTGATTGGTCTAAAAGAAAAGAGTTTACATGGCAACGAGATAAACATATATGTCAAAGATGTGGATTAAAACTTAAATTGGATGATGCAAAAGTAGTTTTATTAAAACCCATAAAAGATGGTGGCCAATACAATTTTGAGAATCTAGAAACTTTATGTAATGATTGTAATAAAATATTAAAATCTTCAGATTTATCAAAAACAGCAAAATCACTAAATATCTTTGATAATTTAATGAATAAAGTAAAAGGGAAAAAATATGAGTAAAGAACATCTAAAAGAATTTATAGGTTTTGGAGTTGCAGGAAATTTTGCACACCATTTGGAACAAGCAGGAGAGAGTTTGGACTTTCTAAATGTAAAAGTTGATGATGAAAATGCTCCAAAAGGTATATTCCCTTTTTACCTTCCAAATCATAAATCTTTTTTGGGAACTTATCCATTATCAAATGATAAAATAGTATCACCAACAAATCAAGATGGCAACCTTCAAATGGAACCAGAAGTTGCAATTATATGTGAGCTTGAATATGCTAATGATCAGGTAATTGATCTAATACCAAATTTTTTTACAGCTTATAATGATTGCTCTATTAGAAAACCAAATGCAAAAAAAATTTCCCAAAAAAAGAACTGGGGAAAAAATACAAAAGGGATATCTTCACATATTATACCAATAGATATATTTAACAATGGTGGAGTTATGGATAGTTATCATATCGCATCATTTCACAAAAGAGATGGTGTAATTAATGAGTATGGACAGGATAGTGCTGTATTAACTTATAATTACTTCTATACTCAATTAAAAGATTGGATTATATATAAATTAAACACTCAAGAGGATCATGGACCACTTGAAGATTTAAATAAATATTTAAAAAAGTGTAATTATCCAAAAGGGGCAATTATCTCAATAGGAGCAACAAGTTATACAGAATTTGGAGAAAACACTTTCTTACAAAGTGGTGATGAGATATATGTATTTGTATATGATAGCAATAAATACTCACTAAAAGATATAAAATCTATGGTAAAAAACAATGATACATCAAAAAAAGAGAATATCTCTATTTTACATCAAACTATAGTATAAAATAAAAAGTAAGGCTACTGCCCTACTTTTTAAAATAGTCCTTTTAATAATCCACCTAAATTTTTTCGCACATCTTCACCAAGTTTCTCATTTAATTTTTGTTTTAACTCTTTTTCTACATTTTTCCCAAGTTTTTTATTTAAAGCATCTTTTGCTTTATTTTTAAGAAGATCACCTACATCAACTTTTACCCTTGGAGAAGATATAGCTCCAGCTAGTTTTACACCTAAATCATATTTTCTATATTTTATTTTTATATCAGCATCAATTGTACTTTTTGCTGTATTTAAATTTAACTTTTTAGATGTTATTGTACTTTTGTCACTTTTCATTTCAAGGGTACTGTAAAGCATAGTATCATCTATTTTTGTAACTAAACTAGACTTTTTATATAACTCTAAAGTCAAATCATAATTAGTAAGATTTTTCAATGTTGTCATAGCTTCATTTGTAAGAAACTTACCATTTACCATATTTACTTTAGATAGACCTTTTTTAGTTAAGAGATTATAATCTAAATTTGCATCTATTGTTGATTTAAATATTTTTGGATAATACATCGTATCTAGCAACTCTAAAGAGTTGATATTTTTAGTTTTTATACTAAGTTTATTATCATTAAGTTTTCCATCAATATTACCACCAAATTTTTTAGAATGAAATGTAGCTAAAACTGTTTTATCAAATACGATATCTCCATTTATACTCATTTTACCTTTCATTTTTTGACCAGAAACAAAATATAGTTTTGCCAATGATGGTATATTTAAAAGATAATCAGTTGTAAGCTTTGCTTTACTTATATCAAATGAAGTTTTTTTAGTAATTAAATTTGCTGCAAAAGTTTTTAAATTGATATTTGATACAACCATATTATCATCTAAATTTGTATGAATTGTAGTATTAAATGTTGGATTTTTTGGAAAACTTATATCAAACTCTTTTTTCATAACGGTACGATTAAATAGACCTTTTTTGATTGTAGTATCTATTTTACCACTCAATTTATCAAGTGAAGTTATTGTTGCAACTATATTCAAATCACCTTTTGCGAAACTTGGTTGATTTAAAGTATATAATAATTTATCAAGTTTTGCATTTAATATATTAGCTTTTATTAAATCTGGTTTTAAATCTTTTAAAACTACATGGTATTTCGTATTACTTGATGCAACATTTGATTTACCATCTATTATCATAGATTTTTTATCACCTTTTATTGTTCCATTTGTATTAAATGCACCATTTAATTTTGTACCAATAATTGGTTCTAGCATAGCTAAACTTTTTATATCCAAGCTATAAACACTATCCAAACCAAGTTTTAACAAATTTATCTTACCATCACTTTTGATTTTAGCTAGAGAAGAAAATATATCAATATTATAATTACCTACTTTATTGGCAATTTTTATTTTTGAATCTAATTTAAAATCACTTTTAGGAACAACAATATTTAGTGAATCTTTTACAACTTTTGTATTAACTTTTCCATCTTTTACATTTGCAATAAAATCAATATTTTCTAAATTTTGTGAAGAAATTTTACCATTTGCATTTAATTTTCCCTGCATATATTGAGGTTGATCTACCATGCTTAGAAGAGTTGACACATCTAAATTATCAAGTTTGAATATAATATTATTGATTGAACCTTCATTATTATTGATATTTAATTTATAATCTATATCACCATTAGCAACTTGAGCCAAGCCATTAATATCTAAATTTGTAAATTTACCAGATATTGTTCCATTTGTGTAAAATTTTCCATTGATATTTGTTTTAGCTAATTTTTTAAATTTACTCAAATCATCAATTTTAACATCATATTTTGCATCTAATGCTTGAGAAAATATACCAAATTTTGCATTAGCTGTGATTTTTTGATTTTCAACTAATAGCACCATATCCAAAGAGCTCGGAGCTAAAGAGAAATCTTTTACTTCTACATTTTGAAGATTTGTAGCATCTTTTATCTTGTTTTCAATGATTGGTAAAATAAATCCATGGCCAATACTAGTAAATAAAAACAGATAAATACCTACAAATATGGCAATCAAGCTACCAAAAACAACACCAATAATTTTCAAAACAGATCCTTTTAATAAAATATAATCTTATTGTATCATAATTAATTTAATTGTAAAATAATTTTAAATTCAGCCCCGACATAATTTTTGTTTTCATATTTAAATTTAATATTTCTTACTTCAATGGTACCATTCATACCTTGAGTTATAAGTTTATGTGTCATACTAAGACCCAAACCTGTACCTTGTGATTGATGTTTTGTAGTAAAATAAGGTTCAAATACCTTACCAATAATATCATTTGGGATCCCACCTGCATTGTCACGAAAAATTATATGAACCTTATCTTGAACTATTTTAGTTGTTATAAATACATATCTGTTCTCTTCATCTATATTATCCAAAGCATCTTTACTGTTATTAAATATATTAATAAAACACTGAGTTAACTCATTTGGATAACCATTTAATTTTATTGTATCATCAAAATCTCTAAATACCTCAATTTGATGAGATTTTTTTGATGCATCTATTAGTTTTAAAAAGCTGTTTATCTCATCACTTAAATTAAATAATTTTAATTCTCTTTCACCTTTAATATAGTTTTTAAAATCATCAATAGTTTTTGATAAAAATTGAGTATTTTCATTTATACAATCCATATTTTGATAAAATAACTCATCAGTAAGTACACCCATCTCTTTTTGAAGTTTACTACCTGTTGCAGTAACAGATATTACAGATAAAGGCTGTCTCCATTGATGCGCTATATTTCCAATCATCTCACCCATAGAAACCATTTTTGATTGTTGATACAATATCTCCTCTTGTCTTTTTTCTTGAGTAATATCTGAAATATTTAGTATTACAATTGTATTATCTCCATCATAATTTGATCCAATTGATACTCTTATAGGAAACTCTTCATTTTTATTATTAATACCAATTATAGTATGCTCATTATTTAATATTTCATTTGTTTCACCTGTTTCAAAATAGTGTTTTAGGTATGTAATATACTCCTCATAATAAACTTCTGATATAAGTTTATACAAATAATCATATCCAATCATTTGCTCTTTTTCATATCCAAATATTATTTGGGCTTTTTTATTGTATGTTTTTATTTTATAATTTTTATCAATTGCTATTATTGCATTGTTGTTTGACTCTACAATTGTGTGAATATACTCTTTTTCATGGTTTAATTCTTTTGTCTTTTGTATAATCTTAGATTCCAATGTTGTTGAATACTCTTTTGAATTTTTTACAATAATTCTAATTAAAAAATATACAGCCAATAGAAAAAGTATATAAACTGTAACCGCAACTTTAACACTTCTCATATACCCTTCATTTAATTTACTAATCACATCCTGTTTGTTAATAGTAATTGTTGTAATACCTCTTAAATCACCTATCTTATATCCATATGATTTATCATAACGCTGTTGTATAGCCAATGGAGCATCTTTTTTATCACCATGACATTTTAAACAATCTTTTGTAATATATAAAGGTTTTACATAATAATATATATTGTCTTTTAACTCTTTAAAATAAAATTTTTTGTTTTTATTTTTATTAAAATATTTAATTACTTCCAATTCATCTTTATTTGCTTGGTTCTCTATATTTCGTGGTCTGTCAGATACTGTTTTAATAATAGTTCTATTACCTAAATTTTTACTAAACTGTTCACTTATCTCTTTTACAGTTTTAACAGGAAGAAGATTTACTGTTTGGTCATTTATATCAATATTATATTTTATAAATATATCTTGGTAAGTTTTTCTAAATGATGTGATTAATGAAATTAATGAATCTACTTCATTTTTAATAATAACATTTTTTAGATCTTTATTTGTATTATATTCCTTATAAAGTTTACCACCAATAATTATAAATAAAATAATAGCAAATCCTATAAATATTTTATTATGCTTCCTCACGATAAACCTTTTACAAACAAAAATAATGTAATAATATTGTATCATTGTATAATAAAAATATAACTTAAAGTTTTTTTAACTTAAGGAAAATAATGCAAAAAATTTGCTATTATTCAGACAATATATAAGAAGGATAATTATGACAAGTGAATTTACACTTTTTACAAACTCAATAAAAGATTATTTTACAAAGCCTATGCTTAAGTTAGCATTTTTACCTTTTGTATTTACAATAATCATATTTTATGCTTTGTTTTTTATAGTTGCTGATGCTAGTTTGGACTCACTACAAAACAGCACTATTCAAATTCAACATACACAAACACAAATAAACAATGGTGTTGCAGATGTAACAACAACCAATGAAACCTACCAAGGTGGCAGTGCTATTATGGAATTTTTACTAAAAAACTCTATCACATCTTGGCTAATTGGTTTTTTTGTATATACTGTTGGAACCATTGCTGTTATGATGTTATCAGTATTTATTGCATTGATTATTATTGGTTTTTTAACACCAAATATTCTAAATATCATTATACAAAGGCACTATCCATCTATAGAACTAAATGAACATCCGTCACTAATTGACTCAATAATCACACCAATTAAACATATATTTGTGATGTTAATATTGTTTATTATACTAATTCCATTATATTTTATCCCTATAGTAAATATTATAGCATTTAATTTGCCATTTTATTATTTTTTCCATAAACTTTTAAATTATGATGTTAATTCAAATATTAAAATGACACAAGATGAACTATTTAAAATAAAATTTTTAAATGCTAATCAAATAAGACTAAGAACCTTACTTTTATATTTTATATCTATGATCCCTTTTGTTGCTATGTTTGCAACCGTATTTTATATCATATATTTAGGGCATGGTCAACTTAGTGCTTTACAAAATCTTAGAAATGAAAAGGTGAATTAATATGGCAAGTGGTTTTTTTGCAATTTTAGATGATATTAGTATGTTACTTGATGATGCGGCTATGGTTACAAAAGCATCAATTAAACAAACTGTACCAATTTTGGGAGATGATTTAGCAGTAAATGCTCAAAAAGCTGCAGGATTTCATGCTTCAAGAGAACTTCCTGTGCTTTGGGAAATCACCAAAGGTTCATTTAAAAATAAGGCTATTATATTACCTATAGCATTTTTATTAAGTGCTTTTGCTCCATGGCTTATAACTCCTATATTACTTTTGGGTGGTTTATATTTATCTTTTGAAGGTGCAGAAAAAATTCATGAATATATTTTACATAAGTTTTTTCACCATAAAAAAGAGAAGACAAAAAAGATATCAGAAGAGCAAAAAATCAAAAGTGCTATATTAACAGATTTTATCCTATCGATTGAAATTGTTGTAATTGCTCTAGGAACTGTTGTTGAAGAGACATTAACTATGCAAATAGTTACTGTAAGTATTGTTGCAATTGCTGCTACTGTTGGTGTATATGGTATTGTTGCACTTTTGGTTAGGATGGATGATATTGGCTTTTATCTAATTCAAACAAGTCCAGAGGATACTTTAAAAGATAAATTTGGTGAGTTTTTAGTTGCTTCTTTACCCAAAGTTATTAAAATTCTAAGCGTTGTTGGTACAATTGCAATGATTTTAGTTGCTGGTGGAATTTTGGTTCATAATATTGAATATATACATCATATATACGCACATTACTTTGAATTTCTACCTCAAATGGTTTTTGATTTTATACTTGGATTAAGTGTGGGATATATAGTATTTGCAATTGAGCAAATTGTAGTTAGTATCAAAAAGGGGTAATTTTACCCCTTTATTGATAATATAATTAATGTGATTTAAGAATAACTTGAACCATTTTAATGTTTATTGCTAAAAATCTAATAAACTGCCAAATTACACAAGTTCTCATAAATTTCGTAAAACCATTTGGTTTTGGTGGAAAATATGCTTGTTCATAAGGTTTTGCGTTTGCTTGGATCTCTTCTTTCATTTTTCTTCCTTTTTATTTATTTTTTTGATTCTATTTCTTAATATTTATATTATTCAGGAATTAATTCCCAACCTGGCTTAAGTTTTGCTTTCCACAAGAATAAGTGGTGTAAAATATGTTTAATCCAGTGACCTGCTAATCCAGCTTCACCAAATGTTAAACTTTGATCTCTACCTGTTTCTGGGTATTTTTTATAATCAGGAACTACTGGATATACAGTCATTGCTGCAGCTGTTCCACTAAATATACCTTTTCCTGTACTAGCAACACAAGCTGCACCCATTTCTGACATTTTAGCTGTATGTGTTGGTTTGTCAGATTTACCTTTAATCATATCAACAATAGAAGCAGCAACTGCTTTACCCATCATTGCACTAGGCATACCTGTTCTAGGAGGAGTTGGGTTAATTGGTGTTCCATTTGGTGAACTAGCTGGTTGTGAAATAAGATGTGGCGGTGCAAATGCAATACCAGCAGCAAACATATTTGGATATGTAGGATTTTGTAAAGTAGCTGGCCAATCATCAGCACTCCACTCTTCAAATGGTTTTGGAGTATAATCTGCATCAACTTTCATAAAACCGTTTGGTGCAAAAACAGTAGCAGTAATATCTTCACCTGCTTTATTATATGCTTTTAATCCAACACCTGCAAATGGTGGAATTAACATCGCAAAATCAAATTCTTGCTCATGCATCTCACCCTCTAATGTTTCATAAGATATTTTACCCTCTTCTACTTTATTTACATGTGCTCTAGTGATCCAGCTTAATTCTCTTTCAGCAAATAATGATTCTGTAAATACTTTAGAGTGAGTTCTGTATCCACCTCTATCAATATGCATAGCACCCATACCAAAGTCACCTAAGAATTGCTCATTAGAGATCCAGATTAATTCAGCATTATCTCTAACACCTCTTTTTCTTAACTCATTTTCAATATTAAAAATATATTCAAAAGCAGCACCTTGACATGTACACATACCATGACCAGTACCAACTAAAATCTTTTGTTTTTCACCTTGTCTTAACTTGTCAATAATCTTTTCAAGCTCATGTGCTGCATGAACTGCATGATCTGCTGTACATACAGAAACTGTATGCTCACCTAATTGACCATTTCCATCACCAAGTCCTGGTGTAGCATCAAAATTTAATTTTGGTCCAGTAGCATTAATAAGATAATCATACTCTATAGTACTAGTTTCACCTTTTGTTGATTCTTGCGTTGATTCAACAGTTACATAAGGTTTATCACTATTTTCTCCACCTTCAGGGTGAATAGAGATAGCTTTTGCTTGATTATAAGTAATCCCCGCTTTATTATATACTGGAGCTAAATCAAAAGTAACTTCCTCTTTTGACATCTCACCAACACCAACCCAAATATTTGATGGAATCCAGTTCCATTTTGAATTTGGAGTCACTACTACAACTTCATGCTCATGTCCTAACCATTTAGCAGCAAATGAGGCTGCAGTATGACCAGCAACTCCACCACCTAAAATAACAAGTCTTGCCATATTTAATCCTTATAATTATATTTGGTAACATTTTATGGTGATTTTCTTTATAGACTACTTAAATTAATATTAGTTTGTCTTATAATAATTAAAAGTTTCAATACTTAAATCATTCTAAACAATAATTATTATAAATAAAATTAATATTATATTAAACAATCTCTTATCAAATCTTATGTAGAATTTTATCAAACAAATATATAAGGTTAGCCATGAAAATACTATTAGTTCCGATACTTGGAGCAATAACTTTATTCGCACATCCGATTAACTTTTCAAGTGCACTTGATATAACACTTCAAAACAATAAAGAATTAAAAGCTAAAAAATTAAATATTGATGAAGCAAAACAATCTTTAAAAGAAGCTACAGGTTATAACTACGGTGCATTAAAATTTGAAGAGAATGTAAGCAGAACAAATCATGCAGGATATGTGTTTGGGATGAAATTAGCTTCAAGAGAAGCAAATTTTGGAGATTTTGGATTTTCAGATTTTTTAGCTCCTTTGGGTGCAGCAATGATGGGAGTACCATTAGATGGGAATCAAGTACTAGCAACACAGCCAGATGATTTAAACTATCCAGATGCAAGAACAAATTTTGAAACAAAAGTAATATATGAAGTACCTATTTTTACAGGATACAAACTTCAAAATGCAAAGAAAATGGCACAACTTCAAATATTAGCCAATCAAGCAAAATATACATTTGACAGCAAAAAACTTGAAATTGAAGTTCTAAAAGCATATAATGGTGCAGTTGCAGCAAAATATTTTATAAAAGCTATAAAAGAGGCAAAAAAAGCAACTACATCATTTGTAAATTTTGCAAAAGAGCTAAATAAAGAGGGTCTTGTAACAAAAATAGATGTTAAACAAGCAACTGTTTATGATATGAATGTTGATACCAAAATGATACAAGCACAAAACAATTTTGATTTGGCTATTGCATATTTAAGATTTTTAACAGATGACCAAACTATTACAGATGTAAAAGATTTTGAATTAATTGATGATAAAAAATATCCAAAAGATCCAGATGCATATATAAATAGAGATGATTATAAATGGATGCAATATAATGTACAAACAATGAAGTATAAAATAGATTTTGATTCTGCAGATGATTATCCAATGATTGGTGCACATTTTGAATATGGATTTAATGATAATACTTTAAATCTTTCTAGTGATAAAGATTATTATTTGGGAGCTATTGGATTAAAATATACAATATTTGACGGAAATAAAAAAAGTGTTGCAAAACAAAAAGCTAAAATAAAATATCAACAAACAAAATTATACTTGGATCAAATGGAAAATGGTTTAAAACTACAAATTCAAAAAAACATATTAACTCTTAATGCTAAAGAGAAAATATATTATCAAAAACAAAAAGCTCAAGCTTTAGCTGAAAATATATTATCTAAAAGTCAAGAGCTATATAAAAACCAATTAATATCTATGAATACACTGTTGATGGAACAAGCAAAAACACAAGAAGCTCAGGCAAATACAATTTTATCTAAATATGAATACAGTATTGCAAGTGCAAATTTAAAACTCTCTATGGGTTACTCTTTAAAGGATTAAAATATGATAAAAAAAGTTTTATTTGGATTACTAATTATTGGTGCTGGTTTTCTTCAAGCTAGAACAATAGAACTAAGTGCTACAGTTATTTCAGACAATGAAAAATATATCACAAGCAGATTTATGGGCTTTATTAAATCTGTAAATGTTAGTGCAGGTTCAAAAGTAAAAAGAGGTCAACTACTTTATACAATTGATTCAACAGAGATTGATAATAAAAAAAGACAAGCATTACTTGGTGTACAGATGTATCAAAATCAATATCTACTAATGAAACAAAACTACGAGAGATATAAAAGATTATATAAAAAAGATCTGGTATCAAAATATGAACTTGAACAATTAGAACTAGGTGCTAAAAACCTTAAAGATATGGTAAGAATATCACAATCACAAGTAGCTGAAGTAAATAATCAATACAGATACTTAAAAATACATGCGCCTAATGATGGAGTGATCATTAAAAAGATGATAAAAGCTGGAGAGATGTCAATACCAGGTATGCCAGCAATGGTGCTTACAGATCTATCTAGCTTAAAAATTGATGCTCAAATATCAGAAAGTGATCTAAAATATATAAAAGAGGGGCAAACTGTAGATATTCAAATACCATCAATGGATATTAATATAAAAGGGAATATAAAATCTATAATTCC
>Ga0256843_1000324_pt1 | contig 41099 bp, 34 predicted proteins | sample AlvinellametaG_FD_191572 | JGI IMG/M metagenome (GOLD analysis project Ga0256843, IMG submission 191572) | Pompeii worm associated microbial communities from hydrothermal vent at the East Pacific Rise, Pacific Ocean - Alvinella | ecosystem: Host-associated > Annelida > Integument > Unclassified ...
GTCGAGTCCGCGCAGGTCTGCATGGCGCAGATCGCAGCTTTGTCCCTCTTCCCGGCGTCGGTTGAACTCCTCGATTTTTCCTTCCCGAAGTAGCAGATACATCGGATCCTGCCTGACTTCCGGTTTCTTCATAGTGTTGTTCCTTGAGTAAATCGTCTACGACATGAAAGGCCTGACGGGCTCTCTCTGTCACTGCAACAGGGGGCTGTCGGATTTAACACTTTTTGGCTGCAAATCCCTGGATAGCGATCAAATCAGCCTATCCCCCTCGTCAAATAGCCGGGCTATTCTCCTCTGGCGATAAACTGATTTGATTTGCTCCCAGTGACTTTCGTTTCAAATGGCCAAACCCGACAGCCTCCTAAAAGGATAGACAAAATAGCAGCGAGGGGAGGGGGATATGGGCAAATCCTCCTCTTCCTTGCTCGCTTATCAGCTAGGCCTTGATTGAATAAATAAATAATTTCCAGATGAAGTATTGGTGATTTTTGTTGGAGAACTTACTATTGGGGCGCCCCGCTCTCAATGACGGATAGAGATATGTCGAGTACGCCCCAGATCTACTACAAGCAAAATCGCCTGAAACAGCTACGAGCGTTTTGCCATGCAGCGCAGACCGGTTCGATCAGCGAAGCCGCAGAACGTGTCTACCTGAGTCAGCCCACTGTCTCGCTACAGATTCAGGCGCTGGAGCGGGAGCTCAATACGGTGCTGTTCGAGCGTCGTGGGCCGAAGATCAAGCTGACCCCGGAGGGCGAAATCCTCTATAAACTGTCGCAGCCTCTGGTCGAGGGGATGGATAAGCTGCAGGAGACCTTCTCCGCCTACTGCGGCAAGCTGGAGAATGGCGAGCTCAACATCGCCGCCGGTGAGTCGACGATCCTCTACATCCTGCCTGAGCCGATGCGCCGTTTCGCGGCCCAGTATCCTGGTATCCGCCTGAAGCTGCACAATGTAACCGGGCGTGATGGCATGGCGATGCTACGTGCCGATGAGGCCGATTTCGCCATCGGCTCGATGTTGGAGGTGCCCGACGATGTAACCTATCAGCCGGTGGTCAACTATGGACCGGCGCTGATCACCCCCCCGGATCACCCGTTGGCCAGCAAGTCTGAGGTTACACTGCACGATATCAGCCCCTATGGGTTGATTCTGCCGCCGCATCATCTGAGCACCTGGCGCATGGTCGATTTGGTATTTGAACAGCACAATGCCAGCTATCAGGTCACCTTGGAGGCCGGCGGCTGGGAGGTCATCAAAAAGTATGTGGAGATCGGCCTGGGTATCTCCATCGTCACAGATCTCTGTCTCAGCGGCGATGAGAATCTGGCGAAGATCCCGCTCGGGCGCTATTTCCCGGACCGCAGTTACGGCATTGTGCTGCGACGCGGGAAGTTTCTCTCGCCCCAGGCGAAGCGTTTTCTGGAGATTACCCGGGAGGTGTTTGCCGACCAGGCGACCCAGATGCCGGTCGATAGCGAATGATGATCTGATCGATAGCGGCGGGGAGGTCAGGGGGCCTCTGCACGTGCTTTCTTGATCGCCTGCTGAATCGCTTTGACTGAACGTATCCAGGCACCCTGCTTGAATTTTTCATCGAGGGTTTCGAGTACGGCCAACGCCTCTTTCTTGCTTGGATAGTCGGCCATGGTGACGCCGATCCAGGTTGAGCTGTCTTTGTACTGAAAGCGAAACAGCAGCGCCTTTCCTCCCAGATCGTGTTCGTTGATGAAATCGACGGCTGATTTGAAGAGGCGGGCTGAGATCAGCTGAATCACATAGTGGTTGGGCGGAAAGGTCAGCAGTCGGGCTTCGCTGCGGAGTGGTTCGCGTGACCAGTCGATCGCAATGTCGCTGTAATCCAGGGGTTCTCCAAGTTCATCCAGCAGATCGACTGCATTTTGTACCCCCTGCAGGCCTACTGCGCGCATCCAGGCAATACCCTCCTCTTTGGCTGGCGGATCTGGCCGTTCATTGAGCAGTAGCGAAGCAAGGTTGAACTGGGCGCGTTGATAACCCTGGAGGGCGGCTTGGCGCCACCAGTACTCCGCTTTTCCCTTGTCGCTTGGGACGCCGCGTCCTCTGAGGTAGGCGTTACCGAGGTTGAACTGGGCTGGGGCATAGTTCTGTTTGGCAGCGAACAGGAACCAGTTGGTCGCCTTTACTGGATCTTTGTCGACACCGATGCCCTGAAAATAGAGTACACCCAGACCAAATGCACCGGCGGGGTCATTTTTTTTCACCGCCTTGCTGAAGAGATCAAGGGCTTGTTCCGGATGTCCCTCTTCGATGTAACTGGCGCCACGGGCCACCAGGTCGGCTGCTGCTTGGGCCGGGCAGGCAAGGGCGAACATGAGAATGAGCAGTGCAGCCAAGGTTAAGCTGAGCAAGCGTTGCTTGGCTGTTGTTAGCAGCGTCTGCCAGGATGCTTGGCAGGGGATATATGAAACAGGATCTAAATGAGCCAACAGTCGCCCTCCTAGGGTCTTTCGGCTCAGTATAAGGTGCGAAATAGGTGGTTCGAGGAACCGGGTCACATCAAAAATAAAATCGCCGGCTACGGCCGGCGATAAAGAGCCTCAGGACTGATGTTTATCATAGTTGTATCGCAACTTCATTGGCGTAGGCAGACTCATTTCCATCTGTGTCGACTGCAGTGACAGAAAAGTAGTGATTGCCAAGTGATTCGGCAGTGTAGTCGTAACTCGTGACATCGCCGGCCCAGATTGCCTCACCATAGTTACCGCTGCTGGTACCGTGGTAGATCTTATAGCCACTGATCTGTGCGGTAGTGTTCTCGTTCCAGGTGAGACGTAGCTGCGCGCTGCAGTTGCTAGTGCAATTGACCGTGATGGTGACCTCTGCCATGGCTGAATCACCGTCCGTATCCATTAGCTGATAGCTGAAGCGATCAGAGCCAAAAAAACCGTTGTTGGGTTGGTAACTAATGGTACCGTCAGAATTGACCTGTACACTCCCTGAGTTGGGATTAGCAGCTATGGTCAAGGTGATAGGGCTGTTGTCTATGCCGCTGTCATTGGCCAATATGTCGATGATGACTGAGCTGTTCTGGTTGGTTTCAGCATTGTCTGCGATGGCCGTGGGAACAGTGTTTACAGTGCCGGCTGAGCCGTCACCCTCATTTGTGCTGCCAGCATTACTGTTATCTCCGGTGGAAGTGCTGCTGCCGGCAGCGTCAACAGTGCTGACAGATTCGCTGCCGCTACTCGAGCTAGCATCGCTACCGCTGGCCACCTGATTGACCTGCTCAACGCCGCTGTTGTTGCTGTTGGCGACGATGGAGATGGTCTGATCCAAGCCGTTGCTCAGAGAGTTGTCGACACCGGCGTTGCTGAGTGCCTCGTCGGTATTGCCCGCGGTACCGTTTTGCAGCCCGCTCAGCAGGCTCAGCAGATCCCCCAACGGGATGTTCGGGTCGATCGCCTGGGCGGCGGCCAGTGCTGCCTGAGCCTGGCTGAGCATTAGGCTATTGACGTTGACCTCGGTCACTGAGCGGCGTATCGAGCGATCAGCGGTGCTGAGCACCTGGTCGATGGCGTCGTCCAGGGCGGTGTTGGCCGGCTGATTGTTCACCTGCAGGCCGTCGAGCATCGCCTCGATCAACACCTGGGCGCTGACCACATGGGCGATCGCGGTGTAGCGCGCCACCGTGCCTTCGGCGCCGCGGCCATCCAGCACCGAATCGACCAGGTCGGCTGCTAGCGCGGTGAAGATATCATCCTCGCTGACATTACCGCCGATCCAGTAGGCGGTGCGGCGTGCCATCTCACCGAACACCTCGCTCGACAGGGTCACCTCGGTGACATTGTCGATAGTCACCTCGGTGCTCATCGGATCGGGCACCTTGCTGGTATCCAGGCCAAAGTTGAGGCGGGTGGTGACAGCGCTTCTGGCGCGCTCCAGGTTAGCTTGTGTCAGCCCACCCTCCATTGCCAGTGCGCTCTTCACCATCATGGTGGTGTGCGGCGTCAGGTTGACCCGCGTCTGTGAGGGTGTCATCACTACCCCGCTGAGAACAAAGTCGGGGGCGGCGTTAGTGACTAGGTCGATGCCTTCGGTCGCTTCAATGATCAGCGGGAAGGCGCTGTCGGCGATCTCACCGTCGAAGTTGAAGCTAGCCCGGTCGGTACTGCTGGTGGTGGCGAGCAGCCGAAAGTTGCGGTCGCGGATGCTGACAGTGGCACCGACCACCGGGCCGTCACCAACACTGCCGTCAAAGGCGACACGACTGGAGGCTCCGCCAGTCTCCCCGACCGGTGTGCTGACCGCTCCACCACCGCCGCAGGCGACAAGCAGGCTGGTGGAGAGGGTAATCGCGGCGATGGTACGTAACAGCTTCATGACTCTACCCACAGGATGGCCTATAAAAATGACACTCGAAGTATCGGTGGCAAAGGCAGGGGGCTTAAGTGACGAAGTCACATTTTCCTGTCAGATAGCCTGCATATCGCCTTGAGTTCAGCGATTTTGGGAGGAGGATCACGCCACCCCGCCAGGCAACGAGGCCGCTACGGCAGCCGACAGGAAGATAGATCAGGCAAAACGCTCATAAGCGCTGAGACAACGCTGCAGCATGGGCTGAAAGCTACCCGGCAGCGGCAAAGAGTCAGGGTCCAGAGCGGCCAGCATGTTTTTCAGGTGCACGCCCAGATCAGTATCGCCCACCATCTGCAGATGGCGCTGAAAAAACAGGGTATCCGGATCCTCACGGCCGGAGAGCAACAGCAGAAAATCGTAGGCGGTGCCGCTGACGGTCAGGTCCGCCTCATCCTTCACTGACAACTCTCTGATCATCCCCTCTTCCAGTGAGAGCAGGTAGCTAATGCCTGCATCGCACACCTTGATCCTCACACTGCGCCCCTCGAGAAAGTCAAGTTCCCCCTCCTCACGCTCGATAACCAGCAGACGATTCAGCAGCCGGCTCAGGATCAGGCTGTGCAGGCGCTCCGGAATCAGCCGACCGGGCAGGGCAAGCGGCTTGGGGAGACGCGGACGTTTGGCGATTTGGTTTATCATCGGACCCACTACCTCTGAAAAGCGGCTGGACAACAGGTTGCTGATCATAACAACAGTAACCGATATCTGCGACAATTTGCGGATCATGACAAAGCAACGGAATCCCTTCGACCTCGCCAACAACGAGGCCTACAAACGCTGGCGTGAGCAGAAGCTGACAGACTATCCAACCAGCCTGGACCAACTGATCGTGGAGATCGGCAATCCCCGCGATCTGCGCCAGAGCGAATACGACGCCCTGATGACCTGCTGTCGCAAAAGTAACATGGTGATCTGGGCTGGACTCTCAGGACACGATTCAGACAAGAACACCATCCGCCAGCTGGGCGAGCGATTTGGCCTGCACCGTCTCGATCACAACATGTGTGCCGACAATGACGCCATCACCTCACTCACCGTCCAGCCTGATGCGCTGCACCGAGGATACATCCCCTACAGCAACCGTCCTATCGCCTGGCACACCGACGGCTACTACAACCAACCAAAGGAGCAGATCCACGGTCTGCTGCTGCACTGTGTCGAGCCGGCTGCAAAGGGAGGGGAAAACGCGCTGCTCGATCACGAGATCGTCTACCTGCAGATCCGGGATTACCAACCCGCCTACATCCAGGCCCTGATGCACCCGCAAGCCATGACCATCCCCGCCAACCAAGTCGACGGCGAGATTCTGCGTCCGGCACGCAGCGGCCCGGTCTTTTCGATCGCCCCAGACGGCCATCTACACATGCGCTATACCGATCGCTCACGCAGCATCGAGTGGCGGGCAGATCCGCTGCTGGCAGAAGCCGTCAACTATCTCAAAGCGCTGCTAAATGCTCCCTCACCCTGGCACTTCCGCGGCAAGCTGGATGCTGGCCAGGGACTGCTGAGCAACAACGTCCTGCACACTCGCAGCGCCTTCAACAAGGACAAATCCCAACGGCTGCTCTATCGCGCGCGCTATTTCGACCGCATCCAGGGCACCTGAGCCGGAAACCTTTCCTTCCACCGCCGGTTGAACCCTGCCGACATTCTGTGTCACCATCCCGCGCCTTGGCCGCTATCGATCAGGTTGATGAAATGAGTAACGAGACCCCGATCCCCTTGGAGATCAATCTGCACCAGAAGTCACGCAAGCTGACTATCAGTTTCTCCGATGGAGCCAGTTTTGATTACCCCAGCGAATATCTGCGGGTCTTCTCCCCTGCGGCGGAGGTGAAAGCGAGCAGTGAACCGGTAACGGGTAAAGAATCAGTCAACATCAAGCGCATCGAGCCCCAGGGGCAATATGCAATCCGTCTGATCTTCGATGACGGCCACGACACAGGCATCTACTCCTGGGAGACCCTCTACGAGTTGGGGCAGCAATGGGAGACGAAGTGGCAGGCATACCTGCAGCGGCTTGAGGCGATCGGCTATCAGCGCGGCGCATCCGAAGTGGAAACCGACCGGCGCATCACCATCTACTATTTCTCCTGGCTGGTGCAGAAGCTGGGAAAACAGAGCGAAGAGATGATTCTTCCCGCCTCGGTCAGCAATATCGAAACACTGCTGACGCTGCTGCGCCGGCGCCGTCCCGACCGGGCGGACATGCTTGAGATGGAATCGATCCGCCCAACCGTCAATAAACAGTTCGCGGAGTCCTTCACACTGCTAGAGGATGGTGATGAGGTGGGTCTGATCCCGCTCTCCCCAACCCCACCGGCCACACCGAGCATGTAACGCGACGAAACTATTTCAGGCTGAAGCTAAGAGACTGCACATTGCCCTGACGTAGGATGGTGACTTCAAGCTGCTCCGCCTTTTTCAGGGTATCAAGCAGCTTGAAGGCCTGCCTCTCATCATCCAGCGGGATCCCGTTTACCGCTGTCACCAGATCGGATGGGCGAACGCCGAGACGATTGTAGAGCTTCCTGTCCTTCTGCGGCAGCAGCCGGTAACCCTTCAATTTTTTCCCCGAGCGCACCGGGACAAAGCGCAGGTGCTGCATAATCTTCAGCGGCTCTTTCTGAAACAGGTCCTTGTAGCTGCGCAGTGAGGTGTTGGCAGCGGTGTTGCCGGTGCTCCCGGAGGGGCGGGAACGCTTACCCCGGGTGGAGATGCCACCCCCCTTCGTCTTGGGGAATCGCAGCACTTCTGACTGGCCGTTTCGCAACAGCACCACCCGGTCGTTGTAGACCGCCTGAAGTTTCACACCCCCCACGCCTTTGATATTGGCCCCAACCTTATAGTGATCCTGCTTCGAGCCAGCCTTGCCGATGATCGCCGCCCCCTTCTCCGGGTTGTCATCGACAAATACTCCATGCAGGGTCAGATTCAGGCGGGTCTCCGGTGCACTCTTCTGGATCACCTTAGCGGAGTTGCTCTTGATCACCCCCGGGCGGCCAAACAGATGCAGGGAGGCGAGGCGCCGTGCCTCCTTGGCGATATCCAGCGCCTCTTTTTCAGGGGCCGCGCTCTGCTGGGTCTGCAGCGTGATTGTCTGTGTGGCGGGCTCCGGGATCAGCGACCAGGTGATGCGCGCTGCCAATTCGGAGATCAACAGCACAAGGACGACCACCGCTGCCTTTGGCAAGACCTGTTTCATCAGCGGGGCGAGCCAGGCGGGCACCTGTCGCTGATCGAGAAGCGAACCAAACACCCGTTGCAATGAGATGGAGATATCCATAGTTGTTCCGTTCTGCCCGGATCACCCTCCGCTGTAGCGGCGCAGCGACACCCTCAGTTTGAATCTTTTTTTGATCTTCGCGGCCATCTGCTCCGCAAGCTTTTTGTCGACCTCCGGACCGACCTGCACCCGATAGACCCTCTTCCCATCTACTGTAGCTTTTTTCAGGCTGCCCGGCAGATCAGCCTTGCGCAATCGTGACACCAGCGCCTCCGCATTGGCGCGCTTGCGAAAGCTGGCCACCTGGATCATCCAGGCGCTCGGGACCGCTCTTTCGATTCGTCCTTCTTGTTTGTAAACTAAAGGTTCAGATGCAGGATCATCGACCACGGCAGGCGCCCCGCCAACCTCGGGCGAGCGATCCTCCGGCGGCATCAGACCTGGCAGAATATCACCGTTCTCATGGCGCATCACCGGCTCCGGAGGACGCGGCGGTATCCGATCCCCCTGAAACACTCGCTCGGTATCGATCGGCTGCTCCAGCAGCATCGGCACAAAGATCACCACCAGTGAGACCAGTACGGCGCCACCCACCAGTCTCTGTTTCAGCCGCTCGCGCAAAATCTTTATCCGCCCTTTTGTCGTCAGACCTGTCGAAGTATATCAACAAAGCCAGGCGCTTCTGTCACTCCTGGCCCAATCTGTGCAACGCGTCGCCAACGATCTGAAACGAGCCGAACACCACCACCAGATCATCTGCCCCCAGGCCCGCACTGGCCGCTTGCAGGGCAGCTACAATGCTTTCGTGGGGTTCGACCAACGACTCGACTGCCGAGCGCCGGAACAGGGCCCCAAGCTCCCCGGTCTGACGTGCCCGCCCAGACTCATCCGTCGCCACAATGCACCAGCGATCGACCAGCGGCTGCAGCAGCGCGATCACGCCTGCCGCATCCTTGTCGGCGAGCATGCCAAACACCGCCCGCACCTCACCCTTGATGCCCAGCGCCTCGATATGCTGCTTCAGCGCGGCCGCAGCCTGGAGATTATGCGCCACATCGAGCAGCACTGGCGGCGAGCCAGCCACTAGCTGCATCCGCCCCTGCAACCGCACCCCGCTCAGCCCCGCCTCCAGCGCCGAGCGGCCCACCGGAAGGCGTGCCTCCAGCAGCTTGACTGCACTGATCACAGCCGCCGCATTGGAACGCTGAAACGCTCCGGTAAGGGCAGGCAAGGGCAGATCCCGCTCAACCTGATCCAGTCCAAACCAGTCCCAGCCCTGCCCACATGGGCTGGCGCGAAACGCGCTGCCCAGCTGGAACAGCCGTGCCCCCAACGCTTCACCATGTTGCACAACGGACGCCGGCATATCGGCATCCGCCAGCACCACCGGGATTCCCGCTCGCATGATGCCCGCCTTCTCCCGGCCGATCTGCTCCCGCTCTTCTCCCAACCAAGCAGTATGGTCGATATCCACTGTGGTGATCAGGGCCAGATCGGGATCGATGATATTGACCGCGTCCAGCCGTCCACCCAGCCCCACCTCGAGGATCACCACCTGTGGCTGCAACTCGGCAAAGATCTCCAGCGCCGCCAGGGTGCCGAATTCAAAGTAGGTCAGGGAGATCCCCTGCCTTGCCTGATCGACCCGCTCGAACGCCTGACAGAGACGCTGATCGCTCATCGGCGCACCATTCAGGCGCACCCGCTCGTTGTAGCAAATCAGGTGGGGAGAAGTGTAGCTACCAGTGGTGTAACCGGCACTGCGGTAGATCGACTCCAGCAGCGCAACACAGGAGCCCTTGCCGTTGGTGCCGGCAACCGTGATAACGGTGCTCTGCAGCCCCGTCGGCCGCATTCGCCGCCACACCGAGGCGACCCGCTCCAGACCCAGTTCGATCGACTCGGGGTGGAGCGACGCCTGCCACGCCAGCCACTCGGCCAGGGAGGTGAAACGCATGGCGTAGCCGTGGGCTCAGGGGCGGGTGGCGTGGGTAAAGATACTCAGCAGATCGGCGATGCGGTCACGCATGTCACGCCGGTCGACGATCATGTCGATGGCGCCCTTATCCAGCAGGAACTCACTGCGCTGGAACCCTTCAGGGAGGGTCTCGCGCACCGTCTGCTCGATCACCCGGGGACCGGCAAAGCCGATCAGAGCGTTGGGCTCGGCGACATTGACATCACCCAGCATCGCCAGACTGGCAGAGACACCACCCATGGTGGGATCAGTCATTACCGAGATGAAGGGCAGGCCACGCTTCTGCAACCGCTCCAGGGCGGCACTGGTCTTGGCCATCTGCATCAGGGAAAAGAGCGACTCCTGCATGCGCGCACCGCCGCTAGCGGAGAAGCAGACCAGGGGGATGTTGCGCTCCAGCGCCACACTCACGGCACGGGCGAACTTCTCCCCCACCACCGAGCCCATCGAGCCGCCCATGAAGCTGAACTCAAAGGCGGCGACGACCAGATCGACCCCCTTCAGCTGACCGCGCATCACCAGCATCGCATCCTTCTCGCCGGAGTTCTTCTGTGCCTGCACGATGCGATCTTTGTACTTCTTGCTGTCCTTGAACTTCAGCGGATCTAACGACTCCAGGTTGGCCGCGATCTCTTCCCTCGGCGCCTCGTCAAGGAAGGTGTCGAGACGCCGCCGCGCACCAATCCGATTATGGTGGTTGCACTTGGGACAGACATCCAGATTGCGTTCCATCTCGGCACGATAGAGGATCGCGTTACACCCTGGGCACTTGGTCCACAAACCTTCGGGTACCGCCCGCTTGTTGCCGCCATCGGTACGGATGCGGCTCGGCATTAATTTCTCAAACCAGCTCATGACGCAGAGTCTACATAATAGATATCAGAAAGTCAGTGGATGATGAACGGATCAGGCCCGGTCCATCGCCGCGCGCATCTCGCTTAGCAGGCTGCCCAGCGCCGGTGCGATCGCTTTGGGGGTGTCGGCCAGCGCCTCGACCCGTGATACTAGCGCACTGCCAACCACCACCGCATCGGCAATCCGCGACATGGCGGCAGCGGTCTCGGCATCCTTGATGCCAAAACCGACACCGACCGGCAGATCGGTGGCGGCGCGAATCTCTCCGATCTTCTCGGCCACCGAATCAAGATCGAGGTGACTGGCGCCGGTGACACCCTTGATCGCGACATAGTAGACAAAGCCACTCGCGGCAGCAGTGACCTTACTGATCCGCTCGGCAGTGCTGGTGGGGGCGAGCAGATAGATCTGGTCAAGCTGTTGTTGGCGCAGCGCCTGCAGCAGCTCCTCGCCCTCCTCCGGCGGGATATCGACCACCAGTGCCCCGTCCACACCGGCCTTGGCGGCGGCCTCTGCGAACGCGGCATAGCCCATGATCTCGATCGGATTGAGATAGCCCATCAGCACCACCGGGGTCTGCTGATCCTGCTGGCGAAATTCCGCCACCATGTCGAGCACGTCGTGCAAGCTGACCTGGTGCGCCAGTGCCCGCTCGCTGGCACGCTGGATCACCGGCCCGTCAGCCATGGGATCGGAGAAAGGCACACCCAGCTCGACCAGGCTAGCACCGCTGCGCACCAGCTCGTGCATCAGCGGCACGGTGACGCCAGGACCGGGATCGCCAGCGGTGATGAAGGGGATCAACGCCTTCCTGCCCGCCTCGCGCAGCTGCTGAAATCTTGTCTCGATGCGACTCATATCACGATCCCCTCCCGTGCCGCCACGGTATGCATGTCCTTGTCACCCCGTCCGGAGAGATTAACCAGGATGATCTGATCCCGCCGCATGGTCGGCGCCAGCTTGGCAGCATAGGCAAGCGCATGGCTCGACTCCAGCGCCGGGATGATGCCCTCCACCCTGGTCAGCTGATGGAATGCCGCCAGCGCTTCGTCATCGCTGATCGCCACATACTGGGCGCGGCCGCCGTCCTTCAGCCAAGCGTGCTCGGGTCCGACCCCCGGGTAGTCCAGGCCGGCGGAGATCGAGTGGGTCTCGATGATCTGGCCATCCTTGTCTTCCATCAGATAGGTACGATTGCCATGCAGCACGCCGGGCTGGCCGGCACAGAGCGGCGCGGCGTGATGACCGGTCTCAAGACCGTCGCCCGCCGCCTCGACACCGTAGATCGCTACCTCAGCATCGTCGAGGAAGGGATAAAACAGGCCGATCGCGTTGGAGCCACCGCCAACACAAGCCACCAGCGCATCGGGCAGGCGGCCAGCCTGTGCCTGAATCTGCTCGCGGGCTTCGCGGCCAATCACGGTCTGAAAATCGCGCACCATCGCCGGATAGGGGTGGGGGCCGGCCACGGTGCCGATGATGTAGAAGGTGTCATCAATGTTGGTAACCCAGTCACGCATCGCCTCGTTGAGGGCATCTTTCAGGGTCTTGGAACCCGATTCGACGGCCCGCACCTCGGCACCCAGCAGCTTCATGCGGTAGACGTTTGCCTCCTGCCGCACCACATCCACCGCGCCCATGTAGATCACGCACTCCAGGCCCAGCCGCGCAGCCACGGTGGCAGTTGCCACACCGTGCTGGCCAGCGCCGGTCTCGGCGATGATGCGGGTCTTGCCCATGCGTTTGGCGAGCAGCGCCTGACCAATGGTGTTGTTGATCTTGTGGGCGCCGGTGTGATTCAGATCCTCGCGCTTGAGGTAGATCTGCGCGCCACCCAGCTCACGGGAGAGGCGCTCGGCATGGTAGAGCGGTGAAGGACGGCCGACATAGTTGGCCAGATCCGCGTCCAGCTCTTTGATGAAATCAGGGTCCTGCATGTAGCGCTCGTAGGCGAGGCGCAGTTCCTGCAGCGGCTCCATCAGAGTTTCCGCCACAAACAGGCCGCCGTAGGGGCCAAAGTGGCCGCGCTCGTCCGGCAGTGTTCCGATAATCTTTTCAGCAGTCGTCGCCACGTTTTACTCCCTCGATGAAGGCTGCAATCTTGTCGGCATCTTTGATGCCTTTGGTCTGCTCAACGCCACCACTGACGTCCACCGCATAGGGACGCACCTGGCGTACTGCAGACTCTACATTGAACGGATCTAGGCCGCCCGCAAGGATGATGTTTGGTGCCAGTTCCGTTGGAATCCGATCCCAGCTAAAGGTGCTGCCGGTGCCGCCGGGCTTGCCAGGCTGGTAGCTGTCGAGCAACAGACCGGCAGCATCCGCAAACCGCTCAGCCTCGGCCAGCAGATCCACTCCATCACGCATACGGATCGCTTTGATCCAGGGCCTACCATGCCCCGCGCACTGGGCCGGTGTCTCGTTGCCATGAAACTGCAACAGGCCGAGTGGAACCCGGGCAAGGATCTCTGCGATCCGCTCAGCTGACTCATCGACAAACAGACCAACCACGCTGACAAAGGGTGGCAACTGCGCCACGATCTGGCTTGCCTGATCCAGTGCCACCGCCCGCGGGCTTGGCGGATAGAAGACCAAGCCGATCGCATCGGCGCCACTTTGCACCGCCGCCAACGCGTCTTCAGTCCGGGTGATGCCGCAAATTTTGACCCGTGTTCTCATAAGGGGGCAGAAGATACAGGATAGCGCCGCAGCGCGCCACGTCAGCGCCTATCCGGCAACTGGAATTCTTCCGGATAGTCCACCTTGGTCAGGTAGAGTCCATGGGGCGGCGCCGTCACACCACCCTTGCGTCTGTCGCGTAACTGCAGGATCTCCTCCGCCCAGGAGACCTCCTGCTTACCCTGACCAATCGCCATCAACACTCCAGCGAGGTTGCGCACCATATGATGCAAAAAAGCATTGGCGTGAACCTCAATGGCGATCATCTCCCCCTGCCGGCTCACATCGAGACGATGAATGGTTCGCACCGGATGCTTTGCCTGACACCCCAGGGCGCGATAGGAGGAGAAGTCGTGGGTGCCCACCAATGCCTGTGCCGCCTGGTGCATGCGATGCTCATCCAGCGGATGATGGTGCCAGGTCGCCCGATTGCGCCAAAGTGCGGAACGGGTACCCCGATTGAGGATAAGGTAGCGATAGTGTCGCCCGGTTGCCGAAAAACGTGCATGGAAATCGTCTGCCACCTGCCGCGCCCAGCTGACACTCACATCATTAGGCAGGTTGACGTTGCTGCCCAGCACCCAGGCGCGAGGCGGCCGTTCTGCCGTGGTCTCAAAATGGACTACCTGACCGGTACCATGCACGCCGGTATCGGTGCGTCCTGCGCAATGCACTCGCACCGGTTGATCGGCAACGCGTGACAGCGCCGCTTCCAGATCCTCTTGCACACTGCGCGCGTGACTCTGCTTCTGCCAGCCGTTGAAACCGCTGCCGTCATACTCAACTCCCAGTGCGATTTTCATCTTGTCTATGCCGCAACAAAAAGGGCGCACAGTGTGCGCCCTGTAATCGATCATTGTCGTTAAAGTATCAGGCTTAAGAGAGCTGTCCCAGCAGCGATTGCGCCGCCTGCTTTTGTACGGATGAACCCTCTGCAATCACTTCGTCGAGAAGATTCTTTGCACCCTCTTCGTCACCCATATCGAGATAGGCACGGGCCAAGTCCATCTTGGTGTTAACCTCATCTTCACCACCCAACTCGATCCCTTCATCGAAGGTCAAGGAGATCGGCGCGATGCTGTCGTCTGTCTCGCCAAAGGCACTGCTTGATTCAAAGCTCTCGCTGCCATTCTCCTCGTTATCCAGATCATCAGAGAGCGACTCGAGCTCCCGCTCCAGGCTGGCCAGATCCAGATCATCAAGCGACTCTGAATCATCACCGAGAGTAAGTGAATCCCCTGTGCCTGCCGAGTCCGTCATAGCAGCACTCAGATCAAGATTACTCAGTTCGCTCGTATCATCACCAGCGCCCCCCATCTGATCCAGCTTGTTCAGCTGGTCAGACAGATCATGGGGCAATTCGATCTGGGTGCTATCGTCGGCATCCAGCTCATCCAGGTCAAGGGTATCCAGATCGATATCGAGCGTTTCGGTGTCAACCGCCAGGCCCACAACCGACTCTGCCTGCATCTCTTCCACCGCCGCTTCCAGTTCGCGGGCCAGACTCGAATCCGCCTCAGCAACATCAAGCCCCGGCACCGAACCTAACGCCTGGGACTCTGTGACAGTTTGAGGGGCGACCTCTTCCCTGGAGACCTCCTCCGGTGCTGCCATCTCACTGGCACCAAGAGCCTCTGAGTCAATGGAGATGGTCTCAGAAAAATCTTTGAGCTCACCAATCTCCATACTATCGAGATCGATCTCGGTCTCTCCATCCGGAGCCGGCCGGTCACTGCTGATTATCGCCGATGGAGTGCTCTCAAGCCGTGAGGAGTCAGTAAAACCACTCTCCAACTCCAGCCCCAGATCATCCATGTCATCACCGCCAGAGACCTCCTCATCACTGTCTAGCGCCGACTCATAGAGTACATTCTCGGGATCCAGCTCTCGCCCCATACGGGCGATCTTTTTCCATGAATCGCTGTCGCTCTCGGCTATACCTTCCTGGTGCATTGCAACTGCGGCTTCATTAAACGCTGCGGTGTCTTTTGCTGAGTAGTGGATCTCAAGCAGTTTCTCTTTCAGCTCAAGACGCTCGGGAGACTTCTCAATTGCCTGCTTGATAAGTTCTTCCGCCTGTTGGTAACGACCATAGGCGATATAGACATCAGCCTCAGAGATCGGATCGACCTCACCAGTCTCATCCTGCAGAGCATCGATATCGCTGGGCGTGAAGTCGCTCATGAAGGAGGTTTCATCGGTCGGCTCATTGACCGGCCCATCCCCCATCTCGGCAGCTGACGGTGAACTAGCATCGGCCTCCGGCACGATCAGGATGCTCTCTTCGAACTCGGCTTCCGCCTCCTTTCGACGGCGCATCGCCAGTGCCATCACACCAAGCAGCAACACGGCGACACCGCCAACCAGACCGGCAACGACAGTGGTATTGCCACCCATCACCTCGATCAGGCCTTTTGTTTCAGGCTTTTCCGGCTCTGCGGTCGCTTCTGGCGCTACCGCCACTTCCGACACTGCTTGCGGCTTACTCTCCTCTACAGGAGCTTGCGGCTCTACCACCACCGTCGATTCCATTTCTGCCGGTGCGATTGTCTCTGGCATTACCGTTTGCGGTGGAACCACTTCAGCAGCGGGCGTGGTTGCCACTGCATCTTTCATCGCTGCTTCGATTGAGGCCTCGATGTCTACCTCTTCGATGTGCGTTCCTGGTGGAATCGCCACCACTTCAGGCTGAGCAACCTCTGGCATAGCCGACTCAGGTGCCGAAACGGCGGGCTTCACTGCTTCAGGTTCAGACACTGCCGCCGCGAGAGCTTCGGCCTTCTCACGAGCTGCCTCCGCAGCTCTTCGAGCCTCTTCTGCAGCCTCCTGCTGAGCCAACTGCAGCTGTGCCAGTTGATCGCTCTTGAGTGTCAACAAGCGCTGAATATCAACGAGCTGCGACTCCAACTCGTGAATCCGGGCACGCATCTCCTCGCCTTCCTGACGCGTACTCTCATTGGTTTCACGCATCAGCAGAACCTGCTTCTGCAGCTCATCTATCTTTTTTGCAGCCGCCGCTTTACCTTCACGATCGACCGCTTCCTGGGCATCAGGCTTGGCGGAGATCAGCTTGATGCGATCCTGCTTGGGCTTGGGTTTTGCCGCGGTCGAGGCGATTTCCTGTGCAGCACCTTCGGAGGTCGAGGCGACATCAGCCGCAGCCGACTTTGCCTTTGCACTTTTCGCCCGCCAAGCGGATGTCTGAGCAAGAAACTCTTCACGGGCCTCGCGGTGTGACAGAGCCTGTACATTCGCATCTGCCGGCAGCCGTAAAATCTTGCCCGCTTTCAGCCGATTGACATTGTTGCCGATAAAGGCATTGGGGTTGTAGCGCAGCAACGCCATCATTACCTGTTCGGTGGTTTCCCCCGAACGGCGCATCTTGCTGGCGATGCGCCACAGATAATCATTCCGCGCGATCGGGCCATACTCCCTAGCCCCCTCTTCGACCACCTGACGAGCGCCCTCGCCAGCCGCACTGGCAGGCTGGACCGGCAAACGGCGGGTGACTGTAGGCGCTGCCACCGGTGTGGGTTTGCGTTTCAATGTGACAGGCGGGTCCAGGAGCACAGTGTACTCCCTGATTAGACGACCTTTCGGCCAGTTCACTTCCACGAGAAAATTCAAAAAAGGCTCACGGACAGGAGCGCCGCTGGTGACACGAATAACCGCCCGACCATCAGACAGGATGACAGGCTCGAACCTGAGCCCCGACAACATGAGCGAACGCTCGATACCAGCCCGTTCGAAATCCTTAGCTGACCCAAGTTCAACCTTGACTCCCTGGATTTCACCCTTGTCGATAGAGAGCAGTTCTATATCAGCTTTAAATTCCTGATTAAGTACTGACTTGGTCTGGATCTCTCCAAGCCCGAGAGCGTTGGCCACAAACGGCGATAGCGCCGCCGCAATGGCCACTGCCAGGGACAGCTTACGAATCATGCTTCCTCCTCGCCAAAGCGAACGCAACCCACGGGCAGATTGGACGTTTCCGCATACAAAAAACCGTCGGAACATATAGACATCTGTTCCGAATCTCCATCAAGAATAAGGGTAATAAATCTGGCCTAACTATAGCTTACAAGTGGCCTTTTACCAAAATCTCTAGAATCTTCAAGACATTCGCCGCAATACCGGAACGCAGGTTGTCGGCAACTGCCCAAAGTGAGAATTCAGTTGGATTCTCTGTTCTACACACGAACCGGCCGACCAGCACAGACACACCACCAGAGGCATCACCAACCGGAGAGGGCCCCTGACTATCAACATCGATCAATTCAATGCCATCCGCCTGCTCCAGACAGCTCTCGATCACCTGCTGAGCCACAGGTTGAGAGGCCGTGCAGTGCAGCGCCATCGAGTGGCCGAAAAAGACTGGCACCCAAGCAGAGCTAACACTGATTGACGGACAAGATCGCCCCAGGACAAGCTGACAGACATCCAGCAGATCGGTCTCCATCTTACTCATCCCACCCGACAAACACTCGCCAACCTGTGGGATCAGGTTAAACGCAATCTGGCGAGGAAACAGCAGCGGTGCGACTGGCTTGCCATTGAGCAGCAGCGAGGTCTGCCGCACCACCTCTTCCACCCCGCTGCGTCCCAACTCCGATACCGCCTGGGCAACAAACAGCGAGACCCGCTCCACCCCGAGCGTTTCGATGAGTGGCTTGATCACCGTCAGCAACTGAGTCGCGACGCTTCCTGGTAACGGCACCACTCCACCCGATAACACAGGCTCCAGCGCCTCCGGGTTCACTGCCCCAACCACCGGAACCAGGTCAGACTCCGGGCACAGATGCGAGCCGATATCCAGCACGATACAACGCGCATCCTGAGCCCGCTCCACCCAATCCGGCGCTACATCCGACTCGCCGGTGGAGATAACGATCGGGGTTGCATCGAAGCTGTGCAGCTCCAGGTCGGCAATCTCCAACTCCCGACTGCCAAATTCGATGCCTCTGCCCACCTCATCCGGACCACCCAGCAGCACAACACTGCCGCTCAGCCGGGGATGTGCATCGATGGCGGCCAGCAGCGCTTCCGCCACCAACCCGGCCGCCCCCACGATAGCAATATCAACCGATCTCTCCTGCAAACCATCACCTCATAATGAAAAAGAAAACCCCGTTGAATCTATCTCCAACGGGGCTCTGAATAGCGCCCAGCGCCTGGGCCATTGCGTCGATCAATCTTCCAGAAGGATCCGCAGCATGCGTCGCAGCGGCTCCGCAGCACCCCACAACAGCTGGTCGCCGACGGTGAAGGCGTTGAGATATTCACTGCCCAAGTTCATCTTGCGCAGACGCCCCACCGGTACCACGAGGGTCCCGGTAACCTGGGTCGGACTCAGCTCCTGCACGGTAATATCCCGCTGGTTGGGAATCACCTTCACCCAGTCGTTGGCGGAGGCGAGTATCGACTCAATCTCATCCATCGGCACATCCTTGCGCAGCCTCACGGTCAGGGCCTGGCTGTGACAGCGCATGGCACCGATGCGCACACAGGTACCGTCGATAGCTACCGGATTTTCGGAGCGACCGAGGATCTTGTTGGTCTCGGCAAATGCCTTCCACTCCTCCTTGCTCTGGCCGTTCTCCAGCGCCACATCGATCCAGGGGATCAGACTGCCGGCCAGCGGCACACCGAAATTATCGGTGGGAAATGCATCGGCGCGCATGGCCTCGACGACAGTTCGGTCGATATCCAGGATTGCCGAGGCAGGATCGGCCAGCTGCGGAGCTACCGCATCCTCGATGCTGCCCATCTGACTAATCAGCTCGCGCATGTTGCGTGCACCGGCGCCAGAGGCGGCCTGGTAGGTCATCGCAGTGACCCACTCCACCAGATCCTCGCGGAACAGACCGCCCATCGCCATCAGCATCAGGCTGACGGTGCAGTTGCCGCCGATGTAGTCTTTGGCACCCTTCGCCAGGCCGTCTCGGATCACCTTGTCATTGACCGGGTCAAGCACGATGATCGAGTGCTCCTTCATGCGCAGGCTGGAGGCCGCATCAATCCAGTAGCCCTCCCAACCCGCCTCACGCAGCTTGGGGAATACCTCGTTAGTATAACCACCGCCCTGGCAGGTGACGATCACATCCATCGCCTTCAGCTCGTCGATGTCGGTGGCATCCTTCAGCAGGGGGATCTCGCGGCCGATATCCGGACCCGCCTGTCCCACCTGGGAGGTGGTGAAGAAGACCGGCTCATCGATATCGGCAAAATCACCCTCTTCCAGCATGCGGCCCATCAGGACCGAGCCCACCATGCCGCGCCAACCTACAAATCCGACTCGTTTCATCGTCTTGACCTAAGAATTTTTTACCACTAAGAACACGAAGGACACAAAGCACGCCAAAGGCCGATTACCTCTTCGTGGTCTTTGTGCCCTTTGTGGTTAAACCAGTTACAAAACCGCTACTATGGCATCGCCCATGCCTTCGCAGCTGACCTCGGTCATGCCGTCGGACATGATGTCCGGGGTGCGCAGGCCATCATCCAGGACCTTGTTGACCGCCGCCTCGATACGCTCAGCCATCGCCGGTTTGTCCAGACTGTAGCGCAGCATCATCGCTACCGAGAGAATAGTCGCCAGCGGGTTGGCCACGCCCTGCCCGGCGATGTCCGGCGCGGAGCCATGAATCGGCTCGTACATGCCCTTACTATTCTCGTCCAGCGAGGCCGACGGCAGCATGCCGATGGAGCCGGTCAGCATCGCCGCACAATCGGACAGAATATCACCAAACATGTTGGTGGTAACCATCACATCGAACTGCTTGGGCCACTTCACCAGCTGCATCGCAGCATTATCGACGTACATGTGACTCAGCTCCACCTCCGGGTGCTCCTCGGCCACCTTGGTGACAACCTCACGCCACATCTCGGTGCACTCAAGCACATTGGCTTTATCCACCGAGCAGAGCCGCTTGCCGCGCTTCATGGCGATGTCGAAGGCGACGCGGGCGATGCGATCCACCTCGGACTCACTGTAGACCAGGGTGTTGTAGCCTTGACGCTCGCCGTTATCCAGCTCACGCACACCACGCGGCTGGCCGAAGTAGATGCCGCCGGTCAACTCACGCACGATCATGATATCGAGCCCGGAGACCACCTCGGGTTTCAACGTAGAGGCATCCGCCAACTGCGGGTAGAGGATCGCCGGACGCAGATTGGCGAACAGGTTCAGTTCGGAACGCAGTCCCAGCAGTCCCTTCTCCGGGCGGATAGAGATATCCAGCGACTCCCACTTGTGGCCACCCACCGCACCCAGCAGGATCGCATCCGCCTCTTTCGCCAGGTCCAGAGTGGCGTCGGGCAACGGGCCGCCAGTGGCGTCGATAGCCGCACCACCCACCAGTGCCTCGTCCATCTCGATGTCGAGACCCTGCTCATCGCGCAGAGTCGCCAACACCTTGACTGCCTCAGTGACGATCTCGGGGCCAATGCCGTCACCCGGCAGAATCAAAATCTTTTTGCTCATATTCAATCCTAATTACATTTTTTATAACGCAAAGTTCACAGTGAAGCGCAAAGCACGCAATGGCCTTTTTGAATAGTCAGAGCTGAAGCCTCAACTCAAATCTTTGCGAGCTTTGCGTCTTTGCATTGCGATCTTCGCGTTAGAGGAATTTAAAATAACCAGGGCGCTTGCTGGCGGTGACGTTCCTCGTAGGCCTTAATCTCATCCACATGCTGCAGGGTCAGGCCGATATCATCGAGGCCGTTGAGCAGGCAGTGTTTGCGGAACTCGTCGACCTCGAAAGGTATAGCCTTGCCATCCGCCATCTTCAGCTCCTGGGCCCGCAGGTCGACGCTGATCTGCGCCGCCGTCTCACCCTTTGCGGCAGCAAACAGCTCATCCATCGTTTCATCTGACAAAACGATGGGCAGGATGCCGTTCTTGAAGCAATTGTTGAAGAAGATATCAGCAAAGCTCGGGGCGATGATGACGCGGAAGCCGTAATCCTCCAGTGCCCAGGGGGCGTGCTCGCGGGAGGAGCCGCAACCAAAGTTCTTGCGCGCCAGCAGGATGCTCGCCCCCGCATAGCGCGGGTCATTGAGCTCGAACTGCGGATTGAGCGGGCGCTGGCTGCAATCCATGCCCGGCTCACCGTGGTCGAGGTAGCGCCACTCGTCGAACAGATTAGGGCCGAAGCCGGTGCGTTTGATCGACTTCAGAAACTGCTTCGGGATAATCGCATCAGTGTCCACATTGGAACGGTCCATGGGGCAAACAATGCCGGTAAATATTTTGAATTTTTTCATTGCACAATCCTCAATCTGTCCAGCTGAAGCCGGACCTAGATGGGGCTAGAGATCCCGCACATCGATGAAATGGCCAGCGATCGCCGCCGCCGCCGCCATCTCAGGGCTGACCAGGTGGGTGCGCCCGCCCGTGCCCTGACGTCCCTCGAAGTTACGGTTCGAGGTGGAGGCGCAACGCTCGCCCTCCTCCAACCGATCGGCGTTCATCGCCAGGCACATGGAGCAACCCGGCTCGCGCCACTCGAAGCCCGCCTCGATGAATATCTTGTCGAGCCCCTCCGCCTCGGCCTGCTGCTTGACCAGCCCAGAGCCCGGCACCACCAGCGCCAGCTTGACACTGTCGGCCACCTTGCGCCCCTTGGCGATGGCGGCAGCAGCACGCAGATCCTCGATCCGTGAGTTGGTACAGGAGCCGATGAAAGCCTTGTCGATGGCGATCTCTGTGATTGGGGTATCCGCCTCCAACCCCATATACTCCAGCGCCCGACGCATGCCGCCGGCCTTCACCTCGTCCGACTCATCAGCGGGATTGGGCACCCTGGCATTCACCGCCACCACCATCTCCGGCGAGGTGCCCCAAGTCACCTGCGGACGAATCGAGGCCGCATCGATGTGCACCACCTCATCAAACTCGGCACCGTCATCACTGTGCAGGGTCTGCCAATAGGCGACCGCCTTCTCCCAATCATCGCCCTTGGGGGCGTAGGGACGGCCCTTCACGTAGTCGATAGTCTTCTCATCCACCGCCACGAAACCGGCGCGGGCGCCCGCCTCGATCGCCATGTTGCAGACCGTCATGCGGCCTTCCACGGAGAGATCACGGATCGCCTGACCGGAGAACTCGATGGCGTAGCCAGTGCCGCCAGCGGTGCCGATCTCGGCAATGATCGCCAGCACGATATCCTTGGCGGTGACGCTAGCTCCCACCTGGCCATCAACGATTACCAGCATCGATTTCGACTTCTTCTGGATCAGGCACTGGGTGGCGAGCACGTGTTCCACCTCAGAGGTGCCGATACCGTGGGCCAGCGCGCCAAAGGCACCGTGGGTGGAAGTATGGGAGTCGCCACAAACCACGGTCATGCCCGGCAGCGTCGCACCCTGTTCCGGCCCGACCACATGGACGATACCCTGGCGGATGTCGTCCATCTTGAACTCGGTGATGCCGAACTCGGCGCAGTTCCGGTCCAGCGTCTCCACCTGGGTGCGGGCAACGGCATCCGTAATCCCTTTATGACGATCAGTGGTCGGCACGTTGTGATCTGGCGTGGCCAGATTGGCCTCCACCCGCCAGGGTTTGCGCCCGGCCATGCGCAGACCTTCAAAGGCCTGAGGTGAGGTCACCTCATGCACCAGCTGGCGGTCGATATAGAGTAGTGCGGTGCCATCCTCGTCGTAGCGCACCACATGGGAATCCCAGAGTTTATCGTAGAGTGTCTTTGTGCTCATCGCCTGTTCCTCTTGAGTACGCGTGCCAGATTAGGCCGGGGCATCCTATAATACAAATTCATATTGTTTATTTATTTCATTCCGATTGGGAATAGATTATGGACTTCACTAGTCTACGTGTCTTCACTCAGGTCGCCCATTCCGCCTCCTTCTCCGCAGCAGCGGAACGGCTCTTCCTCACCCAGCCAGCGGTGAGTAAGCGCATCGCCGGGCTGGAGGCAGAGCTGAGCACCCCCCTGTTCGACCGGATCGGCCGCCAGATCCTGCTCACCGAGGCGGGCCGTCGTCTGCTACCGCGGGCCGAACAGGTGCTGGAGGAGCTGGCCGACATCCGCCGCGAACTCTCCCATCTGAGTGATCAGACCAGCGGCACCCTGAGCATGGCCACCAGCCATCACATCGGCCTGCACCGCATGCCGCCGATACTGCGGCGCTATGTCGACCGTTATCCTGACGTGGAGCTGGACATCCGTTTCATGGAGTCGGAAAAGGCCTGCCAGGCGGTGGCCCACGGAGAACTGGAAATGGGCGTGGTTACCCTGCCGCTGGCCCCATTTCCACAGCTGGAGCAGATCCTGCTGTGGAATGACCCCCTCTCCTTCGTCGCAAGCAGGGACCACAACCTGTCAACACAGGGACCACTCTCCCCTGAATCGCTACTCACCCAGCCCGCGGTACTACCAACCAAAGGTACCTATACGCGGACACTGCTTGAACAAATACTGTCGCCTCTTGAACTGGATGTTCAATGCAATATGGCCACGGATTACCTGGAGACCCTCAAGATGATGACCTCTATCGGTCTTGGCTGGAGCCTGCTACCGGCAACTATGCTCGATGACGAACTGGTGGAACTGGAGGTGAAAGGTATATCGCTTACCCGTTCATTGGGTGTCGTCAGCCATTCGGGGCGAACCCTTTCCAACGCAGCCCATGCAATGCTGAATCTGCTGTCTGAGGCGGCGGACGGGGTGACCGAGACAGCCCCTCCCCCGCCAACTCTCTATTATGAATAGGACATGTTAAAATCAGTGATCATTCCTGTGGCTGTCGAGGTCGCTCACGCTGCCACAATGAAGATCTCATCCAACTCTCACACAACCCATTTTTTATCCGCATCTTCTGCTGACGTCAGCTTGACAGCCCCATAACACGGAATCATGATTAAAGCTCTTCCTGGGCATCCAAGGCCTCAGCCATGCAACAATCATTGACCACTGCTCAATACAGCCTGGGCGAGGAGATTGCCCACGCCATCACCCACGGCATCGGCATTCTGTTGAGCATTGGAGGACTGGTAGTATTGATGGCCTTTGCCAGCCTCTACGGCAATGCCTGGCATATCACCAGCTGTGCCATCTACGGTGTCACCCTGATCCTGCTCTATACCTCCTCCACCCTCTACCATGGCATCCCGAATCCGCGGGCAAAACAGATATTGCAGCAGATCGACCATGCCGCAATCTTTCTGCTGATCGCCGGCACCTATACCCCCTTCACCCTAGTGAATCTTCGGGGCGGCTGGGGCTGGACCCTGTTCGGACTGGTTTGGGGAATCGCCATTCTCGGCATCATTCTGGAACTGGCGACTAAGCGCCGATACAAACGGCTCTCCATCGCCCTTTATCTGGGGCTGGGCTGGCTGGTGGTGATCGCCATCAATCCCCTGCTGTCAGCCGTGGATATCGGTGGCTTGATACTGCTGCTCGCAGGTGGACTGAGTTACTCGCTGGGCGTTGTTTTCTATGTCTGGAAGCGGCTGGCCTACCACCATGTAGTCTGGCACCTATTCGTGCTGGCCGGCAGCATTCTGCACTTCTTTGCCGTGCTCTTCTACGTGGTACCCGGCAGCATCTAGTGCACCTGCCTCAATCCGTCTCCCTGTCGATCCAGCGCCAGGCGATCACCACCGCCAGGGCAGCGTAGCCGGCGGCCACCCAGAAGGTGGGACCGGGGCCGATACCGCTCCAGAGGTAACCGCTCAACAGGCTGCCAACCGCACCACCGGCGCCGAAGCTGATGCTGCTGTAGAGGGCCTGGCCGCGCCCCTGGTGTTTGCCGACGAAGTAGTGATGCACCAGGTGGATCGCCGCAGCGTGGAAGGTACCGAAGGTGGCGGCATGCAGTATCTGGGCGAATAGCATGATCCAGAGCTGATCAGGGGCTGCGCCGATCAGCAGCCAGCGCAGCACGGCAATCAGCAGGCTGGCGATCAGCACCTTGCGCGCCCCCCAGCGCTGCAGCAGCCGGTGCATCACCAGAAAGATCAGCACCTCCGCTACCACCCCCAGGGACCACATCTGGCCGACGAAGGTGCTGGAGTAGCCGTGCTCTTCCATATAGATGGAGTAGAAGGCGTAGTAGGCGCTGTGGCTCGCCTGCATCAGAAAGCAGGCGGCCAGGTAGGCGATCACCGTCGGGCGCTTCAGCACCGTGAGGATCGAACCCTGCGCCTCATGGTGGGGTGCCGCACCGCGCTCCGGCACCAGCAGGCTGCTCAGCCAGATGCCCAGATAGAGCAGCAGCACCAGCTGCGGGATCACCTCCACACTCATCCGGTCGAGCAGAAAACCCAGCGCGGAGACCGCCAGGATAAAGCCAATTGAACCCCACAAACGGATCCGTGAATAGTGTTTGATGCGCTCACCCAGATAGCTCATGGTGACCGCCTCGAACTGTGGCAGCGAGGCGTTCCAGAAGAAGCTGAACAGCATCATCACCAGCGCCAGCGTCCAGAAGCCCTCAGCGTAGAAGACCCCGACAAAGATCATCAGCGACAACAGCGAGGCGATCCGCACAATCGGCATACGCTGGCCGGTATGGTCAGCGATCCAGCCCCAGATGTTGGGGGCCACCAGCTTGGAGACCATGATCACCGCCATCAGCTCACCGATCTCTGCCGAAGAGAAGCCGCGATCCTTTAGGTAGACACCCCAGAAGGGCAGCAGCGCCCCGAGCGAGGCAAAATAGAAGAGATAGAAGCCGGAGAGTCGCCAGTAGGGCATCAGGGTTGGGTTACCAATGGGTGCGTGATGGCCCCCGTGGAGAGCAGCGGCTCTCCCAGGGTAGCAGGACTAATCGGTGGCGGCAGGGATCTGCGCCACCCCAGACTCCACATCCATATTTTGCCCGCGGTGACGCAGCATATGGTCCATCAGCACCAGCGCCAGCATCGCCTCGGCGATGGGGGTGGCACGGATGCCGACACAGGGGTCGTGACGCCCCTCGGTCACCACCTCGGCGGTCTCACCCGCGCGGTTTACCGTCTGGCCTGGGATGCGCAGACTGGAGGTGGGTTTGAGGGCGATACTGGCAACGATATCCTGGCCGCTGGAGATCCCACCCAACACACCACCGGCATGGTTGCTGGCAAACCCCTGCGGGGTCATCTCATCGCGGTGTTCGGTACCCTTCTGCTCCACCACTGCAAAACCGTCGCCGACCTCGACCCCCTTCACCGCGTTGATGCTCATCAGAGCGTGGGCGATCTCGGCATCAAGACGGTCAAAGATCGGCTCGCCCAGCCCTGCCGGCACCCCGCTGGCCACCACTGTGATACGTGCACCGACCGAGTTGCCCTCCTTGCGCAGCTCATCCATGTAGAGCTCCAGCTCGGCGATCTTGTCCGGATCGGGACAGAAGAAGGGGTTCTGATGGACCTGATCCCATTCCAGCCGCTCCGCACGGATCGGCCCCAGCTGTGCCATGTAACCGCGGATCTCGATACCGTAACGAACCTTCAGCCACTTCTTGGCGATCGCTCCGGCGGCAACCCGCATCGCAGTCTCCCGCGCCGAGGAACGACCGCCGCCACGGTAGTCGCGAATGCCGTACTTCTGGGTATAGGTGTAATCGGCATGGCCCGGACGAAACAGTGCGGCGATCTCAGAGTAGTCCTTGGACCGCTGGTCGGTATTGTGGATGACCAGGCCGATCGGCGTACCTGTGGTCCGGCCCTCAAACACCCCGGAGAGGATCTGCACCTGATCTGCCTCGCGGCGCTGGGTGGTGTGGCGTGAGGTGCCGGGCTTGCGCCGGTCGAGATCCTGCTGCATATCCGACTCGTTCAGCTCCAGGCCCGGGGGGCAGCCATCCACAATGCAGCCGATGGCGGGGCCGTGGCTCTCGCCAAAGCTGGTGACAGTGAAGAGTTTACCGAATGAGTTGCCAGACATCTGATTAGCGCTCCAGCCAAGCGTTGATGCGTTCCAGGTCCGACTGGCTCAGGGTACCCGACGCCTGCTTCAGCTGCAGGCCGTTGACGATGTAATCGTAGCGGGAGCGGGCGTAGTTGCTTTGGGAGGAGAAGAGGTTGCGCTGCACATTGAGCACGTCGACGATGGTGCGGGTGCCCACCTCGTAGCCTGCCTGGGTCGACTCCAACGCACTCTTGGCGGAGATGGTGGCCGCCTTCAGCGCATTGACCCGGCTAATGGTGGAGAGCACACCGCGGTAAGCGTTGCGCACCTGTTTGTTGACCGCGCGGCGCGACTGGTCGAGCTGCTGCTGAGCGGCGCGATAGTTGGCCTTCGACTGCTCAGTCTGCGAGGTCACCGCACCGCCAGCGTAGACCGGCAGACTTAGCTGCAGGCCAATCTTCGAGGTGTCGGCCTCGGTAGAGCTGTCGTTGCTGGTGCGGAAGATGCTATGGGAACCGACCAGATCGAGGCTCGGGTAGTGGCCCGAGCGGCTGATCTCAATGGTCTTCTTGGTCGCCTCAAGGCCGTTGCGCGCGGCGATGATGGCATAGTTCTGCTGCTGTGCGGTCTTCGACCACTCCTCCAGATCACTGGGCACCGGTGGTTTCAGCTGCAGCTCTTCACCCAGCTTCGCCAGTTGTTCCTTCTCGCCGGGGCCGATGATCTCGAACAGCGCCTCCCAGGCATTGTCCACTTCATTCTCGGCAGCGATCTCGGCAGCGCGCGCCGAGTCGAAGGCGGCCCGGGCCTCATGCACATCGGTAATGGCGATCAGCCCCACGTCGAAGCGTTGCTGCGCCTGCTCCAGCTGACGACCGGTGGCCTCGCGTTCCGCCTCGGCAACCCGCAGCTCATCCTGCGCCGCCAGAATATTGAAATAGGCATTGGAGCTGCGCACCATCAGGTCGATTTCGGCGGCTTTATACTCCGCCTCGGCCTGGGCGATGGTGTTGTCCGCCTGCTCCAGCCGGATCCACTGGTCGCGGTGGTAGATCGACTGAGAGAGACTGAGGTTGAGGCTCCGATCGTTGTAGGTCGAAACGCCTGTACTGCTAAACGGCGAACTCTTTACGTCACTCCGCACCCCGTCGAATTGACCGCCGAGGGCGATACTGGGCAGCAGTTGCGCGCGAGCCTGCACCTTGGTCTCTCTTACTGCATCCAGCTGCGACTTGGCAACCTGCAGGGCGGGGTCATTTTCCTGGGCAAGTTTGTAGACGTCCATGAGATCCTTCGCCTGAACCGACAAGGCGGCTCCAGCCAGAAGGAGAGGAAGAACCAGTCGTACTAACTTCATGTTCTGCTCCACAGATAGCCGGAGTCAGCTCAGCCCCAGCGAGAAAAAGAGGTATTATATGCGATAACGCCCAGCGGAACAGTCGCCATCCCCCGTCTCTGACTGGGTTATTCACCTTTGCTGGTAGGATCTGCCTTCAGCAGCAGCTGCGGGTCGAGACGCTTCTCGAACAGGTTCAATCCCCAATGAAGATGCGGCCCAGTCGCTCTTCCAGTCATGCCCACTTCACCGATCACCTCACCCTGGCGCACCCGCTGGCCCTGCTCTACCAGCAGCCGACTCAAATGGAGATAGGAGGTCGTCAGACCGTGGCCATGATCGAGCAATAGAGTGCCGCCAGAGTAGAACATGTCGGGATGGGCCAGGGTGATGACGCCATCAGCGGGGGCCACCACCGGCGCCCCTTCCGAGGCTGCCAAATCGAGACCAGAATGGGGCCGTTTTGGCTTACCATTGAGGATACGCTGGCTGCCGTAGACACCGGAGATGCGCCCCTTCACCGGCAAGATAAAACCCTTGAGAAAGTCAGTACGTGGCTCGTCGAGCTTTCTGGCTGCCTTGATCTGCGCGGTCTCTTTGCGAATCCGCTCCCAGTCCCGCTTCGGCGGGGTCACCTTACTCTGTGGTAGGCCATCGATGCGCTGGATTTTATAGCTGCGCTTGCCGATGCTGATCAGCTCTTTGTGCTCACTGCCATCGGGGGCGATCAGCCGGATCTCACTCTGCAGGGGGTTTTCGCGACTAAAGCCAATGATGAAGATCCCCTCCTCGGAAACCCGCACCGGCTTGCCGTCCACCCGCACCTGGGTACCGGGCTCTACCTGCGCAATCGCCAGCCCACCTTGCAGCAGGTCGCCCTGCAGGCTTAGTGCAGCAACACTGCCTGGCAGCAGAGCCAGCACCATCAGCCAAACTAACACCACGCTGCGCAAGGGAAAAATCGCCACCCAAACTGCCATCGCAACACCTCATCCGTCCAACACCAGACTGGGCAACCTAGCACAGCACACCAGACCATCCAATCAATTCGCATCAGGCGTTGACAAGGATAAAATCAGGTTGTAAAGTTCGCGCTCTCCAAACGGCTGTAGCCGTTAAAACCAGCTCTCGCCGAGGTGGTGAAATTGGTAGACACGCTAGCTTCAGGTGCTAGTGGGGGAAACCCCGTGGAGGTTCAAGTCCTCTCCTCGGCACCATATATAGATCGAGGAGTTACGAGAAATCGGACTCCTTTTTTTATTTCTCGCAAGTTTCTTTTTTACCTCGCACTTACCTCGCGTCTAGACTAGGTTTGAGAGCCAGCCTGACACTAGCACAGCGTAAACCATGCCCTTTGCAGCTCTGGAGGCGCTCCACTGTAAGACTGATAACGGCGACCCACACCTAACTACTCCGAAACAGGGGCTCCGTTTCGCTCACCCCTTTGCGGTAGCGAAAAACGGCGATTTCGGGCTTAAGGAAAGCCTGCCGAAAGTGGCTTTGAAAGTTGCTCCAAGATCAAGCCAGCTTTATCGATCATCTGTGCCTTTCTTAGGTTTTGCCATTTCAAATGACAGAAGCCCTTATTCGTTTTTCAGAACATTCATTCCTTTTGTAGCTTGCCCATACTATATAGAAAACTTTTCAGCCGTAGTCCGGCAATAAAGACTTGAAGGCCCTCGAGAGGTCAGCGCTCTTACAGCCCTATTAAGTGATTGACTTCGAAAATATGTTTTATAAACAGAAAAAGTCAGTTTCGACTTCACCGGCCTCAACTTCCTTAGTTGGCCAATTAACCCAAGGACAGGTTCGCGATCTATCGTAGTAATGGCTCCCCCCCCCATAACATGTCGCCAAAATAAAAATGAGATTGAAATCAGTGACCATATTCAATGGCGTGATAAGTCCTTTAAGGCGAGTCCAGCTAAAATATGAGTATCGACTGTTCTAAAGCCGCTTTCGTCAGTTGAGCCGTGCCCTTCTATATGACCCCACGGAATTAAGCCATGTTCAGTAGCCTCGCCCAGAAGAACTGAGATACAAGACTCCATATCATCAGCTGAGTCCACGCGAAAATAGCGCACGTCAAGGCCATGAGCGATGTACTCTGCAATATCCATAAGGTCTTCACGGAGATGGCGCGCTGTGTTCAGCTCACCTTCTGATATAGCATCGAAAATTGCTACGCTGTTGAATTTTGCATCGCTCACTGATCTGGCTGATAGTGTCTGCTGAAAAGAAATAATCGGAATCTTTGGGGTTGCTCAGAGCTTCCTTAGCAAGTAGCTTAACGAGCACCCCTGGAGGGGCCGGAAAACCTTTCCGCTGGTTACTCCCCTCACCCGCAACTATTTTTCAACTCCCGCAGGATCCGCTGACACTGCCGCAGGCCGAGATCCACCTGATAGTGTTTCTGAAGATGCTGTTGTAGCAACTTGCCACTCCAGCGGGACACCGAATAACCCAAGCACTCGGGTGTCGCCGCGATCTCTCGTAGCAGGAACTGGAACTGATCCGCATCCAGGCTGGCCAAGCGCCCAGACTTGTCGTCATCTTTCAGGCCCAGCGGGCCAAATTCATAATAGCTGTCGACCCAGCGCTCCACCGAACGGGAGCTTTCACCAAACCAGTTGGCCACGCTGCTGCACTCCTGACCTGCACTGACCAGCAATACGCAATGCAAACGATGTAGATAGCGCTTCTCAGCCGCGTGGTGGATCTCCCCTTTGAGAGCTTCCTTCAGAACTCCCAAGTCCACATCCGTCAGTTGCCTTGCCATGCCTCCCCCTCCAAAGGACGCGCCTAGCATCGACCTGTTTATTGTTACCCCAGCCAATTGGATTTTATTGGTCGAGCAGGACCTAACCCCATAACAGCTAGAATCTATGCCTTCTAATTATTTAGGCAGGAAAATCCAACAAGGACCTCTACTCCTTGGCAAGAATGACACACCATTGATCTCAGTCAATCGCAAACCCATTTTTGGCGAACTGCCCATGCGAATTTCGTTAAAGAGGGTGCACCACGACATTAGAAATGTAGATCCACCTCAAGGTGGATCTACCTATTCGATATCCTCCCTTCCGTTTAGGGCGGAATAGCTCCTTTCCACAGGGTAATCGATTAGATCTACTTGGAATTGACATTGTTCGCCCAATGACACAAGATAGTGACTAATTACTATCTTGTGGAGATAACATGCCCTCAAACAGCAAACATCTGCCTGCAAATAAACGTCGCGCAGTTACTGTTGAAGCCGTGGTTGACCTCGCCGCGGAACAAAACCCAAGCGACATCACCACTGCAGCCATTGCCAGATACATGAACGTGACCCAGGGGGCGCTGTTCCGTCATTTTCCAAATAAAGAGGCCATCTGGCAGGCGGTGATGGAATGGGTCGCGGAACGCCTGCTGGCGCGAGTAGACGCGGCGGCAAAGGCTGCAACAACTCCAGTTACAGCACTGGAAGCGGTATTTATGACCCATATTGATTTTGTCTCTGCCCATCCAGGTGTGCCACGTATGTTGTTTGGTGAATTACAGCGTGCTGAGGATACAGCAGCCAAGCGCATGGCGCGCACCCTGATCCGGAAATACAGTGAGCGTGTGGCAGTATTGATAGAGAAAGGTAAGGCCGAAGGTGAAATTGATCCGGCTGTTGATACTGTGGCTGCGGGTACCTTGTTCATAGGCACCATTCAAGGTCTGGTTATGCAGTCATTACTGGCTGGGGATACTGGAAATATGCAAGACAAGGTGCCCGGGGTTTTTGCGATCTATCGCCGTGGAATTGAGCGGAACTTATGAAAAAATTCTTTCAAAAACCGTTTATTCTACCATTGATTGTTATTGCAGCCCTGGCCTTGGTGATTTTCAAAGTAAAATCCAGGCCACCTATCGAACATGAGGAACTGCAATTCCCCACCAAAACAGTGGAAGTCATTACAGCTAAGAAGATCCCTTTCCGCAGTCGTGCCATTGCTTATGGATATGTAGAGCCTGCCGTTTTGTTGAAAGCTAAGACGGAAGTTGCTGGCAAGATCAGTTATATCCACCCATCCTTGAAAAAAGGCGCCAGCCTGGCAAAAGGTACCGTGGTTCTACGCATTGAACCAACCACCTATGAGTTTTCCCTTGATAAAAGTAAGGCAGGACTAGCAGGCAGCCAATTTTCCTTAAAACAATTGGAAGTTGAAGAAAAAACCACCCAGCGCTCTCTCAAAATTGCCAAAAAAAACCTACAGACCGGCCAAAAAGAATTAGATCGCTTGCTTAGTATCTGGGAGAAACGTTTAATTTCTCGTTCAGCCGTTGATGCAGAAGAACAGAAGATTTTACAACTACGCCAGCAGGTCGAAGATTTACAGGGAAAACTGGCAAGCTTCAGCAGTCGTAAATCCGCAACCCAGGCGCAAATCAAACAATCCAAAACCCAGCTTGCTCAAAGTAAAGATACTCTGTGGCGCACCGAAATTCGTCTGCCTTTTGATGCTCGTATCGGCAAGGTTTCAGTAGAAAAAGGTGAGTATACTGCCGTTGGCAGCGTGTTGTTTGAAGCATTGGGCACACAGGCCGTTGAAATCAATGCCCAACTACCCGTGCGTCAGTTTTACCCACTGCTAATGGGGCTTGGCAAACACAGTTTGAATTTGCAAAACCCGGAAGACTTGCAGTCTGCATTCTCGAAAATTCAGCTGGAGGCGAACGTTAGCCTGGTCGGATACAAAGGGAATATTGCAAGATGGCGAGGTGAATTACTGCGAATAGGCGAGTCTATTGATCCTGACCGGGATACGATTGACTTAGTCGTTGCTGTCAACAATCCCTATGAAGACGTCATTCCTGGCAAGCGTCCACCCTTGCTACAAGGCATGTATGCAGCCGTCGAATTTTTCACGCCCCCACATGAGATGCTGATTTTACCAAGAAAGGCCATCCACCAGGGACGCGTCTATGTCGCCAAAGCAAATAATCGGTTAGAAATTCGCCCGGTGAACATTCTTCACAAACAAGGACAACTAGTGATTGTCGACAATGGGATCAAAGAGGGTGAAAAAATTATTATTACCGATGTCATTCCTGTGATTGAAGGTTTGCCTCTCAAACCTGTTCTGGCAGACGAGTATGAAAAGCAGCTAGCCAAAGACGCTATTGGTGAAGAATACATGAAGCTAAACGATATTAATGAAAATAAAGTTATCGGCAGTGGCAGCCTTACTTCACCTCATTATTTGACTGAAGGTGATGCGGAATGATTCGTTATTTTGCGGCACATCCCACCATCAGTAATATATTGATGATGGTAATAATCGCCATTGGTTTTTATTCACTAAATGGGCTAAATAAAGAATCGTTTCCATTACTTAAGCCCAGCAAGGTACAGGTCACGGTTGCCTATCCTGGAGCAAGTCCATCCGATATTGAAGATGGCATATGCATCCCACTGGAAGATGCCACAGATGGTATCAGCTTTTTAAAAGAGCAGGAATGTGATGCCCGTGACAATATCGCCATTTTTACATTGGAAATGCAGGAAGCGGGAAATATACGTGAGTTTACTGATGATATTAAAACTGAAATTGATGCAATCCAGAACTTCCCGGAGAATATCGAAGACCCTGTGATCAAACAGTTGGGGAGAATTAACCCGGTTGCTAATATTGCCATCACCTCAGATAAATTAACACCCACCGAATTAAAAGAACTGGCAGAGTATTACCGTGATCGTCTGATTGCCATGCCCCAAGTCCCGATCGTGAGCATGGACGGTTTCTCCACGCATCAATTGCAAGTATTAATCCGCCCTGATACTCAGCAAAAATACAATCTTAGTGTCCAGGATATTGCCAACTTAATTGCAGCTCAGGCGTTAGAATTACCCGTAGGAAAATTGGAAGCGACGGAAACCTCCTATCAGATTCGTTTTGATAATGCCAGAAAGACAGCTAATGAACTCGCAAATCTCATTATTATCAATACACCAGAAGGTGGTGAAATAAAACTGGGCGATATTGCCAAAATTGAGGATAAATTTGAAAAGCCTGAAGAACGCATCGAGCTAAACGGCAAACTGGCTGCACTACTTAAAATCAGCAAAAACACCATTGACGACACACTAAAAGTTGCTGATGCACTGATTGAGTTTGTTGAAAAAGAAAACAAAATTCTGCCTGAAGGAACACAGCTGACCATTGTCAACGATAGCTCCACATCAGTGCGCGACCGGTTACAATTGTTATTAACAAATGGTTGGCAGGGTCTGATCCTGGCAACTTTTATGCTGCTCCTGTTTTTTTCATGGCGTTACACTTTTTGGATTGCTCTGGGCTTACCTATTTCATTTTTGGGTGGTCTTGCCATGATGGTCGTCTTTGGCGTGAGTATCAACATGATCTCAATGGTCGCCTTGCTTATGGCGATAGGCATTTTAATGGATGACGCCATAGTACTGTCTGAAAATATTGATCATGAATACCGCAAAGGAAAATCGCCACTGGATGCCGCTATTGATGGCACCAAAAAGGTTTTTCGCGGCGTCTTTTCTTCCTATCTTACATCCGCCTTTTTATTTGGCAGCTTGTTGATGATGAAAGGCGATCTGGGGCAGATATTGGGTGTCCTGCCTGTGGTTTTACTGTCAGTGCTTACCATCAGTTTAATTGAAGCATTTCTGGTGTTGCCACACCACCTGAAGCACTCGCTGGAACATGCGCACCACAAAGCACCGCCAAGATGGCGACAGAAATTTGAAATCCTGTTCGATCAATTTCGCCATGGAGTTGGCCGTGCTGCCCAACTCGCCATGCAGTTCCGCTACATCACTGTCGGCATAGCTCTGGCTATGTTGATTTTTTCTGTCGGCTTGGTTGCAACTGGAACAGTTAAATTTAAGGCATTCCCTGATCTGGAAGGAAACAATCTGGAAGCCAGAATTCTACTGCCGCAAGGCACACCATTGGCAGAAACCGAAAGGGTGGTGCATACACTGCTCAATGCCTTAGATGAAACCAATAAAACCCTTAGCCAAAATGAAGCAGAAGAGCTGGTTAAAAATGTGCAGCTTTCATACGGCGAACATGGCGATGTCCCAGAAAATGGATCACATCTGGCAACCCTCAGTATCGATTTGCTTAACACTGAAGAACGCAATACTAAAATTCTTGAGTTAATTCAGCTTTGGAAACAAAAAACCGGGGCACTACCCGACGTGCTAAGTATTCAATACAAAGAACCCAAGGTAGGCCCAGCGGGACGTGCCATTCACATTCGCCTGAGTGGACAAGACATGGATGAATTGTCAAGGGCATCATGGGAAGTGCAAAACTGGCTCAGAGGTTATAATGGCGTAAACAATTTGCTGGATGACCTTCGCCCAGGCAAGCCGCAGTACAGTATCAAACTCAAACCCGGTGCATTAGCCGCAGGCATTGATTCCCGTAGTATTGCCTTGCAACTGCGGTCGGCTTATCTGGAAGTTAAAATCAGTGAGATTTACAAGGGACGTGAAGCCTATGAAATTGTTGCCAAACTGGACAACCAGCAAGGTCATGAGTTACTCGATTTTGATAATTTCACCGTATTTTCAAAAACTGGAAAGGAAATTCCCTTAGGCAGTGTCGCCACCATCACTGAGGAACGTGAATTTTCTCGAATCGGGCATATCAACCACCAGCGCACAGTCAATATATATGGCGATGTGGATGCAGACATCGCCAATACCTCGGAAGTCATCGCAAGCTTACAAAAAAACTTTTTAGGCACATTGCAAGAGCGCTATCCTGAAATTACTTTTAAACTTAAAGGTGAAGTCGAGAACGGCACTGAAACCAAACTATCTATACTCTCAGGCTTCGGGCTGGGTGCATTTGGGGTATTCCTTTTACTTAGCCTGCAATTTCGAAATTACCGCGAACCATTAATCGTCATGATTAATATTCCTCTTGCCCTCATCGGTGCAATCTGGGGGCATCTGATTATGGGGTTGGATTTCACCCTGCCGAGTATGATTGGCTTCGTTTCTCTGGCGGGTATAGTTGTGAATGATTCGATCCTGCTGGTCGAATTTGTGAAATATCGAGTAGAAGAAGGCATGCTCTTTCACGATGCTGCCAGGCAAGCGGTATATGATCGCTTTCGAGCCATTTTCCTCACCTCTGTCACCACCATTGCTGGCATGACACCCTTGCTATTTGAAACCAGTACACAAGCATTAATTCTGGTCCCTTTGGTAACCAGTATTGTGTTTGGCATGTTGACATCTACTGTATTGATCATGTTGGTACTGCCTGCCATGTATGCAATTATGGAAGATGTTGGTTTTGTAAAATTAACAGGGGAGCCAGAGCGGTCAGCGGCATAGCTAATGGAGAAGCAAAGGGCGCCTCTAATTAATGTATGACTAGAGAGCTTCTGATCAAGTCATGGACTCATATCTTGTACCCAGAATATCGACTTCGTCCAGACTTAATCAAAGACTCTCTAGCTCCCATGCGTGAATAAAGATCGATAACTGCTCAGCCAGAATCGTTCGGGGTACCCTAAAGCTCGCGTAAATTCCATATTACCCAGGCGCACATGCTTCGGTGATAGGCAACAAAAACATAAAAGCATCATAGAAAACCGGATAATATTAGACATGAGAACTGCCTACATAATAAGAACGATCCTGCTTGCTGGATTTGCCATTATAGTTGCCAGTAGTCAGGCGCTTGCCGAGACTGCGCCTGATTCCAACGAGCCTCTGGCTTTGAGAAAAATCATGCAAGACTTGGGTAAGAACATGCAGGCCATCACCGATGGCATTTCTCGTGAGGACTGGGAACTTGTCGAAAAAGCCGCGTCACAGGTAGCTGATCATCCACAACCACCATTCGGCGAGAAAGTACGCATCCTGGGCTTTGTGGGTACCAATGTAAGCAAGTTCAAGGGCTATGATGGTGAAACCCATGACGCTGCACATATATTGGGTGAAGTTGCAGCAGAAAAAAACGGCTACGGCGTGGTCTCGGCCTTCTCAGCGCTGCAAAATACCTGCCTGGCCTGTCACCAGAGTTTCCGCAAATCATTCCAGGAACACTTCTATGGTCAGCGCTGAAGTGATCCCTAGTTGTGGTCTCACGAGATCTATCCTGCAAACTGTTTCGTAAAGGATGAGGAAGATCTTCTCCTTTAATCGGGCACTATGAAGGGACTAGACCATGCAGTACACACAACCTTACCAACAGACAATGTCAGTTCGGTGTCGCCTACCCGACAGGGGCTATGAATACCCAACATCTTGGCATATAGATTTTGTCTCTCATGGCCAATAACGCTAACTTATCCACTCAACCAAGGGAAGAGCCTTGTGATTAAGCCGGCCAACGTGGATACATAACGCGGCAGCCCATTATCGCGTTGGGCAATTAAGGCATCACCATAGAATAAGCCGTGCAAGGCAACGGAGAATTAAGTTTAAATCGGGTAGAGTCGGAACAGTTTGGAGTCCAAACTATTCGGCATCATGGCGGATAGGTGGTTAATTGGATCGGTCACTGTCGAAAGATCATCTCGCCTTACAAGGCTCAGGCAGGATGCGGCTTCGTTGTTAGTGCAGAAATTATCTGCTAGGGCATGCCGGGAGATAATAGATTTTTGGGTGTGAATAATGGTGCGGGCAGCAAGGAAAGCAGTTCAAGCTTCCCACCGCAGAAACGCTACGTCCTCAGAGCGGTGCAGCATTGTGAATCAAAGACACAGGCCAGCATAGAATTATGCCCAACAATGGGGCTCAGTGGTGTCAAAAAGCTCCGCTCGTGCCTCGCTCCACTTTTTGACACCACTGAGCCCAAGCGATTGCAATCCAAACTACAGAACGCAAGGTCATGGCGGCTACAGTGCGCTGTTCATATTCACCACCATAAAAGATATGAATTCCAAAGGCGCCAAAGACCAATAGTGTCAATGTAGCTATGATAATTGCCGCCGCCGGAGCCCAAGCTTTTTCCAGCCAAATACCAATTCCGGTAGCTACATAGAAAAAACCTGCAGAAAAGTTGAACCAAAGTACAAAATCGACATAGTTTCCTGCGGCGCGTCTAGCTTCTCCATCAATAAAGAGCACGCTGCCGCCTGATTTAATGGTCATCACGCCAAAGGCCACTGCGATGATGGCGGCAATCCAGACCCATGCGGGCCGTTTTTTAGTAATCATTACGATGTTCCTTGATCCAAGGTGAAACCAATATTTATGTAATGGGTAATCTGCCATATCTCCTTATCGGAGAGCCGCTCCCCAAATGCAGGCATGGCGGTGCCAAACGGTTTGCCGCCTTCCGACAAGGTCCAAAAGAAGAAGGCGTCCGTGCCTACCGGTAATCTACGGGTAAACGCAAGATTGGCCGGACGGGGGACCAACTGCTTGCCTGCCAGGCCATCCCCTCCACCAGATGCGCCATGACACACCTGGCATTGCATTTGATACAATTTTTTTCCATCCGAAATATTCTCTGTAGACGCGGGCAATGGGTTTATCAAATCAGCATACTGATTCGGTATATTTCCCCGCATATATTGTGTGTAGCGGCCGACAAAGATGGAATTAGAGTCATTAATTCCAATATGCTGGCAACCGATAATGGCCATGGCCGGCAGAAGTAATGAGAGCGTATATGGTACGCGTAGTGACAGCATTGATCTTGTCCTAGAAAGAGCAGTTAGGCACACACATGGTGCGGACTCTTGATTTACCTGGCTATACAACAAAAATTCTCGTCACTAATAAGGTGCCAGCCCCAGTGTTTGTGAATGCAACTCCAGCATCTTTCCGGCAGTAAGGGAGGAATAATCATTAGCTATAGCCATGCTGATTGGTCCTGCTGCCAGGACATACTCCAGGCTAATACGTGTAAATTTTTCATATCTAATTCTTCCTCTTGTGGTTTTTTTGAATAGTTTGATGCGCGTGTAGCGCGTCTAAACAATCTACACTAGGCTACGTCAATGATATCTACTTGTCCGGTGCCTCCAGTCTTTAGGCTTCAAACACTTATAAGCGCAGCCTCTCTTCCTTGAGTGCCTCAACAACCTTATCCTTCAGTCGAGCGGTCTGTGCATCCGCTATCGATGGCTCCTCATGATCGGTGCTGTTGAGTTGACCCAAGTATTGCTCGATGCTCGCTTCGATCTGCTCCATCCACCACTTCATCTTGGCCGGAGTGAAGTTCTTGGTCCAATCTGGCCAGTTGGTCCCTGGCTGCATCAATGGCGGGATGTTCCCCGCCGAATACCTGCTGCAGGAGTGCCAGCATTTGCTCGAACTGTGCCCTTGCATCATCGAGGCGTTCTTGTGCTACGTAGAGTTCACCTAGCCCCTTCAGACTGACTGCAAGGTTCAGGCGCCGATCCCCGGAGTCGGTCTTCCATATGGCGATCGCCTGCTGATACAGGCTCTCTGCCGGCGCAAGACGTTGCTGGCTGCGGTAAAAATCCGCCAGCCTATGCATTGCCCAAGCAGCATGGGGGTGGTCCTCACCTGAGGCCGTTTGCAGGATGTGCAAAGAGCGCGTCAACAGCCCCTCCACCTCATGCGGCTGATCAAGATGCATTTTCAGGCTCGCGATCTTACCGAGACTGATCGCCACCCACGGGTGCATCTCCCCCAATGCCTGCTCCCTGAGTGCCAATCCCTGGCGCAACAGAAACTCGGCCTCTTCCATTCGGGATTGTTTGATATAGATGACCGCAAGGTTATCGAGCAAAGCGGCCATTCTGTGGTCCACGCCCTGCAAGCTAGCATTGGCAATCTTCAGCACCATTACCTGGTATGTTTCGGCCTCGCGGTATTTGCCCAGTGCAAAGGCCAGCCGGGATGCTAGCTGGAGATAGTCCAGGTTTGACGGGTGCAGCTGCACGGCCTCCTGCAGGTAGGTGTATGCGGCGTTGAGGTCTTTTCTTGACACGGCCAAGATACTTTGTCGATAGGCGGAGTTTGCTGCATCGAGCCTGCTTTTAATCTTGACCTTCTGTAGTTGGGCCTCGGTCGGCACGGACAGGGCCGGTTCAGATAACAGGTGTTGTTGCTGCCCATCCCGTCCAGAATCTGTCTGAATGGCCGCAATGATGGAAAAGTGCTCCGCCGCAGACACGGCCTGACTGTTCCCGGCTATCAGTAGCCAGGCTAGTAACAGTGTGATGTAACCTTTTAAAATATTGGCATTCATATTCTTTGGTAATCCCCTTAAACCATCAGCAATGACCGGTGATGTCTCGCACGCCGGATTCCGGGACCAAAAGCTACAGGAAAACTGTTTCCATAGTATTTCCACACCCGGGCAATGTGTTTCGCATCTATTTCAGCGGGCGAACCCAGAACAGGCTCTTTTAGAAGGCTTGCCGCCGAGGTACCGAAAAACACCAGCATACTCATCGTCGATGACGACCCAGGCCTGCGGGAGCTGCTAGAGCGATATCTGGGCGAGCAGAGCTTTTCGACCGGCGTGGTCACGGACGACGATGCCATGGAATGTTATCTGGCTGCACAACCGGCGGGCCTGAACACCCTCGACCGCATATTGCCTGCCGATGACGGATTGACGCTCGCCAAGCGACTGCGCGCATCCACCGATATCCCGGCCATCATGCTCTCTGACCAGGGTGAGGATGTCGATCGCATCATTGACCTAGAGGTGGGCAACGACGACTATCTGGCGAAGCCGTTCAATCCCAGGGAACTGCTTGCCCGTCTACGCGCCCTGTTACGGCGCCTGCCTGCCGGCTGGCAGGCAGGCA
>Ga0256843_1000325_pt1 | contig 41031 bp, 66 predicted proteins | sample AlvinellametaG_FD_191572 | JGI IMG/M metagenome (GOLD analysis project Ga0256843, IMG submission 191572) | Pompeii worm associated microbial communities from hydrothermal vent at the East Pacific Rise, Pacific Ocean - Alvinella | ecosystem: Host-associated > Annelida > Integument > Unclassified ...
GCATTTAAGGGGACATCGTAAAGAAGGCTGAACATAATTCCGTCTGGTAGGGTAGCAGATGTTAAGACGAATTCTTTTCCTTTAACCCAGAAGTCTTCTGCGTAGTACTGAAACTTGAGCCAGAAGGGTTTAAAGTAGAGTTTGTCGTATTTCTCGTCGTAGTAGTAAAACCAGTTGTCCTCCCAGTCTTCTTCAAATGCGTAAAGGTTCTCTATCTTTTTAAGCAGGCTTCTGTAGTAGTTGATGGTCGTAACTTTTCTCTTACCGATGTTGATTTCTTTTTCAAGCTCTGCCAAGCGTTCTTTAACGAAGTCGTAGAGCTTTGGAATGAAGTCAACGAAGTCTTTTATAACGGTTTTTTTAGACGGTCTTTCCTTGAGTGCTTTGGGCAACTTGAGTTCTATACTGAGAAACTTTTCTATCTCAGATAGAAGCTCGTCTGCCTCGTCACAGTAAACATTTCTCTGCCCGTGTTTGTTGAAAAAACTTTCAGGCTTGTTTAAGAAAACCTGATAGTTAACGCAGGATTGCTTGCTTCTAAAAACTCGTTCAACCTGCTTTCTGTAAGCACAGTCCTTGCAGTTAATACGAGGACAATGCTCAACGCTGGGATAGTAGTTCCTAATGCATGGATAGTTAGCTTTTCCCATAAGGATAGGAATCTTGTAGTCTCGGTTAAGTTGTCTTTGAAGGTCTTTAGTAGAGCAAACATACCAGAAAGCGTCGTTATACCAAGCAATAAAAGGACAAAGGCTCTTCCCTGCACCCGTTGGAGCGTTGATTAGCTTCAAAGGTTTCTCGTTGTTAATAATAAAGGAAACGATTTTTTTCTGAGACTTCCTTAGCGTGTACTCTTTGTTGTTTTTTAGTATTACTTTGTCGTTAATCATTCTTGCCTCCGCTAATCTTTACTTGCTTCTACCTTTACAACATCCAACATAGCCAAGCAATTCAACACCTTTACTTTATCGTGCACTTGCTGCTCCCCACTGCACCTGTCCTTCACAATTCAATGTTTTACTGAACCATTCCATTTCTTCTCGGCTCTTAGCCTGTCCCTGCCAAAACTTTACTAAACAGTTGAACACCCAGCTCAACCATTGCATCCCATACGGTTCATTGCATTTCCTTAACGCTACTTTTTTACTTAATGCCTTTACTGCACTTGAACTCACATTACTTAACAAAACCATTACAATACTTGGCAATTCACCACCCTTGCTCGTCTTATTGCGTTGTAACTTTTTCTAAGAAAGTAAAGCACAAAGTACTTTGCCATTACTCTATCTACAGCAAAAAAGAAGTTCCAGCCTCTTGCCATAAAAGAAATAATGGAGTTAAGCACGACCCTAAATTTTACATCGTTAATGGAATCAATAAGCAAGTCGTTAAAAGAAATACCTTCAATAAGGATAGCCTTACAAATGTAGTTTTTCCCTCTTAACAGCTCTTTTTCAAAGCGTTCTCTGTGGTTAGTAAGGCAGTTTTCAAAGTCGTTTTGTTTCTTACGTTCTACTGTTATCAGGTTCTCAAGTCCTGCTATGGAGTAGTCACCTACATCAAGTTTTTTCCTAACGATGGATAAGTTCTTGGTACTAGCAAACAACGGGTCGCTTTCTCTAGTGTCCACTATAAGTGTGAGCTTCTTTTCTTGCCACTTTTGAACTTCTGCTTTAAGTAAAGGCTCTATTTGGTTGCGTAGGCTTAAGTGCTCTATTATCATTGTTTGCTCCTAAGCGGGGGCATAAGCCCCCTTAAAGTTGTTTAGTCGTTGAAAATATCGTCGTTTAACTCGTCGTCGTTAACTTCTGGCAATCCGTCTTCTTTCTTAGCAAAGTCAACCTGAGTTACATTCTGGTAAGTCTTTCCGTCTTTTCCTTCAGAACTTTCAAGAAACACTCTAATAGGACGCCCTGGAAGATACTTCTCGAGCTTTGGATAAAGTTTTTCCCATCTACCGTTGGCAAGGTACTTTTCAGTAAATTCTGAGACAGTCGTTTCTTTCTGGACTCCCATTTGCTTGTCTGTTCTAGTAATGCCAATAATGGTAGCTAATGCCCTCAAACCACCGTTTGTTTCAGGATTAATAAACATAGAACGCTCATAAACGAAAGCATCTGCAATGATGCTGAAAACTACACGAATGCGTCTGCCGTACTCGTTTTCGAGAAGCTCCAAGCGTTCAATCTTGGCATCGTGCCAGCCGTCCTCAAGTCTGCGTCCTCCGAGTACCTTGTCCTTGTCGTCAATAATCATACCTACACCTCCTTTAGTGGTTTTTAGTAGTTGTAGTCGTTAAATAGTTTTTCGTAGCAAATGTAAGCAATAACGCCAATACCAACTAATTTTAGTAGTTTCTTAAACATACATCACCTCCTTTCTGAGTTATTGAATTCTACATAGTTATTTTCAGCTAACCAAATAACCATTTTAGCCAAAGCATTTGCTAAATTATTGTTAATACCTTCAGAAAAAAGAGAAACTGTTAAATTAACAGTAATATTTCTTTCATAACTTATAGCACTTTTATTAATGATAAGATAGTAATAAAAAGGATCTTTTCTTAAAGAAGAAGGTAACCATTCTATTAATTCTCTTACGGTTGGTGCTTTATATCTATCTATAGTAGTATTAGTTATTTTTACTTTGACATTTGCTTTTTCTAAAACTTGTTCCCATTTTTTAGCTTCTTTTTTTATTATTTGTATTTCAGCATAGCTAAAATAAGCTAATTCTTTCTTTTCATAAGAAGTTGAATGTTTTAATTCAAGCCAATACCAACCACCACCATCTTGTGGATAGCCAAGCTTTTTTAATTTTTTACATAATTCTAACCTTGGTACTTCTTTATAAATATCAAACATTTTAGACACCTCTTTTGTAAAGCTCTTTGGCTGTTAGCTTGTAGAAACCAATGTCGCCTCTTTCGTGCATTCTTATAAGCTCGTCAAAGGTGTAAACTTTGTTTCCTGGTAATTCAAGGTTAATTTCGATTATCAAAACTTCGTCACTATCCTCGACTTTTACAGTTTCCTTGTTAACTTCAACGGGCAATTTAGTTAAAGCTGCCACTATTTTTGCAGTAGCCTTGTTATCAATCGCAGACTTAAAGTCAATTTTGCCGAACCACTTGTGCAATGTGTCGTCAAACTCGTCAAAGCCGATTTTGAACAGCTTAATCTTGCACGGGCACATAAACATACTTGGGCTTAGTGAGTTAAGTAAGTATTTCATTGTGAGCCTCCTTTTATTTTTTGTTCTTCCCACATTTTTACTAACTTAAAGAACCCGTAAGCCTTCTTAATAGCAGTTTCTTTATCCATTCCTAAACACATTCCGTAATACACGAGGCACTCAAATAGCAATTGAAGAAATATCGTTATGTCAAAGTGCTTCCCTAAGCCTTCTTCGTAGAAGGCTAAGCTAAGCATAACTGCTTCCTTAATGTCGTAGTTGGGTTGGTTAATTTGCTGAATCATTTGCTTGGCTAATTCTAATAAGTTCATTACTTACCACCTTTGATTATAAGGTTCATAATATTTACATTTTGCGTTTTTATTTACTAAAGGAAAAACAGTTGTTATTACACTTGCAGTAATTGAATTATCTTTGTTATCCTTGTCTAATGGATGGATATGTCTGTAACTCCATCCTTCTGCAAATTTATTGTCAGTAAATTCTACTAAATTATTCTTTAAATCACTTTTTGTATTTTTGGAACATGCGACCCATTCTTTTACTTCCAAGTCTGCACAAGCTAATCTTGCATAAGTACAAAACAAACAACATTCTTTCATTACTTACCTCCTTTAATTACCTTTATTATTTTGCTCAAGTCATAAGGGAAAGCTTTTTTATCCAAGTTAGGTCCAGTCCACTTAGCAACAAAAGTTCCGTCAGACTCAAAGTAAACTGCAGGTGGATAAACGACCTTGCCATCTTTAACACGAGGTCTAACCAAACCAATGCAATCAAACCAAGCAGGATAGGATTTGTTAAACTTCTCTCCAATGAAATTGGGGGCACAAGCAAGCTCAACATTCCACTTAGGATTGTCTGTAGCAAGAGCAATTCCTACGACATATTTGCCTTGCTTGACATAATTTCCCATAAAGGTGGTAATACGATTCATCCAAGAACCGATAGCACCGTAACCAGACAGGTCGGTTCTAACTAGGTTGACGAGTTTTCTCTTAGAAGTGTCAAACACTTTTGCTTCAGCAGTTTCTTTTTCAATCTCAGTTAAAAGCATAACATTACATAGGTAGGTCATACTGTCAATAACGATGGCCTGGTAATCTTTAAAGGTGCTGTAGTCTTCCATTGCACGAATAAAGTCCCAAAAGTCTTCAGGCTCAAAGATGTCAATGTTTCTGTCTTTAAGAATGCCAGCTACGAAAGACAGGTCTCTTGGCTCAAGCATAACATAAGCTACAGGTTCAGGAGCAGTTAGCAAGGTGGTCGTGGTTTTTCCTACTCCCGTGTCTCCGTAGATTAGAAAACTTATTCCTCTGTTAACTGAAGTGATTTTACTTTTTCTCATAACTACCTCCTTTTAAGTCCATATTTCGTATTCACCTACAAATTGCAATTTTCCTCTAAACTTTTTATCAAATTCTTTTGACTCTATTGCTTCCAAACCAACATCTTGCCATTCAAATTGTTTACTGTCCCAATAAATTATAATAACATCAAACCCTTTTATTCCTAAAAAATCTTTGTAAAAATAAGGCATGTACATATAAGGTTCTCTTTTTGTTTCTTCTTTGTAATACTTATAAACAAACCTGTCTAACTCTTTTCTACCTTCGTTTTCAAACCACTTTCTATCTAATACTCTTAATACATAAATGTGTCCATCAGCTCCCATCGCTACCTCCTTTTAAAATTTTTCTACACCCTAACAAGCAGTGCGATGCCTTTGCTCTGCTTAAGCATCCTTACTTAACCTTTGCTTTACAGCATCCTACCTGTCGGCACAGTACCGTTACTTTTTTCTCACCTTTAACTTTACCTTCCCATTGCTTTTAATCGTTACCCCACCATCTATCAATTCCCACTTAAACCTTCCAAAACCACCGTTCCTAAACTGAGAGATGCCAAGCAAGAAACCATAATCAAGCATTGACTTAATTTTCTCAAAGGTTAGCTCCTTATTTTCGATAAGCACAAGCTTGATTTCGTCAGTCGTTACTGGATTTTCTTCGCTTGCCTTGATACGCTCTGAAGCTACGAGAGTAACACGCTCACCCTGACGGGTCATACCTCTAAGAGGTCTTACATAGATGTCGTCTGGTTCTTTAATAAGTTCACCGTTGCGATAAAAGTGTATGTGATTAGGAAAAACAAACAGAAAACAGTCAATCTTTTTCTTGTAGGCTTTTAAACTGAGCTGGTCTTTAAGAGCCTGAGCTGCACTCTTGAAAAAGCCCTTAATCATAAAGTTGGGAATGTAAATAATTCCGTCTTTGTCTCTTCTAAAGTAAGTCATTCCAGAGATTTCCTCGTTTTCTGGTGTATCGTAGTCTTCCTCGGTGTAAGACTCTTTAGTAAGTTCTTTGGCTTCATCTGGAATGTTTTCAATTTGCTCTTTAACTTCTTCTTGTTTCTTCTGAAAAAACTCTTTTTGTAAAAGCTCTTGGCTTGGTGCTGTTCCAAGTATGTCGCTAATAAAGGTAAGTTTAATCGTGTGCTCTAAGGTTTTGAAGTTCATAACCTCCCCTCCTATTCTTATTTTTTCAACATAATATGAGCACAAATTAACCCAGCTAAAATACCTTCGTGGAAACTTTTTGTTTTTTTAAGAGCATAATAAGGTGAGTACTCTTTAGGCAATTTTTCTTCTTTAAGCATTCTTTCGTACTTTTCGATTTCTGTTTTTTGCTCTTCTATAAATTGCTCCAATGCTTTAATGATTTCTTCCTTATTCATTGTATGCCTCCTTTAAGAGTTTGAAGTAAACCATTTCTATTTCGTTTTCAAAGTAGCAAGGTACAAATTCACCTATTAAATTGACGGCTTTGAGAAGTAAGTCTATTTTTTGATAGTCAATGTGTTTTTCTTGTAATTCGTCTTTTATTGCTTTAGTAACACCTAATAAAGCGTGATAAACCTGCAACATCTTTTCTGAATCGTTTTGTAGCTTTTCTTCAATGTCTCGTTTCGTCATAATCTTTCCTCCTTTAAGAAATGTATAGTTTTATTTTGATAAGTTTTTCTTCTTTTTCTGGTACCCAAAATTCTAACCTATGACATTCAATAAATCCGTCAAAAATGCTTCCAATTTCTCTAGTTTGGTAAATGTTAGGATAATCAATGTATAAAGTAACGATAGCGTTTTTAAGTCCTCTTATAAGTTTTTGTTTGTTTTTAAGATTTGTTATGCTAAGTAAAAAGTCGTTTTCGTTTCTATCATAATTCGTTGATATTTGTAACCACATCTCCTCGTTAATTTCCCACAGTTTTTTCATTGTTTCTCACCTCCTTTTCAATCTTTGGTATGAGGTGCCTTAATCTCCATACGAATCTTTTAGCCAGCTCCTCTTCGTAGAAAATCTCAGACACCTCAAAAGCGTCAATTGTAGGAGCAAAAAGGTCGTCTTTGATAAGAATAATGTATTTTCCGTTATTGCTCTTTTTTACTTCTGCTATCATTATTCACCCTCCTTGTAGTTGTCTCCGTACAAGGCTTCAAGGTAATCGTCATAAGTAACACCATCAATCCAACCAGTTCCATCGCAAAGATAGCATTCTGGGTCGTCTCCGTCGCACTCAGGACAGCGGTGTAAAAGTATATCCTCTTCATTCCTTATTAGCTCTTTTGCAAAAAACATAATTACCACCTCCTTTTTATAAGGTTGTATAACTATCCAAAATTTTTGCGTAAAAGAGTTTTAATATTCCATCACGGTGTAAAGCGTAGTACTGAATGTCGTTTAACTCGTTTAGCTCTGGATAGTCAGGGACTTTTACGATTAAAAACTCGTCTCCCTTATTAGGAATTATCGTCGGCTCGTAATTGTGTTCGCAGAGATTGACGGTGGTAAGAGCAAAAACAACCCTTTTAATAAGAGAAGAATGAATAGAATGCTTAAAGTCGGATAAGTACTCCCACTCACGAAGCCTCTTAGAAAATTGAGGGATGATAAGAGAAACGATGTTACACTTATAATGACAATCCTCTAGAAACTCAAAAAACTTGTCTGATTCTATGAGATACTTCATCTTTGCCTCCCCTCCTCTTATTGATAAATATACCATATTTTTTCTTATTTGTCAAGTAGAATCTTAGCAAATTTTTCAAAATTTTCTTGTCTTTTCTCAAAGTAAGGGTGTTCTACTTCAAAGATGTTTTCTATGGTTTGAACGGCTTGGCAAATGGGTTCGTAAAGGCAGGAACTAAAAGCACAAGCGTAAGACTTCTCAAAGAAACGGTACTTGAGACGGAGTAAGATGGTTTTGTAAAGGACGGTTAGTTTTTGCTCAAGGGCTTCCTTATTGAATTCGTCACGGTGAAATCTAAAGCCCCAGAGTTCAGAGTTTTTGCGTAAGTAGGGCAAGAATTCACCAGGACGACGCTGTATGCGCTCTATGAGCTTTTCGAGGTCTTCCTCTTTTTTAGGAGCTTTTCGGTAAACAGGCAAGAGATAAAACCATTCAATATTGGGGAAGAGCAAGGAGTAAAATTCAAGTTGCTCTTTAGCCCAGGCTTCCATGTAGATAGAGCCTAAAGACTTGGTGGTAAACTTTATTTCTCCTATCCAGCCATCACCAACGATGTCTGCTTTACCTGTTAAAACGAATCCGTCTCCGTTTTCTCCGATAAATTCTTTAGTAGCTTCTTGCTCGTATTTAACATTATCAGGCAAGACGGATTTAATAAGGTCTCGGTAGGCAATAATAAGACGGTTTTCGATGTAAGAGCCTTCGAGGGAACGCATAAGATCAACTCCAAATTGCATTGGATCGGGTAAGATTTGAGGCTCAAACAAGCGTGACAAGAGAAATTTCATAGGACACTTATAAAAATCTCTTATTGCTGAATAGCTTAATTGCAACATTTTTGCCTCCTTTATTCTGATGGTATTATTGCAGTAAAAATGTAGTATTTTTGTTCGTTAATAATAAGGATTTTTGTATGTACAGGTTGAAAAATTAAATAAGCTTCAAGTTTTTTGCTTTGTTTTACTTCTTTTTTGAGTTCTTCTAAATTAACAGATTCAAAAGTTTTAAAATTTCTTATGTTTTTATCAATAGACAAATTTAAAATTTTCATTACAGCTCTTTTATTAAGTTTATAAAAGCCTTCGTCAATTTTGGTTGCTGTAGTATGTGAGGCTTCTACATACAAATCAACTTTTTTCATTTTTTTACCTCCTTAAATGTGATTGCTTTATTGCTACATACCTTTAGACAATTAAGACACTTGACGCACTTATGTTTGAACCATCGAGGTGGATCGTGAAGGTTTGAAATGTGAAGAGCGTCGTGGGGACAGGAGTCAACGCAGGAAAAACAGCGTATGCATAACGAGTCTTCAATCGTGCGTGTAAAACCCTGAAACTTGTAGTCTTCTTCAGACCAGAAACACATAACGACACCTCCTTTAAAGGGATTTTAACATTTGTTCGTCTTTGTGTTTATCGTAATAATAGTCTATCAAGTCAGACATGGAGTCTTCCCTGGGTGGATTGTCTGGAATTACTTCAAATTTTATGATGTTTTCGTTACTTGTCCAGGGAATGCAGTGCTTCTTGCCACAGGTAAAACACTGGAACGGATGCAAGACTGCACCACTACGAGCACGGAAAGGCTTGCCAACGAGGACACCGATGTGAACACCGTTAAGTTTTGAGCGTCTCCAGGTTATAGTACACTTAATTTTTTGACCTGGTTTTGGATACATACACGCCTCCTTATGGCATTATTATTTTTGCTAATTTTCCGAGCAATGTAAGACCGCAAGGGTCTTTAATTAAGCTCCAGACTAAAAGCAAAAGTAAAACCAATAACACGGGTAAAATATCGTTAAAGCGCATAAAAGCCTCCTTAACTAAAGTTTAGTTTCTTCTGAAAAATATACACATAAAACACCTGTCCGTCCTCTGTTATGTCCTCGTAAAATTCTACTAAGTGGACGGGTAGGTTGATAAGTAAAGATTTTTTAATGGGATTTTTGGATTTAAAGAAGATGTAAAACCCTGATGTTGAAAGTATTTTGTTTAAAAGTTGCTTAAGCATAGTGCCACCTCCTTTTTTTATTTTTTAGAAATTTCAATGTAAGGATAGATGTAAAAACCGCCTTTTACATCCCCTCCACCGTAAATCCGAATGCACTTTTTGGTTTCTATAACATCACCGCTTCTAAAAGAAGCATACTTTCTCGATGTAAAACCGAACTTAAGTCCATGTTTTTCTGCAAATTCACAGGCTTTTTGTTTATTAAAGCCTCTACCGTCAAAAACTTCTCTTTTAATTAACTCAATTAATTGTTTTGCTTTCATTTTCTTCCCTCCTTTTTGATTTTTTTCTTTTTCATTCTACAACTAACATTAACCCAAAACTCCATTTTTGTCAAACTCTAAAATCCACCATTAACACTAATTATCCCAACAAAACCAAACCTAAGCTCTATCTTTCTAACTTTTTCGCTATTTTTCACGATTTTTACACCAGCTTCAACCCTTTGTTGACTAAGTCACTAAAGAAAAGATAGTTGAAGTCTAACTCCTCATTTATCTTTAATTTTCGTGAAACCCGCATTATTTCTGGCTTAGCAGGAATTTTTGAGGCTTAATAAAGCCACCTTTTTGTAAAAAACAAAGTTCTATTGTAAAAAGATTTCGTTTTATAATAGCAATCGCGCAAACAAGTTTTACAGGGTTTATACTACCTCAAAAATTCCGTGGAACACCGATGAATTCTAGGGTGCACGCTCACGAAAGTCGAGGTGTCTATCGTGTCACTTTTCTAAAATTCGTGTCTCCGTTCTAGCCCGCATTATTCCTAGTATTGAGTTCTAATTGTAATTAAGATTCAGTTTCAGTTTAAAGTGGGGAATTTTTACCCAATTCTAGGAAGTGCTGATTACATCTAGGGTGCACGAAAATCAAAGAAAGTAACACATAATTCTATGGTTACAGTGATTCGTGACACGCTTCCGTGGAACACCGATGGTTCCTTGGATTGAGCTTGGTAATTCTATTGTTTAGTGAAGAATTTGGTTTAGTTAATTAATGGATAAAGTAGATTTGCTGGGAGCTAGGGCTGGTGCTGGCTAGATGGGAATTTATTTTTGTCAAGAAAGGCGTGGAACATTTCTCAGTTTTTGGAGCTGGAAGCCGTTCCGTGGAACACGCATAAATGCTGGGTTTCGAGCGCTGTGCGGTCGCCGTGCCTTTTGACGCCGTGTTACGAACCAGCGTGGAACACTTCTGGTGGCACGATCCTATCATAACGGAGCGATTGAGACTCAATTGCGGTGTTACTCTTGGTCTGCTTTTATATTAATGTTGAGCTTAGTTAGTACTTACTTTCGTTTTATTGAATGGGGTTTTGGGTTTTATGGGGTTTTTGTCTTTATTATTTTTTTGTTTTTTCTTTAATGGGTCTTTCCCTTTATTAATTTTGCTTTACTAGTTTTTGCTTTAAGCGTTTCTGAAATTACCCTCTAATAGCCCCAGATTTGCCCTTATTTGCCTTTTAACTTTGCGGGCTAATGGTTTATACTTGCCTTAATCTTAAAGGGCCTTATAAGCCAAATTTGAGTCTATTTTCCCCTTTAGCCACCAGACATTTTGTTTGCACTCGAGCCTTTGATTCTCAGTCGCATTCGCAAAAGCATTCTTGCTCGCTTAAGCATTCTTACCTTGCCTTGATTGAACGCTTTTGATTCTGAGTCTGAGTCGCAGTCGCCTGGAGCAGGCGTTGGAACTTTGGCTGGCTGATGGATGTGGGCTTCACCTCTCCCCCCCCCAGGAGAATTTTAAACTATGCAAAGAGGGGTTGTTAAGGGGAGAATCCCCTTAAACTTGACTAAATAAAGAAGTAAGCTAAAATAATAAAAAAGAGCGCGGAGGGGAAGTGTATGTACATAATCAAGAATCCGAAACTGCTCAGGGCGGTTGACAGGTTGATGCAGGTAGCGAGTGGTGAAGTAAAGCCTCAGCGTGGTAGAGGTGGTTTGGGAAGTGGAAGGTTTGATGTGTGTGTGGTGGACTTGGAGAAGGGTCGAGTTGGAGTAGAGGATGTGTTGAAGGAGAGAAAAGAGAGGAAGGGGTAAGAGGGGATGGATAAGGGGAGAGAGGTGAAGGAGAAGAAGGTGCGGTTTTTGGCGGACGAGGAGGTGTTATATCTCGTTGAGCAGTGTTTGCATGGTGTTGATGAGAGGCGGAGGTTGTACGAGGGTTACTTGCGGGATTACTTAAACAATCGTGAGCAGAACATGATTTATGTGTTTCTCAATGCAGTGTTGTCGCTTATTTATTATCCTGACAATGTGGTGTTTGACATAAAGGGGAAGTACAGGTTTGCGGATGCGATGGCGGAGGAGTTGAAGACTTCGTTTTATCGTGATGGGCTTGACCTGTGGCTTTATGGTGTTATCACGCTTGGGTTAGTGCTTGGGTCTGTTATTGTTAAGAGTGTGTGGCGAGATGGTCGTGTTAAGCATATTCTCGTTATGCCTCACAACTTTGGTGTGTTATACGAGGACATGGATGAGATTGACAGTCGTTCTCAGGTAGTTTGTGAGGTTGCCTATCTCCCTTATCGTGAGGCTGTGTGGAAGTTTGGTGAAGATGTGGTGCAGGCTGGAAAGATTGAAGGCGATAAGGGTCTCATTAATGGTGAGGGTTTGCTTGGGATCGTTTTAACTAAGGCTAAGCAGGCGTACCTTGAGCGTCCTGAGATAACAGGTGAGCCGAATTACGAAGAGATATTACAGCCACATACAGGCGACTATGTAGAGGTTAAGGAACTATGGGTGTACGACTACCATTTAGAAGACTGGGTTGTTTATCAGGTAATTGGCAGTCAGGTAGTGCGTCGTTTTCGTAATCCTTACTATAAAGGTATTCTCCCTTATTCGAACTTTACTGCTAACGACATTCCGAACTATTTCTGGGGTCGTTCTGAGATTTACTACTTACGCAACCTTCAAAAGAAGATTGACGAGTACCAGAGGCTCTTTGACGAGAGCATAAACCTGCTCAAGAATCCACCTATACTCGTTAACGGGCAGGTAGCTGAAGAGGTAGCCGACGAAATCAAGCAGAAGCTTGTAACACCAGGGGAAATCGTACCACTCCCGTTAGTAACGGGAGACATTAAGCCGTACGAAAGCAGGCTTAGTCCTGACATAGTGCTTCAGATATTCCAGAGTTACAAGAACCTTTTTATGGAAACTTCTGGATTATCTGAGATACTATTGGGGTCTTCCCTTAAAAATGTTCGTTCTGCTAGTCACGCTCAGATACTTGCCAACTTTGCTTCTGCTCCTCTTAAGCAGAAGGCATTGCGAGTGGAAGCCTTTATCGAACGCTTGATGACCACGCAAGCCTACTACACGATGCTAAACGAACCTAATTTATACGACCCGGACGCAGACTTCATCGTCGAGGTTTACGCACACACTAGCTCCCCTATTACGATGATAGCCTACCAGGACATTCTATTCGAGCTAACCAAAGCAGGCTTGCTACCCGTTGATGTCCTTATTGATGTACTTCCCATTCCACAAAAAGACCGAATAAAGCAGTACATAGCAATGAAAGAAATGATGGCGATGCAACAAGCCGTCCAACAGCAACAGCAGCCTCAAACGAAAAAGGAGAAGAAGTGATTAGCCCAGGAGCCAGCCTCCCCTCCACCCTGCCTCCCTCTTCCAGGTGCCACCTCCTCTCTGGGCTTCTGGGCACCCATTTCCAACCACCAAGCCACCAACCACCCAAGCAAAGGGGGGGGGTTGATAAGGGGGTACTCCCCCTTATATTGACTTTTTCTATTTTTGTGCTATAAAACTTAATAAGATGGAAAACAAAGTGAAGCTGGCGATAGAAAGTGGGGTTAAGGCGGAAGGGAAGAATAACAAGGTTTCATGTGCCAGAGCCGTTGTTTGTGAGAAGACGCAAGAAGTATAACCGAAAGAAGAAAAGCCCAGCCCAGCCGAAACTAACTAGGAGGTAGTCGAGATGGCAAGAAGGAAGCACAGGAAAAAGAAAAGAGGACGCAAGTAACTAACCTCTGATGAGGACGGCTGGGCTGGGTGTTGAAAGTTTAGATAAAAAGCTGAAAAGGAGGTTTAGCAAATGGCTCATTTTTACATTAGCGACAATCAGCCAGTTAATCCCGTTAGTGGTGATTTTTGGTTTAAGCCTAGTGATAATAAGGTTTACAAGTTTGACGGTTCAGCGTGGAACGAGTTAGCTGGATTGCCTATTGACTTCAGTACATTATTTTCTGGAACGGTTCCTATTGAAGGGTTGGTATTGGCTTATGCATTGCTTGCTGATACTGGATTGCCAAGTGCAGTGAAGGCACACTTTGTTAAGTCTGCTGCTCCTACAGTTGGAACTGGTGGAGTTTACGGTGCAGCGGTTGACATTGAGCCTGCTGCTAACAAGTCTATCTTGCCCTTACAAGTCAAGACTTCTACGGCAGGAACTTTTGGTACAGGTGAAACCGTTACTGTTCGTGTTACTGCTACTTTCAGTGATGGTACTACTGCTTCCGTTACCAAGACTCACAGTGCAGCGGGAGACATCTGGTTTGCAGAGGCAGACCTTGCTGGATTGATGAAAGACGGCGCTTACATAACGAAGCTATCTGTTGACGCAACTTCAAGTGCTGCTACTACGGCGGTAATTGCAAGCGTTGATGTGTACGGGTTGCAGGTATAATGATTGGGCGTGTATTTTGGGACATAGAGCCGTTATTTGAGAAGGCTGTACCGAAAGTAGTTAAAGAGCTTGTGTGTCCTGTTTGTGGTTTTGGCAACTTTTTCTTTAAGCACGCACACGCATTCAGGAGAGGAGCAGGGCAGTACAGGGTGGACATAGCGGTTAAGTGTGAAGCGTGTGCATTGGTGTTGCAGTTTGGGGTGCACATAAGTCAACACGAATACGAGGCTTTGGTTAAAGTTTGGGGCAAGCAAACGCTTGATTACAACGATGTTGGGCACATTAAAATTGAAACAGGAGGTTAACGATGCCTACTATAGACGACTTGAGAGCAATAGCAGGAAGTGAAGCACCAGCGGGAGCAGAAAATGCACCAGAAACACAGGCACAGGAACAGGCAGAACCAGCGCCAGCAGGAATGCAGATAGGAGCACCTGCGGGTGGCGAAGAGATGATGCAGGCTGGTGTTAACATGCTTGCCAAAACTGTCGTAGCCAATGCTATCGTTTCCTTAGAGGATGTTATTCCTCTTATTGGTTCTACTTCTGACTTAGGCAAAGCTATTGATAAGGCAATCAAGTCTCTTTCCAAGCATGTGGACAAAGACTTGATTGAAAAGATAAGAGCTACCAAAACACAAATGACTGCTCAGGCGTTAGGTGGAATAATGGGTGGAGGAGCACCTGCAGGAGCACCACCAGTTGTATAAGGGGGTGGTGTAAATGCCGTTTTATAACATTAACGACTATCTTTTAGCAAATCAAAATTCTGCACCAGTTACTATTCTTGACGATAATTTTACTTTTCTTAAAGATAGATTAATTGTTGGTTCTGGTGCACCGACGACTACTCCAGAGCAGGACATAGCGTTTTATCTTGACACGAGTACCAATCCGTGGACGCTGTATGTTTGGGACAAAGTTTCTGCAAGTTGGGAAAAAACTCAGGTTAATGATTTTACAATTCAGGGTACCGTCAATCTTGTTAGAAATGGAAATTTTTTCAGTTGGTCTAATGGTACATCTGCTGCTCCTGATGGATGGAGTTTTACGGCTACAGGTACGGCACCAAGTGTGAGCCAGGATTTAGATGGGAGCGTCAAGCTTGCTGCTGATGTTGATACTACTTCACTTGTTTTTAAACAGACTTTTGATACTGTTAATGTTTCTGATTTGATAGGAAAACAAGTTATAGCTAAAGTAATTGCAAAGACAACTTCAACCACAGCCGTAGTTAAAATTAATGATGGAATAGGAGCTACGAGTGTTGCTATTCCTTCAACTGGTGTTAAAGAAGAAGTTGTAGTAAGGCATACTGTTAACGCTGGAGCTACGACGCTTGAGTTGTCAGTAGAAGACACAACTGCAAGTGTAATAATCAATGTTTATCAAGCAAGCTTAAACTTAGGAAATTTAATTTTAACTTATCAAGAAAATCCACTCGATAGAGCTTTACAGGCTATACATTATCAAGATAGTGCTGGTACTAATCATGAATATAGAGGGTTGCGAACTGAAGCTGGTTACTATGTTTTTACTAACCCATTAGCAACTTATGTTAACACTACAATTACATTTCAAAAACCTTTTAGAAAAGTATTGGCAGTTATGGTTGCTTGTGATGGTGCTTTTCGAACAGCAAACATTACAGGAGCAGTTGGAGTTTCTAACAGTGCTTTTGGTTTGCAAATTATTTCAGTTGATGGTAGTAATTTAAGTGCACAAACAGCTACGACTAATGCTTGGTGGATAGCGATAGGAGTTGATTAAATATAATAAGGAGTTTTTATGAAAATAAAAAAAATTATCCAGCAACCTGTTAGTTTTCTTGAATTTAACGGACAAGTTAGTTACGATGCAACTACTGGTGAAATAATAATACACGCTAATAAGTTCAAAATATTTGGACACGAAGTAGAATGGACTGAAGACGAAAAATTTGTGCCACAAGAGGACGATAGAGTTTACATTACAGACCAAGGTTTAATACTTGTTAGAGATGAAGTAGATGTTGATTTTTCTCAGTTCAAACGCTACGATTTATTCGGTTGGGTGGAGAAAGACTATCAGACAGGTGAACTTGTTTTCAAGTATATAGTACATCCACCAGTTAGTAAGGAGGAAAACAAGTGATAGTGTTTGAAAAAAAAATAGAAGACATTAAGTTTGAAAAAATAAAGCAATTAAAAAAGATAGTTCATGAAGCGTTGCAAAAAACAGATTGGATTGTTATTAAGTGCAATGAACTTGGAATTGATCCAAAAGAAAAATATAGTGTAATAATGAAACAAAGAGAAAGTTTAAGGAATTGGTGCAATCAAAAAGAACAAGAAATTAAAAATGCAAAAACAAAAAAAGAATTGAAAAATATAGAGCTTAAAATACCAGATGAGTATTGCAAACTGGTTGCTGAAATTATGGAACAGTAAGTTGAATCCATTAGGAAACTACGATGACCCGATTCCACCTGAATGGTGTTTTCAGAAACATGGAAAGCTTGCTTATTTCTACTGGTATTTTATTCGCAACCCCTTGCACAACTTTACACATTACTGGATAGGAACGATGGGTAGTCTGTGCTGTTGGAATGTTTTTTGTCAACATAAATCTTGGAATTTGATTTTGCCTTTTTTCTCTTATAAAAATCGTTTTTTTGAGTTTTACATCGGTTGGCGTCCTAAAGGTGAAGGTGATTATAGACAAGTTTTTGGAATTGCATTTAGGATAAGAAAAAAATGAAGTGGGAACTTTTGTTAGAAGTTTTGAACAAAATTCTTGACTTTTTGCGTTCTTTTATTAAAACGCAAAAAATAAAGAACGAGGAAAAGAAGTATGAAAAGATCCACGAAAATCCTAATAGTGAGTTTGCTAAGCATTTTGGCAGTAAGTTGTATGATGACGCAAACAGTACCAACAGAGATGATACCAGCAAAACCTAACTTGCATGTGTACAGGTGGAAAAATGGAGGAATTTGTTTAAATAGACAGGATACTGAAAATCTGTTAAAATACATAATAGAGCTTGAAAACTGTTGTAAAGCTTGTATACAATAACTATAAGGAGGTTGAAAGATGCCTGAGCAAACGCAACAGGAAGTTAAAAAGTGGTATCAGAGCAAAACTATTTGGGCTAGCTTGATTAGTATTATTGCTATTATTTATTCATTTATTACTGGGCATCACATTTCCAGTGAGACACAGCAGGCAGTTACTAATAATGTTTATCAGATTGTTTCTTACATTGTTGCTATTGCAGGTGCGATTGGTGCTATTATTGGTCGTTTAAAAGCAGACAAAATAATTAAGTAGGAGTCTGAAGATGCCTTGGAAGTACTTTAAAAAAGACGAATTTAAGTGTCCTTGTTGTGGGCAAAACAAGATTAACGACTTTTTAGTGGAAAAACTTGACATTGCTAGAGACATTGCTGGAGTACCTTTTATTATTAGTTCTGGTTATCGTTGTCCAAAACACAATGCAGAGGTTGGTGGCAAGAAAAATTCTGCACACTTAAAAGGGCTAGCAGCAGATATTTATGTAGAAGACGACGAAACTAGATGGAAAATACTTGACGCATTATTAAAGGTTGGGTTTAACAGAATAGGTATTGCTAAAGACTTTATACATTGTGATATAGACGAAACTAAGCCTAATCCAAGGATCTGGTTATACTGATGGCTACGAAATACTATCGTTACAAAACAGGAAAGTATGTTAGACAAGAGTTAGCAACGAGACGGGGTTGAACGAAGCAGTTTAGAGTAGTCCCGGTGCCAAAAAAGAAGGGACGAAAAGTTTTAGTTTGTATAACTAGAAAGAAAGGACCGAGAGGAGGAAGAACAAAAGCAGTAGCATTACTTAGAAGCTTAAGCACAGCTAAAGGCAAAAGGCTTGCTAAGAGGGCAAAGGTTAAAAGAGAGCGACGCAAAAGGAGGTGATAACGATGGCTAAAAGAGGTAGAAAGTCTAAAAGAAAAATTGCCCAGAAAATTAACAGGGCAATAGAAAGAAGAGGAACTAAAGGAACTTTCAGAAAGTGGTGTAGACAGCATGGGTTTAGTGGTGGAACTGCTGCTTGTGCAAGGTATGCTTTGAAACTTTACAGACAAGGAAAAGTAAGTAGAAGTGTAATGAAAAAAGCAAGAACTGCCTTAGCTTTTGCTTCTATGAGAAAAGGTAGAAAAAAATAAGAAAATTATGAGTGGTTTAAAAGAAATAATTGAAAGAGCAACTAATTTGGCTGAAAAGATTTTTGATAAAGAAGGCAAAAATATTATAGAGGAAGGGTATGGTTTTAGAAGGTTACAAGATAAAAATTTAGTTTTGGTTAGAATAATGAGAGCAGGTGAAAAAGAAGGACAAAGAAATGGAGTATGGTTTGAAGTAATAAAGTATCCCGAACAAAAACCAAGTTACTTAATAGGACATGGTAGCTCAGGAATTGCAGGAGTTGGTGGAAGACAAGCGTGGAAAGGTGTAGCAGTTTTAGAAAATCCTTTGGTTATTGATGTTTATGATTTGCCAGAATGGGCTTATCCAATAAGAGCAGCTAAATATTTAGGCATTAAAATTCCTAAACAAATTAGAGGAGAAACAAGTTTTGCAAGGATAGAAAATCAAATAGTCAAAAAATTAAGTGAAAGAGGTTATGATGGTATAATTTTTGTTAATAAGCATGAAAATGGCATGGTAATTCCTAATCAAGTTTTTATTCCTAAGAATACAGAAGCTTATGAAAAAACGATTAGAACTGTGCATCCTTATAAGAAATGGTGGGTAGGAGCTTTAAAATTTTTAATACCTTTAGCTATACCTAATTTATTGTTGAGTAACATTGTATCGGATTTGTTAAACCCAGATGAAGCTTATTAAGCTAACTTGACATTTTAAATTTTTATGCTATAAAACTTAATTAAGGACAAAACTTAAGGAGGTTTAGTGATGGCAAGAAAGAAAGGTGTTGGGTTAAATTGGCAACAGGGAAGAACAGTAGAGAAGTTTGACTATGAGGTGTCTACTGACAGGTGGGGAATTGACGCTAGGGCAAAGAAGAAGTTTGAGCAGAGCAAAAAAGCACCTAAGATACCTGTTATTAAAATTGAAGTACCTACCAAGTAAAAAACTTGATTGAGGAGGGGAGGTAGTGATGGAGGAGATTTTAGGAATGGAAGGACAGGAAGGAATGAGTGAGTTTCAGAAGTATAAAGAGGAGTACGAGAAGCTAAAAGCTGAGTACGACAAATTACAGCAGGACATAGCCCAGCTTTATCAGGACCCTGAGACGAGACCTCTTGTTAAGAAGTTGTATCAGAAAATAGCAGGAGTTGAGCTTGAAGACCCTGCTTATGCAAAAGAGGTTGAGGCAAGATTGAAGCCTTTAAAAGAGGAGCTTAAGGAAGTCAAGCAGAAGTTGAAACAGAAAGAGGAGAATGAGAAAAAGGAACAGGTAGTTAAGTTGCTTGAGGCTAATGGACTTGATCCTGAGAAAGATGCAGAAAAATTGGCAGAGTTTATGGCTTCAAGGGGAATTACCAATCTTGAGTACGGAATTGCTGAGTACAAGAAGAACCTCGTGTTACAGAATCGGCTTTATGGGAAGCGTTTTATTGACAAGTTTAACAACGAGGAGTTTTTAAAAGACCCTGAAGGTTACACTATGAAAACGGTTTCGCAAACCTTGAATAGATTTCTTGGAAGATTTTAAAAAATAGGAGGTGTAAACGATGGCTAACTTACCTACAATTGAAGTTGGACCAGTACCTAGTTCTTTTCCGATTGATGTAGCACAGCAGCAAACTCTGGTTGAAACCATAGCAAGGCAGACTAGCCCTGCTGTGGTTTATCATCAGTATCAGACATTTAGACCGTTTTTTAAGTTTTTGATGGCTAAGGCAAAGGTTAGAGAGTGGGCGGCAAACTTTCTTGAGATTCCAGTAACCGTGCCAAAGGACTACTCTGCTAGAGTGGGAACGCTTGACTTTGCTGGAAATGTGACCATACCTGCGGTTGATGTTGGCGAGTACCAGTGGGCAAGGTATCAGCCAGTAATCAAGGACATCGGAATTACTTTTAGTGAGCCTCAGATTAAGCTCTGGAAAGAGTCTCCTTACAGAATGATTGACGACATTAAGAAACAGCTTATGGATACTTACAAAGCTCTTTTTGACACCGTTTCAGAGAACCTTTACACTTCTGGTTACGATGCTACATTGACTCCACCTGCTTGGAACAACACCAAGTTTCTTGGTTTGCAGGATGTAGTTGACGATGGAACTACTGCACCAGACTTTGGTGGTATTGATAGAAGCACTTATACTTGGTGGAGTGCGTTTGTAGTTGACGCTACTACTTTAGGAGTTGCTGCTGGGTCTGAGTATCTTATAGTGCGTTACGCAGCAGCAAAGTACCAGAAGACTATTAAAGAGCCTCATCCTACTTTAGCATTCTGTAATTTTGGAACTTTTGAAAAGTTAGCTGCATCTATGCTTGCAACCTTGCCTACTGAGAGAGTTCAGTACACTACTTCTTACGACCAGATTGCTTCTAGAGAGGCAGAAACTACTGGAATCAAGATTGCAGATGTAGTGTTCTTGGTTGACCCAAATATTGACGAGGGAACGATTTACATACTTGACCCAGAGGCAATTCAGTTTGACTTTATTGAGGGTTACGATGTTGAGATGAGACCTTTTGTAAGTCTTGAGCCAGTAGGAAAGTTTGCATTTGCAAGCTGGCTCTTGTTTGGTGGACAGCTTTATTCTCAGAGCCCATACAGACACATTAAGATAACCAATGTGCCTTATGTAACCTTATAATTTTGATTGAGGGAGGGGAGGATGCTTATTAGGAATGATTGTGATAAAGACTTGATTTTAGAGCTTGGAGAAAAGACTTGGACTATACCAGCAAAGGATGTGGCAGATGTGCCTGACATCGTGGCAAAGATGTACTTTGGCATAGGGAATGTGGATTTGTCCACGCCCTATGCCAAGTATGTTTTGCTTATGAGAATAAAAGCAAGAAATCGTTGGTTTGACGAAAAAGACTTTGCTAAGATTAGTTTGGCAAGTCCTGAGGATGTGAAGAAGAAGTAGGGGACATTAATGTGGCTACAGGGCAGGAATATCTTACTCTTGCTAAAACATACTACTCTGTTGACCTGCCTGTTGGTGATTACACTTATCTTAATCTAAACGAAGCACGGCGTTATGTAAAAAAGCAGTTTCCTGACTTTGCTGAATACTCTTTTACCTATTCAGTAACTAGCGGGCAGAAGGTCGTTGAAGAGACCTTGCCTGCTAATCTTGGTGTTCTAAAGGTCTGGTTTGACGACGGCAATGGATTCTTTTACGAGCTTAAGCGTATTCCTAGGTTACCAGATAGTCTTGGCTTATATGCAGGTTTGCCTTACTGGTACTTTATAGACAGTGCCAGACAAAAAATCAAGGTTTATGTTTCTGCCAATGTTGACGGTTCTATTTATGTTCGTTATGTGCCTGACCTGCAATTGATTTACGACAGCAGTAACCTTGACACGGAAGATACTGACATTCTTGACAAGTACAAAGAGGCTGTAGCAATTGAACTTGCTATTAAGATGGCATTGTTTGACCAGCAGTACGACTTGTCTGCTTTCCTTTACAAGCTGAGAAACCGAATCTTTTCTGAATTGGTTGAGCTTTAAAAATGGCTAGGAAGTCTAGCAACTTTAATCTTTCTAAAGGAATAGTCAAGCACTTTGCTATCAAAGAGCCTCAAATTCTTGGAATGGTTACTGCTATTAATCCTATTACGCTTCCAGATGGCTATTGTCAGTTTTGTAACGGTTTTCCTTCTTTGACTGGTGCTTTGGAAGGATATTTAGAACCCAAGCTAGTTTACACACCAGACATTACTATAGAAAAAGCAGACGCATTTAACTTTGGTGACGATTTTTATGTACTTATTTGTAACTTTTCAAGTGTTGCTACTGTTAACACGGAAGTTATTAAAAACTTTTCTACGGTTGTTGGATCTTTTAATTTTCCCTTTAATGATTTTGACCTTTACTACGATTGGTTGCTTTTGGTTGGTGATTCTAATTTAGTTGCTCTTAACTTGACGAACGGTACCGTTAGAGATTTGACTTCTGAAGGAATTTTTGGTGATACGATAACGGCTTGGAAAGGTAGAATTTTCGTTGGCAAAGACGATACCATAACATATTCTATTCCTAATCCTGACCTTAGCAACACGACTCAAACGGTATTTGACACTACGGCAGGTGCTGGGTGGATTCAGATTAATACCAAAGGTGCAAAGATTAAGAAACTTTTGCCTAAAGAGGACACGATTTACATTTTCTTATCTACTGGTATTCACGCTTTATTTGGCACTACTATTTCTAATGACCCTCAAACATGGTACTTGACTGAGCTTAATTCTCAAATCGGTTTGCTTGACACGAGAGCTTATGCTATTAGCAAGAATGGAACTATTTACTTTTTAGACCAGGAAGGGCGTTTAAACAAATTTGTTGCTACTACACCAGAAAGAATTGACGACCTCGTTTACAACATTGCTCCAAGCCACAACAAGGTCGTTTTGTTTATATACGGTCTGGAAGAATACATAGGAAAGCCGTATTACAATAAGCGTTATGGTTTTTATTCAATAATCACTACGAAAGATAGGAAAAATTATTTTACTCAGCTTTTGTGGAGGAAAATTGATGCTGATGTTATAGATTACTTTGTTGCTAAAGGGAAATTGTATTTTGCTCTTAGTAACGGTATTTACGAGTCTTTTGCTGGTACGCAATACTTCATACCTTTTCTAGTTTCCAAACAGTACGACTTTGGAGATGTTTCTATTTACAAGAATGTTAGAAAAATCAAGGTTGACACTAATTATTGGGTTAGAACGAGCGACCCGAACTTTGAGGCTTACTTTCCTGCTTACATAACGAACAGTGATTCTACTCCTCAAAAGTTAAGTTCAATGATAGACCAGTTTACAGTATTGCAGACGAGAAGTGTTTTTCTTTATTCACAGCCGTTACAGTACATAGAATTGTGCGTCGGGTTGCCTAAAGTGGGACAGTATGTTAATTTTTATACTTCTGTAGGTAGTGTTAACTGGACTACGAGTGATGGAGTTAATGCTGTTTTTACAAATACTATTTTTTATCTTGGAGAATCAAATGGTACTCCTATTTATTCAAATGAGCCTAAACTTGATACCCAAATAGAGATAAGAAGCTTTAGTGTGGAAGGAACTATAGGAGCAAGAAACAGAAACTTAAGAGGATTATAGTGTGTACATTTCAAAGCTTCCAGTCAAAGGGAAGTTTGCTTATTCAAATGTTCCAGATATTGACTTTTTGCAAAAGTACAGCGAGCAACACTTTGAAGAGCATCAGCTAATCGTAAGCGGAATCAATGCTTTACTTGATTATCTTGGAAAGCCTAAACTTAAAAATGTTGAGGAATTTGGTTTAGTTATCTGGGACAAAACTCAGTGGGAAATTTTCTTTAAAAAAAACTTTGAGCAACATCTTTTGTTTTATTCTAAACTGAACGAAATAGGTTCAAGCTTAACTGTACCTGTTTTCGTAGCTCCTAAGCTTTATCCTTCTATGAAACCTGACTTCCCTTTAGAAACTTTCTTTTTTTACGAATGGCAAATACATAACTTAACTATGAACGCAATAAACAAAATAAATCAAACATTGGGGATATAATATGTGGCTACCAAGCCAGGTTTTTGAAAAGCTCGTGTTTTTAGGTGGTGCTGAAGTGTTACAAATGTTAAACGACTTTAATTGCTTTTATATCACTCTTAAACTCATTGAATCAGGATTGTTTGCTTATTATCGTGCTGAAAAAGAATGTCTCGTTATTTACGGATTCATTGACGAATGGAATGGGAAAATAGACGAATCTCTTTATAAAGAGCTTTTGCAGTGCAAAAAGAGTGGAAGGTATGCTTTTGTTTTGTGGGTTGCTGGCAATATTGACTTTGAGCTTATGAGGTTGTTTGTTAATCGTAATTTGAAAACTTGTGAAAAAATGGTATTCTATAGACATAAGTATAATCGCTGTAGTGAAATAAATTTAAGGAGGTTTAAAAAATGAGTTGGGCAGCAGTGGCAGGTGCAGCGTTAGCAGCAGAGGTTGGATTAAGCATATACAAAGCGTTGAATCCTCCTAAAATCAAAGTTGAAACTCCACACTTGGACGAAAATCTCTTGTCTCAGTTAAAAACCAAAATTAATTCTATGAGTACTTTAAGTGATGTTGCAAGAGTCAATGTAACTGAAGCACTTGAGAAGTACAGAAAAGGAGAACTTACTCCACAGTACAAAGCTATGCTTGATAGATGGTGGAAAGAAAACTTGCAAAAGTTAGAGCAAACATTAGCAGCAAGAGGGCTTTCTCATTCTTCAGTTGCAATGTCTGCTTTACAAGACTTGTCTGCTAAGTATCAGGAGTTAGCAGGGCAGTTGTTACAAAAGCAATTGTATGACTCTTTAAGAATAGCAGGATTAACTGATGCAGACATTAGACAGATAGAGCAAACTTTAAACCTTGACTTAAGGGCACAGGCTTATAGGGCACAAACAGAGCTTGAGAAAGAAAGAATAAAGTATGGTGTACAGAACAGTGCAATGAATACTTTAGGAAGCACTTTATCTTCTTTTGCTCAGCTTTTTGGTAGGCAAAGTGGTTCTAGTAGTGGCACTGCTACTGGCATTGCTTCTTTAGGTGGTGGTGGATTAAAACAAGAATTTGACGAAAATAAGCTTACAATTGGATAAGGGAGGAAGCTATGGGTCTTTTTGATAGCATTAAGCACTTTTTCCAAAAAGTATTTGAAGACACGGAAAAGTTTTTCTTCCATAGCCACGGGTTTCCAACACCTCAAGATGTACAAAAAACTTTTCAGGAAACTCAAAAGCGTTACATAGAGAGTCGTCCTTGGATTCAAGCAATAAAGAAAATACAACAAAGTAATTACACGCTGCCTAACTGGAGCAAAATATTGAGTCTTTATAGAGCAAAAGAAGACGAGTTTAAAGGTAATCTTAACAAGATTGTGCAGGAAGAAATGAAAGCTTTGGGTGCACTTGAGTCGCAAAGAAAGCACGGAGAGATGGGACTTGCTTCTTTAATAGCTGGTGCAATAGGAAGAAGTGAAACTCCTTTAATGGGATTTTTTAGAAACAAGCTTTTTGGTTTAGAAAAAGAAGCACGAGAGAAGTACGGCAAGCAAAAGTCTATCTGGCAAAAAGACATTAGTTCAGTGCACGACGCTTTAGCTAAGCTTTCAGACAAAGACTTTCAAAACAAAATAGCAAAACAAATGCACTTAGCTAGATTATATCATACTTTACTTAAAGAAAAAAATATGGAAGCTTTAGCTAATGTTGGATTGAAATTAAAGCCTATTTATGAGTCTTACAGCAACTTTTTTAATAAGCTAAAGGAGAGCCTCTTAAATCTAGGATACAGTCAGGAAGAAGTTGACGAGTACTTAAAAGCGTTAAGTCCAGACTTACCTTACGAAGGAAACCTTGAGTCTGAAGGTGGAATAGCTCATCCTTTAACTATGGCTCAAGACATGAAGCCAGAAGATAAAGACAAGTTTATTATTCCTCACTTAGACGAAAGTTTTAAAGAAGAAGACAAAACCTTGCGTCAAGCTGGAAGCAGTCAAAAACTTGACGAAAGAAAATTTATTATTCCTAGAGTGGAAAAACAAGAGCAAACTTTCCAAACTGGTAAACAGCAGACAAAGCCTATACCAAGAGCTAAACCTGTTCCCAAGATAGATGTTGGCAAACTAGCCGTTTAAGGAGGAAACGATGAGTCTTTTAAATTTGATAGAGAAAACGGTAAAGGAGATAAGTGAGAAAGGCAAGCCTGCGTTAGAAACTCTTGCTAAAAAAGTTCCTTCTTCTGTTAAGAAAGTTGGCACTATTGCAGAGAAAGGAGCAGAGCTTGCTGAAAAAACTGGTGTTAAAAGGATTGCCAAAGGTGTAGCAAGTTTGGCAGAAAACCCATTTATCAGTTATCCTGCAGGTACTGTTTTGTGGGTCTTAACGAATCCTACTAAAACAAATGCTCCAGACGAGATGTATAAATACGATGTTAAGGAACAGAAAAAGGACATAAAGAAGCTGGCAGAGTTAGGATTTCAGCCAAAAGAGATAGCAGCAATCATTGAAGCTCAAAAGAATCTTTACGAAGATCCAGAGTATCAATTAGCTGCACAATATTCGAAAAAAGGTGGTTACGAATATCGTTTATCTCGTTATCTGGAAGAACTTTTCAAGACTGCTCAAAAGTATCACTTGAACTTTAACGAGCTTCAAAAAAAGCTTTTTGGAAAAGTTTTTTACGAATACGACGAAGTTCCTAAACCAGTAGCTTTTCCTATACCTGATGTGCCAGAGAAAAAAGCCCAAACAGTGAGAGTGACTGAAGAAGAAAATTATCCTACTGTTAAGTTGCCTGAAATAGAAGTAGTTGACACCAAGATAAAAGGCAAAAAACCAAAAGAAGTGGTAACGAAGAAAGTTGGTATTAAGCAAACTGAGCAGGAACCACAAATAGAAAAAGTTGAACATGCAGTTAAAGAAACTCCTACTATGCACGAGGAGAAAGTTCAAAAGACTGAAGCAACATTGCCTCAAAACGAATTTCAGCAGTACATAAACCAGCTTGACGCTATTAACAAGCAAAGAAAAGAAATAATGGACAGAATTGACAACTTGATTAAAGACACAGACGAAAAGTTGAGAGAGTATTACGACGAATACGAAAAAAAGATGGAAAAAGTTTTAAATCAAAAGATGCCTGATGCTCCTACTTATCAGGATGTTATGAAGGTTCACAATGGATTAGAGGCTTTAACCAGATTTATTATTCCTGCTATTGTTACGATTGTTGCTATGCTTCACCCTGGGGATTACGGTGAGAACATAGTAGCAGTTGATAAGATGTGGCAGGCTATAAGAAACAACGACCTTCAGCGTTACAAGTTTGCTTTACAGGATTGGCAGAATCAGCTAAAGAAGTTTGAATACGAAGTTGAAAAAGGAAAAGCAGAAGCTGACTTAATTTTGCAGAGAGCCAAGTTTGAAGAAGGCTTGTCTAATAGAGAATTGAAGCTTTTAGAAAACAAGCTTAAGATGTATAACGACATGCAAGAGCAGGCATTGAATCGTTTAAAGCTTTTCAATAATCTCTGGAATATGTGGTACAACATACTTTGGAAAAACCAATATTTAGATGTACTTAAAACCAATGCGTTATTAAAAGGGAAAGGGCTAGAGTTAAGAGAAAAAGAGTTAGGAATAAAAGCAGCAGATGTTGCAAGTAAAGCTAAGTACAGAGAAGAAAGATTAAAGCTTTTAGAACAACAATTAAAAGAAAGAGCAAAGTATCACGGACTAAGATTAGAGCTTGATAAGTTTAAAGCTATTTTGAGACATGCTAAAGATCCTTATCAAAGAATTGAAATTTTAACTAGAGCTTTGCACGCTTTAGAAAGTGGACAACATCCAGTAGGAAACTTCTTGCAATTTTTACAAAATATGAGTCAGCAACAACCACAGCAAAATCAGGTCAACAGTGTACCAGGTGGTACTAATCAACAAGCTGAATCAAGCGACATTAAGAATCTTTTAAAAGAGATGATTTACGGTGAACTTTTTAAAACTTTGAAAGAAATCAAAAAACAGAGGTAAGCTATGAAAAGACTTTGGGAAGAAGTTAATCCTGAAGTTTCTAAAGAAAGTACTAACATTTCTAATAGTGCTGACTTACAAGTTAGTCAAGCAAGTCAAAGTTTCAGCAAAGGAATCTTGACTGAAGATTGGCACATAGAACCAAAATCTGAAGAAAATCAGAACAAGGACTTATTGGAAGCTCAAAAGTTGCCAGAGCACTTTAGTATCTTTGGAATGTTAAAAGACTTGTCTAAAACTGCCGTAATGTTAGGATTTGGTTCTTTAGTAAAAAAAGGAGTTTCTACTGTAGGAAAGTTTTTGCCTGGGGAATGGTGGCTAAAGTACGGAATCAATCTTGCTGAAGACCTTGCTTATGTTGCTGGACTCTACGGAGCTGGAAAAGTTTTGTTTAAAGACCAAGACATTCCTGAACTCGTAGCAAGCTTTGTAGGCTGGGAGAAAGGCTTTGACATTGGTGAAAAGGTATTTAAAGGAGCAGAATTTCGTTTGTTAAAGAGTTTTGGAAAGGTTACCGCTGGAGCTATTGGTTCTGCTTTAGTAGAAACTGGATATGGTACTTTAATAGAACACAAACCTTTTAATCTTTATCAAGAAATTAAGAACGAGATTACTGCTAACTGGGTTCTTAATGGTGTAGCAGAAGTTGGTAGCCTTTACTTTAAAGGTTTGGGGAAAGCTATAAAGTTTACTGGCGAGCAAGTTGCTAAGGCTAACCCAGAATTAGCAGAAGCAATGACGAGAAAAGTAAGTGCCTTTTTCAACAAGATGACACCGAGTTTTCTTTTAAGGTTTATGGCAAAAACTTCTACTGGCTTAAACTTTTTGTCTAACTACGCTAACATTGTTATTAAAAAAGAGCTTGAAGACTTTAGAACCAAGTACGAAAAGCCGTTGATGCACTGGGCTGATGTAATGGACTTAACCAGAATAGACGAGGCTGGTGGTTCTGTAATAAACCCGAACTACTTTAAAAAACATGTAGCAAACTTCTTGTTAAAGAAAGAAGAAGGTGAAGCCGTACCTTACTTGTTTTTTGAGTTTATAAGAGACCCTGATGTTCCTAAGCATCCTTTTTACAAGAAAGTTATTCCTAAGCTGGAAAACAGGTTAGGTATTTCTTATCAGGAATTGAAGAATAGGTTAATGGAAGAATATCCTTTATTGTTTAATCATCCTGAAAATTACCTGTACAAGTTGCAGAAGCAAAGTTTTGATTACTTAAGAGAGAAAGGATTATTTGACGGCAAGGCTTATAAGTTTGTTAAAAGAGTAAGTGAAATAATGACACCAGAAGAATTTTTAAACTTCAGGAAAACTTACGAGTACTTAAACGAAATTGACAAAGTGAAAAAAGACTTACAAAAAGAAATAGACACTTTAAAAAGCCAATTAGTAACGGCAGTAACTAAAGACAACAAAAAGTTGATTGAAATTAAGTTACAGGAGCTTAAAGAAAAGGAAAGCAGATTAAACGAATTATTAAAGGAAATAAGAGAAAAAAGAAAAGACTTTATAGCAACGAGAAAAAGATTAAACGAAATAGCCAAAAAGTCTGGTTTTAAAAACATTGACGAATATCTGAACAGTGAAGTAGGCAAAAACTATGTTACACCGCACGAAGCAAAGTTAGCGTTTGACAAACAAAGAGAAGTAGTAAACGAAGCTTACCTGCCGAGAACGCTGTTAGACAAAAAGTACATTAAAGACTTTCAAAACAGGTATAACTTATCAGACACAAATTTTGCAAAAGACTTGGAAGAGTTTTACGAGTTTACTGACTACATGTTTAGAGCTACGATGCCTACAAAAGAATTAAAAAAGAGAGAGTACAGATTTTTCATTGACTATATTTTTAGCAAAGAATTTCCAGAGCACGACATTTTTCCTTTATTAAAGCCTGGGGTACACTTTGAAAATGTGGTTACGGCTAAGTACACTTATGCACCATTTTTCCACAGATTGTTGGACTTTTTAAAGAAAAATGTTGATAGCCCTGAAAGCAAAATTTTCGTAGAGGTTATGAGGAAACATTACAGAGTGCCAGCAGTAGCGAGCAAAGCTTTGACTGACGATTACCTGCAAGCTTTTCACAACATTGATAACTTGTTTGTACACAAGAATTTGTTAGATACGATAGTGCAATTGAAGTGGTTTGCTACTGGAATGGAAGGGAGAGCGTTGTACAGTCCTTATGTGCAGAAAATTTCTCCTTTAATGAAGATAAACACTTTGCTTAAGAGTACTGCATTGCTTTTTGGAATTATTCACTACAAGTCTCTTGCGTCTGCTGCTTTAGCAACGGGGTTTAGAGGAGCGTTAAAAGAAGCTGCGTCAAAGTTGTTTAAGCCTTACGAAGGAGTTCTTGAAGACCAGAAACAGCTTCTATGGAGAATATACAAAAAGCTAGAAGAAGACAAAATAGAAGTTTCGCTTACGATAGGAAACATAATAGACGAGAACAGGTTCTGGAAGACTTGGCAGGCATTAGAGGAAAGTGATAGTACTTTGAAGAAGCTAGCTGGAATTTCGTTAAAAGTGATGAATGAATGGGAAAAAAGTTTGTGGCACAAGTTTTTTACTACATTAGCATTGAAAAGTATTCACGATGTTTTGTACAATCCTGAGTTTACCAAGACGGAAAAAATAATGATGCTAGAAAAGTTGAACTCTCTTTACGGTGGTAATCCTGAGTGGTTTGTTATAACACCTGAAAGTAGAGCAATGATAAAGCTTATTGCTTTTGCACCAGATTGGTACTTGACGATATTTAAGCACTTCAAAGGATTCGTAGAAAATCATCCTTTATTTGAAGATTTTTTTAAGAAGATTTTCTTTTATCACTACTTGTGGGCTGACTACTATTCTCGTAAGCTTTACGGTGAAAGAGTAGTACAAAGGTTTATGCAGACATTGAATCCGTTGGACTTAGTGAGCGTTCCCGTTTACTCTTACAAGAATGGTAGACTAAGCGTTAAAAGGTTGTCCCCTATTGGTTTTGAGATTGAAGGAATGGAATTTGTTGGATTTTTGCCTTTATTGGATGCATTTTACAAGGCTAAAGTGTACTCTAACTGGAATCCGTTTTTTATCTTTAAGAATGTATTTTTAGAGTGGGGCAAGTTTTTAACGGGCAAGATGTCTGCATTTTTGAGAACTTTTGTTGACCTTGCTAACTTCTTTTATAGAGCTAAAGATTACGATGTGAAGTCAATAGATTCTTTAAAGGATGTGTTAGCAAGTGTACCTTGGACGGTATTGCCTGCACCTATTTTCGTTACAAAGCTGGCTTTGTTGGAAAACGAAATTATTTCTGGAACGAGAGCAAGGTTTGACCCATTAGAGATGGTTATACTTTCTTCAGTAGGAACGAAGTACTTTACTGAGGGTACGGTAGGAGATATTTTAGCAAGAAAGTTTTTGAAGCCTTTTAAAAACGATCCTGATTATGTGAAAAGGTTAAGTGCTGATTTAGAGCTGGTAGTGAGGTTGAAAAACTTAGCGTACAGTTTAGGAATGGCGCCGAAACCAGCGTCTTTGAAAGGTATTTACGAAACGCTTGCTACAGGGATAATTAATCATAAGTACTTAAGAGATCTTGACAAATTGGCAAAAACAATAATAATGTATAAGCAGGGAGGACAGCCTTTAGAAGCGGTAGAGGAGCTTTACAACGAAACTTTAAGAAAGATGTATGAGGACTTGAAGGGTACTTATTACGGAGTAGCAATGAAGGCTGATCCGAATTTGTGGAAGTACTTAGTGCAGGTATTTAACAGAAAGTTAGCAATGGAGCTTAAAAAGGAAGCTCCAAGTTTGTTAAAGTGAGGTTCAGATGCCAAAAAAGAAAAAAGCTTCAGGTACTGCCAAACCAGAAGAGATTCTCAACCAGCTTAATCTTCTCACTAATAAGGTTCTTGAAAAGGCAATTGATTCGTTAGAAAGAGGTGAACCTTTAGATAAAGACTTTTTTGCAATGTATCTTTTAACGATAGATAAGACGAAAGAAGTGGTTAAGGTTAACACCAAAGCAGACTTTGGGAAGAGTTTCTTTGACGATGTAGAGGAAGACTTAAGTTTGGTTGAGGAGAAACAGAGTCTATTAGAGAGCTTCTTGAACGAAAACAAAGACAAAAACAAAAAAGGCAAAAACAAGTAAGGAGGGGAGGAGATGAGGTTTTTAATGGTGGCGTTTCTTGAGAGTGGGATTTTGCACTTTATTTTACCGGTGTTATTTGCGTCAATTCTTTTCGTGTTAGCAATGTTTTTTAACGAGGTAGCACTTCCTTATGTACTTGGATTCTTTGGACTAGAAATAGTTCTTGCATACTTGGTTAGAAAAAAACACCTTGGAGGAAGTGTGTATGGAACCACACGAGGTAGAGATTTCGGAACTCAAAATGAAAGTGTCGAATCTGGAGGGCAAGTTGAATGGCAAGACTGAGGTCATAGACGACCTTAAAACACGAATGGCTTGTATAGAGAATAAGCTGGACAAGTTGTTTTTATTGGTACTTTCGGAGTTTATTGGCGTTATTGTTGGGCTTTTGTTTTTCGTACTGCACCACATTATTAAGTAAGGCAATGCATAAGGGGAGGGATAAATGGCATTTTCAGTGTGGGAGGCACTGGAGAACATATTGGAAAAAACAACGGAGGTTTCAGAGGAAAGAAAAGAACAGGTCGTTCGAATATATAACAGTTTACGGCTTGACCGACTCTACAGCGAAAAGCTTCAAGTATTCCTATTAGCAATCTTCTTAACTTTCGGTTCTCAAACCTTTGACGGTTGCATAGTTGCTTTCAACAAACATCCGAGCTTTAAGTGGATAAGGAAAGAGGGTAGCGAGATTGATACCTTTGTTAAGCGTGCCAATATGGTTCATCCTTATAAGGCTCTTATGATTCTCATGCACGCTTTACTCGTTCAGCTTACTCCTAAACAGCTTTACGACTTTAGAGAAATATTGACAAATCTACTAAAGGAAATAAGTTAGTAAATATATGAAGCTACTTGAAAAGTTTTTGTTATTCTTAGCTAATAGTTGGGTTGCTACTAAGGACTACGGTTTAATCAAACTGCATCCGTCTAAGCTTTTTGGTTCTCAGAAAAAACTCATAAAGGACATATTTGAAGAATTAGCTAAAGGTTCAGCAAGAAGAAACTTTGTTATTCTTAAAGCAAGGCAGTTAGGAATAACGACGATAACTGAGCTTATTGACTTGTTCTGGGCACAAATCCATAAGGGAATTAAGATTGCTTTCTTGTGTCAGGATTACACGATGAAGCTTCACTACAGAAGAGACTTAGGTGTTATTTATTCCAGCCTGCCCAAGCACTTTAAGATGCCTTTAGTAAGCGACAGCAGAGAAGCTTTGGTGTTTAAAAACGGTTCTTCTATTATGTTCTTTCACGAGCCTAAAAAAGGAGCTAAAGAAATTGTTAGAGGGCAGGCTATTACCTGTCTTCACTCTACAGAAACAGCTTTCTACGAAAACTTTGAACGAATAAAGGGTGGCTTGCTTCCTGCGTTATCAGAAGAACATCCTGCAAGGTATGTTATCTACGAGAGCACGGCTAATGGTTTTAACCACTTCTACGACTTGTGGCACACTGCTGAAAACGGTGTTACTTATAAGCCAATATTTCTTGGTTGGTGGTTAAAGGAAAGCTATCGTATTGACCCAGAAAAACAGCCTGAACTATGGGAAGTTTACTCTTATCGTCCTAATAGAGATGAGCGTCTAAGGATGCAAATGGTTAAGAAACTTTACGGTTACGAGCTTACTCTTGAGCAGCTTGCTTGGTGGAGAATGAAGCTGTTTGAAGAGTTTAACGGTGATGAGGAATTAATGCTACAGGAATATCCTTTTACCGCTGAAGATGCTTTCAGGTATACTGGTAACCAGTTTATTAAACCACAGGTGTTAATGGAGATTAAGAAAAACATACTTGAGATTAAGCCCCACTATTATCTCGTTCAGTTTCCTGACTACAACATGATGGTCGTTAGAGACGGCAATTCAAGGAAGTACAACTTAAAAATATGGGAATATCCTGTTAGAGGAGAAATTTATTTCCTTGGAGCTGATCCGAGCTATGGTGCTAATCCTGACAGCGACTTTGCCTGCGTTAGCGTATGGAGAGTTGACTGGCAGGAAGACGGAGCAAAACTAGTGCAGGTAGCAGAGTTTGGTGAAAGAGAGTGCGATGTTATTAACTTTGCTAAAGTGTGCTTGTGGCTAACGACTATTTATAACGGAGGCTATTTTAACCTTGAAGTTACTGGTCCAGGGCTTGCAGTTGTTAGAGAGATTGACAGATATAAGGCAAACAACTTCAACATTGGTGAAATAAAGGTAATGAGCAAGCGTCCTGAAGCTGAGCACTTGACCCAGTATGTCAGAATGATTAACGAGTATGTTTACTGGAGAGCAGATAGGCTTCGTCCTGGTGGTGGGGTCAGGCACTTCAAAACAATAGGAGAAGAACGAGTTAAAGGGCTATTCTTACTCAAGTCTCTTATAGAAAACAAGGTTGTTATTCCTCGTTCAGACGACCTGTTAGAGCAGCTAAAATACATGAGCATAGACGACAGCGGAGTTCCGAGAAGTTTTGGTCCCAACGACGACCTGGTCTTTGGAGCAATGCTTGCAGTAGAGTACTTCAATCAGATGCTACCTTATCTTCCTAAAAGGAAACAAAAAGAACTTTCAAGACAGGAAGCACTTCAGAACATTGCCAAGTCTGTATTGATACAATAAAAATGACAAGGCGGGCAGGATTCGAACCTGCATCTCTCGGATTTGGAATCCGAGGCTCTACCAATTGAGCTACCGCCTTAAACCCCCTCCTGTGTTTGTGAGTGGAGAGGCTGTTCTGGGTTGTAATGGGCATGCCCTTGGGTATAACACGGTGCACCGTGGGAGCTCCAATAATAATTATAACTTATTTTGTAAAGCTGTCAATACGGGCTAATTCTTCTCCAATCACAACTGCTTGAATGTATAACAAAATATTTTCTGCTTCTTTAAAATTTTTAATACAAATTGAAATTTCGTCACCAAGTTCGTCTTTGTACCACTCATCTGATAGAAGGTTTTTTAAGAAGTTTTGCATTTCAGTGATTTGGTCTATTAATTTTTGTAGTTTAACTGAATCTGGCTGTTCTTTTATAATTGTGTTGCTAAATTTGATTTTAAGCGTAGGACTATAAAGTGGATTAGATGAATCATACCAGCACATTTTACTCTTCCTTATTGTCTGTTTTGATACCAATCAACTTTTTCTTTTTCTTTATACAACATATCAACTAAAACCATAAATGTTCTAATAATATCTTTATAAAAACTTGCATTATGCATTTCTCTTTTCCACGCATCTAATAAAAAATCCCAAACTTTGTCTTTATCTTTTTCTTTTAATTCTTTTTCTAAATCTCTTAATTTATTCAAAACATGAATGTATGGGTCTTTAGCTTTCATTTTTATTTCTCCTTTATTTCTTCGTAATTAATTAAATTAAACCCTGATTTTTTAGCAGCTTGCATAATAAATTGCTTAAAAGCATCTTCCATTTTTTGGGCTATTTGCCATTCATATTCGTTAGCGTCTTCTCTTTTAAGTAAATTTAAAGTCATTTTTAATTTACACATTTTTTCATCTACTTCAATGTTTAATTGTACTTGTACCATTTTTATTACCTCCTTAAAATAGTTTCGTGGATTATTTCAAAAGACCTTTTTAGCTGGTCGCTAAGATTGTACAAAAGGTCTGTATAGGCAAAGAAGAAACTTGGTCTGTTATCAATCATGTTGTCGTTTAGCGTGTCAATTATTTTTTGCAATCTTTCTATTAAAGCGTTTGCTTCTAAGAAAAGATTAAGGGACTCTTTTTGCTCCATAGCTACCTCCTTCTATTAAGAATTTTTTCAAGTTCTTCGTAGTTCTGTTTCCAGTACTTGCCAGTGTGAAGCACTTCGTTGTCTCTAATAAAGATTTTGTAATCATCAGCAGGAAGAGGAAGAAAAGACTTGCACATGGTACACTTGCTAACAATAAAGTTTTCAACTTTGTCGCTGACAAACTGAGAAACCTTGCCGTCAGGATTGCACACTTTCCTAATGAAGTTGATAACGCTTATCTGCTCGTCCATCCATAGTGACGGTTCGTAACAACGAGGACAAATAAAGTAAAGACCATCTTTAAGCATTTTTTCCTCCTTTTGTTGTTTTAGTTTTTCAATACTTATTTTTAGCCAATCTATTTACATCTCCTTTACGAATTTCCCGTCAACCATTTTGCCTTTTCTGTTTTTGATTTGTTGATAAGCGTAGTTAATGCAATCTTCTAAAGACAAACCGTGCATCTTAGCAAGAATAACAAGCGTAACAAAAACATCACCGATTCCATCTTTAATTTCATGTATATCTTCTGTATACACGCCTTTCCACAATTCTTGAGCTTCTTCAAGCATCTTGTCAGCCTGTCCTTTTTTAGTACCTTTTAAAAAAATACCACGCTGTTTAGCCCATTTTAAAATTAAGTCAACATACGCTTCAATCATAGCTCCCCTCCTTATTTTGTTTTTGTATATTGGTTAGGAGTTTCTATAACAAAATAATCAAAATTATCCATATATATTGTTTTTTTAGCTTCAATTATGTCAAAAGCAATTATTTCTTTTTCTTCATCTTTTTGCCAATTCCAGCATAGCGTTTCAATTTCTTCTACTGCTTCTTTTAAAGTAGTTGCAGGAACTAAAAAAGTTTTAACACCTAATCTTCCATCTTTTGTCCAAAATTCAACTTCAATCACATAAAAATAAGTCGCTAAAATCCATTGCTTTTTGTTAGAGATTATAGTAATCATAGCTCCCCTCCTTTTACATTATTTCTCTTATGCTTGCCTTTATTAAAGCTCTTTGTTTACATCTTGTTATAGCAACAAATGCCATTCTTCTGTTTTCTTCTAAGTAGGTCAAGTTTTTCTTGTTGCCTAAAGAGTGAACATAAACCACATTGTCAGCTTCTCTTCCCTTGAACTGATGCACCACTCCTACATAAACATTGCCTTTAACCTTATTGAAACTACCCTGCCAGATTAATAGAGGTACTTGCTTGTACTTCTTCCACAAAGATTGAATCTTTCTATTGCCTATTAATCTTAATCCTTCTAAGCCGGATTCTTTGTAAACTCTTCTAATAAAGGAAAACAAAGGGTCTTTTTGGACGATAGCTTTAGGAATTTTACCAAGAATTTTTTTACCGAGTTCTCTGTAGTATTCTGGGTCCAAACGGTTCTTGATAAAGAAAACACGGTCAATGCTGTTGGCAAAAACCGTGAATGCTTCCCAGGGCATCTCTTCTAGGTATATCACTTTCTTGGCATACTTCAAGTAAGAGTGCAAACGCTTTGAATAAAAAGGCACACCGTAGCCGTTTTTAACGACGAAACCTTCGTTAAGAAATCTCAAGCCTAAAGGCACGACTGCTTTGGAATAGTTGACGATAACGAAAGTATCACCTTCTAAAGACACTATTTCAGGAATGATTTCTTTTAAAGAGGTGAAGTACTTTATTTCGCCGCCTTCAGTTCCAGTCCAGTCATAGCTAATCCTAACGGTGTTTCTGTTAATGATTTGCTGGCTCAACCTGACGACTTCGTTTGGTACACGATAGGACTTGGTGAAAAAGACTATCTTATCGTGCTTGAAAAGGATAAACATTTTAGGGTCTGAGCCGAAGCTGGAAAATATTGCCTGATTGGGGTCTCCTATTAAAATAGCTCCTTTCCTTGCGTTAATCTTGTTAAAAGCTAAGTGCCACATAATAGGAGTTAAGTCTTGAGCTTCGTCTATTACCAGCCAGTCAACGGTCTTAGTAGGTACGATGTCTTCAACCATACGATAAAAGAGCTTGTCTACAGGAACATTTCTGATAAACATCTCAGAGGCTTGAATGAAGCGTTTAAGAAAGTCAAGGTCAATGTCCTTGTAATAAGAAGCTCTTTGAAGAAACACATCTAAAGACACGAAGCTGTTAAAGTACTGCACTAGAAACCTGAAGTAAGTATTTTCTCTAACGGCATCTCTGATGTTGTCTGGAAGCACTATTTTAAACTCAGCTTCAAGGTAGTTCTTGAGTTTAGCGTAGTCCTGAATTTTGATGTCTTTACTAAAGTATTCTCTAAAGGTGTAAGCCCTGACTTCTTCCTGATGAGCTTTAATAACGGTGCTTCTAGTCATTGATAAGAATAACACTTCGTCGTTGGGTTTGATGTTTGCTATTGGATTGGGTTCTCCTTTAAGGGCTTTTATTATCTGAGTCGTTTTTCCTGATCCAGGGCAACCAACGACTTTGATTACTTGCATTTTATAAGCTCCTTTTGAAGCTCTGCAAATTTTTCTTTCCTGATAACAACATTTTGAACGCTGTGAGTTTTCATAATAGCAAAGTTGTACTTCTCAACCTTTTCTTTTAGCTTCCTGTTAAGCCTATCAAGTTCAATGTCTGCTATTGGTACTACACCAGTTCCGTTTTTAAGAAAGTGCAAAAAAGTTTCTAAAGACATAAGCAGGTACTCGTAAGGCATAATCATATAAGCAGTATTTCTCTCAATAGGCTTGAAAAAACACAAAGGGCTTCTATACTTCTTTCCTCTAAACGCAACATCTCCTATTAACTTTTTACCGTTAGGAAGATACACTACAATATCACCTTTGAATCCTCTTGCATTACCAGAACAGGGAACTCTTTCACACTTGAAGCCAGCCTGTCTAAATAAGTCTCGAATGTGATACTCGTGGTATTTGTACTTTTTGTTAGGCATACTTCCTTCTTTAGAAAGCGTTTTTTGTAATACACTTAACACCAATGTTTGACAAAAGTTTAAGTCCTTTTAAAGGGTCGTATTTTGTACTAGTACAAATTTTGAAACACACATCAGCATTGGCTTTGCTCGTTTCTGGAGAATGCAAGATGCTGTTAAGAAACTTATAGAAGTCGTTTGCAATAAGATAACAACTTCTATCAGGTTTTAACGCTTCCCAATAACAATAACTAAACACATTGCTTAACATTACACAGTTTTGAACATTGTTTAAGTTAAGACCAGTATAAACATCGTAAGCTCTAGCATTAACGCTAAACAAAAATAACGCTAAAGCAAATACAATTAACCCAAGCCTCCTCATAGCCTCCCCTCCTTTATTAATTATTTTGCTACTTTACTTAATCAATTTATCTAGTTTCTTTTCTCATCTGCTCAAGTATTCTTCTTATCTCTTTTTCAAGGCTGATAGGAAGAATGTTTTTAAGAGGACAATCCTCAGTAGCTTGAATCTTGTTTAACACTTTCGTTACCAATGTGTCAACTTTTGCTATTTTCCACTCTGGAAAGGTTACTATCATTTGTCTTATAATTAATTCCTCGTCGTCTATCAAGCCTTTTTCGATGTCCTCTTTAGTAATTACCTCTTCCATTCTACCTTCTACTACTTCTTTTTCCTGCTCAGTTAGTGGTCGCTGATAGAAAGTGTCGTCGTTTTCTTTAACCACTTCAAAACCAAGTTTTTTAACGAGAATGTTTTTAACGATGTAGTCGTTCAAGTACTGCTTGTAAATTTTAAGTGCAGACTGGATAAGCAGGTGAATTGCAACCTCGTTTAGCTTAACCTTATCTTCCTCTACCAGCAAAGTAAATATTGCATAACGGAGATTCTCGTAAAAAACTCTTCTATCTCTAGTGAAGTTAGTGGTGCTTTTAATAACGACAAAGTTCCGAATGATGTTAACATACTCGGGTCTATCGTAGTAATTATTTAGTTTTTCTCTTAAGTTATATTTATCGTAAAGATATTGCCAAAATGCGTAAAAGTGCCCCTGCTTAAGAAGGACGCCGATGTCAATGCCAGCCCTTGAACAAAAAAGCTGTCTGAACTTAGAGTAGTTTATCATGTCTGCTGGAATTTCTATCTTGGTCTTATTCGTGTCTATCAAGAAAGTTAATCCTCTGTGAGAATAGAAGCAGGAGATGTCCCGGATGCCGAGTCGCTCTTCTATTATCTTGTAGCTATCTTCTGTTAGATCAAGGTCTTTTAGAATGTCGTGGACATAATTTTCTCTCGTGATGTCGTAGATGGAAGCAAGCTCTCTTTCAGGGTTAATGTAAACGATAAGGTAGCAACCTTCACCGTGCTTGGGACAGGTATAGAGCTTGTAGCCGTCACCCTCGTGTATCTCTGAGGAAAGTTTCTCTAATAAAGGAAGTTGAAGAAAAACCTTGTGACTGAAAACCTTTGGTTTGATTACGATGAACGGGTCAAACAGGTAGCCGTAGCGTTCGATGAGGTTGGGATAGCGTTCAAGCACATCTGAAAGGTGCATCACTTGAGGCTTCCACAATCCAAACTTTCTTGCTATGATTCTAACCATCTTTTCTGATAAAGGGAAAGAAGGAATACAAATGTAGTAGCCCCTGTTGGTCTTGTTGGTTCTTTTCTCGTAAGGCTTGATTACTTTGCTCTTGTTAGGGAAAAAGTCTGCTTTAAAGACGAAACAGGTTTTGGTAGGCAAGTCTTCGTAGTGTGCGTCCAGCATAAACACGGGTTCCTTTTTTGGTGCATTATTTTCTTGTTGCATCATTATTCCTCCTTTAAATGTCTTTCGTTGAGTTAAGCAGTTTGACTCGTTGTCTGAACCACAACGGAAAGAAGCTCTTGCGTTGCATGTAGAGTTCATAAGCCCCACCGTCTAACACATAAGTGGTGCAGTAGTCGTCCTCACTTCTCGTGCCTCTACCAGAACCTTGCACGAGATTGATTGCCTCTAAGTAATTATACCATAACTCCCCTTTCTTACCAAATGCGTAGAGCTTGGTCGAGGTGTACTTGTCAAGCCCTGGTTTTGGACTCTTGGCAAAAATGATAAACCTGCAAAGGTCTCCTTTAAAGTCAAAGCCTCTCACAACAGCAGGACTGATAAGAACAGCGTTCTTGCGTTTCTTGAACTCTCTTAACACATCGTAAACGCTACCGCCTTCGTGAAGAATAACCCTGTCTTTAAATGCCCAAGCAATTTTCTTTGCACGATTGTAGCTAACGGAGTGAATAATTCCTCTTTCGTTTGCGTGCTTCTTGAGAATCTTTTCAATAAGAGGAAGAGTAAGTTTGTCAAAGTAGTGGCTTTCGTTTTGCTTGGTTAAGATAGGCAAAGACTCGAATAACAAGACGGGGCTTCTTTCAGGGTCAAATACGGAAGAGATTTCTAAAGAAGCAATAGCATTTAAGGGGACATCGTAAAGAAGGCTGAACATAATTCCGTCTGGTAGGGTAGCAGATGTTAAGACGAATTCTTTTCCTTTAACCCAGAAGTCTTCTGCGTAGTACTGAAACTTGAGCCAGAAGG
>Ga0256843_1000326_pt1 | contig 40989 bp, 32 predicted proteins | sample AlvinellametaG_FD_191572 | JGI IMG/M metagenome (GOLD analysis project Ga0256843, IMG submission 191572) | Pompeii worm associated microbial communities from hydrothermal vent at the East Pacific Rise, Pacific Ocean - Alvinella | ecosystem: Host-associated > Annelida > Integument > Unclassified ...
TTTATCTATTTTATGCACCTGTAACTTACTTTCTTATAGATAGTGAGCCGATGCTTCTAACATTTATTGTAGCTTTTTCAATAAGTGCTCCACTCTTTCTTATTTCTATTGTTAAGAGTCGTCTTTTTCAAAGATATGCTACTTTTATTCTCTTTAGTGCTAGTGTTATTGCTGGTTTGGGACCCTCCCTTTTTTATGTATTTACTGAAAATGAAAGAGCTGTTTTTCAAGTAGATTTACTCATTCCTGTTATTGCTATTTTTACCATGTATAGTATAGGTTTTACGCTCTCCCTCTTAAGTGTTCTTAGTATATTTACTATTTTTTTATTGTTGTGTTACACATTTAATGTGCCTGCTTTAGATATAGCTATGGCTGTTTACACACTACTTTTTGGTGGACTCATTAGTGCAACGGCGGCTTACTTAATTGAAAAAACAAAACGTAAGTTCTTTTTAGTCAAAATAAAAAGTGATGAGTTTAAACTTATTATTGAAAAATCGAGTGATTTTATTAGCATATTTGACAAAGAGACATATGTTTACCTTTACTCAAATGAGAGTGTTTTAAAAGTCAATGGTTTCTCTTTAGAAGAGATTATTGGAAAAAAAGTCACAGAAATTCACCCTGAAGTGAGTGAAGAAAAAATAGACTATATGATCAGTGAAATAGAAAAGAATGGTAAATATTCAGATGTTCTTGCACTACAGAGTAAGGATGCGAGAACTTATTATGTACATACTGTTTTAGAGTTTGGTCACTATAACTTTAAAGATGTCATTATTGCGACTGCAAGCGAGGTAACAGAACTTAAAGAGGCTGAACTCAAAATTAAGAAAATGGCTGAGCGTGATTTCTTGACCAAACTTTACAACAGACATATGTTTAATGAGTACTCTATGCAGTACATAAATATGTTTATGCGTTATAAAACTCCAGTCTCTTTAATTATATGTGATATTGACCACTTTAAAGTGATTAACGATACATATGGACATCTTGTTGGAGATGAAGTCTTAATAAAAATTGCAAATATTATAGAGTCTAGTACAAGAGAGAGTGACATTGTTGCAAGATGGGGTGGCGAAGAGTTTGCCATTCTTTTACCTAAAACATCTTTAGACGAAGCGATTGTTGTTGCTGAAAAAATACGTAAAAATGTTGCTGTTATTCCTCATGACAAAGTTGGACATGTTTACATCTCTTGTGGTGTAGCACAACTAGAAGAGGGAGAGACACAAGCAACTTGGTTTAAAAAAGTTGATGACCTACTTTACAAAGCAAAAGAGTCTGGTCGCAATAGAGTCTGTCACGAGTAAGAAAGTTTTCACATTTTTAAAGCTGAGCTTCGCTACAATATTAGATAAATTATAAAGAGAAAAATATGAATAAAACAATAGCCCTTTTAAAAAAACATAATGAACTTAAAGTCATAGACAAAGAGTTAGATATATACTTAGAGATACCACATTTAGCGTATGCTGAAGTGAAAAAAGAGGATGGTGGTAAGGCACTTCTCTTTACAAATGTGGTGAGTAAAAAAGAGAATAAAAAATTCTCTGAACCTGTTTTAATGAATGTATTTGGTTCGTACAAGCGTTGTGAACTTCTTTTTGGAAGAACTATAGAGTCCGTAGCAGATGAAATAACCAATTTACTCCACATGAAACCACCAAGTGGCTTTATGGATAAAATTTCGATGGCAAAAGAACTTTTTTCTTTGAAAAACATCTTTCCTAAACGTTTAAAAGGGGAGGGTGAGTGTCAGAGTGTGAAATACTTAGAAGAGAATATTGACCTTGGAAAATTACCTGTTTTAACAACATGGGAACAAGATGGTGGTCCTTTTATAACTATGGGACAGGTCTATACACAATCTTTAGATGGTGAGATGGTTAACTTAGGAATGTATAGACTACAAGTTTATGACAAAAACCATTTAGGTATGCATTGGCAGATTCATAAAGACTCCTCTCACTTTTTTGACCAGTACCAAAAAGCTGGAAAAAAGATGCCGGTGAGTATTGCTATTGGTGGAGATCCACTCTATACTTGGTGTGCAACAGCCCCTCTTCCTTATGGTGTGAATGAACTTTTAATGTATGGACTTATTACGAAAAAACCAGCACAATTAGTAAAATCTTTAACGACTCCACTCTACATACCTAAAGATGTAGACTATGTTATAGAGGGTTGGGTAGATACACAAGAGATGAAAATAGAGGGTCCTTTTGGTGACCATACTGGGTACTACACTCTTGAAGAGCCATATCCTGTCTTAGAGGTGAGTGCTATTACACATAAAAAAGAGCCAACATTTTTAGCGACAGTGGTTGGAAAGCCACCTTTAGAAGATAAGTATATGGGTTGGGCAACTGGAAAGATATTTTTCCCACTCTTAAAGACAACTGTACCAGATTTACTTGATTATCATATGCCAGAAAATGCAGGTTTTCATAACCTTATACTTGCAAAGATGCAACCACTCTACAAAGGTCATGCAAAACAGTTTATGCATGCTTTTTGGGGAGCAGGGCAAATGAGTTTTGTTAAACATGCTATTTTTGTAGATGAAAAAGCTCCTTCATTGGATAACTATGAATCTTTTGCAGCTTATGTATTAAATAGATTTACTCCAAAATCCATGTTTATAACAGAGGGAATTTTAGATGCACTTGACCACTCCTCTGATGAAACATTAGTAGGGGGTAAACTGGGTATTGATGCGACATCAGCTGTAGTAGTAGAGGGACCAAACCTTTTAGGGGATGCAGAACTTTTTGAAAAAGTACAAGAACTTGTTCCTGATGCTACATCACTACATCAGTTTATGAGAAACACAAAAAATCCTATTACGGTTATAACTCTCAATAAAACACGTAACGCTAGAGAGTATTTTGATGCTCTTATTCCCTTAAGTCAAAACTTAAGAGTAGTTGTTTTCGTTGATGAAAAAGCAAATGATGTACTCAACTCTTACATGTTAATTTGGCGTGTAACGAACAATATGGATGCACAGAGAGATGTTTACATCTCAGGACTTATGGTTGGTGTAGATGGTACTAATAAGTCTCAAGTAGATGGATTTACACGAGAGTGGCCAGATGATGTGGATTGTACACCGAGTGTAGTAGAGTATTTACAAAAAGAGGAACTCTGGGATTTAGATGAAAAGCTGAATAAAAAGTATCAATTATAGAGAGTTTATGACTTTGAGCATTATATTCTTGTGATATAAGGAATTTATAATAATTTCTAATGTAAGATAGAACTACAACTTTAAAAGGGCTATTTATGACGAAATTTATTTTTATACTTTTAGCACTAGCTATACTTTCGTTAACATCAGCGAATGCAGCTATTTATAAAGGTCAAAGAATATTTGTAAAAAAATGTTTAAAATGTCATGAGGGTGGGCAGAACTTTGTAGCACAATACAAGATGAGAAAGTGGAAAAAATTAATGAAAAAAAATGGCAAGCCACTTGCTGAGCTACACCTAAAAAGTAAAAAAGCACGTAAAGCACATAAATATTTTAAGAGTAAAAAATACTCAAAAAAATCAAAACATTTACGACAGTTTTTAGTAGAGTATGCTAAAGATAGTGGGAATGTTCCTGCCTGTAACTAAATAGTCCCTTCATAAAATAGAGATTTCCTCTATTTTATACCGCTTACCTTTGTAAAATCATCTAATTTCGCTAAAATACAAAACTTTTAAAAATCGGAGAACCCAAAATGGATAAAATGTGGTCAGGTCGCTTTAGTGCGAGTGCTTCAAGTCTTTTAGATCAGTTTAATGCTTCAATAATGTACGATAGAAAACTCTATAAAGAAGATATTGAGGGTTCTTTAGCACATGCAGCTATGCTTGCTAAACAAGGAATTCTCTCAACTGAAGAGCTAACTCAAATTGTTGAAGGCTTAAACAAAGTTATGCAAGAGATAGAGTCTGGTGAGTTTGAATGGAAAATAAGCGATGAAGATTTACATATGGGAATTGAAAAACGTTTAACAGCACTTATTGGTGATGCTGGGAAAAAGCTTCATACTGCACGTAGTCGTAATGACCAAGTTGCTGTTGACTTTAGACGTTTTGTTCTTCGTAAAAACTTAGAAATTGCAGATGCACTGAGACTACTTATGAAAGAAGTTTTAGTTGTAGCAAATAAGCATACAGAGACACTCATCCCTGGTATGACACACCTACAACATGCACAGCCAATTAACTTTGCGTTTCATTTAGGTGCTTATCTTTCTATGTTTAAACGCGACATTGCACGTTTTGAAGACTCTTATAAACGCAACAATATATCTCCTTTAGGTTGTGCTGCTCTTGCTGGGACACCACACAATGTAGACAGAAAAATGACTGCAGAGATTTTAGGTTTTGAGAGTGTAAGTGTCAACTGTTTAGACACAGTAAGTGACAGAGATTTTGCACTAGAGATTCTTTTTAACATCTCTACTATGATGATGCATATTTCACGTTTAAGTGAAGAGCTTGTTATGTGGTCTTCTTATGAGTTTGGTTTTGTTGAGCTCTCAGATGAGTACTCAACGGGCAGCTCCATTATGCCACAAAAGAAAAACCCTGATGTTCCAGAACTTTTACGTGGAAAAACAGGTCGCGTTTATGGTTCTTTAATGGGTCTTCTTACTGTTATGAAAGGTTTACCTCTAGCATATAACAAAGATACTCAAGAGGATAAAGAGGGTGTATTTGACGCTGTTGAAACAGCTGAAATATCTTTAGAAATTCTTAGAGAAGCTATAAAAACTATGGAAGTAAAAGCACATAATATGGAAAATGCTTGTGCTATTGGACATTTAAGTGCAACAGACTTGGCAGATTACCTTGTTGAAAAATGTAACATTCCTTTCCGTGAAGCACACTTTATTACAGGGCGTGCAGTAGCTAAAGGTGAAGAGCTTAATGTTGACCTCTCTAAAATGGAGTTTAAACATCTTAAAGAGATTGATGCAAGAATTAACGAAGATGTAATGGAGTACTTAGGTCTTCGTCACTCTATGAATGCTAGAACATCTGAGGGTGGTACAGCTAGTAACAGAACAAAAGAGCAACTTCACTATTTTGAAGAGTTCTTAAATAGCTCGAACTAAAAGGAAACTTCTATGAAAATAACTGTAACACATAAAGATGCAATGAAATTTGAAGCAAAAACTGCAAAGAGTAGTTTTATTATAGATTGTCCAACCATCTCTCCAATAGAGTACTTCTTATCAGGTATTATTACTTGTAGTGCTACAGATATGATTTTACTTCCTAAAAATCAAGGCAAGAGTGTTACAGATTTAAGTGTCGATGGTGAGGTTGTTCGTGCTGAGGGTCACCCTGCAAAATTCAACACACTCCACCTTACATACAATTTTAACTCAGATGCAGACGATGTTACGGCTGCAAGATGGGTTATGGCATCTGTAGAGACATACTGTTCTACTATTAATACTATTCGCGATACTACTGCTATATCTTATACTATTGTTCATAATGGAAATACTATTCGTGAAAATGAGAAGATGATTTCAGGTGGTGGAGCAAATATAGATATGGGTGAGATAGAAGCTTGTCCTAGTTAGGACTAGCTTCCATATATCTGTTTATAAGCCTTCATACGTCGAGAGACTTTTTTAAGGTAATGTTTTGGTTCATCCCATCGTAAATCTTTCATAAGCTTTGCATAGACTTCATCTGAGGTCATGGCGTTTATGATTGGTGCTGCTTTTTTCATATTGTATTTTCCTGTGAAGGCATATGCAATATTTCCCGCTCCTGTGTTGTATGCTGCAATAGTACAGTACATTTTACTTACAGGATCTTTAATGCTTCTTAGGTATCTGTAGTATAAAATATGCAGATAGGCACTTCCCATCGTTATATTATTTGTTGAGTCATAAAGATAACTTCCTGTAACTAACTTCTTTTTGTTGTAGAGGTATCTGTATGTGTCTATACCTGCTGTTTTTGGAACAATTTGCATAAGTCCATAGGCTGGAATGTGTGATCTTGCTCGTGGGTTAAAACTACTCTCAGAGTGCATAATTGCAAAAACAAGAGAGAGAGGAATTTTCTGTTTTGAGGCTTGTCTTTTTACCTCTGTGTAGTAGATTTTACTACGTTTAATAACACTGTTTTTTGGAAGTTGTATTTTTACACTGTAGATTTTTGTTTTTGGGACTTTACTCTTTTTGCTTATGTGAATAGAGCGAGGTTTTACTTTTTTCTCTACATATGTTTTCACACTCTTTTGTGTCGGTTTTTTTGTAAAAATAATGGGTGCTAAAATAGGTTCTGCTTTTACTGGAGCATCTACTACACCTTTTGGTTTTTTTATTTTTCGTAAACGTTTCTCAAGTGGGTCTTGCTCTTGAACTGTTTTCGTATCTACCGTAACAGCTTTCGCTAACGCTACTTTTAACTCTTTTTGAGCCTCTTTGAGAGAAGTAGCAATTGTTTCTACTTCTATAGTTCCCTTCTCAAAGTTAACATCTGTACGTGTTTTTTTGTTTTGAGTGTACTCAATCCATGACTTTTTACTTGAGAGCTTAGGGTCGTTCCAGACTTTTGCCAACTCCTCTTTGTAGGCATTAAACGCAGCTTCTTGCTCTTTTTGGTAAGCATTAAAGGCATCTTCTTGAGATTGTTTGTACTCAGAAAAACTTGCCTGTTGTGCTTTAGCATACTCTGCTGGAGTGAGTGCATAAAGGGCAGCAACAACAGAGGTAAGTAGTAGAAATTTTTTCATTGAATTATCCTTTAGCTTTTAGAAATGCCCTTGAGGATCTGAGTCACTAAAATGACCCCATTTAAGTTTTGCTCCACCTAAAATATGGAAGTGTAAATGTTTTACCTCTTGACCTCCATTTTCGCCTACATTAGTTATGACTCTGTATCCAGATTTTTCAATTTTTACTTCACGAGCTACTTCTTGAATAAAAGTTGTCATTCCATGCATAGTTTCAGGAGAGACTTCTATAAAACTATCTACATGCTTTTTTGGTATAGCTAAAATATGGAGTGGTGCTTTTGGATTAATGTCATGAAACGCGAGAAAGTCGTCGTTCTCTAAAATGATATTTGCTGGTATTTCTTTATTGATTATTTTACAAAATAAACACATATTAATTTCCTTTTTTTCTTGTTGATTGCTTAAATTATATCACAAATTAGAAGTAATGAAGCTAATTATAAATTAAATTTCACTATAATCACTCTTAAAATTTGTAAAATTTAGGAGCTCTATTTGAAAGAGTGGTATGATGCTATAAAAGAAGCACAAAATGTTGAAAAATTAGAAGAAATTCGTATCTCTGTTTTTGGTAAAAAAGGAGTTTTAGCAGCTGAATTTGCTAAAATGAAATCTGCACCAAATGAAGAAAAAGCACAGATCGCAAAAGATTTAAATAATCATAAAAATGCATTAATGAATGAGTTTACTGCAAAAAAGATTACACTACAAACTGAAGAGCTAAGAGCTGCAATGGCAGCTGAAGCAATTGATGTTTCCATGTACTCTACAAAGTCACAAGCAGGGGCACTTCACCCTGTAATGGAGACTATGGACAGAATTGTTGAGTACTTTTCGTCAATGAACTTTGCGGTGAAAACTGGTCAGATTGTAGAAGATGACTTTAATAACTTTGAGGCACTCAACTTACCAAAGTACCATCCTGCACGTGATATGCAAGATACATTTTACTTTAAAGATGAGATGATGCTTCGTACACATACCTCTCCTGTTCAGATTCGAACAATGATGAGCACACAACCTCCTATTCGTATGATAGCTCCAGGTGCAGTGTTCCGTCGTGATTACGATTTAACACACACACCTATGTTTCATCAAGTAGAAGGACTCCTTGTAGACAAAGAGGGAACAGTCTCTTTTGCTAACTTAAAGTATATTTTAGAAGATTTTTTAAAATATATGTTTGGAGAGGTAGAGGTGCGTTTTCGTCCATCTTTCTTCCCATTTACTGAACCATCTGCAGAAGTAGACATCTCTTGTGTTTTCTGTAAGGGTGAAGGGTGTAGAGTCTGTTCACATACTGGCTGGTTAGAAGTTCTTGGCTGTGGTATAGTTGATCCAAATGTTTTTGAAGCTGTAAACTACAAAGATGTAAGCGGTTATGCATTTGGTTTAGGTGTAGAGCGTTTTGCTATGCTTATTCACCAAATTGGAGACCTTCGTTCTCTTTTTGAAGGCGATATTAAATTACTGGAGCAATTTCAATGATAGTTACAAAATCTTGGTTAAATGAGTGGATAGACCTTAGTGGAATCTCTACTCAAGAGATTGCAAAAACATTCAACAGTATTGGTCTAGAAGTTGACCGTATACATGAGTATAGAGTTCCAGAAAAAATAGTTTTCGGAAAAGTTTTAGAGTGTGAAAAACACCCAGATGCTGACAAACTCAATGTATGTCAAGTTGACCTTGGCTCTTCTGTACGTCAAATTGTGTGTGGTGCTTCAAATGTTCGTGAAGGTTTAACTGTAGTTGTTGCTATTGTAGGTGCTACTATGCCTAACGGTATGGCTATTAAACCAGTAAAACTTCGTGGTGTAGAGTCTGATGGTATGATCTGTTCTGCAAGCGAAATAGGACTTCCTGATTTAGGGAAGGGTATTCTCGAATTAGATGAGAGCATGGGGAAAATTGAGCTTGGAGAAGAGGTTTGTGAAAATCCTCTTTTTAACGATGACTTAATTGAGATTGAACTTACTGCAAACCGTGGTGACTGTCTAAGTATTCGTGGTGTTGCACGTGATCTTTCTGCTGCGTTTGACAGATCAATTAAAGAGTACACACCTAAAGACAATGACGAACAGAGAGGTATTGGAAGAATTCTCTCTTTAGTACATGAGAAAGATCTCAATGTAAACTTAAGTTACAAAGCTCTTGATCTAGATAGTTTAGAGGTACCTCTTTTAATTAAATTGAGACTTGCTCAAATTGAAGAGAGTCGTGAGAGTGATGTTGAGACAATGCTACTCTACGTAACACATAGTACAGGTGTTATTCTTCGTGCCTATAAACATGAGTTTTTCTGTGCAGAGAATGAAAAGATGGCAAAAGTTATTTTGAGTGAAGATGAGAATGGTTATGCATGTATTAAAGGTAAAGAGACAGCTTCTATTGTAGGAATTGTACAGAATGAAGAGTCTAAACCTTTAAGTGCTGAGGGTACTATTCTTCTTGAAGCATCGTACATTCCACCAGATGTTATTAGTAAAAAAATGGCAGAGTCTAAAATAGAGTCAGGTCCATTCTTCTACAGAACATCTAGAGGAAGTGAGCCTGAGTTAGATAGTTCTCTCTCTTACTGTATAGATCTTATTGAGAAGTACTCAAATGTTTCCACTTACGGTGGAAAAATAGAGTTAACAAATTCATACAATGAAAAAACTGTTATTGTCACTAAACAGGAAATAGATGCACTTATTGGTGCAAATATTGACAAAATGGTTGTAGCAAAAATCTTAAAAAACTTAGGTTTTGACACATCTAAATCATCTACTGATAACTTTGTTGTTACTGTGCCACAGTTTCGTCATGACATTGTCAATAAACAAGACATAGTAGAAGAGATTGTAAGAATGGTAGGTATTGATAACATCCCTTCAAAACCATTTGTTCTTACAGAAGCAAACCGTTTAGAAGATAACTATTTTGCTTATAAAAAGCACTCAGTATTTAGACATCGTGCTGCTGCATCTGGTTTCTTTGAGTCAATTCACTTTGTTTTCGATGAAAAGAAAGTACTACAAAAGTTTGGTTTTGAAACGACAAAAGAGGAGTTAGAGCTACTAAACCCTATTGTACAAACTTTAGACACTCTTCGTCCTACACTTTTAACAGGTCTTTTAAAGGCTGCATCGAACAATGTAAAAAATGGTTATGCATCTGTACGTCTTTTTGAGATAGGTTCTGTGTTCTCACCAAGTAGAGAAGAGTCATACAATATGGCATTTCTTTTTAGTGGAGCAAAAGAGAACGAGAGTTTAGCAAATGGTGGAAAACCTCAAAATATTGATTTTGCTTACTTTGTTCAGAAAATATCAGACATTATTGGCTCTGTGACACTTCAAGAACATAAAACGAAGCATACTCTTTCACATGAGTTTCAAACTGCACAAATTCTTTTAGAAGGAAATGTTGTAGGTGAGCTTTTCCGTGTGCATCCAAATGTAGAAAAAGAGTATGACCTTGGAACAACATTTATGTGTGAGTTAGAGTTTGCTAAACTTCCTTTTGGATTGAAAAAAGCGCAAAAAACATCAAAGTACCAAGCATCTTTTAGAGACTTAAGTGTTATTATGCCAAAAACTATGTCTTATGAGAAGGTCAAAGAGGTCATAGAGAAGAATGCTACTAAAGAGCTTATACGATTTTATCCTGTTGATAAATATAGTGATGAGTCTCTAGGTGAGAAGATGAGTTTAAGTCTTCGTTTTGTTCTTCAGTCTACTGAAAAGACTCTTGAAGAAGATGACATTACAACAGCAATGAGTGCTATTTTATCTGCTCTTGAGAGTGAACTTGGGATTGGACTAAGATAATGAGTCAAGTTGTAGTTTCCCCAGCAGAAGCATTCTCTTTAAATATTTCAGAGATTGCACCAGATAAGTCGATTTCTCACAGAAGTGTTATGTTCGCTATGCTTGCCAAAGGTGAGAGTACAATAGAGAACTTTTTACGTGCTGAAGATACTTTAAACTCTTTAGAAATTGTAAAAAATTTAGGTGCAAAAGTGAAAGACATCGATGGTGTTATCACTATCTCCTCTGAAGGTATCAAAGAGAGTTTTGAAGTTCTTGACTGTGGAAATTCAGGAACTGGAATGCGCCTTTTTTGTGGTCTTTTAAGCTCTGCAAATGGTCATTTTGTTCTTACTGGTGACAAGTATTTACGTTCTCGTCCAATGAAGAGAGTCACTACACCTTTAAGAAACATTGGTGCAAAACTCGATGGAAGAGAAGATGGAGACTTTGCTCCTCTCTCTATAAGAGGTGCTTCTTTGAAAGCATTTGACTATGAGAGTAAAATTGCATCTGCTCAGGTGAAGTCATGTATGATTTTAGCAGCATTGCGCGCTGATGGAGTGTGTACCTACACAGAACCAGAACTCTCACGTGACCATACAGAGAGAATGTTACAGGGAATGGGTGCAGATATTTGTGTAGATGGTTTAAAAACAACTATTTCTCCAATGAAAAACCTTTTAGATCCTCTCTCTATTAGAGTTCCAGCTGATCCATCTTCTGCATTTTTCTTTGCAGTTGCTGCTGCTATTACACCAGAGTCTAGTATAGTTTTAGAGGGTGTTACTTTAAACCCTACACGTATAGAAGCTTTTAAAGCACTAGAGAGAATGGGTGCTAACATTCAGTATGAAATAACAGACAATAAGTATGAACCAATTGGTAACATAAGTGTAAAACATTCTCAGCTTAAAGGTATAGTAGTAGAAGATAATATCTCATGGTTAATAGATGAACTTCCAGCACTCTCTATAGCTATGGCTTGTGCAGAGGGCGAAAGTCTTGTTAAAAATGCAGAAGAGTTACGAGTTAAAGAGTCTGACAGAATTTCAACAGTTGTTGAAGGACTAAGAGCTTCTAACATTGAAGTTCATGAGTATAAAGATGGCTATAAAGTAGTAGGCGGTGAACTTAAATCTGCTAAAGTAGATAGTGATGGTGACCATAGAATTGCAATGAGTTTTATTATTGCAGGGCTTCGATGTGGAATGGAAGTGACAGACTTAGAGTGTATCAATACCTCTTTTCCAAACTTCTTTGAACTTTTAGAGAAAATTACGAAGATACAAGTTTCTTAATCTTTTGGCATTAACTGCTATTTAGTGAGAGGAGTTTGTAAAGGACTTGTTCCTTTATAGAGGAGAGATATATGAAAATAGAATTAGCAGAAAATTATGGTTTTTGTTTTGGAGTGAAGCGTGCAATTAAAATTGCAGAAGAGAATACAAATGCTGCAACATATGGTCCTCTTATTCACAACTCTAAAGAGATAGCACGTTTAGATGAAGATTTTAATGTTGGTTTAGTGGAAGACTTTACGACATTTGCACCTGGTGAAAAAGCTATTGTAAGAACACACGGTATAGTGAAAGAGGAGCTCGCTGCTTTGAAAAAAAGTGGTGTTGATGTTGTAGATGCAACATGTCCCTATGTAACAAAACCGCAAGAGATAGCACAAGAGATGAGTGAAGCTGGTTATGATGTTCTTATTTTTGGTGATGAAGCTCACCCCGAAATAAAAGGTGTAAAGTCTTATGCTACACATGGTGCATTAGTAGTGACAAATGTACAAGAGCTTGAAAAGCTGAAGTTACGTGAAAAAATTGCACTTATTGCACAGACTACACGTAAAGTAGAAGATTACATGGAGATAGCCAACTATCTTATTCCTCGTCATAAAGAGGTACGTGTTTTTAACACTATATGTAATGCAACTTTTGAAAATCAAGATGCAGTGAGAAAACTCTCTAAAAAAGCTGATGTGATGATTATTATTGGTGGGAAAAACTCTTCAAATACAAAACAGCTTTTTAACATAGCACATGAGAATTGCGCTCATAGCTACCATATAGAAGATGAAAAAGATATCGACTTTTCATGGTTTGACAATAAAAACTACTGTGGTATTTCAGCTGGGGCTTCAACACCTGACTGGATTATTCAAAATGTAGTAAACGCACTCGAAGAAAATGTCCATTAACTTAGGTTAAATGGACATAATCTCTCTTTCTTTCTATATATTCCCTTAATTAATATCAAATAAATCTTTTTTTAGCTATAATCACGACAATTTTTATGTAACAGAGGATAGATAATGGCGTTCGATAACGAATCATTTGAAGAAGAAGAAAATTTTGCAGCAATGTTTGCAGAGAGTGAGAAGAAACAAGAGACTACTCGTGTAGTAGAAGGTGAGATAGTTGAGATCCAAATGGATGACAACAAAGCATTAGTTGGTGTTGGTGACAAGCTAGAAGGTATTATTAGCCTAGATGAAATTCGTGATGAAAATGGCGAATTAAAGTTTGGTACTGGTGACAAGATTAAAGTAATGCAGATGGGTTACTATAATGAGCGTCCAAAGATTTCTTATAAGAAAGTTTTAGAGCAAGAGAAAACTTTAGAGTTTATTGATGCACACAAAGATGATTTTGAAGATACAGTTATTGAAGGTATCATCACTAAGAAAAATCGTGGTGGTTATGTAGTTGAAGCTGATGCAGTTTCTTTCTTTATGCCACGTTCACTTGCAGCGTTTAAAGATACTGACGATGTTGTTGGTCGTAAAATTAAAGCTCAAGTTGTTAAAGTTGATGCTGCTGAAAACTCAATCATTGTTTCTCGTAGAAAACTTTTCAATGAAGAGAGAAAGAAAAAGAAAGAGATTATCGATCAATTAATGGCTGAAGATGTTATTGTTGAAGGTGTTATCAAGAAAATCACTTCTTACGGTATGTTCGTAGATGTTGGTGGTGTTGATGGTCTTGTTCACTACAACGAAATCTCTTACAAGGGTCCAGTAAATCCTTCAAAACTTTACAAAGAGGGTGATGTAGTTACTGTTAAAGCTATCTCTTATGACAAAGATAAACGTCATCTTTCTCTTTCAATTAAAGCAGTTCTTCCAGATCCATGGGCAGAAGTTGAGTCTGAACTAGATGAAGGCGATACAATTACTGTAACTGTTTCAAATATTGAAAACTATGGTGTATTCGTAGACCTTGGTAATGATATTGAAGGTTTCTTACATATTTCTGAGATTTCTTGGAATAAAAATGTTAAAAACCCTAATGATTATTTAGAAGTTGGTCAAGAGATTGATGTTGAAGTTATTGAAATTAATTCAAAAACTCATAAACTTCGTGTTTCATTAAAAAGATTACTTCCAAAACCATTTGATGAGTTCTTAAAAAAATACAATGAAGGTGATGTTGTAACTGGAACTGTTACTTCACTTACTGACTTTGGTGCATTTGTTCGTATTGATGGTGTTGAAGGTCTTTTACATAACCAAGATATCTCATGGGATAAAAACACAAAAGCAAAAGATGTTTTAAAATCTGGTGAAGAAGTAGAAGTTAAAATTGCTAAAATCAATGCTGAAGATCAAAAAATATCTTTAAATAGAAAAACTCTTTTAGAGTCTCCTATTGATAAATTTGCAACTACTCACAAAGTAAATACAGTTGTAACTGGTACTATTCGTGACATTAAAGACTTCGGTGTATTCGTTTCTTTAGAAGATGGTGTTGATGCACTTATTCGTGACGAAGATTTAACTCCACTTGTAAAAGAAGAGTTAGAAATTGGTCAAGAGATTGAAGCAGCGATAGCAAATATTGATACAAGACGTGATCGTATCCGTTTATCTGTTAAAAAATTAGACTACATTAAAAACCAAGCTATGCTTGAAGAGATTAATGACAATGAATCACACTCTTTAGGTGATTTAATTAAAGACAAATTCAAATAAGCAATTTGTAAATGCAAAAGATTTTAAAGTGGCTCACTCCTCTCATTGCAGTAGGAGTGGCTATCTTTATTATCTTCTTTCTTATTTCTATTAACTCAGCAGAAGTTTTTTTAGATAGTGAACCCCTAACTCTTGACAAAGAAATACAGCAAGCAAAACCTAAAAAAGTCTGGTTAGACCATTTTAGTAAATCGGAAAGACTTGGATATAGTTACCCAGTTAATGAAGTCTATGTTAAAGTAAATTTAGAAGAAAAAATAACTAAAGTTATTACCTATAAACTAACGGCTAAGCTTTTAGATCCATACAAACAATTTTGTTTAAGTGAAGAGCTAAAACGTCACAAGTTAAAGTATTATCTTAAAAAAGATAAGACGGGAGTAGATTTATTTATTTATTCACAAGATGTTGATAAATTAAAAAATTTAGTTAAAGTGTTGAAAAATTATAAAATTTCGGCAACTATAAAGCCATATAGAGAGGATTATTAGATGAAAAAATACACAGTTGTAGTTTGTGACCACATTCATGAAGCGGGTCTTAAAATGCTTGAGGATGATGAAAATATTAATTTTATTATGGCGGCAGATGAGCCTAAAGATAAATTAAAAAAAGAGATTCTTCCAGAAGCTGATGTAGCAATTACTAGAAGTTCTACGGATGTAGATGATTTATTTTTAGCAAATGCTAAAAACTTAAAAGCTATTGTACGTGCTGGTGTTGGTGTTGACAATGTAGATATTCCAGGCTGTTCAAAGCAGGGTATTATTGTTATGAATGTACCAACAGCAAACACTATTGCAGCAGTTGAACTTACTATGACACATATGCTCTCATGTATGAGAATGTTTCCATACTCTCATGATCACCTTAAAAATCAACGTATCTGGAAACGTGAGAAATGGTACGGTTATGAGATGAAAGGGAAAAAACTTGGTGTAATTGGTTTTGGTAACATCGGTAGCCGTGTTGCAAAGCGTGCACAAGCATTTGAGATGGACATTGTGGCATTTGACCCATATATTAACCCATCTAAAGTAACTGATTTAGATATGACATATACTAAAAACTTTGAAGATATTTTAGCATGTGATATTATTACAATTCATACTCCTAAAAACAAAGAGACTATTGGCATTATTGGCAAAGAAGAGATTGCTAAGATGAAAGATGGTGTTGTACTTATTAACTGTGCACGTGGTGATCTTTACAATGAAGAAGCACTTTTAGAAGGTCTTACAAATGGTAAAATTCGTTTTGCTGGTATAGATGTTTTTGGTAAAGAGCCAGCAACAGATAATCCACTTCTTGACTTAGATAACATTGTAGTTTCTCCTCACTTAGGGGCAAATACTTATGAGTCTCAATACAACATTGGTACACAAGCTGCAAATAATGCAATTGAAGCTGCAAAGGGTATTGCATATCCACATGCTATGAACTTACCAATTGATGAGTCGAAAATACCTAAATTTGTAAAACCATTCTTAGAAATGGGACAAAAAATTGGTTTCTTAGAATCTCAAATGAGTAAGTCTCAAATTATCTCTATTAAAGTAACTGGTCATGGTGAAATAGCAGAGTATGTTGATTCTCTTTCAACTTTCGTAGCAGTTGGTGCAATGAGTCAAAACTCTGGAGACACTATTAACTATGTAAACGCAGAGTTTGTAGCAAAAGAGAAAGGTATTAAAATTGAGACAGAAGCATCTGCTGAGTCAAGTGTTTATAAAAACCTTATTACAATTAAACTAACAACTAGTGAAGGTACTACAACTATCTCTGCAACAATCTTTGACGATAATGTTCAGCGTTTAGTAAATATTGATGGTTTTGATATTGATGTTGCTCTACGTGGTGATATGATTATGTTTAAAAACTCTGATGTACCAGGTGTCATTGGTAGTATTGGAAATGTTTTAGCTAACAACAATGTAAACATAGCAGACTTTTCACTTGCTAGAAATGACAAAGGTGAAGCACTTGCTGTTATTTTAGTAGATAATGCTGTAAGTGAAAAATCTCTTGCTGAATTAGCTGCTCTTGAAGCATGTTTAGAAGTAAACTACGCTCGCGTTTAAAATCTTAAGAAAAACACTCTAGGAAGGTATCTTCTCATAGAGTGTTATTTCAAAACAGACTCCCTCTTGAGTATTGTACACATTTAGTTTTCCATTATGATGTTCTTCTATAATAATTTTTGACATATAGAGTCCAAGTCCTGTACCGTTCTTCTCATTTTTTGTTGAGTAGTAAGGGTCAAAAATATTTTCTATAAGAGTCTCGTTAATTCCTCCACCATTATCACATATTTTTACTATGACACTTGATCCTCTATCTTCACAACTAAGAAATATTTTTGGATTTTCAATATGTTTTTCTCTAAAATTATCTTGTGCATTTTTTAGTATGTTAAGAATAACCTGCATTATCTCATTCTCATATAGCTGGAGTTGTTTGTTACTTTGATTCTTTTTTATGAGTTCAATATTCTCTGCAAGAAAAGAGGCTTTAATAATACTAAAGGCCTTATGAAAAGGCTTATGTATATTGACAACAATGGAGTGTTTATTTGGTTTGTAGAAATTTCTAAAATCATCAATAGTCGTAGTAAGACTCTGAACAAAATTTTCAATATTTTCTAATCGCTCTAAAAAATATTTATTTGCTTCTTCAATACCTTCTTGTGTATGTAAATCAAAGAGTTCAAGTTCTAACTTCAACTTGAGATTCGATGCTGTAGTCGATATAGCCCCTAATGGTTGTCTCCATTGGTGTGCTATCATACTTATCATCTCTCCTAGTTGTGCTAATCTTAACTGTGTAAAAAGTTGTTCTTGTTGGGAGTTGTTTTTTAGTACCTCTTGTTCAATCCTCTCCTCAAGTGTCTCTGTTAATTTTTTTAACTCCTGTGTTTTTTGTTTGAGTGTTTTTTCAAACTCTGCAATTAATTCATTCTCATTGCTTATATCTTCATAGACCACAATTAGCATTGTCTCATTAAGTTTGGAAACTATATTTTTTCTCCATCCATATATCTTGCTATCTTCATAGAGCCCTATCTCTAATGTCTCCTCTTTGCCACTCTCATAGACTCTATGAAAAAGCTGTAGTAGACCCATACTCTCTATACCTGGAAATTTTTCTTGTACTTTATGACCTATAAGCTCTTCTCTGGAAACTTTTTCTGTTCTCTCTGCTGCAGTATTAAAGTTTTTAAAAATAAAGTCATTATCTTCATCTATTTCATAAATAACTATACATATAGGAAGAACATCTATATTAATATTCTGATAGGGATTTTTCATTTTTTACCTTTCGTATAATCTTATTTGTTGGTTTACCAAAGAGGAAACCTTGGTACTCATCAATTTGAAGTTTTTTTGCCATTACAAAAATTTCTTCTGTCGTGACATGCTCAGCAATTGTTTTTATGCCAAGTTCTTGTGTAAATTTTACAATGGCATTAACAAGAGAGTAAGCATGTTTATCTGTAGCAATATTTTTAATGAGACTTGCATCTATTTTGACATAATGTGGTGCTAAAGCTGCAATTTTAGACATATCTGAAAACCCTAGTCCAAAGTTGTCAATTGTAATAACTACACCTAAAGCTTTAAACTCATTAACAAATGAGATAAAGAGTTCATAATCTTTATAGGTAGGGTGCTCCAACAGTTCAAAAATGACTTGAGAACTGATGTCAAAATTAGTCTTGTGTTCTAAGTGATGCTTCTGAATATTTTTTCTTAGAAGTTTATTTATCTCTTGATTTGCAATATCATGAAATGTAAGGTTTATGGATATATGTACATTCTCTTCTCGCATAGTTTTAAATGACTCTTCTATCATAGTGGTAGTCAAACCAATGTATTGACGTGATATTTTAGAAAAATCTAAAAACTCTTCTGGTGCTATAAGCTTACATGTACCGTCGGGTTGTATCTGTTGTATACGAATGAGAGATTCATATTTTATGATATTTCTATTTTTATCGACAATAGGTTGGAAGTAAGCATGGACACGCGATTCATCTAATGCTCTGTTTATCTCTTCTCTCCAGTAGAGGTTGTTTTGTAGCTCTTTACGTCTGTCTGCCTCTACATTGTAGCCTAGGTATTGTCTCCCTCTTCTTCTGGCTTCTTGGAGTGCCATATCTGCTTTTCCGTAACTATTGTTTTTGTCAAAGGATATTCCTACTGTAATAGCAAGATGAATAGCCTCTTTTATGTTAGGAAGTGTAATTGGTGATGTCTCTATGTAGGTGATTAAGGTTTGAATATCGTGCATATAGACTTCAGGATCAATAGCTTCCACTACCTCAAAGAGCACAAACTCATCTCCACTCATTCTATAAAGTTCATAAGGAGAACTCTTTGCAAACTCTTTAAGTTGTTGTGCAAACTTTTTTAAGATTGTATCTCCTGTACTTAGACCATAGATTTCGTTATAAATATGAAATGAGTCAATATTTATAAGAATCATTACGGGAGTCTCTTTCTCACTTGTTTTCTCTATGGCATCTAGCAGAGATCCATGACTTTTTAAGCCTGTAAGTTTATCTAAGTCAAAATTTTCTTTTAGTTGGCTCACAAGTTCATAAGGAGATTTATGAGAGTTACTGAGGAGTTTTAAACTTGCTTTTTCTAAGGCTTCGAGTAGGTTTTTTGTTTTCATAGGTTTTAGTAAGTAGGCATCAACATTTAAAGAGATACAAGCTGTTATGGAAGAGGGGTTATTAAGGGCACTAAAGACTATTATGGGAATAGTAAGGTCATCCTTTCTTATATGTTGCATCATCTCTATACCATCCATATAGGGCATGGAAATATCGGTAATAATCATATCGAACTTTTTTTCTTTATGAAGTTTTAGTGCTTGGACTCCATCACTAACGATAGAGACAGATTTAAAAAATATTTCAAACAGTTCCTGAGAGGTCTCTTGCATAAGCTTGTCATCTTCAACATAGAGTACATGCAGGTTCTGTGTAACTTGTAAAATCTCTTTTTTTGTCATACTTCTTTTCTCTCTTTTGTTAAGTCTATAGTAAATACTACACCACTTTTACTATTTTTTACATCAATTGTTCCATGGTGGTGTTCATGTACAATAGTTTTGGACATATATAGGCCAAGTCCTGTTCCATTCTTTTGTGTTTTTGTTGAGAAGTATGGGTCAAATATTTTGTCTATTATTTGAGGGTTAATACCTCCTCCATTATCACTAATAAGTATCTTTTTCCCAATAGTTTGAATGGTAATCTTTGGTTGGAATATACCTCTTTCTAGAAAATTGTCTTGTGAGTTTTTTAAGATGTTTAGGAGGACTTGAAGCATCTCATTTTCATACATTGTTATTTTCTCTTGCGAGTTATAGAGAGTCTTAATAACAATATTGTTTTTCTCTAGAAGATGCTGCATAAGTTTCAGGGCTTTGTCTGTGAGCTCTTGAAAGGTTATGTCGAGTGACTCTTTGTTTGGTTTATAGAAGTTTCTGAAATCATCAATAGTTGTTGTCAAGTTTTGTACAAAATCTTCAATATTTTCAAGTCTCTGTAGTAGGTAGTTGTTTGCTTCTTTGAGACCATTTTGTGTTGTAAAGTCAAAGGCTTCTAACTCCAGTTTGAGTTTTAGGTTAATGACTGTGGTCGATATTGCACCGAGGGGTTGTCGCCACTGATGGGCTATCATACTTATCATCTCGCCCATCTGTGCTAGACGAGACTGTTGAATCATTTTATGTTCATGAAGCTTTTTCTCTATTTCAAATTTTTTTTGTGGTGTGATATCTTTTACTATTACAAGTATGTTCTTACTATTTTGAAGTTTTATTGCATCCATAATAACATCTATATATTGACCATCTTTTTTTAAACACTGCTTTTCATAACCGTGTGAATAGCCATTCTCAAGTAACTGCTCAAAAATTCTCTTCGAAGAGGCTCTCATTTTTGGGTGTGTCAGTTCAAAACACGATGTTGCATAAAGTTCCTCTTTTCTATAGCCTGTTAGTGTTTCGTAGGTGTCATTGACTAGAAGATAGTGTGAAGTCTCATCCATAATAGCAATTGCATACATATTTGAGTTGAAAATTGTCTCTAGAAGCTCTTTGGATTGGTTGAGTTGGTTCATTTTTTCTTGAAGTTCAATTTCAAGTATTTTTCTTTGTGTTATGTCTTGAATGGTTCCTGTAGATGTAAGAGCGTTTCCATCTTTGTCAAATTCAGTTTCACAACGCTCTTCTACATACTTTAGGTTGTTTTTGCGAGTGATAATTCTATGTTCAATTATATAAGGCTCTTGTGTCTCTAAGTGTCTATTGTATGCTGTCGTTACCTTTGCAATGTCATCAGGGTGAATGGCACTGTAAAAATCATCAATAGTCTTCACCTGATTTGTTTCATAGTCTATGTCAAAAATCTTATATGTCTCTTTGCTCCATGCTAAAAGGCTGTTTTGTAGAGTCACACTCCAAAAGCCAATTTTTGCAAGTGCTTGTGCTTTTTCAACATTGTAGCTTGAGGTATGAGGCTCTGTAAGTGAGTGTAAATAGTTGATGTTTTTGTAGTTTTTTGTCTCTTTAAGTGTTAAAAAGTAGTGTAGTTTTTCATCTACATAAAGAGTTTTTAGGCTTATTTGAAGTGAAAGAGGGCTTTGTGACTCCTGTTTATAGAGTAGACTCAAAGAACTCTCTTTATGGTAAGTATGAAAATGAGGAATAATCGTGTCAATCTTTTCACTAAGAAGTGCTTTTTGCGATCTATACTTTAAGAGAGAAACTGCTTCTGTATTACAGAGTACTATTGTGTTTTCTCTTACTAAGAGCATAGCATCTTCACAAAGGTTAAAGAGCTGTTCGTAGAGGATTTCACTATGCATGTTTATCTTCTTGGTCAATGTATGGTAGCGGTTTATGAAAAAAGAAACCTTGAAACTCATCTACATTTAAGGATTTAAGTATGGAGAATATTTTTTTGGAATGAACAAACTCTGCAATAGTCTTAATACCAAGCTCATGAGAAAACTGTACAATTGCACGAACAAGAATGAGTGCTTTTTTATCTTCATCAATATGCTTTATTAAGGAACCATCTATTTTTAAGTACTCAGGTTCTATCTCCAATATATATTCAAAATTAGAAAAACCACTTCCAAAGTCATCTATTGCAAACCGTACACCATACTTTTTAAAACGAGAAATAAACTCTTTGACCTCATTATAATTTTCTATACTTTCACTCTCTGTAATTTCAAAAACTGCTAAAGGACCCACCTCTATGTTCTGTTGTAAAAAAAGTTCTATTTTTTCAGTAAAGAGTCTATTTTTTATGTCACTATAGGTAAAGTTAATGCTTAAGCATTGGGAAAAATCTTTTATTTTTTGTAGTGCTTCTAAAATGATAAACGAGGAGAGTTGAGGGTAGAGTCCTGTTTTCATCGAAATGTCTAAAAAGTATTGGGGAAGAATTAACTCTTTTGTCTCTTCGTTGTAGAGTCGCATTAAGGTTTCATACTTAACGACTTGACTCTTTTTGTTTACAATGGCTTGATAAACCGGAACAATATTATTGTTTGCAATTGCCTCTTTTATTCGTTGTTTCCATAGAAGGGCATTCTGCTCTTCTTGGCGTTTATCTATCGCTTTTGAGTACATTGCATACTGTTTTTTATTCTGTTTTGCATACTCTAAAGCTATTTTTGCTGACTCAAATGCATCATGTTGCGATGTTGAAATACCTATAGTGACTTCAATGCTAATAGCATCATTGTTGAGTTGTACTGTGAAATTATTGAGTTGTTGGAAAAAATCTTTGAGATCTTGTTCATACTTTTCATAATCTATAAATGAGACATTATCCCAAAGAATAAACTCATCTGAAGAGAGTCTATAGACTCTATAGTTTCTCCTTTGTGCAAACTTCATTAAAAAAAGAGCAAACTCCTTTAAAACGCGAGAACCAACTTTAGAACCATAAATTTCATTGATGAGTTTAAACTTGTTTATGTCTAGCATAAAAAGAATGGGTAACTCTATATTGTGTATATCTTTAAAAAAAGAGTAACGATTTAAAAGACCCGTTAAGTCATCATAATAGAGTTTTTTTTCTATCTCTTTTGTTCTTTTATGAATCTCCTCTTCCAAGTACTCATAGTATAACTCCTCTTTTTTGTCTAAAAAGATTTTTTTTGTTACCTTAGCGAGTGTCTCTAAAAACTGGTTATGCTCTAGAGGTTTTAAAATAAAACCATCAATTCCCAATTTTATAGCATCGAGAAAATAGTTACTCTCATTGTATGCAGAGAGTATAAGTACAGAAACCTTTGTATCTATTTCTCTTATTTTTGCAAGCATCTCTATACCATTAATATGAGGCATATTTATGTCTGTAATAATGAGGTCATAATTACCCTCTTTAAAGAGCCTTAAGCCATCTTCACCATCATTTCCCGTAGTAATGTTTGTAAAAAGATTTTCTAACATCTCTACTGTGGTTGTTCTAGCTATTGCATCATCTTCAATATAAAGGAGTTTTAAATTTTTTGCCTGCTCTTTTACAGTTTTAAGGTTTATGTACATAATATCTTCTTTATTTATGAAATAAATTGTTACTGGAAGTATTATATATTAGTGAAGTGTCACAAGGTGTCAAAAAAAGATGAAGTACTATTTTTTTATGGAGTACCCTCTGTATGGAGTAGTGTGAATGAGGTCTGTTGGTAGTTTCTTTCTCAACCTTTTAACAAGACTTTTAATGGTGTCATGGGAGAATTTTTTTTCTGGTAGGTCATAGTAGAGGGTTTCAAAGATTTCCAAGGCAGTAAAGGTTTGATTACAGTTTTCACATAAAAGTGCAAGAAGGCATTGCTCATTCTTTGTTAGTGCTATGCTTGCGTCATGGTAGAGAAGTTGTTCCTTTTGTGTGTTCCACTTATAGTGAGGTGCTATTTCAATGTAAAGTGTAGACTCCTGTGACTGAACTATCTCTTGACATAAAGGGAAGAGGGTCTCTTTAATATCTTTGCTCATAAGAGGTTTTTGTAAAAATCCATCTATCTTGAGGTTAATGAGTTTGAGTAGATACTCCTTATCATCGTAAGCAGAGGTAATAACAATTTTTTGATCTTTATGGATGGCATAAATCTCTTTACTCATTTTTATGCCATCCATAAGTGGCATTTTTATGTCAGATATAACGAGATCAAAGTATTTGTTATGTGTTGTGTAGTAAGTTTTGTAAAAGGAGAGACCCTCTTCTCCATTTTTACAGACAGTAACATCATGGAAAAGAAAGTTGAAAAGTTCTTGAGTCTCCTCTCTAAGAGTCTCATCATCTTCAACATAAAGAAGGGAGAGTCTCTTAGATGCAGTACTCAAAGCTAATCTTTAGAGAGGATCATCAATAGAAACAGCTTTCTTTTCATGAAAATGAAAATGAAAATGTTTTTCTAAGTCTGTCATATAAAGAAGGACAGGAACTACAATAAGTGAAGCAACAACTGCTGCAACTGTACCAAATATAAGAGAAACACCAAGTCCACCAAAGACAGCATCACCTGCAAGAAGTGTAGAAGCTAGCATGATGGCTACAGCTGTTAAGAAAATAGGCTTAGCACGTGTTGCTGTTGAGTAGGCAATAGCTTCTGCTTTATGCATTCCCTTGTCTCTCATAAGAGATTTTGTAAAGTCTATGAGTAGAAGTGAGTTACGAGAACTAATACCTATAAGTGCAATAAACCCAATGAGTGATGTTGCTGTGAGGAAGAATGTATCTGTTGTAAATACATCCATAATCCAGTGACCAACAATAACTCCAATAATTGAGAGGAATGAACCAAGAAGAATAATTCCACTTAGTGTATAACTCTTGTAGTAGATTACCATGAGTAAAAATATAAGAATAAGTGCAGCAATAAACGCAGCACCTAGGTCAATGAATGTATCTATTGTTACTTTCATCTCTCCATCCCAAATAAGGTCAAAGATAGCACCTGTCTTTTTGTCTCTAAGTCTTAAATTAAAAAGACCAACTTCTTGAACATCATACTCATCTGTAAATGTTTCTAAAATCTTTGACTTCGCATCTATGAGAGGGTAGACTTGAGAAACCATATCTGTCTCAGCAAGTACATTTGTCATCTGGTGTAAATCTTTTGTCATAATCATAGGATTAGATTTTTTGCCTACAATGTCTACAAGTTCCGTAACTGGAATCATCATACCCATGTTATTCATAAGTTTTAAAGATGTAAGTTTCGCTTTTACTGCTTCTAAATCTTTGTTTGTAAAACGTTTAGACTCTTGTGAAAGAGAGAGATAAATAGGCACTTGGTCATTGTACTTGTCAGAGTTCTTTACAGCTATTTGCATCCCTTCAAACGCGAGGTAGAGAATGTTGTTAAGCTGTTTTACTGTTACTCCAGATTTAGCAATTTTTGTACTGTTTACAATAACTTCATAGGTGTCGTAAATTTCATCTTCCATTGTGTCAATGTCAACAAGACCTTCTGTCTCTTGAAAAACTTTCTCAACACGAGAAGCAACATGACGGATGTCCTCTGCTTTATTTCCATAAACTTCCATAACAATAGCTGCTAATGTTGGAGGACCTGCTGGTGGTTCTACAAAAGAGATGTGTGTGTCTGCATAGAGTCTTTCACAACTCTTTTGAATTGCTGGACGCATACGTTGTACCATAAGGTATGAAGGCTCTTCCCTGTGGTGCTTTTTTGTAAGGTTAACAACAATTTCTGCAACATTTTCAGCATTTTTAAATTGACTCCCTTTAATAAGACCTGCAAAATCAAGTGGAGATCCCATACCTAAAAAGACTTCTGTGTCTAGTACTTCTGGCTCTTGCGTTACAAAACTACTGACACAGTCTGTTACATCTTTTGTTTGCGCTATAGAGCTCCCTTTTGCTAAAGTAACATAGATATTAAAAGTATCGTTATTTTTACCAGGTAGCATCTTTGCTAAAACAATTTTTGTAGGTGCTATCATAAGTACTGAGAGTATAAACGCTATGAGTGTACCAATGAGAATTATTCTTCTTTGAGCAGCACTTTGAATCCCTTTGTATACTAACTCTTCAAATTTCTTAAACATTAATGCTCTCCTTTTGAGTGGTCTGGACGTTTTAATATACGAACAGCTAAATAAGGTGTAAAGATGTAGGCAACAAAGAGTGATGCAATAAGTGCAACAGGAACATTTGCTGGAATTGGTTTCATGAATTGACCCATCATTCCTCCAACAAACGCCATTGGAACCATTGTCATAATAATAGCAAGCGTAGCAATGTTTGTTGGTGCTCCAATCTCATCTGTTGCTTTTACCATGAGTTCATCTGGTGACTCATGTGCCGACTCTGGAGAGTGGTAGTGTCTATGGATGTTTTCAATTACAATAATTGCAGCATCTACAAGTAGACCAAGAGAGAGGAGAAATGCAAAAAGTGTAATTCTATTAATAGTCTGTCCTGTTAGGTAAGCTACAAAAAGTGTAATTGCTAAAATAGCAGGAACTGTAAATGTAACAATGAGAGACTCTCTCCATCCAAGAACAAAAATAAGTAAAATAGCAATAATAACAATAGAAAGTAGTAGGTGTTTTACAAGCTCATTTACAGCTTCATCCGCACGCTCTCCATCATTTCTTGTAATAACAAAGTTAATACCATTACCCTTAAGGTACTCTTTGTATGTCTCTAACTCTTTTTTTACTTCATCTGCAATAATAACGGCATTAGTACCTTGTAGTTTAGAGACAGTTAATGTTACCTGTGGCTTAAATGGTGAGAATGTTTTTGCATCTTCACGTTTAGCAATACTTGCAGATTTAAAATTTTGAATATCGTAAGAGTTCTCAATTTTAGCAACTTGACGAAGGTAAATAGGAGAACCCATATACTGTGCAACAATAATATCGCCAATATCTTTTGCACTCTCTATTGCATTTTGTACGCCCATCATAACAATTTTATTGTCTTGTGTTCTGTTTTTAATTGCAGGAACATTGTATGCTAAAGACTCAACAGCTTTCATAATCTGTCCCATAGAGAGGTTGTAACCTGAGAGCTTATTGATGTCTACTTCAATGTTAAACTGGTGTTTAAAACCACCTTTTACCTCTGTTACTGCAACATTATTGAGTCCATTTATATGGTGCTGAATCTCTTTTACTTTGTCATAGAGTTCTGTTTTTGTCATCTTGTCGTTGTTTGAGAAAAAAGCAATAGAGACAATAGGAATGTCAACATCAATATCTAGAGGTTTAATAATTGGCTCCATAGCTCCCTTTGGAAACATGTCTGCATTTTGCATAATTTTGTCATAGACTTTAAGGTTAGAGTCCTCTTTTTTCTCACCAATGAAGAAAGCTGCGTTTACTACACCTACATTGTCCATAGCCATACCGTAGATATGCTCAACACCTTTGACCTCTTTGAGTTTACGCTCAAGTGGTTTTACTATGATTTTTTCAACTTCTTTTGCACTAGCACCAGGTAGTGCTACAATAACTGTTGAACCACTTACAACCATCTGAGGATTCTCCTCTCTAGGCATTATCATTAAAGAGAGATAGCCAATAGCGAGAAGAAAAAATCCTAAAACCGCAGTAAGAGGATTTCGTATGAAGGCTTTAGCAAGTTTACCAGCGGAGTCGGTTGGTACAAACTCTTTTGTATCTTTCATCTTTATTCCTTATTATTTGATTGTAATTGTTGCATACATACCAGGATAAACAGACTTGTTGTTTGTTTTAAATGATACTTTAATTTTAAATGTGTGTGTCATTGGATTAGAGTTTGGAATAATCGCACTTACAGTTCCAATAACATGTACTTTGAGTGATGGAATGTCTACAAGAACTTTTTTTCCATGGCTAATACGTGCTAAATCACTCTCAGCAATTTCAGCAGAAATTTTTAAATCACTAAGGTCAGAGAGAATAATTGCAGGCATACCTGGCATTGCCATCTCACCTACTTTAATATTTTTAGCAACAACCACACCATCATTTGGTGCTTTAATATTTAGGTATTTGTACTGGTTTTGTACCTCTTGAAGACGTGCTTTTGCAATGCTCATCATATCTTGAAGGTTGAGTGCTGCTAGTTCTAAGTTTTCAACTTCATATTTTGAAACCATATCTTTTTCTAAAAGTCTTTTGTAGCGCTCTAAATTGAGTTTTACATTTGTGTACTGGTTTTGGTACATTTGAAGACTTAACTCACTCTGGCGTTTTGCAGAGTCGATTTCACGAGAGTCAATAGTGTAAAGAATTTGGTTCTTTTTTACTTTTTCCCCTTCATTCACATTTACATTTGTTACAAAGCCCATAAAACGACTTGTAATCATTTTTTGGTTATCTGAAATAACACTTCCCGAGAGTGTTAATGTTTCTGCCATTACAGAGGCTGCTAATGCTACTAAAAGTATTACGATTTTTTTCATGCTTATTCTCCTAAGTTTGCTAATTTTTCTAAAGCAAAGATTTTTTCATTACGTTTATTCTTCGCCATTTGTAGTTGTAGAATTTTCTCAATTTGTGCTGATTGTTTAATGATAACATCACTCATTGAAGAGAGTTTCTCTTTGTATCTACCCTCGTAGTTTTTATAAATTGCATCTGCAAGTTGTAACTCTTTTTTTAAAGAAGCAATCTCATCGTCACTACTTTTAATCTCTGTACGAATCTTTGCAAGTTTGAGTTTAATCCCATTTTTTGCAAGTGCAACTTGTGACTGCATTTTAAGATGTTCTAGTTTTGATTTCTCTATATTTGCAGCATCTATACCACCGTTAAAAAGGTTCCATGAAAGACGTGCACCTACTGTGTAGGCTTTATGGTCATTTGCATCCCCTAAAAAGCTATTGTCAGCTGTTGCTACTTCTCCGAATGCACCTACCGTTGGATAGTAAGCTGCTTGAGATGCTGAGAGCATGTTTTGGCGAATAGTTAAGCCCGTTGTTGCTTTTTGAATGTCAATGTTGTGTGTTAAAACATCTGTGTCAGTAAAGTTTGGCATTGTAACATCTGCATTTGGTGTTGTAATATTGTCCACTTTACGGTTAAGTAAAAAGCTTATGTAGTGGTAGAGTAACTCTTTGTTTGCTTCCATTTGAAGAAGTAAACGCTCTACATTCCCTTTTTTTGCTTGTACTTCAAGAAGGTCAATATGCTTTGCATAACCAACTTCAATCATACTCTCTGTCATATTTTCTAAAATTTTAATATTGTTAAGAATAGTTGTAAGGTTTTTAATGGAGTCTTTAAGAAGTGCCATATCGTAGTAGGACTTACGTAGCTGGTATGTTTTTTCATTAATGAGTGCTTCTTTGTCTAAACTTTTCATTTTTGTCATAGCACTCATTATGTTTGCATAAGAGCTAAGAGCAAATCCTGTAAAAAGAGGTACTTCATATTTTAACTTTGTTTGAAAGAAGTTTCTGTCATCTGGGTAGTTTAAATCTTTTGGTTGAAGTGATAAAATATTTGGATTTGTAAAGCTAAACTCACTAAAACCAAAATCTCCAAAGTTTGCTTCACGTGAAGTAAGTTTAAATCCAAAAACATTCCCTGCATCGTTACTTCGTGCTATGTCTTGTGTAAGTTCTAATTTACCCCAATTTTTTCCACTTACTGTTGTTTCGTCTTGTTTTGCACTCTTCACATCTATGGAAGCTGCTTGTATCTCTAGATTCTCTTTTTTAAGAATTTCAATTGCTTCATCAAGTGTTGGTGCTGTAGTTACACTTGAAGCATTTAAAAAGATAGTTAGTGATAGTATGCTAACTAATATTTTCATTATATTCTCTCCTTGCTAAAAATTAAGGTATAATTATAACATATATTCTTTGTCCTTATGTCACATTAAAATCAAATTTTAAAATTTAAGAATAGTAGGTATAATTCTTTATTATGAACAATATCTTTATTATTTTAGCATTTTTTTCTTGGAATTTGGCTGCAAAACCTCTCTACAATAAACTCCAGTTTGAGACATCTCCTTACCTCTTACAACATAAAAGTAACCCCGTTTCTTGGTACCCATGGGGAGAAGAGGCACTCTTAAAAGCCAAGAGAGAGAAGAAGCCTATTTTCCTCTCAATTGGTTACTCTACATGTCACTGGTGTCATGTAATGGAGGAGGAGAGTTTTACAAATAAGAAGATTGCAAAGCTCTTAAATGAGCATTTTATTGCCATAAAAGTGGACAGAGAAGAGATGCCACACCTAGATAAACGCTACCAAGAAGTGTATGCAAATTATAAACATCGAACAGGTGGATGGCCTTTAAATATTTTTTTAACACCCCAGCTAGAAGCTTTTTACATAAGTACATACATTCCTCTTCACAAGGAGTCCTACTCTTTAGGTATGCAAGAACTTCTCAAAAAGTTACTTGTAATGTATAAAAACAAGAACAAATTACAAGAGAGTATATCTGCTATTTACAGTAAAAAAAATCAAAGGAAAAGAGCTGTTTTAGAGCTCTCTTTAACTACTTTTTCAGAGGAGCTTAAAGAGGAAGTAGATGAGATATATGGAGGTTTTGGAAACTCTAAAAAGTTTCCTCAAGCATCAAAACTAAACCTTATGTATACTCTAGGACTATTACAAAATGACAAAGAGTTACTTACATACACATACGAAATGTTAGATGCAATGGCACTGCATGGTCTTTATGACCAAGTGGAAGGTGGTTTCTTCCGTTATGCAGTAGATGCTTCATGGGAAACACCTCATTTTGAAAAGATGCTTTACACGCAGGCTGAGTTGCTTCCTCTCTATGCTAAAGCATACACTTTGACAAAAAAAGAGCTCTACTTAAATGTTGTTGAGGAGAGTGTAGCAATGTTAGAGAAGTACTACCAAAAGGGTGGAGTCTATTTTAGTGCGAGTGATGCCGATAGTTTGGGTGAAGAGGGGGCGTACTTTACTTTTACAAAAGAGGAGGCTGCTGCTGCTTCCATGCCATTTGAAGCAAACTTTAAAGAGCAGATGCACATTAGTTTTGAGCAAAACAGAAGTGAAAACTTTGCTACAATAAGAGCGAAATTACAAAAGATTCGCCAGAGAAAAAACTACCCATTTATAGACAAAAAAATAAATACAGCTTGGAATGCAATGATGGTTGAAGGACTGTATGAGATTGCATCTCTAAATAAGAAGTATGGTGTCTTAGCAGAGCAGAGACTCTCTGCATTACAAAAGTTGAGTTATAAAGAGGGATTACTCTACCACCAGACACTTCTTGGAAGAGAAGCAACGCAGAAGGGACTTTTAGAGGATTACTCTGCGTTTATTGGTGCACTTCTTAGTGCTTATGAATATGATGCTGATGAGCAGAAGTTAACTTTTGCACTCTATCTTTTTCATAAGGCAAAGGAGCAGTTCTACAGAGATGGTGTCTGGTACTTAAGTAACGATGGTATTGATGTTGCTGCCGATGTAAATGACAAGTACTACATCTCTGCACTTTCAAAAATGTTGCAAAATCTTTTGAAACTTGCTGCCTTAAAATCCGATAGACGTTACCACAATATGGCACGCTCTATGGTTGAGAATCTTCAAGGAGTTTTAGGTGAAAAATCTGTAGATGCTCCTGCATTAGTTACTGCTTACATTATTGCAAAAAGGGGCTATATTCTCATAAAAAGTAATAGAAAAAATCTCTCTCAACTTAAAAAGAGGTTAGGCGAGTTAACTTACCCTTATATTTTGACAAAAGAGGAGCAGAGAGATGTTTACATTGCATGTACTCTCCAGCAGTGCTTTTGTGTTGAGAAGAGTTTAGAAAAACTTTTAGAGAGGGTTGAAGTTTTCTCTCAAGAGTTATAGCTTAGTGGCTTGTAAGAGAGTTTAGCCTATAATTTCACATTTCATAGAGAAGGCAAAATAATAGATATGCAGATGGTTGTCGACGCCCTAAGACAAAAAGGGAAAATATATAAAAAAATGCAAGAGATCTCTCCAAAAGATTTAGGCATACGTAATAGAATAAAAATTTACAAAGCGACAGATATTCGAGGCTATTTTTGGGCAATTTTTGCCATAAGTCAAAAGAGCCGTATTTTAATGAAAGATGTCCATAAAATGGAAGAGATATATAAAAAACTTACTATTTTTTGTGAGCATAATTTTAAACATAAAGTTATATTTATAGATGCTCCACTCTGTTCAAAAGCAAAACTGGCGTTTAAAGAGGCTGGATGGAAAATTCAATAGCTTTATTGTGTGATATTGGCAATACATCTTACTTCTTTCAAGATGCGAAGGGTAGAATGTTTAAAGAGAGTGTAGCCTCTTTTGACCCCTCTTCAGTAAAAGAGAAGGTCTACTACATCTCTGTAAATAGTGCGCTAGAAGAGACTTTAGCATCTTTAGAGAATTGGGTGAACCTTCATAGTTTTGTGGAGAGAGAAAACTACTACGAAACGATGGGTATAGATAGAATCTGTGTTGTTGAAGCTGTAGAGAATGGTGTTATTATAGATGCAGGGAGTGCCATAACGGTAGATGTTGTGCGAGATGGCATTTTTGAGGGTGGTTTTATCTACCCTGGTGTAAAAGCCATGCAGGAGACATACAAGGGTATATCGCCCGCACTTCATTATGAGTTTAACTTTTCACTCAATCTTGCAGTACTCCCAAAAAACTCGCAAGATGCCATAAGTTATGGCTACTTAAAAGGTTTTTATGAAGAGGTGAAGAGACACCATTTACCCATTATTGTAACGGGTGGTGATGCACCAAAGATGAAAAAACTTTTTCCTCAAGCAGAGCTAGAGAGTGGGCTCATTTTTAAAGGGATGCAAAAAATCCTTGAGCGAAAGCATAATCTTATAAGTTTTTGAGTAACTTTTAGATAAAATGCGAAAATTATTAAAGAAAAAAGGCTAATACATGCTAACAGTTGCACTTCCTAAAGGTCGTATTGCTAAAGAGACACTAGAAATATTTGAAACAATCTTCGGAGATAGTTTTAAATTTGATGACAGAAAACTAATTTTAGAGACACCAAACTTTCGTTTTTTACTTGTTCGTAACCAAGACGTTGCGACTTATGTATACCATCAAGCAGCAGACATTGGTGTTGTAGGGTTAGACACACTTGAAGAGCAGGGACTCGATGTTGTGCGTTTACTAGACCTACACCGTGGTGTATGTAAGGTTGCTATTGGGATGAAAGTAGGGGAGAAGTTAGACCTTACAAAACCTGAGCTCAAAGTAGCATCGAAGATGGTAAACATTACAAAGCGTTACTTTGAAGAGCGTGCTGTGAGTGTAGAGATTATTAAACTTTATGGTTCTATTGAACTTGCACCACTCATTGGTCTTGCCGATATGATAGTTGATATTGTTGAGACTGGTGCCACAATGAAGCAAAATGGTTTAGAAGTTGTTGAAGACATTATGAGAAGTTCTACATATCTTATTGCAAATAAAAACTCTTATATTGCGAAAAAAGATGAAGTTTTAGACATCTACGAAAAAATAAATGATGTTATAAAAGCGGAGCAAAACGCAAAGTAATGGCAGAAGAGATGACAAATTTAGACCTCTATGCCAAAGCAGAGCATCTTTTAGGTATTGAAGAGGCTACTGAAGCACTCTATGACCTCTATAGAAGTGAACTTGATGAGAAAGATGTCAAGAGACTTCTTGATGTAGGTTGTGGCCGTGGTGGTTTTATGCAACGTATGATAAGTGATGGTGTAAGCTGTAAAGGTATAGACAGAAGTCAGGTCATGGTTGAGGAGTGTAGAGCACAGGGCTTAGATGCACAGAACATTGACATTCGTGAAGTGGATGGTAGCTTCGATGCTATTGTAAGTATTTTTGATGTGCTTAACTTTATGGATAAAGAGGAACTTATAGACTTTTTAGAGGGTGTAGCAGAGAAGCTTGAAGATGATGGTGTTTTCATAGCAGACATTAACACTCGTTATGGTTTTTCAGATGTTGCAGAGGGGACTATGAGTAATGATACTGACAAAGAGTTTTTAAGTGTAGATGCACTCTTTGAAAATGATGAGTTAGAGACAAAGTTTACTCTTTTTGAGAAACAGTCTGATGGTCTTTATAAAAAATACCAAGACTCTATTGTGCAGTATTTTCATAAAATAAATACCTTTCAAAAACTGAGCTCTTTAAAACTTGTAGAGAAGCAGACATTCTCTCTTTATGACACAGAAGATAAAACACTTCTTATTTTTAAAAAAAGAGTTTAAAAGTAGTAGTTAAGTAGTAAATCATACCGCTCTTCACTATATTTTTTTGAAGAGTTATAACGGTTGATGTAGTTATACTTTGCTTGTAGTTGTAGGTTTTGCGAAACTCTAAAACTCTGAGTTACATTGAGTATATACTGCTCTCTTGATTGAGAGTATCTTCTTAATGTTCCTTCTATATTTGTCTGTGTAAATTTATATTTATCAAGAACAACTCCCATTGAAAGACCTAGACCAGCCTCTACTTCATCTGCTACATAGAGTAGTGGGTCTAGAAGCAGGTAACTGTAGGCAAACTCATTCCCAAAGCTATATCCAAAACCTACTCTTGTTGTAAAATGACTTTTATCTTCAAGGTACTCTCTATCCCAGCCTAGTTTCATTCGCCATGAAAAACCACTAAAAAATTCACTTCTTTGTGCAAGCGATACTATAGAAATGAGTGTGGCATACTCAAGGTCAAGCTTTTGTGTTTTATTGTAAGAGAGAAGAAGATTTAGAAACTCTATTTGTGTACCTCTTAAAAATCCAATGGGACTATCTTCTAGGGAGTGGTACGTTGTTCTAAACCCAAGGTAAGAGAGCTTCTCTCCCTCTTTATAACCCCCACCAAGAGTTGTTCTAAAAGCTCTATGTCCATTAAGAGGATTTTCTGGAGTATCTATCTCTATACTATGCGTTTGTCCTAATGCAGCTCTTTGTGTTGTTAAAATATGAAAAAGTGTAAGGTAGTTCTCTTTCTCTATTTCCCCTTTCACATAGGAGTACTCCAAATACTCAATGGCTGCTTCAAAGAGGTAACATTTTTGCTCTAAAGGTATCTCTTCATTTTCAGAGAGAGCAGCGATTAGTTGTTGCTTCTGTAGCATCTCTTTTACAAGATGTAGATAGTTTGGATTAATGATGTTTTCATACTTTAAAAGGAGTGTTCTTTTTGATGCCCTAAAGCTGTTAGAGTGGATAAGGTCTGCTTTTTGAACTACATAAACACTCTCTAAAGGAGTAACTTGGTAGAAAAACTCTTCTCTTAGATGAAGAGATGGTCTCGCTACTTCTAAAAGCCATAGCATATTGTATGAACAGTTTTCACTAAAGAAAAAATAGTCTGAGTAGGTTCCATTAAGTTCCCAAATATGATTGACCATTCGTAAAACTTCTTCCTCTGTTAAGTTTAAATCATACTCCCAAATATCTCTCTGCTCTGAATCCCTATACTCTTTGAGTTTTTCGTAGTAAGGAAGAAGAGAGTACTGTCCATAGTAACCTCCAAAGAGTCCTTTTAAGGCAAAAAGTACTGCATTCTCTTTATCTGGATTAGCATTGGCTGCATAGTTTACGGCATAAGCGAGTAGTTTCGATTTATATTTTGAATTAATACGTAAAAAAGTATGACCAAACATAGATGCTGGTGAATTAATATGTGCAGAAGGAAAAACAAGTGTAGCAGAACGTGGTGCAAGTTTTTGCATTGTTTTTTTGTACTTTTTACAATCTACTTCAGGGAGATCTTTAAGTTGTAGCCTCTGTTGTAACCAAGCTTTTCTAGCAGGAAACTTACATCCAGTTGCATTGTCATCATAGCTTCTCTCATTATAGAGAGCTTCTAATGTTGCATTGAGTTCACTAGAAGCACTCTCTTTTCCATTTTTAGCAAAGAAAAAAGATGGGTCATCTATTTCACTCATACCATTATTCATATGTAGGAGAAGTTGCCAGTAATGCTCTTTTGCTAAGTGAAGTTCTTGAGCTTTTTGTTTGTATGGTTCTGCTAATGCATAGAGAGCATGGAATGAAATAAAAAGAAGTAGAGTAAATTTAAAAAAGATGAAATATTCCTAAATGAGAGACTTAAAGTATGAAACTAAGCAGGAGTAACTGCTTAGTTTAGAAAAATTAGATAGTTGTTATGTTGTCAAGAACATCTGACATTTCAACTTTTTCAGAAGTGTAGATTTTGTTGTAGTTTGCTTGAAGTGAAGCACTAAACGCAGCTGTGTCTTCTACATTTAAAAGTTCTGCAAGAGTGTCAATAGATTCACCATGACCTTGAGAAATCTCTTTTGCAAGTGTATCCATGTTTGAAGCTACGAACTCTTGAGCTCTTTCATTCATAACTAATTTTGTTTTTTTACATCCGAGTGTTCCAGAAGTAATACCAAAAGTTTGGTTCATAGATGTACCATTTGTTGTTGCTTGAAGTGCAAGCATAAGTGCAGATGATTCATCTTTAATAACCATAGACCCAAGTCCACACCCAGTTTGAGTGTTTGCTGCAAAAGCAGTTGTAGTAAGTGCTACTGTCGCAAGTGCACTGAGAAGTAATTTTTTCATATTTGAATCCTTTTATATTGAAAGTTGTAATTATTGTAGTAGCTAAAGACTTAATTGTCACTAAAATATCTATTTAGCAATGCAAACTTTGTTTCTTCCACTCTCTTTTGCTTCGTAAAGTGCCTCATCCGCTTTTTGAATACTTTTTTCTAAGTTTACTTCCTCTTCAAAATTAACACTAGAAGCCCCAATACTAATAGTAAAATGTAGTATTTTTCCATCTTCAAGTGTTATGGCAAGGTTCTCAATGCGTTTACGTAATCGCTCTCCTATGTTATATGCATCTTCAATTGATGTTTCAGGAAGAAGTATAATAAACTCCTCCCCTCCAAAACGACATGAGACATCACTACTTCTGTCGAACTCTCTTAAAATGTTTGCAAGTGCAATAATGACTTCATCACCAACATGGTGCCCATAGGTGTCATTAATAGTTTTAAACTTATCTATATCTAGCATAAGAAGAGAGAGCTCTTTTTTATTACGTTTAGCGAGCCCTAAAATTTTCATAGAAATCTCAGAGAAGTAACGTCTATTATAGAGTTTGGTCATATGATCTTGAGATGCGAGAAGTTCCATATTTTTATGAGATCTCTCTAGTTCACAGATAAGCTCTTGCATATTGAGATGTGTTTTAATTCTGGCAAGAAGTTCAAGTGCTTTAAATGGTTTAGTAATGTAGTCAATACCTCCCACTTCAAATGCTGTATCTATAGACTCCTCATCTGTATTTGCAGTAATGAAAATAACGGGAATTGCCTTTGTAGACTCTTTTGTTTTGAGGACTCTACAGACATCATAACCACTTATATCTGGAAGAATAATATCAAGAAGAATAATATCTACTTTTGTGTGCTCTAGTAAATCGATGGCTCTCTGTCCATTGAGTGAGACTAAAATGTCATACTTATCATCTAAAAGTTCTATGAGTATATCTATATTTATTTTTGTATCATCCACAATGAGAATTGTTTTTTTCTCTTTTAACTCTCTCATAATAACTCCTCTGCCTCTTCATATTCATAATTGAGTGCTAGTTTTTTTACCATATCGAAAAGTTCTTGTTGGCTCTCACTAAGCTCATATTTAGACATCTCTTCGAGAATATTACTGACTCTTTTTGGTCGACTCTCTTGAAGCGACTCTTTGAGTTCACGGAACATATCTTTAATGTGCTGTTGTGTTGTCTCTAGAAGCTCCTCTTTCTCATCACTAATTTTTTTCTCTAAGTCTTTGAGCTCCTCAAGTACAAAGTTAAGTTCAATGTAGAGGAGTTTTAAAAGTGCTTTGTCGTAAGCAATGTCTATACGTTTGGTAATCTCATGAAGTGCAGTTGCTCCAATACTTGCACTTAATCCTTTCAGTGTATGAATCTGCATTTTAAACTCTTTTTGATCTTCAGAGTTAATAGTAAAGTTTTTATATTGCTCATAAAAATCTTTAAGAATTTCTAAGTAGAGTGACTTATTGCCACCAAGGTGTGTAATGCCTAGTTCGGTATCTAAATGTTTAAACTCAGGAATAATTATCTCCTCTCCATCTACAATAATGTCACTACTCTCAACCTTTTGTGAAAGGTATGTAAGGAGAACTTCATAGAGTCTATTGACATCAATTGGTTTGTTTAAATGTTCATTCATACCTGCTGTTAAAGTTCTCTCAACATCCTCTTTCATCGCATTTGCTGTAAGTGCAATAATTGGTGTTGTCTTGTCACTCTCTCTAATAATCATTGCTGCCTCATAGCCATTCATAACTGGCATATGAATATCCATAAGAATAAGCTCATAAGAGTTTTTCTGAAATTTTTCAATACACTCTTTCCCGTTGTTAGCTATGTCAATCTCTATACCACTGTTCTCTAAGAGTCCTAAAATAATCTCTTGGTTAATGGTATTGTCATCAACAAGAAGGATCTTACTTCCAATAAGAACATTAATACTACTTGGGTCAATTTTTTTTGTTTTAAGTGTAATAGTATCTTTTTCTAACTCAACAAGAGGGAGCTCAAATATAAAAGTACTACCAACACCCATTTCACTCTCTACTGAGATGTTTCCATCCATAAGTTCAATAAGTTTTTTTGAAATACTTAACCCTAAACCTGTACCACCATAGAGTCTTGTTGTGTTCTCCTCCGCCTGTACAAATTTTTGAAAGAGTATTTTTTGCTGTTGGGGACTAATACCTATACCGCTATCTTTTACACTAAAACGAAACAGATTTTTACTTACTTTTTCAAAAGTTACTTCAACACTCCCTACCTGTGTGAATTTGACTGCATTACTTAGAAAGTTTTTGAGTACTTGACCAATTCTTAAAGAGTCTCCATAGTAACTTCCAGCTAAATTATCTTCGTAGTGCACTTTAATTTCAATACCTTTTTCTTCTGCTCTGACCTTTACGACACTTACGGTATTTTCTATAAGTTCATGCATATCAAAAGGAATGTTCTCTATAATGAGTTTTCCTGCTTCCATTTTACTATGGTCTAAGATGTCATCAATAACTCCTAGAAGAGACTTTGCACTATCATCTATTTTCTTAATAAAGTTTTTCTGTTTTGGGTCAAGTCGCGTTTGTTGCATAAGATGACTCATACCTATAATTCCATTCATTGGGGTTCTTATCTCATGTGACATATTTGCTAAAAATTCAGACTTCATCTTTGTTGCTTCTTCCGCTTTAGTTTTGGCTTGTGTGAGATCTAGCTCTTTTGCTTTCATTTGAGAAAGATCGACATACGAGCATATCTGTACCTTTGCCCCATCTGTATAGGAGTAGTGACTTTTGTAAAGAACTGGAAAAATAGTTTTATCGCTCTTTATAGCATCTACTTCATAGAGTTCATCTTGATTTTCATTTACTGTTCTTTCTGCTTTACTAAGAGCATTTTTTGTAAGAAAACTACTTATGTGTTTTCCGAGGGCATCTTTTTTGTCATAAAAATCAAAGAGCTTAATTCCCTCTTCATTTATGTTCACACAAACACCATCTTCATAGATAACAATAGCTTCAATAGTGTTGTTAAATATCTGCTGAAAATCCTCTTCTTGTGTAGAGACACTACTCTCCAGACTCCCTTTTTCTAAGAGTGGCTCAAGTGCTATTTCGTGCTCATTTTTTTCGTTTAGTATATACTTCTGTTTATATGTGAGCATAAAACTAAAGAGAAGAAGTTCTAAAAATGTACTTAGTAAAAAGGACTCTTTAGTGATACTAATAGGTTCTACTAACCCTTTGTCTAGAAGAAATATGAGCACGTAAGTAGCTAAAAAAATGATTTGAGCTACAGTTGCTAGGAGTGCATTGTTGTTGCCATTTTTTAAAAATGAAATAAAAGAGATGAGAAGTAAGAGACTCAAAACAGCAATGGAAATTGTGTTGTAGAGTACAACACTAACGAGAGGAGTGTAGAGGAGTGCTGCAGAGAGAGCAGAGTAGAGAAAAAGTGTTAAGAGCAGTAATTTGTCTGCGAGAGAGCATTCCATTTTTAAGTGAATAAGCTTACGTAAGAAAAGTGCTAAAAATATAATAAAAAGTGGAGATGTGTAGCTCTGAAGAATTTCACCTACTGGTACTTCATAAAGCATTGTGTGCCAGTAAATAAGTGAAGCTATATAGAGTGAAAAGTAAAGATAAGTAGCATTCTTACTAATGATGTATACAAAGATATTATAGAGAAATAGTAGTGAAATTGCTCCAAGAAAAAGTAAAAAAATAGATTCATTTGACAGAGAGTAAATGTTGAAAGTAGTTTGAGAATCCTCTGCAAAAAGATAACTAAAAATTATGAAAGGTAAAAGAAAAATTTTACTCACGGCATCTCCTAAGTATATAAAAAAGTTATAATATGAAGATGGTAGCAAATTTTAGATAATAATTTCCTTTTTGTGATATTTTATTTGAAATAGATCATTTTTTTACAATAAATTCGAGAGCACTTTTTATCGCATTTATGTAAGAAAGTGTTTTAGCTCTATTTTTATAGGCTATGTCAAATGCTGTTCCATGATCTACCGATGTTCTTATAATTGGAAGGTTTAGAGAGATGTTGACACTCTCATCAAAGTAAAGTGCTTTGAGTGGTGCCAAACCTTGGTCGTGGTACATCGCAACAAAATAGTTAAAGTTTTTTCTAAACTCCGGTGTAAACGCAACATCTGGAACAACAGGACCAAAAAAGTACTCAGCACCTAGGTTTTTGTTGACACTTTTAATGGCTTTATGAATACGCATCTCTTCATGACCGAGTACACCATTGTCTCCAGCATGAGGATTAAGCCCCAAGACAGCCACCTTTTTCTTCCCAATAGAAGCATGTAAATCGAGTAAAAAAGTTTTGAGCATTTTGTATTTTATAGTTAATGCTACATCTTTAAGAGGAATATGTTCTGTTACTAAGGCTACAAACATTTCAGGACAGCCAAGCATCATAATAGCTTCTGCTTGAAAGTGCTGGCGAAGTAGGTCTGTATGTCCTTTGTACTCAATGCCTCCAAGCATCCATGCCTCTTTATGAATAGGCATAGTGACGACAGCATCAGCTTTATTCTCTTCGCAAAGTCTAATGGCACTCATAAAAGAGTCATAAGAGTATGTACCACTTTTGGCAGAGATAACACCAGGTTCAATCTGGAAATCTCCAGAGACTTCATGGAGTATAAAATCTTTCGGAACTTCTGTTTGGAGAAGTTCTACACCTTGTGTCAGAAGTTCTCTGTTTATGCAGTAGAGAGGGTGACATAACTCTTGAATAGTCTGGTGAGACTTTAGTGCTATCTCTAATCCAACACCATTTAGGTCACCAATACTAATGGCTATAGTAGGTTTATGCATGACGAGTTGTGAGTTTTTTTATCTCTTTAACGGCAT
>Ga0256843_1000327_pt1 | contig 40731 bp, 46 predicted proteins | sample AlvinellametaG_FD_191572 | JGI IMG/M metagenome (GOLD analysis project Ga0256843, IMG submission 191572) | Pompeii worm associated microbial communities from hydrothermal vent at the East Pacific Rise, Pacific Ocean - Alvinella | ecosystem: Host-associated > Annelida > Integument > Unclassified ...
AGGCTCACCTCCCCCAAAAAGAGGGTCTCACTGCTAAGCTCACGATTACGATAAGAGCTCAGAATGGCAGCGATAATGGCAAGATCTGCCGCGGGTTCGGTGATTTTGATGCCTCCTGAGATATTAACAAAGACATCATAGGTTCCTAGGGGAAGATCAAGTTTTTTCTCTAGCAGGGCAAGGAGCATGGTTAGACGGTTATTATCAAACCCTGTAGAGCTTCGTTTGGGGTGACCGTAGGCTTCGCTGACTAGGGCTTGGATCTCGATAATAAGGGGACGGCTTCCCTCCATCATTACCGTAAGTGCGGAACCTGAAGAGAGTTTGGTCTTATTAAAGAATCGTCCCGCCATGCTCTGAGCATCAAGCAGTCCTGCTTTGCTCATCTCAAAGATTCCCACCTCATTGGTACTTCCAAAACGGTTTTTAAATCCCCGTAAGAGTCGCAACTCTGAGTTGGGGTCTCCTTCGAAATAGAGTACGGTATCAACCATGTGCTCCAAGACCCGTGGACCTGCAATCGAGCCATCTTTGGTGATGTGCCCAATGATAAAAATGGGGATCTCTAGACTCTTGGCTATTCGCATTAGCTCAAAGGTAATGGTACGGACTTGACTCACCGACCCAGGGGCAGAGGGGGTCTCTTCGGAGTAGAGGGTCTGAATGGAGTCGATGATAATAAATTGATACTCTCTTTTGTTGATCTCTGCAAGAACACTCTGAAGGTTAATCTCGGCAAGAAGATAGAGGGCAGGGTGGTTAGCATCGAGGCGATCGGCACGCAGTTTGATCTGTCCTGCGGACTCTTCGCCCGAAACATAGAGTACGTTGTGGTTACTTTTGGCAAGATTGCCTGCGATTTTAAGCAGAAGGGTAGACTTACCGATTCCTGGGCTCCCCCCAATAAGGGTGAGTGAGCCCGAAACGATCCCCCCACCGAGTACAAGATCAAGCTCTTGGCTTCCTGAAGAGAATCGTGTAACATTTTCTTGTTGAACTTGGGTAATGGAGATCGCTTTAGCAGGTGTGGCTTTGTTGCTGGTAATGCTTTTGGTCTCTTGGACAAACTTGATCTGCTCAGCCGAGAGCTCTACCATGGTATCCCACTGGTTACACCCTGTACATTTTCCTAGCCATCGTGGACTCTGAAAGCCACACGCTTGACACTCAAATAGGGTTTTTTTCTTTGCCATCTTTTGGATCCTCTTTTTTTATGCTATTTTAGAATAAAAAGGTAAAAAAAGAGTAAAAGATGTCAAATTGTCATCTTTTAAGAGACGGGAAGGTTTCCCGTATCGTTAGCATAGGTATAGGCAAACTCATAAAGATCGGGTGACCAGATGGATTGGTATTTCCCTTTGATTGCAGGACAGATTTTAATAACCTCTGCTTGAAACTCTCCTGCTTGGACAATCGCTTCCCACTCATCTTGGGAGTGTTGAGCTGCAAAATCACTAGCAGAGAGTTGACAGGGGCTCTGAAGATACCGTATAAAGATCGACTCACCTCTGGTAACATTGCCTTGAATCATCTCTTGGATGGTTCGCTTATGAGAGGAAGTCGGCATGCTTTTATATTGGCTTGGTCTTTTTTGGGCTAATAGATTGTTCTGAATATTCACTTGACTTGGACTAAAGGCAATAAGCAGACTGGATAGTAATAATAGTGTTAAATGTTTTTTCAATACTCCATCTCCTTCTTCTGGATTACTGTTATTATAGGCTAGAACTGTTGTATATTGTGTAGTTATTGTGGAGTTATTGTGGAATATTTTGGGTATACTACGCGAAAAAAAAGAGTTAAAAATGAGAAGAGAACGTATCTTAAAGCATTTTAAAAAGATTACCTCCCTACCACACTGTAGTGGTAATGCTAAAGCACTTAGATCCTATTTGGTTGATTTTGCTACCGTAAAAGGTTATGGTGTTGAAGTTGATATGGCGGGGAATATTTTGATACAAAAAGGGAGTCCCTCTTTGGTGTTGCAAGCTCACTATGATATGGTTTGTGTGGGGCGTGCTCCAGAGATTGAGACTTATGAAAAAGAGGGATGGCTCTATGCCAAAGAGAGCTCTTTGGGGGCAGATAATGGTATGGCAATTGCCATGATGATGCTCTGGATGGAGCAAGAAGCACCATTGGGGTTCCTTTTGACTTCGGATGAGGAGATAGGGCTTGTGGGTGCTTCGGCTATATCCTTGAAAATAGATGCAAACTATATGCTCAATTTGGATTATGAAGATGAAGGGATTGTCTGTATTGGGTGTGCAGGGGGTGCTGATCTTATTGCTGAGCAATCATTTGAACCTGCAGAGCCTTTGAAATATGCCTATGAGTTAGAGGTTTCGGGTCTGCTTGGTGGACACTCTGGTGTGGAGATCCACAAAGATATTCCCAATGCAATTAAAATTATGGCAGAGTATCTACGTGATAAAGTGGTACGTCTAGCTTGGGCTCAAGGGGGAGAGCGACGTAACTCTATTCCGACTAGAATGGTGGTACGACTCTCTTCTGATGAGGTGCTTCTTTCTAATCATTGGGTCAAGGTTACCCCTTTGAATGAAGCAGTTAAAGTCTATGAGACCAAATCCCTTATAGGGCTCTTAAATGCGTTTAAACATGGGGTACATGCCTATAATGAAGCATTAAATATTCCTCAGGTTAGTATCAATTTGGCAAAAATCGCTTTAGAGGATGGGCAGGTTTTGATTGAGTCGAGTTCTCGATCGATGAGTGATGAGGAGCTTGAACAGATCAATACATCAACGAAAGCACTCTTTAGCGAGTATGGATTTAGCACTAAAGTAGAGTATAAATATCCCGCATGGAGACCAGAGGAGACCCCATTTACTCAGTTGGTCAAAGAGAGTATGGAAGAGGTTTTTAACATGAGCCGTTATGAGGCGATTCATGCTGGTTTGGAGTGTGGTATTTTACAAGAGCGGTATCCGCATATCGCATTTGTCTCTATTGGTCCGACCATTGTCTCTCCTCACTCTACAAGAGAGCGTGTCGACTTGGACTCTGTTGATCGAACCTTTGAGGTGGTTGAGCGGATTATTTCAAAACTCACCTAGACCTTAAAGGTCTCATTCGTACGACAATAGGGTGCGAGAAAACATTCGTCGCATTCAGGTTTGATCGCTTTACATCGATACCGTCCAAAGAGTACCATTGCCTGATGAAGGCGGTGAAGATCGGTTTTGAACTTTTTGGTTAGATCCTCTTCGGTTTTGGTAGCAGTGGTTGCATCGCTTAGACCTAAACGGTGTGCTACACGAAAGACATGGGTATCGACTGCCATAAGGTTGGCATTGGCGTATTCGATCATGACAACATTGGCAGTTTTTTGCCCCACACCTGCGAGTTTAATAAGCTCTTTTTGTTCGAGTGGAATCTTGCCTTGGTAGTTTTCGACCACCGATTGAGCCATCTTGATGAGGTTTTTGGCTTTATTGTTGTAAAAGGAGCAACTTTTAATGAGACTCTTGAGGGTATCAAGATCTGCATTGGCAAGAGAGGCAGGATCGGGATAGTGCTCAAAGAGTGCAGGAGTAATGATGTTGACCCGTTTATCGGTACATTGTGCTGAGAGCATGACCGAGACCAAAAGCTCATAGAGGTTACGGTAGTTAAGCTCTGTAACGGAGTGGGGGTAGTGTTCTAAAAAGAGATTTTTGATCGCTTCAATCTCTTTTTTTGTGGCTTGTTTTACTTTTTTCATGCTTGCAATGGTATATTTAGTTGCTTAAACTAAGATAAAATTGTTTACCAACCATTTATCATTTTAAGATATAATGGTTAAAATATGTTTGCATTTATAAAGTTTATTAAAAGATAAGGAACCGTTCAACGATGAATATGATATTGAAGATTTTATTACTTTTTTTTATCCCCACATCCATGCTCATATCGGACTCACAAAGAGATCCTGTTGTGGCTGAAGTTAATGGCAAGAAGATCATGCAGAGTGATGTTGATGCGTTTGTTGCCAAGAGTCTTCCTGGTGCTCGCTACTCATTGATGAGTCCAAGTCAAAAGCAAGAGGTGATTGATCGACTGGTGGATCGTGCACTCTATTTAAGCGTTGCCAAGCAGGAGGGGATTGAACAAGATCCAATTTATCAAAAGGGATTGATTCGAGCCAAAGAGAATTTGATGCTGGATGTTTGGATGAAAAAGAGTCTCGAGTCGATTCCTGTAAGCGAAAAAGAGATTCGTGCATACTATCGAAAGCATGATGACCAGTTTTATCAAGAAGAGGCGGCTTCTGCTCGTCATATTTTGGTCTCAACCGAAGCTGAAGCACGAGAGATTATCGAAGACCTTAAACGGAGTCATAATCTAGAGCAACGTTTTATTGAGCTAGCACATGCAAGATCTACTGGACCAAGTAGAAAAAATGGTGGGGATCTGGGTTGGTTTAATAAAGATCAAATGGTTCCTGAGTTCTCCAATGCTGCCTTGGCACTAAATGTAGGAGAGATTACAACTACCCCTGTTAAGACACATTTTGGTTATCATGTTATCTATCTTACCGATAAGCGGGCGGCAGGTAAGCTTCCATATAGTACGGTACGAGAGCGAATTTTAAGTGCACTTCGTTTAAAAAAATTTCAACAACGTATGAAAAGCTTAAGAGAAAATTTGAGACAATCTGCGGACATAAAAATCAAGCAACAATAAAAATTAAAGGTTAAAAAATATGGTTCAAAAAGTACTGGATAGTTTACCTACTGGTGTATTGAGTGGGAATGAGGTTCAACAACTCTTTGCGATTGCAAAATCTGAGGGATTTGCAATCCCTGCGGTCAATGTGGTAGGAACCTCATCGATTAATGCGGCACTAGAAGCCGCGGCTAAGGTAAACTCTCCGATTATTATTCAGTTCTCCAATGGTGGAGGGGATTTCTATGCAGGTAAAGGGCTAAAGAGCGATCAACGTGCAGTGTTGGGTACCATCTCTGGTGCACAGCATGTGCATACGTTGGCAAAGGCGTATGGTGTCCCTGTATTATTGCATACCGATCATGCAGCACGCAAGCTTTTGCCTTGGATTGATGCACTTTTAGATGCCAGTGAGAAGCACTTTGAGCAGTATGGTAAGCCACTCTTCTCTTCACACATGATCGATCTCTCAGAAGAGCCTATCGAAGAGAATATTGCAACATGTAAAGCCTATTTAGAGCGTATGAGTAAACTGGGCATTACGTTAGAGATTGAATTGGGTGTTACAGGTGGCGAAGAGGATGGTGTAGACAATACCGATGTGGATAATGCACTGCTCTATACCCAACCCGAAGAGGTGGCTTATGCGTATGAGGAGCTTAAGAAAGTCTCTGATATGTTCACCATCGCAGCTTCGTTTGGTAATGTGCATGGAGTTTACAAGCCTGGTAATGTGGTACTTACACCAACCATTTTAGATAACTCTCAAAAGTATATTCAAGAGAAGTTTAATACCGCTTCTAAGCCTGTGGATTTTGTTTTTCATGGTGGATCAGGATCGACACTAGAAGAGATTCGTGAAGCGATCAGTTATGGGGTAGTCAAGATGAATATCGATACCGATACACAGTGGGCATTTTGGAATGGTGTACGTGGTTATATCGAGCAGTTTCATGCCTATCTCAAGAGTCAAATTGGTAACCCAGAAGGGGAAGATAAACCCAATAAAAAATATTATGATCCACGAAAGTGGCTTCGAGAAGGTGAGTTAGGAATGGTGAAGCGTTTAGAGCAAGCCTACAGTGATCTTAATTGTCTAGATCGTAACTAAATATCTCTTCTAAAGGTAGGCATTGTCATGCCTACCATTCAATCTTTTCTGTATATTTCTGCGTATATCGATATTTTTTCCACGCCATTACGCTATGATAGAGTAACCATCCAAAAGAGAACATGGTCAATATAGATGCCAGTGCGGTTAACGCTTTTGTATTTAAAAGCATGGCTCCTGTCCATCCAAGAAGCATTAACGAGTGAATCCAAAAATGAATTTTTGCCCGTTTGGGATGAATCACATCGTGCATCATGGGTGCCTCCATGTAGCCTTGGTTTGAGAGGTGAAACCAGACAAGAAAAGGGATGATTTTGTAGATCATGGCAAAGACAATGCTAAGTGTAAATCCAATAAAGCTAAGGTAAGAGAGGGGTTTAATGCTTTCATCCACTCCAATGGTATTATCTAGTAGAGTAATAAGCATGGTGAGTAATAAAAGCCCCATACCCAAACGCCAAAACCATACGGTAGCATCCGAAGTGGGACGACGACGATGGTAGAGTCGATGGAGGGTAATGGTTGCATAGCTCATTAGTAGAAGGGAGATAACCATATCTATTGCTAAGGGTTCAAAATTTATAACAAGAGCAATAAGCTTAAGTAAAAGCAGTATAAAGAGTAGACCAATAAGGTAACGACTCATTAGTGTAGGGTATTTTGGAGTGACGTAAAACATCTCAACTACCTGAAATGAGACGGCGATAATAAGCAGACTTATCCATCCAAAGAGAGCAAAAGAGTAGTGTGCAGTTTTAACCTGTGTAAAGAGATCTCCTTGGATATACCCTCCTAGCGTTAGCAGGAGGTAGATTCCTAGCATAATTGCGATACTAAAACTGCTTAGAGCAAAGATCATTCCTTTTGAGGAGCTTGAGTGATCGTTAATCTTGAAGAGCTCCTTGAGCATGAGAGTACTGGTATGGAGTAGACCCATACCAAGGATAAGCGAAGTAAGTAAATAGAGTAATGGTTCGGTAAAGATAAATGCCAAGAGTTGTAGTGTTAACCCCATTATTAAAAGTAGATGGCTAATGGTGGACTTTTTTTGTGGCATCTTAATGACCACTCCTGCAAGGACAGGCAACATCTGAAAGAGTGCACCAAACATAAATGAAGCCATTACCCCAAGGGCGAGTAGATGCACAATAATCAGATCAAAGGCGTAAGCGTTATCAGGAAGATCAATTAGTGAGTCTACTGTAAGATATGCCCCCAAAAATAGACCAAATATGGATGCGGTTATAAAAAACTTAAGTACCACCGAGATGGGTGGTGCTTGTTCGAGAGAGAGACCACCTTGGTTAAACATCAAGAAGCTCCTTTAGGTTGATATATTGGTTTTTTGTAATAAGAATATGCCATGTTTCATGGGTATCGAGATGGCTAAGGTGCTGAAAGGCTTTCTCTTTTGCTATCTCAATAAGTGGAATGGGTTGTTTTCGGTGAATCATATAGAGGTATTGATCCTCTTGCATCTCTTTAAGATACTTCATGGCAAGTTGCAAGGGGATGGGGTGTTCCATCTCCCGTGCATCTAGAGCGATCTTGGTCACAGTTCAATCGCTTTCATGGTTGATAGTGTCTCCTCTTTGACCTCGGGAGGCATCATTCTATCACACATGGCATAGAGCATCTGCTCCTCTTTCATGTTATGCTGTTGAAGTAGGATCATCATTGATTCTGCCAAAGAGAGATAGGCATCTTTATCTTGGTTGCTGAGTGCTTCTGCCATTTTTCCCATAAGCCCTCGAACCTGATCGTGTTCAAAACGCATGACTCTTGTAGGACCTTCGGTGTTGCCTGTGATTCCTTCGAAAGTTGGAAAGAGTGACTCTTCTTCTTTTTTAAAGTGACGCAGTGTCTCATCTGCAAAGGCTTCAAACTTCTCGATCGCTTGAGGAAAATCTCCATCAATTACTGCTTTTTCTGCTTCAACAAAAATATCGTCGCAGGCACGATGCTCATTTCTCATGTAACTTGTAATAATCATCCGTATCTATCCTTCTTTTATTCTAGCCATAAGTATAAGATATTAATAATAAATAACTATTGATATTACTCAATATTTATTTTTAAAGGGCTATAATAGCCACATGATTATGGATATACGAGAGATACTAAATTCTCCCATCGAGCAAGTTGTTTTTGAAGGGAGAGAGATTTTTGTGAAGCGTGATGATCTTCTGAGTGAAGAGTTTTCGGGAAACAAAGCAAGAAAATTTTATTATTTTCTAAAGAGTGATTTTCCTAATGTTAAAAAGATTGTCTCTTATGGTTCGAATCAGTCCAATGCCATGTATTCGCTTTCTGTATTGGCAAAGATGCAAGGGTGGGGATTTGAATACTATGTGCATCATCTCCCTTCTTATCTTAAAGCACACCCTCAAGGGAATTATAAATATGCTCTAAGAAATGGAATGCGTATGATTGTAAGTCCCAATAGACCTAAACGTGAAACTTTTGATCCTGAGGAGGTACTCTTTATTGATGAGGGGGGGCATGTTGCTGAGGCAAAAGTAGGTATTGGTATCTTGGGTAAAGAGATTGCACAGTGGCAAAAAGAAGAGGAAATAGGCAATTTTTCTATTTTTCTTCCTTCTGGTACAGGAACAACGGCACTTTTTTTACAACAATCGCTTCCTGATGTGCAGGTCTATACCGTACCGTGTGTTGGGGATGGAGATTATCTAAAAGCTCAATTTGATGAACTTGATGCAGATCGTACCATGCATCCGATAATTTTAGAACCCAAAAAAAAGTATCACTTTGGGAAACTCTACAGAGAATCTTATAATATTTGGTTAAAATTGCAAGCACAAACTGGCATTGAGTTTGATCTCTTGTATGACCCTGTTGGGTGGATGACAATGATGGAGAACTCAGCTATTTTCTCTTCGCCACTGCTTTACATTCATCAAGGTGGTTTGATTGGTAATGAGAGCATGTTGGTAAGATATCAAAGGAAGTATGGTGAAAATATTACATAAAAATGATGAGCAGTTCTCTGAGGAGTTTAATGCACTCTTGGCACGAGGTGCGATGGATATCGATGGGGTGACCGCTACGGTTAAAGGGCTTTTAGATGAGATTCGAACAGAGGGAAACGCTGCACTTAGGTCTCATATTTCACGTTTTGATCGTTGGGAGCCAAGCAGTGATGAACTATTGGCGGTCTCGGTTGATTCGATGGAAAAAGCGTATCATGCGATTGATCCTAAGTTGCGAGAGGCACTCCATTTGGCGTATGATCGTATTGAGCGGTATCACCAAAAATTGATGCCAAAATCATGGTTAGATTTCGAGAAGTCGGGGAATATTTTAGGGCAAAAAGTGACTGCGGTGGATCGTGCAGGGCTCTATATCCCAGGGGGAAAAGCGGCATACCCTTCATCACTTTTGATGAATGCTATTCCTGCTATTGTTGCAGGGGTTGAAGAGATCGTGGTTTGTACTCCTGCACCTGAAGGGGAGCTCAATGAGCTGTTACTTGCAGCATGTCATTTATGTAAGGTAACCAAGGTCTTCAAGGTGGGTGGAGCGTCAGCAATTGGTGCGATGGCATACGGAACCGAGACAATTCCTAAGGTGGATGTAATCACAGGACCTGGGAATATCTTTGTGGCAACGGCGAAAAAGCTGGTCTATGGAGAGGTCAATATCGATATGATTGCAGGTCCTAGTGAGATTGGTATCTTAGCCGACAAGAGTGCACGGGCTGATTTTGTAGCAATTGATCTGCTCTCGCAAGCAGAGCATGATGAGATGGCAAGTTCTATTTTGATTACAACGGATGCAACATTGGCATCTGAAGTATTAGAAGAGATAGAGAAGTTTTTGGGTAATTTATCGCGTGAGGAGATTGCTCGAAAGTCCATCGAGGAGCGGGGAGCGATTATTGTTACTCAGACGATGGATGAAGCGGTAGCATTGATGAACCAAATTGCTCCAGAACATTTGGAGGTTATGACACAAAATCCAATGGAGTTACTCTCAGATATCAAGCATGCAGGAGCGATTTTCTTGGGAACATATACACCTGAACCGATAGGGGATTATGTCGCAGGTCCTAACCATACTTTACCCACAGGAGGAACTGCTAAGTTCTATTCGCCTTTGAGTGTGGATCATTTCCTTAAACGCTCTTCTATTATTTCGATGAGTCAACAGGGGATTAATGAAATAGGTGAAGCGTGTGCGTTAATCGCCAATACAGAGGGGTTAACAGCACATGAGTTATCGGTAAGAGTACGATTAGAAGAATAAAGTTTCTATTTAGAGAGACTCAAGCTTAAAAAGCTTGAGTTATAAAGAGGTTTAGAGGTTATAGAAGTGTTTTAATGCTCGAATAATCATAGCATTTTTAGAGATACTCTCACTCTTTGCATCGGTATCAACTTGTTCATAAAGATCAAGTGGTAGGGTAATTGAGAAGATTTTTGTTCTATTTTTCTTCTGTTTTTTGATGTCGGTTACAATGTCTTTAAGTACATCGATCATCTTATCGGTGTTGATGGGTTTTCGAATAAAGTTATTAACACCAATCTTAACCGCTTCAGAGATATTCCCCATATCATCACTTGCAGAGACAACCACGATCATCTGTCGAGGATTGATCTCTCGGATCTCTTTAGCAATCTCTAGACCACTTTTTCCTGGGAGAATAATATCAATAAAGATGATATCGGGTTGATGCTCCTCATAGAGTTCTAGTGCTTTGTCTCCATCATACGCAGAGTAAACTTCTGCAAAGAAGTTTTTGAGGGTTGTACACATTAACTCATTTGTTTCTGGATTATCCTCTAATACCATTGTTTTTAGTTTTTTAGTCTCTTCAACTATTTTCATTAAATCATTATTCATCTAACTTTTCCCATTCCTTAATTTTTTTAATAGATTGTAACATGTTAACTATTAAGGTAAATTAAAACATAACTAAAAAAAGTAGAGATTATCCAAAATGTTCAATCATGTGTTAGTTGAGTTTGCGTCGAATGCCCAGTTCCCGTTCAAAACCCCACATTTTTCGGTGTTCTTTAATCTTTTCCTTGGAGATGGTCTCAATGAGCATCGATTCACGATCCTCTAGCATCATATAGACCTCACCTTCGGGGGTGACCATCATGCTGTCACCATAAAATTTCCATTTGATGTCGTTCTCGGTATACTCCCCAAGCCGATTGGCTCGGAGGATATAACATCCGTGTAGAAAAGCTTTGGTTTTAATAATCTCTCTCCATCGATTATGAGATTCAAATGTAGAGGCAGTAGGAAGCAGTACAAGATCGATCTTTTTGCGTGTTACCGCCTCCCAAAAGGGGTCAAAGTGCAGTTCAAACCCTCCCATAACCATGATACGAAAGCCATCGAGATCGAAACTCAATGGATCCTTAATATTCTGGATAGGATTGGAAAAGAAGGATTTCTCGTCCCAGTGAGGATAAGGGATAAGGATCTGCTGTTGATAGTACTGGATTGAGTTGGGGGTAATGACAATAATAAACTTAAGATACTGCTCATCTTTAATGAGGACAATGGGAGAGACGATAACAATATCATATTTCTCTGCATATTTTTCAAGCATCTGGGTATGTTTTTCGCTCTGTTTTTTGACCATCTGAATGGGCATCTCTTTAAGCTCTTTAAAAAAGTGGTTAAGTACATACTCTCCAAAAAGAATAAGTTTTGCACCTCGGCTCTGGGCATTTCGGAGGTAAAAATCGAGTTTGGTTGCCTGCATTCCTAGTGTGGGAAGTTGGAGTGCGGCAATGGTTAAGGTTTTCATTCCTTTTTTTCCTCAATGGTCTGAATGGTAACTTTTGCCTCCTCGATCATCTCTTGGGCTTTTTTGATTTTTGAGATGCCCTCTTCATAGAGTTGAATGCTCTCCTCTAAAGTAATCGAGGGATCCATGAGTTTATCGAGTAGGGTTTTCGCCTCCTCTAAGAGAGTTTCGAAGGGTACGGGTTGTTGCATGGAGTGCTCCTTAGGTGTGATTTAATTGGTCGGAAATAATATGTTGAAACTTATCAAGCTCTACCAAAAAAGCATCATGACCATAGTTGCTATCAATCTCGTAATAGGTGGAGTCTTGTTGATTGCGTTGCATCATTTTATGAATATGCTCCATCTCTTGAGGAAAAAAGAGATAGTCACTTTTAAATGAGATAAGGGTGGTTTTGGCTTTGATACGTAAGATGGCATCATAAAGAGAGTCATATCCACGACTTAGATTAAAGGTATTGATAGCTTTTACAATATAGAGATAACTTAGCGGATCAAAGAGTTTGGAAAAGTTATTGGTGTTGTACTCCATATAGCGTTCGACTTCGTAGCGTCCAAAGAGTTCAAAGAGACCATCATTGCTTACGTAGTTTCGTCCAAATTTTTGGTTCATTGAATCGGGCGAGAGATAAGAGATGTGTCCCGCAATACGTCCAATGGCAAGTCCATCGAGTCCATGCTCTTTAAAGGCATCTTTTTCATAATTTCCATTTTCAAATCGGGGATCTCGTCGGATTGCTTCAATGGCAACTTTATTAAATCCAATCGCCCATGGTTGTGTGGCATAGGTCGCGGCAAGTGCAATAATCTGTTCCGAGAAATTGGGGTAGTCAACGGCAAACTGTAATGCTTGCATGCCACCCATGGAGCCTCCGACAATGGCTTTTAGGTGATGAATACCCAGATTGCTAAGGAGCTGTTTTTGGGCTTTAATCATATCTTTGATGGTTAAAACAGGAAACTTTAGTCGATAGGGTTGATTGCTAGGGTATTTGTTGCTCATGGGAGAGGTGCTTCCAAAGCAAGAGCCAATAACATTGGTTGAGATGACAAAATATTTTTGGGTATCAATCGCTTTCCCATCACCAATTAATCCATCCCACCAACCTGGTTTGGCATCGCCTTCATAGCGACCTGCAGCGTGATGTGATCCACTGAGAGCATGACAGATTAGTATCACATTAGAGGCATCCTCATTAAGCTCACCATAGGTCTCATAGGCGATCTGATAGGGTTCTAGGATTCTTCCACTCTCGAGATAAAGGGGAGTCGTAAAATGTTCTATTTTCGTTTCTATTTTCATTGAGAGAATTTTACCCTATTTAGGCTTTTATAGATATATGGTATAAAGAGACTTAAATAATATTTTTAATCAAAAAATAATTAATTAATTTTAACAATGTATTTTATAAATTTTATGATAAAATAATTTTCCAAAACAGACTTGAATAAGGAAAAGTTATGAAAATAAAAATATTGATATGGGGGCTGTTGGCATTGACATTGAGTCTGAGTGCCATGAGCGAAGAGCGTATCAAGAGTTATGTAAAAAACTATATTGAAGAACAAAGTAAAACTCCTGTAAAGTCTATTGATGTTATCTCAAGTTATCAGATTGATGAGCTTCCTGAGTGGAAGGTCTATTTCCTTTCGATGAAGGTGGGGGTTAAATTAGCAGGAAAAGAGCAAGAGATGCAGTTTAATAAGACTGTTTTTAGTAATGGGAAAAAGATTACATTTAAGTTGCTTAAAAAGGGAAAGTATGGTCAAAAAGATAAGGATTATAGTAAGCTTCTTAAGCCCAAAGTGCCAGAGGATGCTTATGATGAGGAGCATCTGCTTATTGGAAGTAAAGATGCTCCGCATAAGATTCTGTTTTTCTCGGACCCTTTTTGTCCATTTTGTCGAGAGAAGTTTCCTGAGGTTTATGATCTGGTCAAGAAAAATTCTGATATCTATGGACTCTACTACTATCATCTTCCTTTAATAAAAATTCATCCTGCTTCAGATCTTACCACCAAAGCGATGCATATTTTTCAAAAACGTGGAGAGATTGACAAAATGATGGCATTGTATGATCTTTTTTTAGAGCCCACCGAGCGTGATCCTAAGGAGATTATTCATGCGATCAAAGAGAAGACAGGTGTAACTTTTACTCTAAAAGAGCTTAATGCTCCTGAGGTCAAAGAGGCAATAGAGCAAGATCTTTTGATGAAGCGACGATTGATGGTGACGGGAACCCCCACCATCTTTATTGATGGAGAGTGGGATCGTTCACGAAAACGTTATAAGCAGTATGCTATAAAATAGTTATGCAAGTTCAAGTGCTTTAGAGAGATCATCGATAAGATCTTGAGTATCCTCTAAGCCAACACTGAGTCGAATTAGTCCTGCAGGAACTCCCGCATCGATAAGCTCTTGAGCAGAGAGCTGTTGGTGGGTGGTACTTGCAGGGTGGGTAATAATCGATTTACTGTCTCCAATATTGACCACAAGTTTAAATATCTTTGTATTATCGGCGATGGTTTGTGCTTCTTCTAGTGTGCCTACCTCAAATGAGAGCAGACCACTTTGACCTTTTGGAAAATATTTTTGTGCGAGTGCGTGTGCAGGGTGAGAGCTTAACCCTGGGTAGTTTACTTTTTTTACCTTAGGGTGTGATTCTAAAAATCGGGCAATTGCTAAAGCCGAGTCCGAATGTTGACGCATGCGTAGGGGGAGTGTTTCTAGTCCTTGAATGTAAAGCCATGAGTTAAATGGACTAGGGGCAGCACCAAGATCCCGAAGTAGGGCGAGTCGAATACGTAAGGTAAAGAGTGGTAGATCAAGGTCGGAGTAGATAAGACCATGATAGCTCTCATCTGGCTCATTAAAGTGTGCATAGCGGGGATTGTGTTTTATTTTTTCAACAAGATTTTTTCGCTCGACTACAATGCCACCAATAGCAAGCCCTTGACCTGTGGTGTATTTACTTGCACTGTGTACCACAATATCGCATCCAAGTGAGAGAGGTTTACATAATATAGGAGTAGCTACGGTGTTGTCCACGCAGGTTAGAATATTATGTCGGTTTGCAATAGCAACAATGGCATCAAAATCTGCCACATCGATGCTTGGATTGGTAATGCTCTCAAAGAGAATCAGCTTGCTCTTTTCATCAATAAGAGACTCAAGCTCTTGGGGATTGTTCACATCAAAATATCGGGTCTCAATTCCAAAACGTTTGATGGTGTGTCCCGTAAGTGTGGTGGTTCCTCCATAGACCTGCTTAGCAACAAGAATATTGTCTCCTGCTTCTGCCACATTGGCAATGGCATAAAAGATAGCACTCATCCCCGATGCAGTTCCTACGGCACCACCACCACCTTCGAGGGCATTAAATCGCTTTTCGAAGACATCGGTGGTGGGATTCATTAAACGTGTGTAGATGTTGCCTAACTCTTTGAGTTCAAAGAGATCTGCCGCATGTTGAGCATCTCTAAACTCATAAGCGGTAGATTGATAGATGGGGACAGCCATGGTTCCTTGGGCATCTTTCTCATAACCTGCATGGATGGCAAGGGTCTGTTCTTTCATTATTGCTCCTTTTTTATTGATATGTATAATTTTTTATTATATCGAAAAGGGGATTAGCGTCTCCACTCTAAATGCTCTATATTGATCTTTTTATTCTTAAAGGGATCAATAATGGCTTGGATCTGATCGATGGAGTAGTGTAGAGGGAAGCCCACGGCAGAGTCTTTTGCTGTGCTCTCTAAAATATAGTATTTTTCTCTATTGATATAGAGTCCACTAATAAGGTGTTGTAAGTGAATATCATGGATCTTTGCGACAACAAAAATATGGTGAGGAACCAGTACAAAATAGCTTTGAATTCCAAGTTCATGGAGCAGAGAGATTAGTAGATTGCTCTTATCATCACAATCACCAAAATTTTTTTTAATCGTCATTTGTGGGGAGTGGGCTTGATAGTGGTTGATCTTATAGGGAATATTGGTTATACATAGTCTAATATACGTTGAGCCCGACAGAGATCATTATGACACTCTTTGGTTAGACGTTGTGCTAGTGCTTGAAGCGAAGGATCTTGGGTTGTGCTGTTGATATAGATACTCTCTCCTGTATCAATATATCGGCGGTTTACGATTTTTATCGCTTGAGTAAAGAGGTAGATAAAGTAGAGGGCAAATCCCCCCAAGACAATCTTAGAGAGTTGTTGGGGGAGTTTGGAGCTCATTTAGATATGATAATCAACATTCGCTAAAGCAATACAGTCTATCTCAATGAGTACGTTTTTAGGTAGGGTCTTAACCGCTACCGTGCTACGTGCAGGTTTGTGTAGACCGAAGTAGTGAGAGTAGACCTTGTTTACCTCTTCAAAGTCATCCATATTGGTAAGGTAAATGGTGGTTTTAATGACATCATTAAAGTGTGCACCTGCTGCTTCGAGTACATAAAAGAGATTTTTAAGTACTTGATGGGCTTGATTGACCACATCATCAGCAACAATTACACCCTTTTCATCCATGGGGATTTGACCAGAAGTGTAGATTAGACCATTTGCCACCACGGCTTGAGAGTAGGGGCCTATTGCCGCAGGTGCTTCGGTGGTAGAGACAAATTTCATTGTTTCATTTTCCTTTGGTTTTTATTATTTATCTTCATAGAAGATATAGCTTGTTGAGTAGTCTGAGAACTCAAAATAGACACGTTCTTCGCCTGCATCTTTTTTGCCATTGAAGTTTTTGTCGTTGATTCCATAACCATAACGGTAAGGACGAGTTACTCCATCGTCGGTTCCTGAGGCAGTGGTTAGTTTATCAATATCAATAAACTTTTTAACCAGTTTATTGCCTGCATAAACTTCAAGGGTTCCATCGGTTCCTGTCCAGTTTTGAATCGATCGACTAAGTTTATTTTGGGTCTCTTGTGTACAGCCACCTAATAGTAGTATAAAGGTGATTAATAGTGTAAGTTTTAGTTTCATTTGATTTGTCCTTTTAAAATAAATGTAATATTTTAACACAATAAAATTAACGTGGCATGGAAAATTTTTGTGTTATGAGTTCTCCCTCTTGATTCATGTAGATATAGTGTAGTTTCTCTTTAGAGATGGGCAACCCTACAAGATAACGTGCAGCCAAAATGGCTTGGAGTGAGGCGATGTGCATGACCATGGGTGCGATATTACCACCGACTTGATGATCTCCTTGATTAAATACCGAAAATGAAGACTCTTCAAAGAAGCATACTTGCCCATTAAACTCTTCGACCGATCCATAGATCCATGGAATCTGTTTATTTTTTGCATATTTATCGATCGCTTCACGGGTAGGAAGGTTATCGGTAGCATCAAGAATAAGATCATACGTTTGGTCAAGCTTTTGAAATGATTCAAAATCCATGGTCAATGCCCGAGTGGTAATAAATGGATTTTTACTGACAAGTAACTCGGCAACCACCTCTGCTTTGTAGCGACCTTCATCGCTTAATCTAAAAGCAATTTGGCGGTGAATATTGTGGATGCTAACGGTATCAAAATCAACCAGATCGATATGTCCAATTCCTAAAGTCCCCAATGCCAAAGCAAGGCTACATCCCAATCCCCCTGAGCCAATAATGGCAATATGTTTATTTTTTAAAGAGTTTTGACGCTCTTCACCCCAGAGTTGTATTTGTCGTTTAAAGTAATTGTCTTGTGTTATCATGGGCGTAGTTTAGCGTAATGTGGGTTATAGTTGATAGAAAATTAAAGTATAGAAAAAGATATTTATATAATTGAAAGAGAAAGTATGGCGCGGCGGACGAGACTCGAACTCGCGACCCCCTGCGTGACAGGCAGGTATTCTAACCAACTGAACTACCGCCGCACCGTTATTTTGAAGTGATGAATTCTATCAAAAGTTTTCTTAAACTCTTATTAAATTCAAATGGTGGTCGCTACAAGACTCGAACTTGTGACATCTACCTTGTAAGGGTAGCGCTCTACCAACTGAGCTAAGCGACCTTATTTTATTGTTTCTAGGACAAAAGTTTGGCGACCCCTAAAGGATTTGAACCTTTGTTTTTGCGATGAAAACGCAATATCCTTGGCCACTAGATGAAAGGGTCATCTTGACCGAACAATAATTTAAAAAACATGGTGGTCGCTACAAGACTCGAACTTGTGACATCTACCTTGTAAGGGTAGCGCTCTACCAACTGAGCTAAGCGACCAAGATGTGTATAAATGGTGACCCTTCATGGATTCGAACCATGGGCCCACTCCTTAAAAGGGAGTTGCTCTACCAACTGAGCTAAAAGGTCATCTGAAAAGTAGTGGCGCGGCGGACGAGACTCGAACTCGCGACCCCCTGCGTGACAGGCAGGTATTCTAACCAACTGAACTACCGCCGCACCTAAAAAATGTTACTAAAAATAACGTGGTGACCCTTCTAGGATTCGAACCTAGGGCCCACTCCTTAAAAGGGAGTTGCTCTACCAACTGAGCTAAAAGGTCACGTTTTGACTTACCGTTGTTGATAAGTGGACGGAATTATAGCCTATGAAAACTTTTATGTCAAGGGTTTTTGCAAAATTTATAAAAAATTTTGCAAAAGTTCAATGGCACGGAGGGTTGCTTGGGCTTGAATATCGGTTCGAGATCCCGTAAAATGATGCTTTGTAACCTCTTTTTTATCGTTGGATGCCACGCCAATGTAGACGGTGCCAACAGGTTTTTTGGCTGTGCCACCTGTTGGTCCTGCGATTCCACTGACGGCAATGGCATAATCTGAAGATGCCATTTTTAAGATTCCATCAAGCATCTCCTGTACACACTCTTGACTCACCGCACCATGTTTTATAAGGGTCTCTTCGTTGACCCCGAGCCATTTTGATTTAATCTCATTGGCGTAGCTTACAACCGAGCCATTAAGGACTGCTGAAGCTCCAGAAATGGCTGTAAATGCTGAGGCAATACGTCCTCCTGTGCAACTCTCGGCAAAGCTAATGGTCTGTTTTTTGCGTTTTAACGCGTGGATGATCTCCATGCTCTTTTGTTCTGTTTTGCTCTTTTTCATGGGATAATTATACCCAAAACAACTTTTGGCTATAATCCCGACAATTATATACACTAAGGTAAATATCTAATGGAATTTAAAGATACACTGTTACTACCCAAAACCAAATTTCCCATGCGGGGGAATTTACCCAATAATGAACCAAAACGTTATCAGGCGTGGTATGATGCGAATATGTATGAGCAGATGAAAGCCAAGCGTGAAGGTGCTGAGATCTTCACCCTTCATGATGGTCCTCCGTATGCCAATGGCGATATTCATATTGGTCATGCTTTAAATAAGACCCTTAAAGATATTATTATTAAGTACCACTATTTTCAAGGAAAAGCGGTACGTTTTACCCCAGGTTGGGACTGTCATGGGTTGCCCATTGAACAAAAGGTTGAAGACAAAATGGGAACCGCTAAAAAAGAGTCACTTCCTGTTTCTAAATTTCGTGAGATCTGTCGAACCACGGCACAAAAGGCAGTAGAGGGGCAGAAAAAAGGGTTTAAACAGCTCGGTATTATGGCGGATTGGGAGAATCCGTATATTACCATGGATTATAAGTTTGAGGCTAATATCTATCGAACCCTTTGTGAGGTGGCGAAAAAAGGGTTGCTTGTAGAGCGTCATAAGCCTATCTTTTGGTCATGGGCGGCACGAACGGCTCTTGCCGATGCCGAGGTGGAGTATGAGGATAAAGAGGATTACTCACTTTATGTTCATTTTGAGCTTTCTGATGGAGCAAAAGAGCAACTTGATATTCATGGTAAAGCAGGAGTAGTGATCTGGACAACAACCCCATGGACATTGCCTGCAAATACAGGAATTGCCCTCAATCCTGAAGAGATCTATCTCTTAACCGATGATGGACATATTGTAGCAGAGGCTCGTTATGATGCGATGATCCAAGAGGGGGTGGTGAGTGGTCATGCTTCTCGTAAGATTTCAGCCACCGAACTTGAAGGGATGTTGGCAATCAATCCCCTTAATGGACGAAGCTCCAAGATTGTACTAGGTGAACATGTCTTGATGGATGGAGGAACAGGATGTGTTCATACCGCCCCTGGGCATGGAGAGGAGGATTACCGAGTGGGGCTTAAGTATGGTCTTGACGTGGTGATGCCTGTGGACGAGCGAGGCTGTTATGATGAGTCGGTCGTGGGTCTTAATTTGCTTCCCAATGCTCAAGAGTTTGTGGGGATGCACATCTTCAAAGCCAATGAACCTATCTTAGAGCTTTTGGGGGAGAATCTGCTTAAAGTTAGTAAGTTTACTCATTCCTATCCACACTGTTGGCGAACCAAAAAACCTCTGATCTATCGTGCCACCAATCAATGGTTTATTGCCGTGGATGAGAAGCCTGTGGACTCTGATGATTCATTACGAGAGAGTGCGTTAAAAGCATTAAATGATGTTACCTTCTATCCCAAAAGTGCTGAAAATAGACTCAAACCCATGGTAGAGGGGCGACCTGATTGGTGTATCTCTCGCCAACGAAGTTGGGGGGTTCCCATTGCTTTCTTTAGGGTCAGAGCGACCAAAGAGGTGATCTTTGATGAAAAAGTACTTGATTTTGTTGCCACTATCTTTGAGGAGAAGGGGACGGATGTCTGGTATGAGATGGAGATTACGGAGCTTTTAAACCCTGAGTATACGGAGCACAAGGCAGATGAGTTAGAAAAAATTGATGATATTTTGGATGTCTGGTTTGACAGTGGATCAACATGGAATGCGGTGCTTAAGAGTGGTAACTATGATGCCGGAGAGTATCCAAGCTCACTCTACATTGAGGGATCGGATCAACATCGAGGATGGTTTCAAACCTCCCTGCTTTTAAGTGCAGCGATTCATCAAAAATCACCCTATAAGACTCTGATTACCCATGGATTTACCGTTGATGCCAAGGGTGAAAAGATGAGTAAATCCAAAGGAAATGTAATTGCTCCCGATAAGGTGATCAAGAAGTACGGCTCTGAGATTTTACGTCTTTGGGTGGCACTGAGTGACTATCAACACGACCTAAAGATCTCTGAGGGTATTTTGCAACAGACGGCTGAGCAGTATCGAAAGCTTAGAAATACGTTTAGATTTCTCATGGCGAATGTGGATGGATTGGAGCGAATTATTGAGCCTCATGAGTATGGAGAGTTGGACAGATGGATTCTAGCAAGAGCCAAAGCGGTGTTTGATTCGGTCAATGACTCCTTTTCGACGTATGACTTCTTGCGAGGATTTGCCACACTCAATAACTTTGTTACCAATGAGCTTAGTGGTATCTACATGGACATTACTAAAGATCGACTCTATTGCGATGCCAAAGATGCCCTTACCCGTCAATCAACGCAATCGGCTATGGTACTGATCTCTCGAGCGATGATGGCACTGGTGGCTCCTGTATTGACCTATACCGTGGATGAGGTACTTGATTATGCTCCGGATATTGTCAAGGGTGAGATGAAAAGTGTCTTTGATCTGGTTTATGAGCCCATTCCCAAGATGGGTGAAGTGTTTGATGATAGAGTGTTGATTGAAGCCCGTGGAAAGTTCTCCGAACTGAATGATCGATTGAAAAAAGAGAAGATTATAAAATCCACACTGGAGTTAGAGTTGGTGGGGGATGCTTCACTCTTTAGTATTCAAAATCGTCAAGATTTAGAGGATTGGTTTGTGGTCTCTTCTCTTGTTGCGGATTCCACTCAAGAGCAACTGGGCAGTTTTGAAGTCGATGGTTATACCTTTGGGGTGCATCGTGCTAGCCAAGCAAAGTGTCCACGATGTTGGAAGTTTACCTCCAAGAGTGAAGACAAACCCTGCCAACGTTGTGCCGATGTGGTTGCGTCGCTTGAGGTTGAGTAATGTTTGATCTCTCAAAGCCCATTCCCAATGAGGTGATCATTGGGTCAATTGTTTTTATCTTTGCGTTGGTGGGAGTAGGGCTGTTGGTGGTGCAGTATTACAAAAAGAGGCGTTAGCCTCCTTGATTAAGGGAGAGGAATGGTGAGCTGGTCCCCAATAATGATCTGAAGATCTGCATTGATTTTGTCTTTGTTGGCTTTGTAGATACGGTAGTATTGAGTATTGTCATTGTAATAGTACTGTGCGTAAGTAGAGAGAGATTCATTATTTTGTACCTGAATGACCGCATGGGTATCATCACGATAGAGCTCTTTAATAGGTTTACGTATGAGGGTAGTGGTGTAACTTTTTTTCTTTTTGGGGGCAATTTTTTGAATCCCTTTTTGAACAATACGCATTTTTTTCTCAGGGTTTTCTGGTTTTTTGCTGGAGAGTACTTCAATGATTTTCTTGAGCTCTTTGATGGTTTCACGATCCGCTTTCTGCTCTTTTCTAAGCTGGGAGAGTTCCGCTAGAATATTGGAGAGTTGCTCTTTGATCTCGTTGGTATCCTTGTCATCTTCAAGGTCTTTTTCATCTAGCTGTTGGCTAGTGGGCAGTTTACTGAGAATAATCTCTTCGGGTTTTTTTGAGCAGGACTCCTCCTTTTTGTGGGCATGTTCACTGCATCCAATAATAGGATCTTTGTGGTAGAGTGCCGATTTTGAGGATTGATCAATGAGTTGAATCTCATCGAGTTCATCTGCTACAACATTGGTCCCTATCATTAAACTCATCCCTGTAATTAGCATTAATTTCTTCATACTCTTTCCTTTTTCATATATTTTCTCTGTTATCAGTATAACATGAAAATATTTTTTTTTAAAATCAAATTGTCAAACTTTATCCATTCTAAGATTTTTTTTGGGGTTTTTAGGGGGAAATTGAAAAAAACAAACATCTCAAAACAATAACCATATCAAAAACAACTTTTGGTTATAATCACGCAATTTTTTATATTGATGATTATATAACGTTAGGATAACAGAGTGATTACATTAAAAGAAGCATTAACAAAAAGCAATGAGGAGCTGGATCAACTGCGTGTTGAAATGGAGACCCAAGCCAAAGAGGGGGGATTGAATGCTTACATCGATTTCTCGTCATCCGGAGCGGGAGTACCGATTCTGATCAAGGATAATATTCAGGTTAAAGATTGGTCGGTTACTGCAGGCTCAGAGATTCTTCAAGGGTATGTTGCTCCCTATAACGCTACGGTCATCGACAATCTTCATGCCAAAGGGTTTGCTGCTTTTGGACGGGCAAATATGGATGAATTTGCCATGGGATCAACCACGGAGAGTTCCTATTATGGGGTGACCAAGAATCCTCATGATATAAATCGTGTTCCAGGGGGAAGTTCTGGTGGATCCGCTGCTGCGGTAGCGGGGGGTATTGCCATCGCTGCATTGGGATCAGATACCGGAGGATCGATTCGTCAGCCCGCTGCCTATTGTGGCTGTGTGGGGATGAAGCCCACGTATGGACGGGTGAGTCGTTTTGGTCTAGGAGCTTACGCATCAAGTCTTGATCAGATTGGACCCATTACGCAAAATGTTGAAGATGCAGCGATTTTATACGACGCAATTGCTTCGCATGATCCTAAAGACTCCACCAGTTCGGATCTGCCTTTAGAGAGTATTGTTGCTAATCTTAATCCTAACCGAAAACTTACCATTGCGGTGATTGATAATTATATCACAGAGGCAAGCGAGGCGATTCAAGAAGCGTATGCCAATACGGTTAAGCTGTTGGAGTCCTTAGGTCATACTATTATACATCGAGCAATGACCAATACCAAATATGACATTGCTACCTATTATATCGTTGCTACCGCAGAAGCAGCGACCAATTTGGCACGTTATGATGGTATCCGTTACGGTAAACGAATTGAGGGGGGTAACCTTGAAGAGACTTTTAGAAATACCCGAGCGCAGTTTGGTGATGAGGTAAAACGTCGGATTCTACTCGGGAACTTTGTCCTCTCGGCAGGTTATTATGATGCGTACTATAAAAAAGCACAGAAAGTACGTCACCTGATTCGAGATGAGTTTAACAAGATCTTTGATGAGGCAGACCTGATTCTCTCTCCTGTTGCTCCCACGGTAGCTCCTGAGATTGGATCCATTCATGATCCTTTGGAGATGTACAAAAGTGATATGTATACCATTGCGGTGAACCTTGCAGGGTTGCCTGCACTCTCTCTTCCAGTAGGTCAAGATGATGCGGGAATGCCCATTGGATTACAGCTGATTGGTAAAGCATTTGATGAACAAGCGGTGTTTGACGGGGCATTGGGTCTCGAACAAGCGATCAAAAATAATAAATAAAGCCAAAGGAGTCTTATGAATATTAAAAAAAGAGCATTGACATTTGAAGACGTGCTACTCGTACCCCAACACTCGACCGTCCTCCCCAAAGAGGTCTCCATTCAAAGTAAATTGACCAAACGGGTAACGCTTAACACCCCACTAGTCTCCGCGGCAATGGATACCGTAACGGAGTACAAAGCCGCCATTGCCATGGCACGATTGGGGGGCATCGGGATTATTCATAAAAACATGGACATTGCCACTCAAGCCAAACAGGTCACCAAGGTCAAAAAATCAGAAAGCGGGATTATTATCGATCCTGTTTTTATTGCACCCGATAAGACCGTGGCAGATGCCGATGCCCTGATGGGAGAGTATAAGATTTCAGGTGTACCGGTGGTAGATGCACAGATGAAGCTTTTGGGGATTATTACCAACCGTGATATGCGGTTTATCACCAACATGAGTGAAAAGATTGCCGATGTTATGACCCAAGCTCCTTTGGTCACTGCCAAAGCAGGAACCACCCTTGAAGAGGCTGCCAAAATTTTGCAACAACACAAGATTGAGAAGTTGCCTATTGTTGATGATGAGAATACCCTTCAAGGACTTATTACCATCAAAGACATTGAGAAGAAAGAGCAGTTCCCCAATGCCAACAAAGACCAGCATGGGCGACTCCGTGTGGGAGCAGCGATTGGGGTAGGGCAACTTGATCGTGCCAAAGCCTTGGTCGAAGCGGGAGTTGATGTGATTGTTTTAGATTCCGCACACGGACACTCTCAAGGGATTATCGATACGCTTAAAGAGATCAAAGCCACCCTTGATGTGGATGTGATTGCCGGTAACATCGCCTCAGGAGTTGCTGCCAAAGATCTAATCGATGCGGGAGCCGATGCGGTCAAAGTCGGTATTGGACCAGGTTCAATCTGTACGACCCGAATCGTCGCAGGTGTAGGGGTTCCTCAGATCTCTGCCATTGATGAGGTCGCTGCTGTAGCCAATCCACTTGGAGTACCTGTGGTAGCCGATGGGGGGATCCGTTTCTCAGGAGACGTTGCCAAAGCCCTCGCCGTAGGTGCAAGCTCCGTCATGTTAGGCTCTGCCCTAGCTGGAACCTACGAAGCCCCTGGTGAGATGATCCTCTTTAACGGTCGACAGTTCAAAGAGTACCGAGGGATGGGCAGTATTGGAGCCATGACCAAAGGAAGCACCGACCGCTACTTCCAAGAGGGAACCGCCGCTGATAAGCTCGTCCCCGAAGGGATCGAAGGACGGGTTCCCTATCGTGGAAAGATCGCTTCGGTTGTCCATCAGATGATCGGTGGATTACGCTCCTCTATGGGCTACTGTGGCTCCAAAGATATCCCCACCTTCTGGGAAAAAGCCGAGTTTGTCGAGATCACCTCCGCAGGACTCAAAGAGTCTCATGTGCACGATGTGACCATTACCAAAGAGTCGCCCAACTATCACGCATAAGGGGTGGTGGTCGGACTGCCCTCTCTCCGACAAAAATGCCTATTCTATTCAAAGTTTTACAATGGAAGTGGTGCTTTAGCTCCACCAAAAGGGGATGAGACTAAAGTCACATTTCCAATGATTTGAAATGAGTTGTGGATAGGTACTTAGAATATCATTTCATAATGGAGTTGTGTCGGAAAGGGAAAAGTCTAATTTATAATAATCTAAAATCATATGAGGAAGAATTATATGAATGTATTAAGACCTCTACCCAAAGAAGAATTAAACAACTTTTTTTCTGAATACTCACTCAAAGTAATTCAGTATTTCATGAACACTTCACTCTTTGCTCAACCTGAAGTCTATACAGATAAAGAGAGTTTGCCTATCCAGATTCCTAAAGAGCATTTAGAGCAGTGGTTTGTTCAAGCTCTTCAAGTAGAAGCTGTAGGAGCAGGAAGTTATCCGATTGATATTTTAAAGTCTCATGAGTGGGGTGCTGATGTCAAGATGCTCTCTTGTAAAGTTGATAAAAATGATAACCTTGCAAATGGAGACAGTGGAGAAACCTCTTTGGCTCAAAAGTTTAAAGGAACTGGTATTAGTTTAGATAATATGTTTAAACAAGAGCAGTATCAAGCAATTATTGATGGTTGGACATCCGTTTGGAGAGATAAACTTTTAAATGTCAGAGTTGATAAAAATATAGAGAGGGTTTACTATTTTTTCTTTTTAAGAGGAAGTAAAAAAGAGAGTTATATCTGTGCATTTGAAGTAGATATTGATACTATCAATACAAATATCATAACTCAACGAGATAAGAATAGTGAAATTAAGCAATCGATATTTTTAAATGGTGTGATTGATGAGCGGTATGGAAATGCTAAAATTTATAAAGCTAAAAAGAGACTTGAGTTACGACTAAGACCCAAGAATTTATTAGAAGATGATTTTTTGATTACAATTCCAACAGAAACACCCTCTAAAGAGGATATTTATCAGTTGGTTCAAGATAAAGAGAAGTTTGATAAGTATATACAAAATAAGTTGACTAAATTTTTAGATTATTCTAAAATATAATAGAGGAAAAAAAGAAATTAATTACAACTTTTTAAAATCCTCTCAATCTCTTTAGCAAAAGGATAAATTCCAACAGCAGGAACAGCATTGCCAATTTGTCGTCTTACTTCGGTATTGCTTCCTTTAAAGATGATGTCATCTGGAAAGGTTTGAAGTCTTGCTCTTTCACGGTTGGTTAAGGCTCTTGGCTCTTCATAGTGGTAAGACCACGTTCCTCCACCTCCACTGGCTAAAACGGTATAAGCTGGTTTATTTCTCTCTAATTTTCGATAGATATTAGACATCATTGCTTTGACTGCTAATTCAGGAGGTAAATCTTTAAAGTTTCCACCCTCTGGAATGGCTTTGAGTTTGGCTGTGGTTGAGGGGAGTTGTTTCATAAATTTATGATTGACACACTTTGTATTGATGTTAGAAAATGCCTCTTCTACGGTTACATGATTCTCTTTATGTGTTGGTTTTGGAATCTTAAATTCATCGTTAATATCTTTTCTTATACCTATAAAGAGCACCCTTTCTCTTAATTGGGGTACGCCATAGTCAGCAAAGTTGACCAGTTGCACTTTGAGCTTATAGCCTGTTTCTTCAAATCGTTTGGTAATAATTTTAATGGCTTCTCCTTTATTGGCAGAGAGAATCCCTTTGACATTTTCAGCTAAAAAAACTTTAGGCTGTAGTGCTTCTACAAATTGTACAAAACTCTCATAGAGTTTTCCATTAATATCATCTTTGACTCCAACACGTTTACCCACAATAGAGAAGGTGACACAAGGAAAACCACCTAAGAGAACATCATAGTTCTCATCTTTAAAGTTGTGAGGGTTTACTTTTGTAATATCTTTATTTAAAACCTCTGTATGGGCAAAATATTTGTTGTCTGCTTCTAATGTTTCACAAGCAAATTTATTGAGTTCTAATGCTTTGAGGGTTTTAAAATTTAATTTAGGATAGTATTTATCTAAATAGTGAAAATCACCATGAAACCCTATATCTAATCCACCTGCACCTGTAAATGTTGAAAAAATTTTAAAACTCATAAAATACCTTTAGTTAATTACTAGAATTGTATCATATATGCAGCATTTTGTCAAATTGATTTCTAAATATGTTATAATTATTTTATGAAAACTAGAGCTAAAGAGTTTCTTAAAAAAGAGCTTAAAAAAAGAAATCTTACTTATTCAGAGTTGTCTTCAATCATGAATGATAACGGATATGTTTATAGTGAAAATACTATTAGAAGTAAAATTAATAGAGGTTCTTACTCTTTTTCTTTTTTATTAGAAGTTTGTGATAGCTTAAATATTGATATTACTATTTTATAATAACTTGTATTAATAGTTTTAATAAAATAAACAATGGTCCTTATTTTTTAACTCACTAAATTTCTAAGCTTACGCGCTTTCCCTCCTTTTTTGGCTAATACATTGCTCTCTTTTCACAACTGCTCTATCTTCTGATAGAGTAAGACAATAGGAGATTCTTATCCTTTACCTTATTGTCAATAATAATCGGCTAGAATATGCTTAAAATTATTTAAGGAGATTATGATGAAGTATATTTTTTTATTATTGATTTCTATTATAGGTTTTTTGCCAGCATGTGAGGGGGATTGTGTGCTTTGTCACCCTAAGTTGATCAAAGAGGATGGTAAGCTGGATAAAGAGCATGCCATCTTAACCACTTGTAAGAGCTGTCATACCCAAGAGGAGATGCAGAAGATCGATATGGGTGGTGGCTGTGGGCAGGACTGTTGGGAGTGTCATGACATCAAAAAGGTGACACGTTCTAGAGTAATGCAACATCAAGGGTTACAGAAGTGTATTGATTGTCACTTGACCTTGGATAAGAACCTTTTTGGAGGGGGAAGTGTGGAGCCTTTTTCAGCCACACCAACGCTTAATGATCTTTTAAGCTCCAAAGAAGAGCCAGAGGGGGGTGTTGCAGAGAAGATAACCAAGGCAGTCAAGGAGCTTAATCAGACCAAGGCCTCATCAACACTAGAGGTGCCCTCCCGTGAGAAAGCTTTGAGTTTTTGGGAGAAAGTGGTTGACTTTTTTCAAAAATTATGGCAAAAACTGTTGGCCGTTTTTAATTAAAAAAGGAGAGAGATGCACTATTTAAAGTCATTAAACGTACAGGTCCTAATTGGAATCATTTTAGGAATTATTTTTGGGGTTCTTGCCCCTTCGTTGGCACTGGAGCAGAAACTGATTGGTGATATTTTTGTTGCTCTACTCAAGATGTTGGTGGTCCCGTTGGTGTTTGCTTCGATCTATACCGCATTGACAGGTTTAGGAAGTGCTGAAAAACTTAGAAATATTGGTGGAAAGACCATTGGGCTTTATCTGTTGACGACAGCATTGGCAGTTTTCTTGGCAATCTTTATGATGAATATTTTTCCCATTGGTGAGCCAATGAGCTCAGCTGGCTTGGAGTATGCTAAGGCAAGTACCATTAAGCCTTTCTCATTTCATGACATGATTATGAGTTTTATTCCAAGTAATGTTTTTAACTCTTTAGCGAGTGGCTACATGATGCAGGTGATTGTTTTTGCTGTATTTTTGGCATTGGCATCTTTTAAGATGGAACCCAAGCATCAAAAGGTACTCTTTGATCTCTTCTCTGCGATTAATGAAGCGATGTTTCATATTGCCAAATGGGTGATTAATCTGACCCCCATTGGGGTTTTTTCTTTGATCTCTTATATTATCGCCAAGCAGGGGATTGATGTGATTTTGGGGCTTTGGGAGTATGTATTGCTGGTGTTGGTGGTGATCTTGATTCATGGATTGGTGACCCTTCCTGCGGTATTGGCATTTTTTGCCAAGGTTAACCCTTATCACTATCTTAATGTGGTCAAAGAGTCTTCCATAATGGCATTCTCTACGGCTTCGAGTGCGGCAACATTGCCTGTTAGTTTGCGGGTGGTGCAAGAGAAAGGAGGAGTGAGTAAAGAGACCGCAGGTTTTGTGCTCCCTCTGGGTGCAACGGTATCGATGGATGGAACGGCTGCTTACTTAACCATTGCGGTACTCTACATTGCTAATCTTGCTGGGGTAGAGATGAGTTTTGGTGATCAATTGATTTTGGGATTAACGGTGGTAGCATTGAGTGTTGGGGTAGCAGCACTCCCTTCCGCTTCACTGGTGATGATGGTGGTGATCCTAAATCAGGTAGGGCTTCCGGTAGAGTACTTGGCGATTATTGTGGCGGTTGATCGGATCTTGGATATGGCACGAACTTCGTTAAATGTTACCTCTGATTTGGTGGTTACCAAAATTGTTGATACGTTAAGCAGGAGAAATAGTTAGGTCGCTTTAGGGATTAATGGTAGGAAATGTAGTATAATCAGCTTCAAAAATATTTAAGAAGGAATATACTTATGATGAAAAAGACCCTACTCTTATCCCTATCACTCTTGCTACTTACAGCATGTATGAACAATGAATCACCTAAGCCTAGTAGTGATACGGTAAATAAAATAACCCAAGAGGATCAAGAAAAACGTGCGCTTAAAGAGGCACTGGATGCCTACTCTAATGCAACCATTAAAAACGATATTCCCACCCTTTTGACTTTTGTTTACCCCAAGGTGTTTACTTTGCTTCCTAAAGAGAAGATGAAGGCTCTCTTAGAGCGGATGTACGCTAGTGGTAAGGCCCCTAACATTACCGAGATAAAATACAAAGAGATTTCTCCCATTAAATCGTATGATGATGGGGTCTATTCCGTGATTACCTCGGATATGACCATGGAGCTTAAGTCTCCTACGCCGAATAATCCAGAGTTTGAGTCAATGTTATTGGGGAGACTTCAGCAACAGATGGGCAATGAGGCGCAAGTTAGCTTAAATAAGCAAGATCATGTTTTTGTGGTAAAGCGGGAGAGTAAGATTATCGGTATTAATGAGCAAAAGAGTGGATGGAAGTTTGTGGGGTATGATCAAGCCAAAAAGTATGCGACAAAGAACATTATTCCCCAATCCATTGTTTCTCATCTGAATTAGAGTGTGGGAAGGTAGGGACCACGCGGGGAGAGCGTTTCCTCGCTGGTCTACGCTTTGTCGATGCTCTACTCTTTGTCTAAAGGGCTACTCTTTGATAATGTCCCCAATCATAAACGCAAGTTCCAAGGCTTGAGAGGCATTTAGGCGGGGGTCACACTGGGTATGATAACGACTGCTTAGGTCATTGTCGGTAATGGGACAAGAGGTGCTTCCTGTACACTCGGTAACGTTGTTTCCGGTCATCTCTAGGTGAATACCTCCTGCAACGGTTCCCATCTCTTGGTGAATTTCAAAGAATTGAGCCACTTCGGAGAGAATGTTATCAAAATCTCTTGTTTTAAATCCTGTTGAACTCTTTTCAACATTCCCATGCATGGGATCACAGGACCAGACCACATTTTTCCCTGACTCTTTGACTTTTTTAAGCAGGGGTGGGAAGTATTCTCGAATCTTATCTGCACCCATGCGTACAATAAGGTTTAGTCGACCCTCTTCATTTTCAGGGTTTAGGGCATCGATGAGTTCAATCAACTCATCGGGTTGCATGCTGGGGCCTACTTTGCATCCAATAGGATTATTGATACCTCGAAAATACTCAATGTGTGCACCGGTAAGTTCACGGGTGCGGTCTCCGATCCAGAGCATGTGAGCAGAACAGTCGTACCACTGATCATCGAGTTCATCTTTACGGGTTAATGCCTCTTCGTAGTTAAGTAAAAGGGCTTCATGCGAGGTAAAGAGGGTAGTCTCATGGAGTTGAGGAATGCGATCACTGGTCAGTCCACAAGCCGCCATAAATTTCATTGCACGATCAATCTTTTTGCTTAGCTCATCATACTTCTGTCCTAGAGGGTTGTCTTTGATAAAGTCTAGATTCCACTGATGCACTTTGTTGAGGTCTGCAAGTCCTCCACGGGCAAAGGCACGTACAAGGTTGAGTGTTGCTGCGGACTGGTTGTAGGCTTTGAGCATATTATCAGGATTGGGAATACGCGCTTCCTCCGTAAATTTAATGCTGTTAATAATGTCCCCACGATAGGAGGGGAGCTTCACGCCATCAATCTCTTCAAAATCTGAAGAGCGAGGTTTAGCAAACTGTCCTGCAATGCGTCCTATTTTGACAATGGGTTTACCGGTAGAGTACATCAGTACCATGTTCATTTGAAGCATAAGTTTAAAGAGGTTTTTAATATTGAGTGAGGTAAACGCTTCAAAACTCTCCGCACAATCTCCCCCTTGTAGTAAAAAAGCTTCCCCTCGACCAACACGGGCTAACTTCTCTTTTAGGGTACGTGCTTCTCCAGCAAAGATAAGTGGTGGGTATGAACGTAGCTGATTTTCTACTTTTTCCAAGCGTTCTTGGTCTTGATAGGTTGGTTGTTGCTTGATTGGAAAGGCTCTCCAACTACTAGGTGTCCAACTCATTGTATATCCTTCAAAAAATAAATTCTGAAAGTATACCTTAGAATCAATTTATTTTCTATTTTTTGTCTTCTAAAAGAGGTAAATATACTTTTTTGAAAAGATTTGGGATAGTTTAGGAAGCAATGAAGAGGCTTCTTCAAGAGTGAGATGTTTAAGATTTCGTTTTTTTGATACGTTTTATCTATTATTAATATGTTTTTACGTTAAATTGTATTTTTATCTAATATATTTTATAATATTATGTTAATATAAATCATATTAATTATTATTTTAATATAATGGATAAAAACATTTAATGTTTTGAAATGATTAAAAAAAGTGTTTTTTTGATAAGATTTTAAATCATCCGATGATTTTAAGGGGGAAATCTTGGGACCTTAGGGTTAAATTGATTATACTTTAGAATAACCAACGTAATTGAAAGGGGTATATTGTGGGAAGTTTAAGAATGCAAGCAGAAGAGATTTTTAAAACAAAACTACAGGAGAAAGCCGTTAGATCCGAAGAGCGGGAAGTTTCTGTTGAGAACTTATTAAAAAAAGAACAGCGTATCTCTCAAGACCTCTTTCAAGAAAAGATTAAAAGAGAGATACGTAATTTCCAATTTAACCTTTTGCGTGAAGCCAAAAAGGGAAACTCGCTTAAGATTGATATCTTAGAGGTTCATCGTACCTCTTCTTCAGATGTATCGAGAATAAAAGGGCGCACAACCTATCGACCCATTGCAGAAAAAGTAATCACTTTTTTAGAAGATACTAATTTTGATCTGTTGGGTGCAGATATTATTGAAGATGAAATTTTACATTCACTCTATGATCTTATTGTAGAGAATGATCTTTATCCTCAGTGGAAGATTCGACCCTCAGAGAAAGATCCCAATGGAATAATTCTCTACCTAGAGGTAAATCCCTTGATTAGTTTTAATGCCAAACAGACAGAGCTTCAAGCCAAATTTGAACAAGCAAAACGGGTCAAAGAGCATGCGATGGTACATTATCAAAAAAATATAGAAACACGAGAAAAGGTAAGTCGTAAAAAGCAATTAAAAGAGTTTGTTTTATCGTTTTTGATTGCCTTTTACATTTCAATGGTGGTCTTGACTGTTATTAGTGCAGCGGTGGGAATTTTCCCAATTGAGACGATGATTAATACTTTTGGATTTGTTGCGGTGGCATGGCCGTACTATCTTATGGTCGATTTTTCTCTTTTTTTCTTCTCTCTTCCAGTCGCACTTTTCCTCGCCTTCTTGGTGGCATTTCGGCGGATTTAATCCCCGAACTTAGTATGTTTAAAATAAAATTAAAACTCTTTTGGGTATAATCTCAAACTTTTTAAAGATACCGCTATTTTGCTGGTATACTAATAATGAAATGAAGGGTTTGCAATGTACGCAATCATTAAAGCAAGTGGTCAACAGTTCAAAGTTAAAGAGGGTGATATCATCTGTTTTGACAAAATGAGTCTTGAGCCAAAATCCGCTGTTGAGTTCAAAGAAGTTCTAGCATTAGATAACGGTGAATTAACGGTCGGTACACCTTTTGTTGAAGGTGCGGTGGTCAAAGGTGAGGTGATTAACGAAGGTCGTGATAAAAAAGTTATCATCTATAAAAAACGAAGACGAAAAGATTCTAAGCTAAAAAGAGGTTTCAGAAGAGACTTTACACGCGTTAGAATTACAAGTATAGCATAAGGAGCAACGTATGGCACACAAGAAAGGTCAAGGTTCAACTCAAAACAATCGAGATTCAGCAGGTCGTAGACTGGGCGTAAAAAAATATGGTGGGGAAGCTGTCATCCCTGGTAACATCATTATTCGACAACGAGGAACCAAAGTACACCCAGGTACAGGTGTTGGAATGGGTAAAGATCATACTATTTTTGCACTGATTGAAGGTGTGGTAAAATTTGAAAATCGAAGCAGAACTCAAAAACGCGTTTCTGTTGTTCCCGCCTAATTTAGCATAAGGGGAGGATGCAGATCTCTCCTCTTCCATTTTATTCCCCTTTTTATCTTTTTAGATATAATTTCAAAATTTTTTACAGTTGTAAGCAGTTCTATGTAGAAAAATCTATGGTTGCATAGCAGTGTTTATTAAAAAGGAAAATCAATGTTTGTAGACAGTGTCGATTTAATGGTTAGTTCAGGTAAAGGTGGGGCAGGGTGTGTCTCATTTTGGACGGAAAAATTTGTGATCAAAGGTGGTCCAGATGGTGGAGATGGGGGAAAAGGGGGAAACGTCTACTTTCGTGTGGATAACAATACCGATACCCTCTCTGCATTACGAGGACGAAACCATATAAAGGCGGAGAATGGCCGCCCAGGTGAAGGGCGAAAAAAATATGGACGCAAAGGTAAAAGCGTTGAGATTGTTGTCCCACCTGGCACGCAAATTATTGATAAAGAGACCAATGAGGTACTTTTTGATCTCATTGAAGAGGGAGAAAAAGTACTCTTCCTTGAAGGGGGGAAAGGGGGACTAGGGAACATGCACTTTAAGAGTGCGACCAATCAGCGACCTACCTACGCGCAACCAGGATTACCTGGGATTACCAAAGAGATTCGTTTGGAGATGAAGCTTATTGCCGATGTAGGTTTAGTGGGCTATCCAAGCGTAGGAAAATCTACCCTTATCTCAACCATCTCCAATGCTCGACCTAAGGTTGCTGCGTATGAGTTTACCACTTTAATACCTAATCTTGGGGTGGTTAATGTGGGGGAGTATGACTCCTTTATGATGGCGGACATTCCAGGGATTATTGAAGGGGCAAGTGATGGACGTGGATTGGGCTTGGAGTTTCTCAAACACATTGAGCGAACCAAAACCCTGCTTTTATTGGTGGATGCCTCCAACTATCGAGAGATGAAGTATCAATACGAAACACTTTTGGTGGAGCTTCAACGCTACTCTCGTGAATTGGCGGGGCGACGCTACGCGGTGGCTATTACCAAGTGTGACACCTTTCCGGTGGATGAAGTAAACCGTTTGACGGAACAGTTTTTGGAGGATATTCATCTGAAACCCAACCATAGATTGGAACGGTTTAAAGCCGATACGCGTTACCGTTCGTATGGTTTTGAAGAGGATTTTGGGGTCAGCTTGCCCACGGATCAACCCCTCTTTGTGTTGCCCATCTCCTCGGTCTCACACCTCAATACCGAGGCATTACGTTATTCGTTGAAGAGTTTGATCAAATCCGTAGAGACGGAGGAAAAAGCAGAAGCATGATCTATCAACGTATTGTGATTAAAGTGGGTTCGCATGTCTTAACTGAGCGGGGGCATGTTGCCAAAGAGCGGATGCGTGATCTTGTGGGTTTAATTGCCGAGGTAATGGCAAAAGGAACCGAGGTGATCTTGGTGAGTTCAGGAGCGGTTTCGGCAGGTTATACAGTACTGCCCTTGGATAAACGAAGCATTGGAAACAAACAGGTGCTAGCGGCTATTGGACAACCGTTATTGCTTAAGATGTATCAAGAGAAGTTTGCAACTTACAATATTCTCTGTTCTCAGGTTTTATTGAGTGCTGCTGATTTAGACTCCAAAAAACGAACGCATTTGGCGCAAGTGGCGATTGATAATCTCTTGGTCAATGGAGTGGTTCCCATTATTAATGAGAATGATGTTATTGCCACAGAAGAGTTGGTTTTTGGGGATAATGATCAACTCTCAGCGTACGTGACAGAAAACTTTAATGCGGAGCTGTTGGTAATTCTTTCCGATATTGATGCCTTGTACGATAAGGATCCTCGTGCATCCAATGATGCAAAGGTTCGAAAAGAGGTGAATTTTATCACCCAAGAGGAGCTTGATGCTGCACCGAGTGCCAATAATGAGTTTGCTACAGGGGGAATTGTTACTAAGCTTAAGGCAGCAAGTTTTCTTTTAAAACATGGGAAACAGATGTTTCTTGCTACGGGTTTTGGATTGGAAGATGTACGTAGTTTTCTTATTGATGGGCAACAGCGGGGGGGAACCCTCTTTTGCCGTTGAGTGCTGAATGCAGAAATAACCGTATCGAAGCGATAAAAAAGGGAGCAGAAGATGAAAATAGTCTACATGGGGACCCCCCACTATGCTAAAAAGATTTTAGAACGTTTAATCAATGATGAGACCATTGACGTGTCACTGGTCTTAACTCAACCCGATCGGGCAGTGGGACGAAAAAGAGAGATCAAGCCTTCGGAAGTTAAATGCTTGGCACAAGCACATAATCTCAAGCTTTTACAACCTGAACGATTGAGTGATGATGGGGTATATGATGCCATTGTCGAGGCAACTCCTGATCTGATTGTTGTGGCTGCTTTTGGGCAGTTACTTCCTAAATCCATTTTGGATATTGCTCCTTGCATTAACCTGCATGCCTCCTTGTTACCACGTTATCGTGGAGCGAGTCCGTTACAGCAGTCCCTATTGCATCGAGACGACTTTACAGGCGTTACGGCAATGCTTATGGAGGAGGGGTTGGACAGTGGACCCATATTGGCGTATCGTTATTTTAAAATTCCAACATGGATGACACTTCCTGAGTTGATGGAACAGTTAAGTGAGGATGCGAGCCGTTTAACCCTTGCGGTGGTTCACCATTTTGAGAAGTTGAATCCTATTGTTCAACATGATGCTTTGGCTACGCACTGTAAAAAAATTAAAAAATCAGATGGAATGGTAGCGTTTGATGATGCTAAGAGGCTCGATGCAAAGTATCGTGCCTTTAAAGGCTGGCCAGGTATTTTTGTTGAGAATGGAACGAAACTGCATGCTCTTGAGTTGGTCGATGATCATACGCCCCATCGCGCAGGTACCATTTTGAGTATTGAGAAACAAGCGATTGTGGTAGGTTGTAGACAAGGAGCCGTACGTATTGGACAGCTCCAACCCATTTCAAAAAAAGCGATGGATGCCAAAGCCTATTGTGTGGGGAGAGGATTAAACGTTGAAGATACTCTCTTTTGATACCTTAGCGTCAACCCAAAACTATCTGCTTGAACAGCTACGAGATAAGAGCCATCCACTTCCACTTGCGGTTTGGGCAAAGCGACAAACGGCGGGTATTGGCAGTCGTGATAATCGTTGGGAAGATGGTGAGGGGAATCTTTTTTTCTCTTTTGCTCTGCCCTCTTCCCTGCTTCCGGAGGATCTTCCTTTAGCTTCAGCTTCAATCTATTTTGCCTTTCTTATGAAAGAGATATTGGAGGATTACTCTTCCGATATTTGGCTTAAGTGGCCCAATGACCTTTATAAGGGTTATCAAAAAATAGGGGGGGTAATTACCAAAAAAGTAGGGGATGTCATAGTCTGTGGTATGGGGGTTAACTTGAAAAAAAACGCCAACGGTTATGATGCGTTAGAGCTTGATATTGATCGGGAATTTCTGTTGAAATCCTACTTTGAAGTACTTGAAGAATCCCCCTCTTGGAAGCAGGTATTTAGTAAGTATGCGATAGAATTTGAGAGAAGAAAGTCAGTTTCTGCTCATATTCAGGGGGAGTATAAAAGCCTACGTGATGCCACCTTAAGGGAGGATGGCTCATTAATAATTGATAATAAGAGAGTATACAGTTTAAGATGAGTGAAATAATTACAATAGCAAATCAGAAAGGTGGCGTGGGGAAGACCACAACAGCAGTTAATCTTGCCGCGTCCTTGGCAGAGAGTGGTAAAAAAGTTTTACTTATCGATGCGGATCCTCAGACCAATGCGACGACAAGCTTGGGATTTAATCGGAACGATTATGAGTATAATGTCTATCACGTATTGATTGGTATTAAAAAGATTGATGAGGTGATCTTAAAATCAAAAATTAAAAATTTGGACATGTTGCCTGCCAATATTGGGCTTGTTGGGGTGGAGAAAGAGTTTTATGACTCAACTAAAAAGAGTCGGGAATTGCTCTTAAAAAAAGCACTTAAACCAATCAAAAAAAATTACGATTATATTTTGATTGATTCCCCTCCCGCACTAGGACCCATTACGATCAATGCTTTAGGTGCAGCTGATTCAGTGATTATCCCTATTCAGTGTGAATTTTTTGCTTTGGAGGGGTTGGCACAACTGCTTAATACCATCAATCTTTTGAAGAAGTCGATTAATCCAAAATTGACAATCAAAGGATTTCTCCCCACCATGTATTCCGGACAAAATAATCTCTCCAAACAGGTACTTGAAGATCTCTCCCATCATTTTAAAGACAAGCTTTTTCTGGATAAGAAAAATGAGTTTATTATTGTGCCACGGAATATTAAAGTCGCAGAATCACCAAGTTTTGGACAGCCAGTAACCGCATATGCCCGTAAATCCAAAGGGGCAATTGCGTATAATAATTTAGCAAAAAGTATTCTTAAAGGATAAGCGATGGCATTGGGTAGAGGACTGGGTGCAATCTTGGATGAAGTGGGACAAGCGTATGAACATGAGATGGGTGAAGCAACACAAGGAGGAGGTGAGATCAAAGAGATTGCACTGGATGAGATCTCTCCTAATCCCTATCAACCGCGGAAGTATTTTGATCAAACTTCACTGTTGGAGTTGAGTGAATCAATCAAACGACATGGTCTTTTGCAACCCATTGTGGTGGTTAAGCGGGGTGAGGGTGGTTACCTTTTAGTTGCGGGAGAGCGTCGTTTACGGGCGCATGAGCTGGCAGATATTCCTCAGATTAAGGCAGTTGTTGCGGACGTTGATATTGATGAGTTAAAGCTGAGAGAACTGGCACTTATTGAGAACATTCAACGGGAGGATCTCAATGCCATTGAGTTGGCACACTCCTATGAAGAGTTAATTAAAGTGTATGAGATTACGCACGACAAACTTTCAGAATTTGTTAATAAGAGTCGATCACAAATTACCAATACGTTGCGTCTTTTAACGCTCTGTGATTACGCTCAAAAACGGCTAATTAATGGGGAGATTTCTCAGGGGCATGCCAAAGTATTGGTAGGGTTAGATGAGGCGTTGCAGAGGCGATTGGTTGATACCATTGTGGGGCAAAAGTTGAGTGTTCGTGAAGCGGAGCAGTTGGTAAAAAGTAGCAAGTCGACCCCTACACCAAGTAAAAAAAGTACTGAAATGGAGGACTTTTTGCATCATCATCAACTGGAACTAAAAGCGCGTCTTCCGTTTGCTTTTAAACTAAAGTCTCATACGTTAGAGATTAAGTTTAAAGATGAATCGGACCTTCAAAAGTTTCTTGCAATGCTGAATTAGTCTTTGGTCTCCTCTTTCTCCTCTCAATGATACCAATGGTAACAAGACCATGGTAATCATTGGATATCTCTTTTATAACCTCTCTATCCCATAATTTTTAATAAACATATTACATCAAACAAGTTATAATACGCGAAATTTTTTGAGGAGTTTTAATGCTTGACCTGAACCCTGGTTTGATGTTGTTTGTTCTCGTTATTTTCTTCTCTCTTTTATTTTTATTAAATCAAATGCTCTATAAACCGCTCTTGAAGTTTATGGATGATAGAGATAATTCTATTGCAGAAGATTTAAAAAATGCCAAAGAGATGTCTGGAAATAGCGATGAACTCAAAGCAAAAGCGGATGCGATCTTAGCGGATGCTAAAGCCGAAGCAAATGCGATTAGAGAGAAAGCTACCAACGAAGCGAAAGCTTTAGCTGAGAGCAAAATTGAGAGTAAAGCCAAAGAACTTGAGAGTAAATATCAAGCGTTTGTTGCTGAACTTAATAAGAGTAAAGAGGAGTTAAAAGCCTCTCTTGAATCTCAATTACCTCTCTTTAAAGAGAGCTTAAAAACGAAAATAAGTAATCTATAAAGGAGGATAGAGAATGAGATTAACAAAAATTGCATTGGCGGTTACTTTGATGTTACCTATCGTAGCAATGGCAAGCGGTGGTGGACATCATGAAGTTAGCATGACCAACTCAGATTTTTTCTATCGAGTGCTAAACTTTTCAATCTTTGCGGGTCTGTTGTATTATCTTGCAGCTAATCCAATTAAAGCATTTTTTGAAGGACGACAAGCCAATATTGCTAATCAGCTTAAAGAGATTGAAGCTAAGCTTCAAGCATCAAAAGAGGAGGCAAAAGCAGCGGAAGCAAAATTGGTAGAGAATGAAGCAAAAGCCAAAGAGATTATTCAAGACAGTGTACTTGAGGGTAAAATTCTAGCAGAAAACATCGCTAAGAAAAATGAAGATCTATTGCATGCAATGGAGAAACAGTTTGAAGAGAAGATGGAGCTAGAGAGTAAAAAGGTAGCTAAAGAGACGGTAACAAAACTTCTTCAAGAGGGTATCAGCAGTGATGATATTGCTATTGATGAATCAAAAGTTGTCTCACTGATTTCAGGAAAGGTGGCATAAAATGGAAGAGCTAATTGCACGACGTTATGTCAATGCCTTGGTCGAGATTGCATCACCCCAAGAGCGAGTGGAGTACGCAGGAGTTCTAAGCGCGATTGCAGGACTTTTTATGGAGGATACGATTCAAGAGCGAGTCACTTCTCCTCTTATTTCTCGTGAAGCTAAAACATCTTTTATTTTGGATGGAGTAAAAGATGCGGATGCAAAGTTGGTGAATTTTATTAAAATTTTGGGGGAGAATGGTCGTTTAGATCTTATTCCTACCATTGCCAAAAGTTTGAACAAAGAGCTTCAAAAAGAGCGCAATGCCTACGAAGGGATTGTTACTTCTAGTAACGAGCTAGGCAGTACTGAACTTGAAGCATTGCAAAATTCACTCAAAAAATATACTGGGTCATCCATCTCTTTACGACAGGAGCAATCCGATATAGATGGAATAAAAGTAACAGTTGAGGATCTTGGTATCGAGGTAAACTTCTCTAAGCAGAGAGTTAAAGAACAATTAATTGATTTTATTACAAAATCACTATAAAAAAGTAATCTAAACGGAAGGAGTTGCAGTGGCAAACAAATTACAAGCAGACGAAATCAGCTCGATAATCAAAGAGAGA
>Ga0256843_1000328_pt1 | contig 40715 bp, 41 predicted proteins | sample AlvinellametaG_FD_191572 | JGI IMG/M metagenome (GOLD analysis project Ga0256843, IMG submission 191572) | Pompeii worm associated microbial communities from hydrothermal vent at the East Pacific Rise, Pacific Ocean - Alvinella | ecosystem: Host-associated > Annelida > Integument > Unclassified ...
CCTCACTTGTTTATACGTAGAAGACGACGAAATGATACGGGATATATTCGCATTGATGCTAAAACGATATTTTAAAGAAGTGATAATAGCGACAAACGGAAAAGAAGGTTTAGAGCTATTCAAAACCCGCAAACCCGATATAATCATAAGCGATATAAGAATGCCGATTATGGACGGCATAGAAATGGCACGCGAAATAAAAAAAATAGACCCGAGCGCTTATATAATTTTCGTGACCGCATTTAGCGATAGCGAATACCTCCAATCTGCCCTTGAACTCGGAGCGGAAGGCTACATAACAAAACCAGTGGAAAAAGAAAAACTCCTCCAAAAACTAAACTTTTTAGCAGAAGTTATCAAAAACAAAAGAGAAAACGAAGAGCTCACAAACGCTTTGAAAGTTATTTTTGAAAACCAGACCGAAGCTACGGCACTTTATATAGATAAAAAACTAAAACTTGCAAACAAAAAATTCAAATTCTTGCTCGGACAAATCCCTCTTGAAGAGCTCATTCAAAAGCTAAATATAAACCTCAACGAAAAAAAACAGATAATCGATTACGATGACAAAACACTAAAAATAAAAATAATCAAATTCAACCACAACTCCATTTTGATTTTCATAAACGATATCACGAAATACGAAGAAAAAATCCAAAAAGACCCTCTAACAGGAGTTTATAACAGAAACATTTTGGAAAAAATATTAAAAGAAAACATCAACAAACAAATTTGTATGATTTTTGCGGATATCGATCATTTCAAAAAAATAAACGACACATACGGACATCAATTCGGTGATACGGTGCTCCAAACTTTCGCACAAATTTTAAAAAATTCCCTTAGAAAAAATGATATAATTGTACGCTACGGAGGCGAGGAGTTTTTGATTTATATTCAAAACGTCGAATCGATAAAAAATGCTCAAAAAATCGCCGAACAACTAAGAAAAGTCGTAGAAAATTTCGACTTTAACGGCAAAAAAATAACGGCTTCTTTTGGTGTGTGTTGTAAATATATCTCATCAAAAGAGAGTTTTGAAGAATTAATCAAAAACGCCGACAAAGCCCTTTATAAAGCGAAAAATAACGGAAGAAATCGAGTTGAGGTGTGCGAATGATATTGTATTACGGATTAATTGCCGTGAGTGTAGTTATTATAGCTATCGCTATAAAAAACTTCTATTCGGCTACAAAAATCGAAAAAAATATGGATAATTATCTTTTTGTCGTAACTTCGTCAAAAGCATATTATATTGGAGCTACGCTTTTTGCGCTTGCACTGCTTGTAATTACCGCTTTTCAGGCGATGCCTTACGTTTTTGATATTAGAGTGTTTTCTATTGTACTGTTTTTCGGTAGTATTTTTTTATTATCTTTTTCTCACTATGTCTATCACACGCTTGCAAGCAAAAAGCTTAACGATTACGAAGAGTTTTTTAAACAATTCGGTGTGGATTTAAACAACAAATGCGAAAAATTGATGTTAAAATATATCTATTCCAAAGAAAAAGACCTTAAAAAGGTAAAAGAGGTATTTGAAATGAATAAGGAAAAGTGCAAGGAGTTTAAAAAATAATTACTTCTTCTCGCACTTTAGTTTTTCTATATTCTTGATTTTCTCCACTCTTTCAATCAAACTATCAAGCTCTTTTAACTGCTCTTCGCATTTTTGTTTGAGTTCGTCTCTTTTTTCTTTTAGGATTTGAAGTTGTTTTTCGATTTGCTCCATAGGAATTTCGCAATTTTTTGCCGCTTCTTCCTCTTTTTCTAAAGCCCACTCCGTCATTTTTTTAATAAATTCTTTTAGCATTTTTGCCCTTTTTGCTTATTATATCTTATAATTAACAAAATAAAAAGGAGAAAAAATGAAAATTGCACTCCCTACCAACGACAAAAAAACATTAGCGCCCCGTATCGGAATGGCAAAAGGATTTTTAGTTATAGATACCGACACTAACGAAACCACTTATATTCAAAACGAAGCTTTAAAAGAATATATAAAAGAGCACAAAAAACTCCACGGAGACTGCGGAGAACACGGTCTTGGAGTCGGACAAGTATTACCTAAAAAATTAAAAGAATTAGGAGTCGAAATATTCGTAGCTAAATTCTTCGGAGAAGGAATGCTCGGTAATTTAGACCTATGTCAAATCAAAACGTACGTATCAAAAAAACATAAAATAAAAGACGTTATCGAGGAGGTACTAAATGGTGACTAACGACTACCAAACAGCCGCCAAAATCATAAAAGATTCAAAATTTCCCGTAGCTTTCACGGGAGCCGGTATTTCGGTAGAGAGCGGAATCCCGCCTTTTAGGGGTCCTACGGGACTTTGGAGTAAATACGACCCGAAAATTTTAGATATCGATTTTTTTATGAATAATCCGGCCGAGAGTTGGAAATATATAAAAGAGATTTTTTATGACTATATGGGAAACACCCAACCAAACGACGCGCATAAATTCCTCGCTTGGCTTGAAGAAATAGGAAAACTAAAAGGTGTAATCACCCAAAATATCGATAATCTTCATCAAAAAGCCGGAAGCAAAAAAGTAATAGAATTTCACGGAACGGCAAATAAAATGGAGTGTATTGAATGCAAAAGAAAATTTCCCTCAAATTCTATTTCTCTTGAAAATCTGCCTCCTCTATGCCCCGAATGCCAAGGAATACTAAAGCCCGATTTCGTATTTTTCGGCGAACCTATTCCACCAAAAGCTTTTGAAGAATCAATAAGACTTTGCGAAAATGCCGACTGCCTCATTGTAGTCGGTACCACGGGAGAAATAATGCCCGCAAGCCAACTACCGATACTCGCAAAACAAAACGGAGCGAAAATCATCGAAATAAATATCGAGCCGTCCAACTATACAAATAGTATCACGGACATTTTCCTAAACGACAAAGCCACAGTTGCCAGCAATAAACTAAAAGAAGAGCTAAAAGGGATTATATAATCCCAAGCTCTTCAGATATGTCCTTTATGAGTTTCGAGAGTGGGCGTTTGTTTATTTCACTATCACTTACATACCCACCACTGACTAATCTCATTAAATCCTCTAAGTTTTTAAAAAAAGTACCCTCATATTTTTTAAAAAGCTCATTAAGATAATCTTCGTTATACATATATTTTTTTTGAATAAGTTCTAGGATTATGTCTTTATGCTTTTTATATATTGACTCTAAATTGAAAACATCGATATGATTTTCTGCCCTTTTATTATTATTTACAAGATTAATTTCTATATCAAAGCCTTCTTTAGAATAATAAAAATTTGAATTTATTAATTTTAAATTAAACTTTAACTCTTTATCAATATCATCAAAAAAAGGGTGCAAATGCCTTCTATCATCATTTCGCTTTTTATGATTACATGTACGACAACTTGGAATTAAATTATATAAATTTAATGCTAAAAATGGATATTTTTCTTTTGGATAATAATGATCCAATTCTACTGTAGTAACATATTTATTTTTATCTTTAATAAAATTAAATACATAATTTCTGTTACAATAGGGACATACCGAAGTATTTGTAAGTTCTATAAGCTTATATCCCCATTTTTTTCTTAATGAATTATATGCTTCTTTAACTATTTCATCATTTATATTAGTAGTTCTTTTATTTTTTTGATAATTAATAATCAGTTCATCAATATTATCTGAAAGCAAAAGTTCAGCTAAAATATTTTCATCATATTTTTCTAAAAAAATTGTAATATTTTTTAAAAAAGGAAATTTTTTATTTCCTATCTTTATATAATTTGATTTGATTTCAATTTCACTTAATTTAAAATTATCTATCTTATAATTTCCATTTACTAAACATTTTATAAACTCTTTTTTTATTTCTTCAGAAATAACAATTTTTTTCAAGAATTTTTCCTTAATATTTCCAAACGTTCTTTTAATATAGTTATTTTTTCTTCTATTTCATTTATTTTATTTAGTTTTTTACTGTCAAGTTTTCTTTGAAGCTCTTTTTTAATTATAGGCTCACCTATAATATTGGTAATTTTTTGAGCTTCCTCATCAGAAGCTATTTTTGACTCTTCATTATTCAAATATTTAATAACTTCATCTATCTTACTTTTTGCATACTCACCCATAAGCCCGTCTTCCATAAAAAATCCGTGAGTCAAAAGAGTATGAATATTCGCTCCAAACGTTTGGATATGTACATCATTACTTACGTTTTTACCGTCTTTCATAAAAATAATGTTTTCTTTTGGAATGTCTGAGAGGATGAATGGGGAGTGAGTTGTTAAAATTATATGAAAAGGGTTATTATCTTTTAATTCAATAAAATTATTAATAAGATTAATTAAAAATTTTTTTTGCCAATTTGGATGATATGATCCAAAAATATCGTCAAAAAAAATCATATTACAACGTTCTTCTTTTTCATAATAAAAAAAAGTTGAATAAATTAAACAAAAATCTTTTTCACCATCACTCAATTCATTAAATGACAATAATTTATGGTTAAAAACACCTTCTACATCTATTTCATATCCATAGGGTATATCCAAAAGAAAAAAAAGATCTTTTATATATTTAATAAATTTTATAATTTGATTAATTTCAACAATATTATTTACATTTTCTAATGATATACTTATTTCTGTATATTTATACTTATTATAACTTAAAAATAATTCTCCAACATCTGTAGAACAATCAACATTTTTATACTTGTCAATTGGATAAAAAAAAGTAACTTTATCTTTTAATTCTATTAAAGTTTTTTTTAATTTTTTCTTGATTCTATCTTTATCTATTAATTTACTAAATATTTCAGGTTTAAATTTTTTAAAATTATTCGACTCAATTAATCTTTCAAAAAATAAATTAAAAAAATCTTCTATATTATTGGACTCTAATTTTTTTATATTTAATTCATTTTGATGAATTTTATTGAAAAAAATTTCTTCATTAGAAATCTTAATTTTTATTTTTTTTGGATTAAAAAATTTATTGTATTGAACAAAGTTAATATTTAATGTTAATATATACATTAAAAAAATATAAAAGTTTTCTCTTAATTTACATAAACTTAAATGAAATCTTTCCCTAGCAAATTTAGATTTAAACGCAATTTCATTCCAATCAGAATATAAATTATATTTTTCTTCAATATTGATAAAACTATTATTATATTGATTTAAGAAATATAATCTAAATCTACTTATTAATTTTTTAAAATTAAAATTTAATTGATGAGACGTATAATTTTTAACTTTCATTTTATTTATTTTAAAATTCAAATATATATATAATTGATTTTTTTCAAAATAAATTAAAATATATTTTTTAATATCATTTTGATCATTAATATTGAGAATTTTATTTAAAAATTCTAAAACACTGCTCTTCCCCGCTCCATTTTTCCCGACTATTGCCGTTACATTGATATTATCGGGAAATATATTAACATAATCTTTTTTCTCTTTTATTTCTAAAGTATTCGTTTCGGGGTCGTATTTACAATCGAATTTAGGAGAAAAAGTAAACCCTTGACGTTTAATGTTTTTGTAGTCTTCTATCCATAAATAAACGAGTTCCATTTTGTTTCCTCTGACACTTTTGATATTTAAAAGGGCAAAAGCCCTTTTGAAAAATTATACCAAATTACATTCCAGGGATTCTTGGGATTTTGTTGAGTTTTGAGTTTTTGAAATACCAGCCCCAACCTTTTTTCATCCAGTGACCGATAATAGGTAGAGGTATTAAAATAGCCTTTTTATTGTCTCTATAGACGAATGCAGCTCCATCACCGCTATCCATCAGACATAAGATATTTATATGAGAAATATACTCTTTTCTTGCAGATTTGCCTTCTTCCATCATTTTAATGTTGTATGCCGCAACTCTTGCCATAACTTCGGCTAAGTGTCCTTGTTTCGCTCTCCAATCCGGTCCGTCGATAGCAGCACTATCGCCGATTGCGAATATTGGGAATTTTTCCGAGCTTGTCTCATCAAAATCGTGCATTACTTCACAAAATTCATTAATTTTAATAAACCCGGCTTCATTTAGTGGAAGTCCGGTATCTTTAAATAAAGCAGGTCCGTTTCCGGCAGGAATAAACATAGTCAAATCACTCTCAAGTTTGCTTCCGTCTTCAAAAATCACTCCGTCTTCTACGAATTCGGTGATTTTTTTACCTTTTATTTGTTTGATATCGAGTTTGTTAAACCACATATCCATAACTTTTAGAGCTTTTTCGCCCATTCTTGCACCAGGTTTTGGCATAGGAGCGAAAAATGTAATATCGAATTTGTTTCTGATTCCTAATTTTTTTAGTTTGTTGTGGATATTGAACATAACCTCAAAAGCAGGCCCGCCTCTAACATTGCTCGGGTCTTTAGGGTTACCACCAAATCCGAACGCAAGCTTACCCTCGCCTCTTTTAATAAGTTCGTCAAGTTTTTGTTTTATTCTAAGAGATTCTTCAGGCGCACCGCAAATAGACATAAAATGTTCGCTGCCTTTGTGTTTTACTTTATCTGCTCCGATTGCAATAATCAAATAGTCAAAATCGCAGTTTTTCTCTTCGCCTTCACAATATACGGCTTTGTTGTTGATATCTATTTTCGTAACTTTTTTAAATTTTACGTCAAATCCGTGAACTTTGCTAAGCTCTTTCCAATCAAGAGTACAATCTTCAAAACTTATCTCACCTGTCGGAATCCAAATAGAAATAGGATATACGTACATATATTCCCTATTCGTAATAACTTCTACGTCAAATCCGTATTTTCTCAGCCAAATCGCACTCTCAAGCGCAGCAAAACCGCCACCTAAAACCAAAACCTTTTTTGCCATAACGCCTCTCCTTAAAAAATTTTAAAAGTATAGCATTTTTATATCACTTTAGGTTATAGTGATAATAAGAAAAAATAATATAACCCTTTTTTACGAGAGAATTATAACAAAAATACTTGACATATGTTAAAATAAGATGTATAATTCCAACGAACATATGTCATAAAGGAGCATTAAAATGCCAAGAAGAATCAGAAGAAGGATAAGAGGAAATTTCGACAGAGTATGTTTCAAACCATGCGGTATTCCGAATCATTCTCTTGAAAAAGTCTTTTTAAACGAAGATGAACTTGAAGCTATAAGACTTATGGATTACGAAGGGCTTTATCAAGAGGATGTGGCAAAAGAGATGGGTGTTTCTCGTCCGACTATCAGCCGCATTCTCAAGGAAGCCAGAGCAAAAATAGCGGATGCACTGCTAAACGGGAAATCAATTGAAATCAAAAAAAACTTTTAAGGAGGGCAAAATGAGAGTAGCATTTCCTACAAACAACCAAAAAACAGTTGCAAACCATATCGGTCTTGCAAAAGGATTTTTGATTATTGATACAGATACCGGAGAAAAATATTATATAGAAAATCCGGTACTTAAAAAAATTAATGAAGAAAAAATTAACCTAAAAGAACTACCTGAAGGACAAAGAGGCCTTGGTACGGGTAGAATTTTACCTGCTTTGCTTAAAGAAGCGGGAGTTGACGTGCTTGTAGCAAGAGATTTCGGTGAAGGTATGATTAGAAATCTTGAATTTGAAGGTATCAGACCTCTTCTTACCGAAGAAAAAGATATCCAAGCCGTACTTAGCGATATCGACTCTTTAAAAGAGCCTGAAATCGAAGAAGATTATTACCCAAGAGGCGTAGGTTATGCAAGAAGATACGCATATGGTGTCGGATATGGCAGAGGATACGGAAGAGGTATGGGATTTGGAAGAGGTTTTGGTAGAGGCCAAGGCTTCGGATACGCAAGACGCGGCAGAGGTTTCGGTCGCGGTTTGGGATTTGGTAGAAGATTTCGAGGGGATTTTGATTAATCCTCTCTTTTTCATTTTTAAATAGTTTTGCTTTTTAATATATCTTTTAGTAATTCTTCAAAGAACTTTGATTCTTATTTAAAAAATTTATTTAAAACTTTTAATTCAACCTAAAAACAACTCTATATCAAACCACCCTCTTTCAAATAAGTTTGGATTTTAAATTATATTATATTATTTTATTGTTTTTAATGTTAACACATTAACATAATAATTTTACTCTTTACTCCGCTTTTAGTCTCGTCGCAAAAAACAGACCTATCATAAGCATAATAATCGTAAATACATAAAGCACATTATATCCGAATGCTTTTAAAATAAATCCGCCCGGAATTGCGAAAAACAGACCTATTGAAGTTAGATTGTTTTGCAAAGCTACATAAATAGGTCTTTTATCTTCAGGGGCTATTTCAAACAACAAATTCATCCCCGCGATTTTAAATCCGTCCATTGCAAAACCGATTAAGAAAAAGACTAAAGCGTACATAATTGCATTTTTTGCAAAAAGAGCGATAACAAAAGCACTTATCATAGAAATAAAAGCCGAAATAATTATAAGTTTATATTTAGGAGCAAGCTTTTTCCAAACCAAATTTCCAAGCAACGCCCCGAACATCTGAACGGTAACAAAGCCACCGATAAGCCAACCTGTGAGATGAATCGTTTGATTGGCTTTTAGAATAACAAACGGAAAAGCAAACAAAAACGAATAACTAAAAAGTATAGTTAAAATCTGAATTTGCAAAGCTTTGTCTTGTTTTAGGAAGACAAAAGCGTTTTTTAGGAATTTTATAAAACTCTCTTCTTTAACTCTAACATTTTCTTTTACAGGTTCTTTGATTGTAGAAAAAGCATATAACCCGATACCGAGCAAAAAACTACTTATAATAAATAAATAGGCATAACTTTTCGGAGGCTCGAACGCACTAAGGACCCAACCTGCAATACCTCCACTGATAATTGCACCTATAGCAGCAAAAAACTGCCTATTTGCCATAGATTTTCCACGCTCTTTTTTATCAAAAATCTTAGCAATTATTTCACTAAAATAGATACTCCCAAAACCTGCCGAAAAACTAAATATAAAAAGCCCTATCCCGAAAACTATCAACGTTAATGTAGGATTTTTATCACCTATAATCAAAATAGCTAGCCCGATAGCAAGCCAACTCAAAAATCTCGCCAAAAATACACGCTTCAAATACGGCATTACTTTTTTATAACTCTGAGCATAAAAAGCGGCAAAAAGCTGCACCGCAATCGCCCCACCCCTCAAAAGTGAAGCAAAAACACCTACAAGCACAACACTCTCGCTAAAATGATGAACAATAAGCGGCAAAATCGTAGAAGGGTCCGCAACACTCATCGCCACCGCTAAGAAAAATCCGTGAAGTATGTTTTTTAGATTGTTTTCTTTATAATTTGTTGACAAATGTTTCCTTTTTGGAGCGAATTTTAACACAAAATTTAGAATTGATATAAAATTGCTCTAAAAATAGAGTATTAAAATTAATAAAATATTTTATTTTCAAAATATGTATTAGTATATACTTTTGTACTTTAGACAGATTTCCAACAAAAATTTGATAAATTTAAACCAACAACTTAACATAATAACTTTACCCTAAAACAACCATCACTCAATACCTATCACCTAACACCTACAACCCAATACCTTACACCTAACACCAATACCCTTTTAAACCTTATACCCCGCTTCTTTTAAAAACCTACTCGGCTCGTAAGTGATATTTTTTATTCTGTCGTTTTTTGCAAGTGCAAAAAAAAGCCTGTCTTTTGCACGCGTGACTGCTACGTAAAAAAGTCTTCTCTCTTCTTCTATACCTCCGGCAGGTTTTGAGAGTTTGATATTTGGAAAACGCCCTTCCATCATATCTACGATATAAACTTCTTCGAATTCAAGACCTTTACTTGCGTGAACGGTCAATAAGTTCACTCCGCTCCCCTCACTCATTTCGCTCGCACCAAGCACCATAGCGTTCAAAAACCTCTCCAAATCCGAATAATTTCTTAAAAGATTGCCTAAGATTTTGACTTTGTTTTTTATTTTTTCTTTCGCTTCGTGATATCTCTCTTCGTCTATTTTTCCGTTTTTGTCTTTTGCGCGTTCTTTTGCTATGTTCGAAATAATATGATCGAAAATTTTCGAATTTATTAATTCGTTAAAAATAGCTTGAGGATTTTTAAATCGCTTTATTCTCTTTAAGAATTGATAAAAATTATGTAAAAATTCGGCACCTTCAATAGATAGTTTCGGGTGTCTTAGTATCGGATTTGCCAAAAATTCTTCATCAAACCCCAAATTTACGAACTTACTCACACTCCCTAACGTAACGAAATCATCAAAAAGCCCCAACTGATATGAAGTTCTTTTTTTGGTAAAAACTTTTTTTGAAGTATCCGGATTTAAAAACCCCTTTATCGCATCACCATCGCCAAGCGTCATTAGAGCTTCGAAGATTTCGCCGGCAATTGCACTTCCGACACCTTTAGCGTATTCGAAAATATGAATAAAAGCCATAATATCTTTCGGGTTTATTAGAAAAGTGAGCAAATCAAGAGTTATTTTGATTTCTCTGCTGTCAAAAAAACTCGTACCGCCTTTTCTTTTGCACTCTATTCCTTTTTCTCTAAGCATCGCTTCAATCGCATCGGCTGAAGAGTTGTTTCTAAAAAGTATTGCTATTTCTTCTCTTTTTGTAGTGCTTGTTAAAATCCTGCTTGCGATATCCCTATACTCTTCAAAAGTATCGTTATACATCAAAACTTTCGGATACTCACCGCTGTATCCTCTGGTAACTTCAAGGGTTTTGGGATAAATTCTCGGGTTGTTTTTGATAACCCTATTTGCAATATCCAAAATTTCGCCGTAACTTCTATAGTTTTTCTTTAAAGTAAAAACTTTTGCGTTTTCGTATCTCTTATCAAAAGTGGAAATAATAGAAATATCCGCTCCGTTAAAAGCATAAATACTTTGGTCGTAATCACCCACACAAAAAAGCCCCTCTTGTTTTACCGACTCGATAAGTTCGTTTTGTAAAGGATTGGTATCTTGATATTCATCTACGAGCACTTCTCTATAAGGATTTTCTATTCCGTTTTTTAGGTGGTTTATCATTTCGATCAATAAAGAATTGAAATCGACCAAATTGTGCTCTTTTTTTACATTTTCATACTCGTCGAAAATATCTTCGTATATTAATGCATACGGCTCGTGAGAGGGAGCTTTTTGCAACAGCCACTCTTCAAAAGAGGGAGCGTTTGAGTTTAGGTATAAAGAGTACAAATCAAAAAGATAATTGGCACTATAAGGTTTTTCTTCTATTCCGAGACGAGAAAAATCTCTTTTGTCGTATATGGACTTAAAAAGAATTTTCAAATCTTTGGGAGTTTTTAGGGTTATGTTTTTATTGAGTTTTTTTAGCCATCTGTAACTTACCGAGTGAAAAGTGCCGGCTTCTATATTTTTTGCGCTTGGAATCACACGCGCGACTCTCTCTTTCATTTCGGCAGCGGCTTTATTGGTGAATGTAAGGAGTAAAATTTCTTCGGGTTTTATACCTTCTTCTAAAAGATAAGCGATTCTTCCTACAATCGTAGAAGTTTTACCTGTCCCGGCACTCGCAATTACCAAATTGTGCCCCAAAGGAGCGGTTGCGGCTTGGAGTTGTTCTTTGTTTAATTTACTTAACGGCAAAAGCCACCCTTTTTGGGTGGAATTTTATCATTTTTTTATAAAATCTTTTATAGGAGCGTAGTCGTAATCTTCCAATATCACCTGAGCTAAGGTATGATTTTTCGGATTTAGCAAAATCGGCGCTTTAAAATTAACGATAGAATCCTTAAACGGCTCTTGTCTGACGAGATTGCAATATACAAGAGGAGGATTTTTTTCGTCTATATCCAGCAAAACCTTCACATCGGCCGGAATCTCGAAAGAGTAGTTTTTATCAAGCGCAAAAGGATTGACAAGCGTGAAGATGTAGTCGTTTATTTTTAAAAGAGCGAAACTTTCGTCTATCAACTGAAAAGTAGCTTCGTTAAAGTTCTCAAACCCCGGTATCGGCTTTTTTATTTTATACATTTTCTCTCCTTTTTAAAAGGAGAAGCAAAAACTATTCCGATTCGTAAATAGGCTTGTACCATTTCAAAAGAAGAGGTACGGAAATGTTAAGCAAAAACGTCACGAACATGAGCGTATAAAACTCTTCTTGGGAGATGAGATGATTTTGGACATACGTGATATTAAGCACGATAAAAGCAAGCTCGGCACGCCCGAGCATCCCAAAGCCGATAAGCCAGCTGTCTTTTGATGAATATCCGCCCGTATATTTTGCGGCAAAAGCGGCGGAGAGTACCTGAAAAACAAGCACTAAAACAAAAAGTGTAAGTGTCGGTATAATCACTTCTTTTAGAATATGCGGTTCAAAGATTATTTTTCCGCCGAGCAAAATAAAAAATACCGGTCCGAATACCGTAAAAGCCATAGTATTGGTGATTTTTTCTATCTCTTTGGCTCTATTTTGATTTCCCACTTCAAAATATTCGGCTTTAAGTATCAGCCCCGCAAAATATGCGCCTATCGCCGGATGAAATCCCAAAATATGTGCAACGTCTCCGAATAAAAAGACCAAAATAAAAACACCCAAAACAGCATAATTACCTCTATCGACAATAAAAAGATATCTTATTCCTTTTTTGTGAGGGACGATAAATTTACCCACCAAATAAACAAACCCGAAAAACGCCAATACGTCAAAAAACGTATTCATTAATTTTTCAAAATCGACTACCAAATTCCCGTTTTGAGTGTTTCCGCTAAGAATAATAGGCAAAAGTACCGCAACTCCTATTAAACTAAGCACATCATCCACAACGGCACTCGTCATAATACCGGTAGCCGCCGGAGTTTTTTCAAGTCCCAAAGACTTTAAACTCACCATAGTAAGCGATACGGCCGTAGCAGTCATCGTAAGTCCCCAAATTAGAGCGGAATTAGTAGAAAATCCGAAAAATTTGGCGCTCAAAAATCCTGCCAAAAAAGGAAAAATCGCACCAATGATCGCAAATTCCCCACGCTTTTTTGACGCCTTTTAAAAAATTACTCAGATTCTCTTCGAATCCGAGCGCGAACATAACAAGAATAATCCCTATCTCACCCAAAAACTCGATTCTGTGGTCTTCGCTTAAAATATGCAAATTTCCAAGTACCGCACCGAGCACGATATACCAAAGCACATCGACCGTATTCGTCTTTTTTGCAAGAATTTTTGCGACGAATATCGTCAAAAAAAGTATAAAAAGCTCGGTCCAGATGTAGTGCATTATTTCTCCTTGATTTCAGTACCTATACCCTCACTCGTCAATAGCTCGAGCAATATGGAGTGCTCCACTCTTCCATCGATTATATGGGCTTTTTCGACTCCTCTTTTCACTGCGCTAAGAGCGGCATCCACTTTCGGAATCATCCCCCCTGCAATTGTTCCGTCTTTTTTTAGATTTTCAATTTCACCTGCCGTTAGAGAGCTTATTAGGTTTTTGTTTTTATCAAGCACTCCTGGAGTATCAGTTAGGAAAATAATTCTTTTAGCTCCGATAGCTGCGGCAATTTCGCTTGCGGCGGTATCTGCGTTTATGTTGTATCCAGGGTGTGTCGGAGAGTCTCCGGCCGCAATAGGCGCAATTACGGGAATAAGATTTTCGCTTAGAAGTTTATTGATAAACACTCCGTCAATCGAAGTAATCTCACCTGTATATCCGACAAGTGATTTAGCTTTCATAAAGCTCATATCTTTTCCGTTGATTCCGATAGCTTTTGCTCCGTGTTGATTTAACATATTTACGATTTCTTTATTAATTTCGCCGCTTAGTACCATTTCGGCGATTTTAATCGAGTCTTCCGTAGTTACCCTAACTCCGTCTTTAAATTCGGTCTTAACGTTTAGGGCATTTAGAATTTCAGTAATTCTTTTACCTCCTCCATGAACAATAACGGGCTTAATCCCCACCATATAAAGCATCAAAATATCAATTGCAAAACTCTCTTTTAATTTTTCATCAATCTGCGCCGCACCTCCGTATTTTATAACTATGGTTTTTCCGTAAAATTTTCTAATAAACGGAAGTGCGTCAAGTAAGGTTTTTACCGTTTCTATTTTCTTTTGCATGGTACTCCTTTTTTTTATTTTAGTGTAATCGGTTAATTTTTTTTAATCTTTTTTGTCATATGCCAAAAATTTATTTAAATGTGAAATTTTGTAATAAAAAATCACTCCAAAACCACAACTTAACTCTAAGTTTACCCTATTCAGGATTTTTAAACAATAACTCCAACTTAAAATCATCTTATAAAGCCTTGCAAAATATTCACCATATTTAACATATTCAACATAAATTCATAAGTTCACAAATACATAAATGAAAAAAAAATTATATGCACATCAAATTAACATAATATTCTTACTCTTTATATGGTATTTTATCTTTCATTCCCGCTTTTTCGAAACCTTTTAGTCTCAACCTACAACTATCACAAACCCCGCACGCTTCATCTTCGTTTTTATAACAACTCCAAGTCAGCTCCAACGGCACGCCAACCTCAGCCGCTTTTTTTACGATATCCTCTTTTTTTAGATGAATCAAAGGAGTTTTTATCTCTACTTTCGTTTCCGGTTTGGTTCCGGCGTTTATTGCTTTTTGCATATAATTTATAAACTCCTCCCTACAATCCGGATATCCGCTGCTATCCTCTTCCACAACACCGATATAAATAGCTTCAGCTCCCTCTTTTTCAGCAACAGCTGCCGAAATAGACAAAAAAATCCCGTTTCTAAAAGGTACGTAAGTTATCGGAATACCCGGTTTTAATCCGTCAGTCGGCACTTCCAAACTCTCATCAACAAGAGCACTCGCTCCTATTTGCTTGAAAAAAGGAATATCGATAATATATCTTTTACTTTTTTCGATTTTTAAATAATCGCAAATATCATTAAATGCTTTTAGCTCTCTTTTTTCCGTTCTTTGCCCGTAGTTAAAATGAAGAGGAATAATCTCATACCCCTCTTGCTTTGCAATAAACGCGGCGGTTGTAGAGTCCATTCCACCACTCAAAATCACCACAGCTTTCATATTCTTCCTTTATTCAGTATTGTACTGTTTTTACCCATACCAATCTCACTTATTTTCCCTTTTTTACAAACCCACCATTTTCACCATTTCACAACTTCACTATCCCTCCCCCTCTCTTCCATTTCAATACCATACTTTTATATAATTTTACTAAAAAAGGCCTGTTAATGATAGATTTTGACAATAGAACGGATTATGAGTTTGACATCGAAGAACTAAAAGAAATTTATGAATATCTCACAAATAAAGATATCGAGCTTATTTTGACAACGGATGAAGAGATAAAAGAGCTAAACAAAGCCTACAGAAACAAAGACAAAGCAACCGACGTTTTAAGTTTTCCACTTGAAGATATGCCAGGGATGCCGCTTGGCAGTATCGTAATCTCAATCGACACTGCAAAAAAAGGAGCACAAGAGTTCGGTCATAGTGTTAATGACGAAATAAAACTGCTTTTTATTCACGGACTTTTACATCTTTTGGGATACGACCACGAAACCGACAACGGAGAGATGAGAGAAAAAGAAAAAGAGTTAATAGAAAAGTTCAACCTTCCAAAAAGCCTGATTATAAGAAACGATTAAAATTTTACCCCCACCTTATAAAGTCTTTTTCTCTCCCTGCTGCTTGGGATTTTTAATGATTCGCGGTATTTCGTAATAGTCCTTCTGACAAGTGACAAATTATATTTTTTATTGATAATATCACAGATTTTGTCATCGCTTAAAGGTTTGTTTTCATCTTCGTTTTTGATTATATTTTTTATCTCTTCTTTTATCTGGTTTGCAGAAACTTCCTCATCAAGTGCGGTTGAAAAGAAATTTTTCAGAGGTATGATACCTCTATCGCATAAGAGATATTTGTTAGCAATCGCGCGGCTGATTGTAGAAGGGGCAAACTCCAAAGCATCGGCGATATCTTGGATTTTCATAGGTTTTATAACCCCGCCTTGAAAAAAATCATATTGAAACTCCACAATCATTAAAGCGATTTTTTTAAGAGTCGATTTTCTCATTTCAAGAGCGTCGATAAGACTTCTTGCTTCTTTTAGTTTTTCTTTTGAGTACTCATCCTCGGCAGGGTCGTCTTTTATGTAGATTTCGGGGTAGTGTTCGTCGTTTAGTTTTATCTCAAGCATTCCGTCGTTATTTATGATTATAATTTCCGGAATTATCTCTTCATCCGGCAAAAACTCGAGATTCGGTGTTACTTTAAATTGTTTTATTATTTTCATCGCTTCTTTAAAACGCGGATGATTAAAATATTTTTCGATGTTTTCGATGTTTTTTATAATCTCTTTTGTCAAGGCAAAAAGTTCTTCGTCTATATCTTCGGTATTATAAAGCTGAAAAAGCATAGCTTCTTTTATGTCTTTTGCCCCGACTCCCACAGGATTTAAATACATAAATCTCTCTCTAATAGCCTTTACTTTCTCGACACTCGTGCCTGTTAGCATTGCTATTTCTTCTTCATCACCTTCAAAAAAACCTTGAGGGTTTATATCTTCTATTATCATCATCGCTATCATTTTCGATTTTTCGGTTGGGAAGAGATTTGAATTTTCAACTTGTTCTATCAACTCTTCCAAAAGAGTGGTTTTTGAAGTGCTAAGCGCTTCTATTTCGTTAGTTATAGCGTTTTTTAGGTTGCTTGCAGTTATGAATTTTTTACTTTTAACTTCCAAAAAAGGATTTTGAGAGGATTGTTCTTTTAATTCCTCATAAAGTTCGTCGATTCCCGCTTTTAATATAGGCAAAAAACTGATAAGTTTGGTTGATAGTTTTTGGGTTGTTTTTTGTTTTAGTTTCATAGCCTAAACTCTTCTCCCAAATAGTGTTTTTTAACTTCCGGATGATTAACGATATGATTCGCATCTCCGTGAGTTAGGATATTTCCGTCTTTTAGTACATACGCCCTATTACAAATCGAAAGCGTTTCTCTTACGTTGTGGTCGGTAATGATAACACCGATATTTTCTTGACTTAGGAATTTCACAAGCTCTTTGATATCGTTAACGTTTACCGGGTCCACCCCAGCAAACGGCTCGTCCAAAAACAAAAACTTAGGTCTTGGCACAAGCGCTCTTGCTATTTCGACCCTTCTTCTCTCACCACCGCTTAAATTAATCCCTTTTCTTTTTCTGATAGGCTCGATATTAAATTTCTCAAGCAAGTCTTCGACCACTTTTTTTTGAGTATCTTTATCATAATATTGCTCGGCTACAATATAGAGATTGTCTTCAACACTCAAGTCCCTAAAAACCGAACTTTCTTGAGGTAAATATCCGATTCCCATTCTCGCTTTTTTATGGAGAGGATATTTTGTGATATCTTTCTCTTCAAGCGTCACTTTTCCCTCATCCGGTTCCAAAAGTCCGCAAATAAGATAAAAAGTTGTCGTTTTCCCGGCTCCATTTGGTCCTAAAAGCCCTACGACTTCACCCGTATTTACTTCAATACTGACACCTTTTATAATAAGCGTCTTTTTGAATGATTTTTTTAAATTTTCAGCTTTTAATTTTGACATTCAAATATCCTTTTATCACCCTCAAGCGTAATTTTTATAAGCAGATAATCAATCCCGTAAAGTTTCAAAATATCTTCAAGACCCTCTCCCCACTCCAAAAAGTGATAGCCCTCTTTTTCAAGCTCTTCAAGCATCCCAAGAGCCAAAAACTCATCAACTCCTTTATTATAAAGGTCGTAATGATAAACTTTATCACCATAAACGTTTTGAATGGCAAACGTAGGAGACGTCACTTCATCACTTAATCCCAATAATTTGACGAACTCTTTTACAAGAGTGGTTTTTCCGCTGCCAAGAGTCCCGCTTAGGATTATTATATTTTTTCCGCTATTTTTTATACATTCGACGATATTTTTCAAATCTTCGATATTTTTTACCTCGATTTGCATCAAACCCCCGATGTTTTTTATTATTATAACAAATAAGATTTTAAGGACGCCGATGAAATTCGTGATTTTATTCGTTTTTAGTTATCTTTTCGCAATAAGTGATTATAGAGTCGTTAATTTTTGCATATCAAAACATACCTTAGCCATAAGAGAATTCAAACAAAACGACAAAGAAAAACTACTCATCGTAAATACCAATACTCTAAAAACATCAATAATCCCCAAAATCGACCTAAAAACCCAGTGCGACCTAAAAGCTAAATATTTCAAACTCCTAAACCAAAAACCGAAACTTCAAAACGCCGGTATCACAAAATCAAAACATCCCGTATTAAGCGTTGATTTTTGTCCCTCAAGCAAAAGAGGTTTTGATAAAATCATTTTTACATCGCTTATAAAAAAACAAAAAAACGCTCCCGTTATAGTTTTTATGAGTAAAAATTGGATAAAACACCACAAAAAATCATTCGAATTATTAAAAAAATGGCAAAAAGAGAAAAAATTAAATATCCTCTGGGGAAACCACACGGCGACTCACCCATATATAAAACACCTCCCTCTTAATAAAAATTTCGTACTTATCAAAGGCTACGACCTAAAAAAAGATATCTTAAACAACGAAATATATCTAATAAACAACGGAGTAACTCCGTCGATTTTCTTTAGATTCCCGGGACTCATAAGTGATAAAAAAACTTTAAAAATAGTAAATTCTTTAGGATTAATCGCAATAGGCTCCAACACGTGGCTTGCAAAAGGAGAAAAAGTCACAAATCATTCTATTATTTTAATCCACGGCAACAAAAACGAAGAAAAAGGAGTAAAAATCTTCCTTCAAAAACTTAAAAACATAAAAAAACTTTACCCTCTAAACGAATCGTTATAAATATTTTTTCGAAATTTCTTTTATCTCTTCAAAAATCTTATCAAAATCCGCACTATAAACCCTCGTATTAAAAACGGTCGTCATCATATTTGTATCTCTTTTAAATCTCGGTACCAAATGAAGATGTATATGCCCCGGAATCCCGGCTCCCGCATCAAAACCCAAATTCCAGCCCATATTTATACCATCAGCGCCGAAATCTTTTAGGATTTTGCACCCTTTTTGAGCCATTTTGGCAATATGACATACCTCTTTTTCACTCAAATCTTCATACTCTCCCACGTGACGAATAGGAATAATCATAAAATGTCCCGGATTATAAGGAAACCTATTCATCACAAAAAAGCAGATATCGTCTCTATAAAAAACGTGATTTTCATCGTCGTTTTCAGCAGAAGCGGCAATATCGCAAAAAACACAGCCGGTTTGTTTTTTTACGTGATACTCTCTTCTCCACGGTGCATAAAGTCTATCCATAAAATCTCCTGTAAATTTTTTCATTAATCCCGAAAAGTTCGATAATATCCTCTTTTTCCACTCTATTTGCGACTTTAAAAATCTTACCTTTACTTAACATAATAATCTTACCATACGAAAAAACTTCACTAAAATCGTGTGTTATCATTATCTTTTTAACATCAAGTCCCTCAATCAACTCCAAAAACTGATGTTTAGCTTTTATATCAAGCCCGTTTGTCGGCTCGTCAAGACATAAAATTTTAGGATTATGAACCAAAGCCCTCGCTATCAAAAGTTTTTTCATCTCTCCAAGCGATAACGTACTTACCACCTGATTCGGCTTAAGAGAGAAAAAATCCAAAATCTCTTTTGTTTTATTTTTTTCTTCATCTGAAAAATCAAAAAAATTATAAACCACAAGTGCATTTTTAAAAGAGCTGATAACCGCATCGAATACCGAAATATTTTCATTTTTATAAAAATATTCAAGAGCGTTATTCACAACTCCGAATGTCTCTCTTGCCTCTTTTAATGTTAAAGTTTTACCGAAAACCTCTCTTTTAAAGAGCTTTTGAGGATACAATTCGTGAGTTATTACGCTTAAAAGCAAACTCTTCCCGCTGCCGTTGGGCCCTAAAATAGCAAAACTATCCTCCGCTTCAAGTTCGATATCCAAAAACAGATGTTTAAATTTAAGCTTTAGCATTCACTTCGCCGATTTTTTTCTTTATCGATTCGATTTTTTGCTTCATTCTGTTTGATTTATTTTTTCTTATATCCATTTTTATAGTCGTATAAACTCTATTGCAATCCGCTTCAAGCTGTTTATAGGCGTTGTTTATTACGTTTGTAGCTTCTTCAATCGTATCCACCTCAAAAACCGTCCCCATGGGAGTGAGCTCATACGCAATATCGCTATCTTTAAACATTTTGATTATTCTGCTAACATATTCGCTTACGCTCTCTCCCTTATCTGTCGGAAACATCGCAAATTCAACCAAAACGCTCATTTACCCTCCTTTTTTGGCTATTTATACAAAAAATTTTTTATTTTTCAAAGTATTTTTTCAAAAGTGCGTAATCTTCATCTTTGTATCCGTAAATTACCACCTCACAATTAAAATCTACATTTTTAGAAAAAAACTCTTTATAAATTTTAATAACTTCTTCTTTATCAAGACCTCCGACTCCTACTCCCATTAACGGCAAAACAATCTTGCAAAGAGTATGATTTTTAATGATTTTTTCAATATTTTGTAATGATTTTTTAATGACTTCAAGTGTAGGAGAAGGATTATTCGAAGTATAGTCCATTATTGCAACGTGAAGAGCCTTTTTATATTCCGGATATCCCGGGCAGTCGGTAACAGCAACCTCTCCTTGCTTTATCGGTGCTAATTTTCTCATCTCATTTTGCAAAGCACTACCGCAAACTTTTCTAAAAGCACCGCTAACACCGCTACCTAAAATAAGCTCGGTATTGGAAGGATTGACAATAAAATCGGCGCTTTTCTCACTAAAAATATCCCCTTTTTTAATCACTACCTTATACACTTGAATTTCTCCTTTAAAAGTTTTATAATTAATAAAGGATTGAAAATGAAAGTAACTGCAAATTTAGTAGATATTTTACAACAAAAAATCTATCCCGCACAAATCACAATCCGAAATCAAAAAATCACTTCCATAAAAAGAGTATCAAAAGCAAAAAACTACATACTACCCGGATTTATCGACTCTCACATACATATCGAAAGCTCGATGCTGCCGCCTTCTTCTTTTGCAATGCTTGCGCTAAAACACGGCACAATAGCAACAATCAGCGACCCTCACGAAATTGCTAACGTTTTAGGATTAAAAGGCGTTTATTATATGCTCGAGAATGCTAATAAAACGCCTCTAAAAATATATTTCGGAGCGAGTCCTTGCGTACCGGCGACACGATTTGAAACAAGCGGAGCGAAACTCGGAGTAAAAGAAATAGAAGAGTTGCTAAAAAGGGATGATATTTTATATCTTAGCGAAGTGATGAATTTTCCGGGTGTAATTGCTAATGAAAAAGAGATAATGCAAAAAATAGCTATTGCAAAAAAATACAAAAAACATATCGACGGACACTGCCCGGGTCTAAGAGGTGAAAATTTAAGCAAATATATCTCAGCCGGAATCGAAACGGACCATGAAAGTTTTACTCTTGAAGAAGCCGAAGAAAAGATAAAAAAAGGACTAAAAATTGAAATAAGAGAAGGAAGTGCTGCAAAAAATTATGAAGCGCTTCATCCGCTTATTGCAAAATATCCCGACAAATTAATGTTTTGTTCGGACGATAGACACCCTGACGATTTGGAAAAAGAGCATATTAATTCGCTTGTAAAAAGAAGCCTAAAAAAAGGTTACGACCTTTTTGACGTATTAAAAATCGCTTGTATTAATCCTATTATCCATTACGGACTTGATGTAGGAATGCTAAGAGTAGGAGACAAAGCCGATTTTATAATCGTCGATAATTTAGAGAATTTCGAAGTTCAAAAGACGATAATAGATGGCAAAATCGCTTACAGTAAAGAAGAAAAAGAGAGTTTTTCAGTTCCTGAAATCATAAACAATTTTCACACTTCCCCAAAAAAAGAAGAAGATTTCGAAATAGAAAAATGTGAAGAATATTTGGTAATAAAAGCGATTGATAAACAACTAATTACCGAAAAAAGATATTTTAAAGGCGAAGTTCCTAATATAAAAAACGACATTTTACTCTTTAGCGTAGTAAACAGATACCAAAACGCAAAACCGGCTCTGGGGTTGATTGAAGGTTTCGGATTAAAAAAAGGAGCGATAGCCTCAAGCGTCGCCCATGATTCTCACAATATCGTAGCTGTGGGATGTGATAAAAAATCTTTATCTATCGTAATAAACGAAATCATTAAACACAAAGGCGGAATTTGTGTATATGACGGGGAAAAAACGGATATTTTAGAGCTTGATATCGCGGGACTTATGAGCTCGAAAGAGCCTCATTTCGTAGCAAAAAAATATGCGAAACTACAACAAAAAGCAAAAAATTTAGGCTCATTGCTTACATCACCTTTTATGACTCTTTCATTTATGGCGCTTTTGGTGATTCCTAAATTAAAATTATCGGACAAAGGACTTTTTGATAGTGAAAAATTCGAATTCACCAAAATATGCAAAAGCCAAAAAGGCTTTTAGTGTAAGAAGTGTCTTTTTCCTGTGAAATACATAGCGATTCCAGCTTCATCAGCCGCTTGAATCACCTCGTCATCTCTTATAGAGCCGCCAGGTTGGATAATAGCTTTTACTCCTACCTCAGCCGCGTAATCTACGCTATCGCGGAATGGGAAGAAAGCTTCGCTTGCAAGTGACGCGCCTTTTATATCAAGCCCGAGGCTTTTTGCTTTTTCAACAGCACATCTTGTAGCATCAACTCTGCTTGTCATACCCATACCGATAGCTACAAGTTGAGAATCTTTTACAAAAGCTACGCAGTTTGATTTTGTAAGAGCAGCGATTTTCCACGCCATTTCCAAATCTCTTTTATCATCAACGCACACTTTAGTTACGCATTTAGCATTTGCCACTTCATCTTCAAGCACTCTATCGGCATCTTGAAAAACAAATCCACCCTCGATATGTTTGAAATCCCAAACATCTCCCGGAATTTCAAGCTTAGGCTGACCTAAATCGAAAAGTTTTATTCTTTTTTTCTTTTCAAATATTTTTACCGCTTCTTCAGTGATAGTCCCGGCTATAAGTACTTCTACGAAAATTTTATTAATCTCTTCGGCAAGTTCTTTTGTTACCACTCCATTTACCGCAACAACTCCTCCGTATGCACTCACAGGGTCGCATTCAAGCGCTTTTTGCCATGTAGTTACCAAATCTTCTTTTTTTGCAGCACCGCATGGGTTTGCGTGTTTGATAATCGTAATCGCTCCTTCTCCAAGACTAACGGCAAGTTTTACAGCTCCGTTAATATCTGTTAGGTTATTGAAACTTGCTTCACCTTTTAAAGTTCTTAGGTTTTCATAAAAATCTTCAAATTCATAAAGCGCACCTCTTTGGTGAGGATTTTCTCCGTATCTTGTGTTAAATACTTTTTTACCTACGATAAATCTTTTATCTCCGAATCCGTCTTTAAATCTTTCGTTCATATAGTTTGCAATCATACTATCATATGCAGCCGTATGCTCGTAGGCTTTTATCATCAAATCTCTTCTGAATTCATACGTATCTTTGCCGTCTCTCAAAGCCTCTACCACCACGTCGTAATCGGCAGGGTCGGTAACGATAATTACGTCTTTAAAGTTTTTTGCGGCACTTCTAACCATCGTAGGTCCGCCGATATCGATGTTTTCGATAATCTCATCAAAATCATCCGTTCTTTCAATCGTCTCTTTAAAAGGATATAAATTTACGGCCACCAAATCTATTCTTTGAATTCCGAGTTTCTTAGCTTCTTCATCATCAATCCCGCTTCTATATAAAATCCCCCCGTGAACGTAAGGATTAAGAGTTTTAACTCTTCCGCCGAAACACTCAGGAAATTTTGTAATTTCACTAATATCTATAGCGTTAATTCCGTTTTCTTGTAAAATTCTTTTAGTCCCGCCGGTTGAGATGATTTCGAATCCCAAATCAACCAAATTTTTTGCAAAATCAACGATTCCGGTTTTATCACTAACACTTAAAAGCGCTCTTTTTGCCATTGTTGTCCTTTTTTTATGAAATTTTACTATAATTTTAATATTACTTGAAAAGGGGGTTTGGTTTGGAATATAAGATACATTTTGATTACGAAAACAAAAAAGCCGAAAAAGAAGCTTTTGATAACGTATTAAAAGAGTACGAATCTCAAGAAATAGGCTATTATCACCTGCCTGAGAGTTCTATGAAATTCAAAGATATAAATTTTGACGATTTTAGCGAAATAGCGATTATTGGTATCGGCGGAAGTTCGCTTGGTACGAAAGCTATTTATGAAATGATAAAAAATAAATTTCCTCTTAAAAAAATGGTTTTTCTGGAAAATCCCGACCCTATCGATTTGATTGGAAAATTCAAAGAGCTGAAAAATCCTCTCTTTTTTGTCATCTCAAAATCGGGAAAAACAATAGAAACTATCTCGATTTTCAAAAAAGTAATAGAACACTTCAAACTAAAACCAAAAGCCAAAAACCTAAAAATCATAACCGACCCCGGAAGTCCTCTTGAAAAATTCGCAATAGATTGGGGAATTGAATGTTTTAATCTCCCAAAAAACGTAGGAGGTAGATTTTCGGTATTAAGTGCGGTAGGGATGATACCTCTAAAAGCCGCAGCAGTGGATATAGTCTCTATTTTGCAAGGTGCAAAAGACTTTAGAGACCGATTTTTTGAAAAAAATGAACTTCATTTATTAAAAAAAGCTTCGTTTTATGCAAGAAATTACAAAATCTACCCCGTAAACGTACTTTTTGCATATGCGACGATTCTTAGTGCTTTTAAAGAGTGGTTCGTTCAGCTTTTCGGAGAATCTCTTGGCAAAAACGGAAAAGAGATTATGCCTGTGGGTCATATAGGAAGTATCGATCAGCATTCTTTTTTGCAACTTTTAATGGAAGGAATGGGTCATAAAACGATAACTTTCTTACAAATCAAAAACTTCGACCCCGATTTCAAAATCCCCGATATCAACCTCCCATACCTTAGCGCTACCGATTTCGTAAACGACCACACTTTTGCCGAGCTTATCAACAAAGAGTGCGAAGCGACAAAAGAAGCCCTGCTTGCAAAAGAGTATCCGGTGGATGAGATAATAATGGAGAGTTTAAACCTAAAAAATATCGGTGAACTGATTATGTATTACGAGATTTTAACCTCAGCAATAGGTAGTCTTCTTGAAGTAAATACATACAATCAGCCGGGGGTCGAAATTGGAAAAACAATTCTTAGAAATAAATTTTAAAGATTTAGGTTTAATTGAATACGAAAAGTTCCTAAAAATCCAAGAAAAACTGACACCTCTTAATCAAAATTTCCTCCTTTTTGCCACTCACTATCCCGTTTTTACGGTGGGAGAGAGCGAAGCAAAAGCATTTCCATTTGCCGTACCGGTAAAAAGAGGCGGAAGCATTACATATTTTGACGAGGGAACTTTAATGCTCTATTTTATTTTCAATGTCAAATCCCCTCCTCTTTTTTTCAAAAAAGTACGCCTTGTGTTAAATAGATTTTTTTCAAATTTCAATTTACCAATTTATTACGATAAAAATAGACCGGGATACTATATCCAAAATAGAAAAATAGCATCTTTGGGATTTTCATACATAAAAAACCGCTCGAATCACGGAGTTTCGATACACCTTAATCCCAATTTGACCACTTTTAACCAAATTAGACCATGCAATTTAAGCCAAGTCAAAGCAACTTCGTTGTATAATGAGGGAGTATATATCAATCAAGAAACGGCTAAGGAAATGTTAAAAGAGTATATAAAAGAGGTGTTTTATGAAACCAAAAGTAAAGGCTCCCTCATTTGAGGCTATTTCAAAAACTTTAAGCATAATCGAAAAATACTCTCTTAGTACCGTATGCTACTCTTCAAAATGCCCCAATATCAGCGAATGTTTCAAAAGAGGCACGGCTACATTTATGATTATGGGAAATATCTGCACGAGAAACTGCAAATTTTGCAACGTCACAAGCGCAAAACCTCTACCTCTTGATGAAAACGAACCCCTAAAAATAGCAAAAGCCGTAAAAGAGCTGAATCTAAACTACGTCGTAATAACATCCGTTGATAGAGATGATTTGAGCGATTACGGAAGCACTCATTTTTATAACGTAATAGAAAAAATAGCCGCTTTAAACCCCAATACCAAAATAGAAAGCCTAACCCCCGATTTCAGAGGAGACATCAACGCACTAAATTTAATGATAAGCTCCAAAAGCTATAAATTGGCTCACAATATCGAAACGACTAAAAGACTTCACAAAAAGCTAAAACCGAAAAGCTCTTATACTTTAAGCTTAAAAGTTTTGGAATATTATTCGAAATTTAAAATCACAAAATCATCTATAATCGTCGGATTCGGCGAGACGTTCGAAGAGATTGAAGAGACTATGAGAGATTTAAAAAACGCAGGCGTTTCACAACTAACGATAGGTCAATACCTAAGACCCTCACCAAAACACTATCCGGTAAAAAAATATTATTCAAAAGAAGAATTCGAGCTATTAGAAAATATGGCTTATTCGATAGGTTTTAAAGCGGTAGTTGCTGGTGAGCTTGTCAGAAGCAGTTATTTTGCTGATAAATTATAAGGAGGAGAAATGAATATAGCGATACTAACAAGCGGAGGTGATAGCAGCGGAATGAATCCCGCTATTAAAAAATTCGTCGAATGCTGTTACGAAAAAAACTACACTCCCTATTTCATATATGACGGCTTAGAGGGAATAATTGACGGAAAAATAAAAAAAGCTTCTTACAAAGACGTCGCCGGAATAATTTATAGAGGCGGTACTATTATTCGCTCAAGCAGAAGCAAAAGGTGGTATGAAAAAAAATATAGAAAAATAGCCTACGAAAACCTAAAAAACAACAAAATAGACGCTCTTATAATTTTAGGAGGTGACGGAAGTTTTAGGGCGCTTGATGTTTTTTATGATGAATTCAAAATACCTTTTATGGGAATTCCAGCAACAATAGACAACGACATACCTCTAAACGAATACACCATAGGAGTCGATACGGCTCTAAACGTCATAAGAGAAGCTGTAGATGACATCAGAGATACCGCAAGCAGCTTCAGCCGTGCTTTCGTAATCGAAACTATGGGAAGAGAGTGCGGATATTTAGCGCTAACAAGTGCCGTGGCAAACGGAGCTGAGATGTGTTTAATACCGGAAGTAAAATATAACCTCGACAATCTCAAAAAAAGATACCTCGACGAAATAAAAAACGGCAGAAGTTATTTTTTGGCAATTGTCGCGGAGGGACTTAATATTTCATACAAAATAAAAGAGTGGTTTGAAAAAGAGATAGGATTTGAGAGCAGAGTTACGATACTCGGTCATATCCAAAGAGGCGGCTCACCTACGGTGATAGAGAGACTAAGAGCTGCGGAATTTGTAAAAACCGCCCTTGATAATATCGAAAAAAAACCTGACAAAATCGTAACTTATTATGATGATAAATTCGTCCTTAGAGATTTAAAAGATATCGTAAATTCAAAATACGAACTCGATGAAAATATGCTTGCTTTAGCAAAAAAATTAATGGGGATTTAAGGAGAAAAAATGAAAGAAGCCGAAGTTTATAAACTACTCGATAAATACGGAATTTCACACCCTAAATACAAACTTTTCAAATTAAATGACGAGGTGAATTTCGATACTTTTCCTTGCGTAATAAAAATCCACAGCGACAAAGTGGTTCATAAAAGCGATGTGGGAGGAGTTATTACCAATATTCAAAACAACAGAAGTCTCAAATCCGCAAAAAAAGAGATTATCAAAAACCTAAAAAAACACTCGATAACCCTCGATGAAAACGACGAATTTATAGTCGAAGAAGAGATTAAGGGAATCGAGCTTTTCTTGGGCGGTGTTTTCGATACTATTTTTGAAGAGACTATCGTTTTTGGAAAAGGCGGCACTCTTGTAGAGATAGAAAAAGACATAACTTACATCGACACCGAATCGGATGAAAAAGAGATAATGAAATCTATCGAAAAAACAAAAATTTCAAAAATTTTTCCGCAGTTTAGAGGCAAAAAATACGACCTGAAACTTTTGATAAAAACGATAAAAAACTTCCAAAAAATGTTTAAAAACGAAGATATTTTAGAAATAGACATAAACCCGCTGATAATCAACGAAAAAGGGATATTCGCTGTTGATGCGAGAATTAAAAAAGGTGAAAAACAAAAAAAAGAGTTCGTTAAAAAAAATAACTCGCTTTTTAATATAAAAAACGTCGCAATTTTCGGTGCAACCGACAAAAAAGAAAAAGTCGGCTACGCAATAGCCAAAAACGCCCTAAAAAGTAAAGCTAATATCTATTTTGTCAATCCGAAACTAAAAACTCTTTTTAACAAAAAAGTCTATAACTCTCTAAATCAACTACCTCAAATCGACACAGCGGTTATCGCCATTCCGACAAAATACGTACTCGAGAATGTCAAATCACTAATCAAAAAGGGAGTTAAAAATATAATTATTATTTCAGCAGGGTTTAAAGAGAGCGGAAATATTCAAGCCGAAGAAGAATTAAGCCGCCTTGCAAAAGAAAACGACATAAATATCGTAGGCCCGAACTGCCTTGGGATTTATTATTCAAAACTAAACCTCAACCTAACTTTTGCAAAAAGCAAAATTTATAAAGGAAAAATCGGACTTATCTCTCAAAGCGGAGCTGTTTTGACTGCACTTATGGATAAGGCATCAAAATATAAAATCGGTTTTTCTCATATCATTTCAATGGGGAATATGGCGGATTTCAATTTCGCACACGCAATAAAAGAGCTAAACGAACAAAAATCATGTGAAGTTATCGCAATTTATGCAGAAGGCGTGCAATTCGGAAAAGCGTTTTTAGAAGCCATAAGAAACTCTAAAAAACCTATTTTACTCTTTAAAGCCGGAAAAAGCGACGCGGCCAAAAAAGCCGCCTTTTCTCATACCGGAAATATCGCCGGGGATTATGAAATGATTATGACCTTAAGCGAAATAGCAGGAGCAAAAATAAAAGACTCTATTGAGTCATTAATTTTCTCACCTAAATTCTTAAACGAACAAAACGTTATAATCCTCACAAACGCGGGAGGTCCCGGTACGATTCTTACCGACCTTGTAAGCAAACACAAAGACCTCTTAGAACTCGACAAAAAAACAATTGAAAAACTAAACGCCATCCTCCCTCCGACCTGGTCTCATAACAATCCTATCGACATCATAGGCGACGCTACGGCAAAAAGATACAAAAACGCTCTTGAAGTTATTAAAAATTTAAGCGATATAATTTTTGTAATTATTACTCCTCAATATATGACAAACGCAAAAGCTATTGCAAAAGAGCTTCTAAACTATAAAAACACTATCCCGATACTTCTTGGAGACAAATCGTTTGAAAGTGCGAAAAAATTACTTGATAAAAACAAAAAACTCTACTTCACTTCATTAGAGGAGGCTTCAAAAATCCTATAGTTTAGGACTCTTTTTATCCCCTTTATATGTCTTATATCAATTTTCTTGAATTATTCTTCATTTTTAAGCTTTCTTTAAAGTTTGGAGAGTTATAATATGCAAAAGGCTAAAAAAAGTTTAGTCAAATCGATTGAAGGAGGGTTCAATGATGAGAGAAAAACTACAAGAAATCGAAGAATTGGTAAAAAAATTACAACAAAACGCACCTGAAGAGACAAAAAATTTCTTTAATTTCCTAAAAAGCGTCGAAAAAGACGGGGCTGTTAGTGCCAAAAACAAAGAGTTAATCAATATCGCTTTGGCAGTAGCAGCTCAGTGCGAATGGTGTATAGCTTTTCATACCAAAAACGCTTTGAAACTCGGAGCGAATAAAGAAGAGATAATCGAAGCCGCAATGCAAGCGGTACTGATGCACGGAGGTCCGGCTTTGATGTATATGACTCCTCTTTTTAAAGCGATAGAGGAGTTTTCAAATGAATAGCGCAAGGGTTAAAAAATTTTATTATCTTATGAAATTGGGCCGTGAATTCGAGCTTGCCGCAAAACGCGAATATATGAACGGAAACATAGCCGGATTTTTACATCTTGATATAGGACAAGAAGCAGTAAGTGTGGGGACTATGCAAGCTTTTGACAAAGGAGACGTCTTTACGCACTACCGCGAACACGTCTTAGCTCTTGCCAGAGGAATGGAACCAAAAAGAGTAATGGCCGAACTTTTCGGTAAAAAAACGGGAATAAGCAAAGGAAAAGGCGGCTCGATGCACCTATTCGAGCCGAAACTCGACTTTTACGGAGGAGACGCGATAGTAGCCGGACATCTGCCAATAGCAGTAGGCTGTGCGTATGCCAGGAAAATCCAAGGAGAAAACGCCGGGGTTTTTGCAATATTCGGTGATGGCGCAAGTAACGCCGGAGCTTTTTTCGAGAGCATAAATATTGCGAGTGCCTGGAAACTTCCTATTATTTTCTTTTGCGAAAACAACTACTACGCAATAGGGACTCATATTTCTTGGGTTAGTCCTTTTGTCGAGCTATATAACAAAGCAAAAAACTATATGCCGACAAAAAGAATAAACGGAATGGACGTTTGCGAGGTTTATAACGCCGTTATGGAAGCAAAAACTCATATCGAAAACGGGCTTGGTCCTTATTTTATCGAAGCGGAAACCTACAGATACGAGGGTCACAGTATGAGTGACGCCGGAAAATACAGAAGCGAAGAAGAGCTTGAAATATTCAAACGCCGAGACCCTATAGAAAACCTAAAGAAAAAAGCGATAGAACTCGGAATCGTAGATGAAAAATATTTTCAAGAAGCGGACGCAAAAGTTCAAAACGTAATAGAAGAAGCCGTCAAATTCGCCGCCGAGTCACCTGAACCTGAAGATTACGAACTATTTGAAGACGTTTTTTGTAAGGAGTGTGAAAATGCTTTACCGTGAGGCACTCAATAAAGCGATAGACGAATCAATGGCGGCGGATAACAGTGTAGTTATTTTAGGTGAAGATGTCGGAAGATACGGAGGAAGTTATAGGGTCAGCGAAGGACTTTTTAGCAAATACGGAGAAAAAAGAGTAATCGATACGCCTATTGCGGAGCTAAGTATCGTTGGTAACGCAATAGGTATGGCAATTGCAGGTCTAAGACCGATAGCCGAAATAATGACGGCAAATTTTTCACTTCTTGCAATGGACCAAATTATAAACCACGCATCAAAATTCAGATATATGAGCGGCGGTAAAATGACGATACCTCTAACTATCAGAATGCCTGGTGGTGTAAGTCGTCAGCTTGCAGCTCAACATAGCGAAAACTATGAAACTCTATATTCAAGCATACCGGGGCTTATAGTCCTTGCCGCAAGCAACGCGACATATGCATACTACGGACTTAAAAGTGCAATTTTTATGAACGACCCGGTCGTATTTTTAGAACACGAGCTTTTATATCCTATGGATATGGAATTTAAAGAAATTAAAAATTTCGACCCGTTCAAAGCAGAAGTGGTAAAAGAGGGAAAAGATTTGACAATTATCACTTACCTAAAAATGAGATACGACGTACTCGAAGCCCAAAAAGCTCTACAAAAAGCGGGAATTGACGCTGAAATTATCGATTTGAATTCACTAAGACCTATAGACATCAAAACAATTGCAAAATCAATCAAAAAAACAAAAAAATGCGTAATCGTAGAAGAAGACCACAAAACCGGCGGAATGGGCGCTGAAATAGCTGCTCAAATTATGGAAAACTGCTTTTACGACCTTGACGCGCCGGTATTAAGAATAGCCGGTGAGGACGTGCCTATTCCGTACAATAGAAAACTTGAACTTTTATCAATCCCTACTCCTGAAAAAATCGTTAAAAAAATTCTAAAATGGAAGGCTGAAAATGGAATATAAAGTAACGATGCCGATACTTAGCGATACTATGGATAAAGGGAAACTTATCAAATGGTACGTAAAAGAGGGAGATAGGGTCAAAAAAGGAGATAAACTCTGCGAAGTCGAAAGCGACAAAGCGACAATGGATATCGAAAGTTTCGTAAACGGCAGGGTTAAAAAAATATTGGTAAAAGAAGGTGAAGAAGTACCTGTAAAAAGCGTAATAGCAGTAATTGAAAGTGAAGAATCAAAACAAGAAACAAAAAACGAACAAGAGGAAATTAAAAAGACAAAAGAAAAAAATAGCAAAACGAATACTGATAGCTCAATAGACATAGACGAGCTTATAAACTCTATCGTCAATGAACCGAGTACGAAAGTTTCCGGCAGCGCTTCGCCGGCTGCAAAACAAAAAGCCAAAAAATTGGGAATTGATATCGAATCACTTCAAAAAAGCGGAGAATTACCTACTCCGGCTCACGAAAAAGATATCGACGAAGTGATTATCAAAAAATATTTCTCACCAAAAGCTGCAAAATTAATAAAAGAGTACGGGCTTGATTTTGACATATTCGAATTGAACCACAAAATAGAAAGCGATGAGGTGATGAAATACATAAAAACAAACAACATCCCGAAAATCACAAAACTATCGCCAAACCAAATCGCAGTTATAAAAACGGTCCAAAACGCAATAAAAAAACCTACGTTTTTCGTTTTTGAAGAGGTAGAAATAACAAAAAAAGAAAACATCAAATTAACAGCACAAATTATAAAAGCACTCGCTACTGCTATGCAAAAACATCCTTTAACGCGTAGTATTTTAAAAGACAACGAACTTCTAACCTACCCTACTTCCAATATTTCGGTAGCGGTAGCAAGAGATGACGGGCTTTTTATGTGTGTGATTAAAAACGCCGAAGATAAAAGCCTTGAAGAGATAAACGAATGGCTAAAAGAGATAAAAACTAAAAAATTAACTATCGAAGACTTAAGCGGCTCGACTTTCGGAATTAGCAATCTCGGAATGTTTAACATAAAAAGCTTTACGGCTCTTATTAATGACAACGACGCCGGAATTGCGGCTTTTGGTGTGTTAAATAATAATAAAATGGAAGTATCTTTTACAATCGACCATAGAATCCTAAACGGAGTTGACGCGGCAAAATTTATAAACGATTTTAAAGAGGAGTGTAAAAATGTATGACGTAATAGTAATAGGAGGGGGACTCGGATATGCGGCTGCTATAGTTTTAAGCAAAGCCGGGAAAAAAGTGGCTCTTATTGAAAAAAACTTGGAACATTTAGGAGGTACGTGCCTTCATAACGGCTGTATTCCTTCAAAAAATCTCTTACACAGAGCAAAAACTCTGCTTGAATTAAAAGAAGGATTTTTTGACGGTGAGGTGAGTTTGAATCTAAAAAAACTCCAAAATCACATATCAAAAATAATAACCTCACACACAAAAGCCGTCAAAAATCAACTACTTATGGCAAAAGTTGAGCTTATCGAAGATGAAGGGTATGTTACTGATGATGGAGTTTTATTAAAAAACCAAAACAAAACCCTACAGGCAAAATACATAATAATTGCAGACGGCTCCAAACCTCGAATTCCTGAGGGAATAGAATATGACGGCAAAAGAATTATTACTTCAAAAGAAGCGCTTGAATTAAAAAACGCTCCAAAAGAGATAACAATTTACGGAAGCGGTGCAATAGGACTTGAAATGGCTTCTTTTTTCAGTGTGATAGGCACAAAAGTAAATCTTTTATACAGACATTCGAACATTTCAAAAAAATTTCCTCAAATCATTACCGAAAAACTTGAAGAGCAGCTAAAAAATATAGGCGTAAATCTAATGCCTAATAGCGAAATAAAAGAAGCTATAACCGAACACTCAAAAGTGATTTGCAACATTAACGGCAAAGAATTTTCAACCGACTATCTTTTGGTAGCGGCCGGAAGAGTACCGAAAACCGATATCGTTCAAACCGACAAAATTAAAATCCAAAAAGGCATTGTAACGGATGAGTATTTTCAAACCACCATGCCAAACGTCTATGCCGTAGGAGATTGCAACGGCAAACTGATGCTCGCACACGCCGCAAGAGCTCAGGCTCTTAACGTTGCAAATCAAATTTTAGGCAAAAAAGAAAAACTAATCCTTGAAAACATCCCGAAATTCATCTACACACTGCCGCTAAGTTATGCAAATATCGGCACAAAAGGCGTAAAAGAAGCGGAATTTCCTATTAATTATTTAGGAATTGCGGGCAGTTTATACGGAGACGAACTCGGGATTGTAAAAATATACGCCGATGAAGAAAATTTCATAACGGGAGCTGATATTTTAGCTCCGAACGCCGAAGAGCTTATCGGTATCTTCTCAAGCGCACTTGCCGCAGAAGTTGATATCGATACCTTAAAAAAAGCGGTTTTCCCGCATCCAACATATAGTGAAGCTATAGATAGAGCATTAAGGAGGTTCAGATGAAAACGGACGATTACAAAAATATACCGATTGAGAAAGTTGCAAGCGAATTCGGAGTCGATATAAATAGAGGATTGAGCGAAGAAGAAGCAAAAGAGAGACTCAAAAAATACGGACCTAACGAAATCCCCGAATACAAAGAGCCGCTTTGGCATAGAATTTTCAGAAGATTTTGGGGACCTATTCCTTGGATGATTGAAATTGCGGGTATTTTAAGCGCACTCGTTCATAGGTGGGAAGATTTCACGATTATTATGATTATGCTCTTTACAAATGCCTTTTTGGATTTTTATCAAGAGCATAAAGCCTTAAACGCAATCGAAGTTTTAAAAAAGAAATTGGCAAGAAAGGCTTTGGTATTAAGAGACGGAAAATGGCAAGAAATTCCTGCTCGTGAAATAGTACCCGGAGATATCATAAAAATCAAAATCGGTGATATAGTCCCTGCCGATGTCAAACTAATCGGAGGCGGAGAGTTTTTATCGATCGACCAATCGGCATTAACGGGTGAGAGCTTGCCTGTTACGAAAAAACCGGGCGATATCGCATATTCAAATTCAATCGTAAAACAAGGTGAAATGATTGCTTTAGTCGTAGGTACCGGGCTTAATACCTATTTCGGAAAAACGGTCGGACTCGTTGCAAAAGCCGAACAAAACCAAAGAAGCCATTTTCAAAAAATGGTTATCAACGTCGGAAATTTTTTGATTATTATTACCGTTATTTTAGTGGCGTTGATTATATTCGTCGGCGTAAAAAGACACGAAAATATTTGGGAACTTCTTGAATTTTCACTTGTTTTGACTGTAGCGGCGATTCCTGTGGCATTGCCTACGGTCCTAACAGTCGTAATGGCGGTAGGTGCTTTGAACCTTGCTAAAAAACAAGCGATTGTAAGTCGTTTGGCGGCTATCGAAGAGATGGCGGGAATGGATATTTTATGTAGCGACAAAACCGGAACGCTTACCCAAAACAAAATGACCGTCGGTGAGCCGTATGTAGAGGAAAACCACGACATAAACGAACTTTTCATATATGCATTGCTTGCAAGCAAAAAAGAAAATAACGACCCTATCGAAAAACCGCTTTTCGAATGGGCTGAAAAACACAATCTAAAACTCCCTGAATTCAAACTAAAAAAATTCATTCCGTTCGACCCTGTTAGAAAAAGAACGGAAAGTTATGTAGAAATTAACGGCAAAGAAGTGGTAGCAACAAAAGGCGCTCCGCAAGTAATTATCGAAATGTGCGATTTGGACGCCGAACATAAGAAAAAAGCTTACGAAAAAGTAGAAGAATTCGCCCAAAACGGATTTAGAACTTTAGGTGTTGCATATAAATATAGCGATGAGAGCGCTTTTCACTTTTTAGGTCTGATTCCTTTATACGACCCTCCAAGACCGGATAGCAAAGAAGCTATCGAAGAAGCAAAAGCCAAAGGCGTAGAAGTTAAGATGGTTACGGGCGATAACGTAGCCGTTGCGAGATATATCGCAAAAATTTTGGGAATCGGAGAAAATATCTACTCAATTCGCGAATTAAAAAACGAAACTCACGACGAATATGTAGAACTTGCAAAAATCATTTCAACCGCTCTACTTAAAACGATGAATTTAAGCCAAGAAGAGATACAAAAAAAAGTAAACGAAATAATCGAGCAAGTAAAAAAAGAGGTCGAAAAAAGTGAAAAATTAGTAAAAGGTAGCGTAAAAAGACACGAAAGCGAGATTATAAAAATAATCGAAGAAGCAAACGGATTTGCGGAAGTATTTCCTGAGGATAAATATTTTATCGTTGATGAGCTTCAAAAAGCAGACCATATCGTCGGAATGACTGGTGATGGCGTAAATGACGCTCCGGCTCTTAGAAAAGCCGATACCGGTATTGCCGTTAGTGGCGCGACGGATGCCGCAAGAGCTGCCGCGGATATAGTACTTTTGGCACCGGGGCTTAAAGTAATTGTGGATGCAATAAAAGAAGCGAGAATTACATTTGAGAGAATGAAAAGCTATACGATTTACAGAATTGCCGAAACAATTAGGGTAATTTTATTTATGACTCTTTCAATCGTAATTTTCAACTTCTATCCGGTAACGGCTTTGATGATTATTTTACTTGCACTATTTAACGACATTCCTATTTTATCAATCGCATACGACAACACCAAAATCGAAAAAAAACCGGTACGTTGGGATATGCACGAAATGCTCGTACTCTCAAGCTGGTTAGGAATTGCGGGAGTGCTTAGTAGTTTTACAATTTTTTATTTTACAATGGTGTGGCTAAAAGCACACCCTCTAAATCCTGTATTCATGCCGCCTCTTCCTCATTGGATCGATTATAAAGACCCTAAAGCGTTTTTGGCGTTCGTTCAAAGCGCATTTTTTACAAAACTCGTAATGGCGGGGCACTGGACTATTTTCAATACAAGAACAAGCGATTGGTTTTTCAAAAAACCTTATCCGAGCTGGATACTTTTAACAGCCTCATTATCAACAGCGTTTTTAGGCTTGATTTTAGGAGTTTACGGATTCGGAATCATTACGCCTATCGGTTGGGAATGGGGACTTTATCTTTTAGCATATACTCTTGTTTGGTTCGTATTTAACGATTTTGTCAAAAGAGCGGTTGTCAAATATTATAGAAAAGCGAAAGGAATCGACGTACTATGAATACTTTAAGCTTTATCCCCCAAGATTTGGTCTACTTTTTTATCGTAGTAGCCCTCTCTTTTCTTGTGGGGCTCGAACTTAAAGCTTACAGACTCCATAAAGAGCCAAAACCCCATTTAGGTTCCGCAAGAACTTATACTTTTATCGGAATTATCGGGTTTGTTTTTTATAAAATTTCTCTAAATTTATACATCACCGGATTTATAACCCTTAGCGTTTTGTATGCGATTCATTACTATTTTAAAAACGAAGAGCAAAGAACGTCGATTCTTTCGTTTTTGATAATGGCAATCGTTTATAGCTTCGGAGCTTTGATAAACATCTACCAAAACATCTGGATGCCGGCACTACTATTCGTGCTTATCGTATTTATTCTTAACTACAAAAGCTATTTAGGAAGAGCCCTAAACGAAATAAACGAAAAAGAGTTCGAAACACTCGGAAAATTCGTACTTTTAAGCGCCGTAATTTTGCCGATACTACCAAATACTCCAATCAAAACGATAGGAATTTCTCCTTTTAAAATCTGGCTTGTAGTGGTTGTAATTTCGGCAATATCATATGGCAGTTATTTGGCTCAAAAATTCATCTTCAAAAACAAAGGCTATTTGCTAACGGGAATTTTCGGAGGACTTTACAGCTCTACGGCCACTACCGTGGTTTTGAGTAAAAAAGCTCTTAGCATAAACGCAAGCGGAAATATTTTGAGTATTATAAATTCGGCGATAATCATCGCAACTTCCATGATGTATTTAAGACTTCTCGTAATCGCTTTTATTTTCAATTCCGAAGTTGCAAGAAAAATTCTTATTCCTATGGTTTTATTTGCGCTAATCGGAGTGATAATTTCATTTTTCCTCTACAAAAAAAACGTAGCCACAGACGCACCGATTGATGATAGAAACCCGCTTGAGCTTGGGACCGCTTTTGTTTTTGCGTTTCTTTTCGTGGCGATGATGGTTATTACTCACTACGTAACGAGTCATTTCGGAAACGTGGGACTTAAAATCTTATCTTTCATCATAGGTTTTACCGATATCGACCCTTTCGTGCTTTCTTTATTAACCGGAAAATTTCATATTACACTTAACGACATAGCTTCCGCAATTGTAATAGCCGCAGGAAGCAACGACATCCTAAAAGCGATATACGCTCTTGTATTTAGCAAAAAAATCGCCAAAACATCGGCTTTTTGGCTTTTTGTTTTGGGTGTTTTGACAATTATTTACGGATTATTATTCTAAGGAGGAGACAATGCTTGAAAAATATATCCCGGCGGACGTACCGGTAGATAAAAGAAAAGAGTTTTTAGCGACACTCGAAGAAGTGACAAACGGCAGCGGAAGACTTATGCTTTTTGCTGGAGACCAAAAAGTAGAACACCTAAATAACGATTTTTACGGCAAAGACATCCCACTTGAAGACAACGACCCCGAACATCTTTTTAAAATCGCAAGTAAAGCCAAAATAGGAGTATTCGCTACACAATTCGGTCTTATTAGCAGATACGGAGTGGATTATCCGAATATTCCTTATCTTGTAAAACTAAACTCAAAAACAAACCTCATCCCCTACTCAGCAAAAGACCCATATTCCGAGCAGTGGCTAAGTGTTGAGGATGTTATCGAATTTAAAAACTATAGCGGATTGAATATAAAAGGTGTGGGATATACCGTCTATTTGGGAAGCGAACATGAACACTCAATGCTAAAAGAAGCTGCAAATATCGTACATAAAGCCCATAAAGCTGGAATGCTTGCCGTACTTTGGATGTATCCTAAAGGCAACTTCGTAAAAGACGAACACGACCCTCACTTAATAGCCGGAGCAGCTGGCGTTGCCGTGTGTTTGGGAGCTGATTTTGCAAAAGTGAAAGTACCTTATAAAAATGGAAAATTCGACCCTACTTTACTAAAAGAAGCGACAACTGCCGCCGGGAGATGCGGAGTGTTGTGCGAGGGCGGTAAAAAAATAGACGAAGCGGAGTTTTTAAGAGAATTGTACGAACAAATTCATATCGGAAAAACAAGAGGAAACGGAACGGGCAGAAACATCCACCAAAGACCTCTAAACGAAGCGATAAAAATGGCAAATGCGATATATGCGATAACTTCGGAAGACAAAAGCTTAGAAGAAGCGCTTGAAATTTTGAGAAGTTAAGGAAACTCAAAGTTTAAAAGAGTTATAATTGATTAAACGAAAATTAAAAGGAGAAGTTATGAGTGCGTTTATTAAATGGTTTAGGGAAATAGGAATCCAAGATACTGCGGAAGTGGGTGGAAAAAACGCAAGTTTGGGAGAGATGTATAATCACTTGACTCCTCTTGGAGTAAAAGTACCAAACGGATTTGCGGTTACCGCTACTGCGTACAAACACTATCTGAGTGCGAATAATTTATGGGAACCTTTAAGCAAACTTTTCGAAAACTTCAATCCCGATGATATAGACGAGCTTAAAAACGTCGGAAAAGCGGCGAGAAAACTAATAATGGACGCCGAAATTCCGGAAGATTTGAAAAAAGAGATTTTACAAGGATATGCGGAGCTTAAAAAAGAGTACGGAGATGACGTAAGCTTGGCGGTCAGAAGCTCGGCAACTGCGGAAGATAGCCCAACAGCATCATTTGCGGGACAAAACGAAACATACTTAAATATTAAAGGCGAAGATAATCTTTTGTGGGCTTATAAAATGTGTATTGCAAGTAACTTTACCGATAGAAGTATCAGCTATAAATATACTCATAACTTCGACCCGATGAAAGTTTATCTCTCAGTCGTTATTATGAAAATGGTAAGAAGCGACCTCGGAAGCAGTGGCGTTATGTTCAGTATCGATACCGAAAGCGGATTTAGAGATGTGGTATTTATAAACGCCGCTTGGGGTCTTGGTGAAAACGTGGTACAAGGTACAATCGACCCGGATGCCTTTTACGTACACAAACCTACATTCAAAAAAGGCAAAAAAGCGGTACTTAAAAGAAAACTCGGAAGTAAAAACTTAATGATGATTTTTAGTGAAAAACTCGAAGTCGCAAACCTTGCCGAACAATTCACAAAAAACATAAAAACACCTATAGAAAAAAGAATGAAATTCGCAATTACTGATGATGAAGTGCTAAAACTTGCCGACTGGGCGATAAAAATAGAAGAACACTACAGCGAAGTTAGAGGAAAATACACCCCAATGGATATGGAATGGGCAAAAGACGGAATCGACGGAGAACTTTATATGGTACAAGCTCGTCCCGAAACCGTACACTCACAAGAAACGCTCACCGAATTCGAAATCTACAGACTTCTTGAAAAAGGAAAAGTTTTAGTTACCGGAAACGCCGTTGGAGAAAAAATCGGAGCCGGAAAAGTTTGTATATTAAGAAGTATGGCAGAAGCGGATAAATTCAAAGAAGGAGACGTGTTAGTAGCACACACCACAAGCCCGGATTGGGAACCTGTTATGAAAAAAGCAAGTGCGATTATTACCGAAACGGGCGGTAGAACATGCCACGCGGCGATTGTTAGTAGAGAGCTTGGAAAACCGGCTGTAGTGGGAGCGAAAGACGCCAAAAAAATCCTAAAAGACGGACAGGAAGTGACAGTCAGCTGTGCCGAGGGTGAAATCGGAAAAGTGTATGAAGGTATATTGAAATTCGAAGTCGAAAAAGTGGATGTAAGCAAACTTC
>Ga0256843_1000329_pt1 | contig 40714 bp, 54 predicted proteins | sample AlvinellametaG_FD_191572 | JGI IMG/M metagenome (GOLD analysis project Ga0256843, IMG submission 191572) | Pompeii worm associated microbial communities from hydrothermal vent at the East Pacific Rise, Pacific Ocean - Alvinella | ecosystem: Host-associated > Annelida > Integument > Unclassified ...
TTTTCTACCGCTTTTTTAGTCTCTTCTACAGCTTTAGTAGCTTTTTCTTTAGTCTCTTCGACTTTCTTTTCTACCGTTTTTTTAGCCTCTTCTACAGCTTTAGTCGCTTTTTCTTTAGTCTCTTCGACTTTCTTTTCTACCGTTTTTTTAGTCTCTTCTACAGCTTTAGTCGCTTTTTCTTTAGTCTCTTGCTTTACATTATTATTTGTTGTAGTAGACTGCTCCTTAGAGTTGTCTGTACAGCCAGTAAGTAAAACGAGAGCTGTAACTGTTGAAATTAAAAATGCTCTTTTCATGATTTTTATCTCCTTAATTTTTTTGGGGTTTATTATATCAAAAGGATTGCCTCTTAACTCCTCTCATCTAAAAAAATCTATAAAAATAGTCATATATTTAGTAACTTTTGACTTTTTATATGGAGTTATATTCTCATTTTTATAGTTCAAATTTTCAAATGTGTAGATTTTACCCATCTCTTTTATACTTTTTGTCTCCATTCCTATTTTTGGTCTCATATAAATTGTGGTTTTAGGAAGCTCACCATCTACCAGAGGTAAAATCTCAAGCTTGCTACTACCAATACAAAGAGGCTTTTTGACTCTAGCTGACGCCTCAGAAAATGATGTCACCCCAGCAATTACTTCACTGTTACAGTAGAGCTTTGAGTTTTGGACTTTTATAATATCTAAAAGATAGTAAACTGTACTATAAATTGCACTATCTCCGAGAGTAACAAAGCTTACCACTTTATAGTCTTTGATTGCTTTGTAAATTATATCTACTTGATTTTGCCAATCCTCAACTCTATAGTGCATCGGAGTAAAAACTGGAATTATCGGCTTTTTGAATCCATGCTCATTCATTAGTTTTGTGACAATTTTATGAGTAAGGGACTTTTCAAAAGAGTTATTGCTACTTTTAGTTGGTACACAGATGGCATTTGAAGCTTTGAGAGCTTTGAGAGCTTTTATTGTTATCAAATCAATATCACCAGGTCCTAAAGAGACCATAAAAAGTTGCTTATCCAAGTTTGATAATCTCCTCTTTGATATTTGCAAAAATTATATCTCTAACACCATCTAACTCTAGAAGATTAAATCTATCTGATTTAGTAAAAGTCTCTACAATCTCTACCTCAAAACTTTCCCTCAACTCATCTCTAATCTCAATCATATCTTTTATGTAGTGATTTCCACTTACTAGTAGCATTGGGACTATTTGGAGCTTTTTGACACCATCTCTTTTCATCTGATCAACAAGAGACTCTTTGATTGCATAGTAAGGGAAAGCTCCTTCAAGCGAACAGCTGTAGTTTTGGGGATTGAGACTCTTTAAAAATTCAGCAGTATAATCTACAGATGCCAGTCCTGCTAAATCCAAAAGTGGAACACCGTGAATAATATATAAATTTGCTACACCATCTTTTGAAATTTTAATGTTCAAATCTTTTAAGAATAGAGAAGTCTCTTTTGTCTTATTTATGATGGCTTTTGTGTGGCGAATATTGGAGTAGCTAAACTTTTTGAAGCCTTTGACTGTACGAATCAATAGTTCATGTTCATCAGTTGGGAAGAGATTAATTGATGAGACTACTATATTTCTATAGCCCAGCCAATCTACATCAGCTAAGACTTGCGGAAGATTTTTATACTCTAGACCTCTTTTGTGTAAATCTTTTAATACCATTCTAGAGCTAAATGATAAAAATACATCTACATTTTCAAATCTCCTTTTAACTTCATCTTTTAACTCTAGGTAGATACCCTGTTCAATGACAGAGCCAAAACAAGAAAGAATTATAGCTTTATCTTTTTGGTAGTGTCTGTAGCGTTTCATATTTTAACCTTTGATAATTTGATAAATAATTTGGGATTATACAGAAAAATATCTCTTGAATCAGGGCTTATTTGAATAGTCTACTCATTTAAAATACTCCACTCATAAAAAGGCATAGCTTCAAACTTTATACCATCTAAAGTAAAACTATAGCGATTAGAGATACTAACAAGTGCAACACTTAAGATGCCAAACTTTTTGAGATCGTGAATCTTAGAAAAAAATATTTTGATACTTTGCTCTTTTGTGGCAAATGGTGCTGGAGAGATTAGTCTAGATCTATTTACAATGAAATAACCAAGCTCGCTAAAAGATAAAAACTCAAAATTATGTTTTAGGAGCGCTAAAAGTATCATAGAATCAAAAGTTTGACTAAAGGATATTCTTTTATTCAAATATTTAGCCAGAGCAAAATCATAAATTACAATCTTTTTGACTCTATTACTTAAAACCTCATCAACATAGTAGATTACACCCTCCTTTTGAAACTTTTTAATAGTTTTATATGTCCAGTCTTTGGAAATTTTAAAGTACTCTTTACCAGTAGTGTAAAGATGATGAGGTGAAACTCTTCTTGAGTGAAATCTAGCAATAATCAATAAAAGTCTAGCTTCCATCTCATCAAATTTCTCCAAAAAACTCTCTCGCAAATTCATAAAAGAGTCTCCGATTGAGCCTTTTGCTACTTTTGGGAGAGTGCCAAGCTTTAGGAAATGATTAAAAGCAATTTGAGGAGTCAAAACCCTCTCAAAACCTAGAAACTCCTCATAATCTAAAGGGAGAAGTTCAAAGCTATCTAAAGTTTTTGAGTTGATGGAGTTTTTATCTCTTGATATCAAAATTAACTGTCTAACCTTTGGTAAATCCTCTAAAAAACCATCAAAGAAGTGGTCAATTACTAAAGTCTCAATCATCTCTTGCTTAATAAAATCTTCAATTTCATCTTTTGAGATGTCATCAAAAACAAAGATTGGGTCTTGAGCATCAATGTAGAGATACTTATTGCCTTTGAATTGAAGATAATCAATAATTAGACTACTCTTTCCCACACCTCTAGCTCCAAAAAGTATAAAAGATCTATCTCTAGGAAGTTGTAGTTTTCTTGGATGAAAAGTCTCATTTTTTAGCTTTAAGTCAAAAAAATATTCCAAATTGTCCAAATTCATCTATTGTATCCTTTTGAAAAGGAGATTATTTTTGTATTTTATCCATTTTTTATTAAAAATAAAGCTTTATTAAACACTATCTAAAGTATAATCCTTTTTCAATTTTATGGTCAGCTTGTCTGGTCGAGTTCTTTTGAAGGGAAATGATGGAAAAAATAAGATTCAAGCTTAAAGCTTATGATCATCGTGTTTTGGATAGAGCAGTCTCTGCAATCGTCGATGCAGTAAAGAGGACTGGAGCTGAGCTAAGAGGCCCAATTCCAATGCCTACTAAAATTAAAAGATATACAGTGATTCGTTCACCACACGTCAACAAAGATAGTAGAGAACAGTTTGAGATTAGAATCCACTCAAGGATGATTGATATCGTTTCAGCTACACCTGAGACAGTCGATTCACTTATGAAACTCGATTTGGCTCCAGAGGTAGAAGTAGAAATTAGGTCTATGGATAAATAGGAGAGCAAAGATGGAATTTATAGTAGAAAAAATTGGTATGAGTAGAACTATTGATATACCAAGTGTTCCTGTGACTCTTCTAAAAGTCATAGAGACTAAAGTTTGCGAAGTAAGAGAAGATGGAAAAGCTCTAGTAGCTTACAATAATGGTAAAAAATTTAATAAAGCTATTGAAGGTCAGCAAAAAAAGTATAACCTTCCAAAAGAGTTTAATAGATTTATGACTATCGAAGTAGCCCAAGATAGCCAAACTGGAGATTTAAGTACTGAACCTTTAGCTGAAGCAAAAGTAGTAAAAAGCTCTTTTAATAGTAAAGGTAGAGGTTTTACTGGGGTTGTAAAAAGATATAACTTCGCAGGTGGTCCAGACTCTCACGGTTCTAGATTTCATAGAGCGCCAGGAAGTATTGGTATGTGTGAATGGCCAGGTCGTGTACAGCCAGGTCAAAAGATGCCAGGACAGTACGGAAACAAAAAAATAACTGTAAAAAATGAAGTCATCTCTTTTGACGCTGAAAATGGCATTTTGGTACTAAAGGGTGCAGTACCAGGTCATAACGGTGCAAGAGGGGTTGTAAGGATTGTCAAATGAGTAATGTAACAGTAGTTAAAACATCAGACTTACCACAAAAGTTTACTGAGGTCAATCCTCACAATCTATATCTTTACTGCAAAGCTTTTATGGCAAACCAAAGAGCAAATACAGCTCAGACAAAAAACCGCTCTGCAGTAAGTGGTGGTGGTAAAAAGCCATTTTCACAAAAGGGTGGCGGACGCGCTAGACAAGGAAGTATTAGAGCTCCTCACTTTAGAGGTGGTGGTGTAGTTTTTGGTCCAACAACAGATAGAAATTACACTCAAAAAGTGAATAAAAAGCAGAAAAAACTTGCTCTAATGTATGCTCTTTTTGAGAAAGCACAAGAAGAGAAGCTTTTTGTAGTAGATAGCATCTCTATTGAATCTGGAAAGACTAAAGATGCTAAAAACTTCGTAGATGGTTTCAAGCAAAAAGATGTTTTGGTAGTAAAAGATAACATCGATGAAAAGACATTTTTAGCATTTAGAAACCTAAAAAAGAGTTATTTAGTAGAACCAAATGAGCTAAACGGCTATGTTGTAGCAGCTTATGATTCAGTCGTAATCGAAAAAGCCGTTTGGGAAAAATTGACAAAAGAGAGTTAAGCTATGGCAGATATTACAGATATTAAAGCAATAATCTATACAGAAAAGAGCTTAGAGTTGCAAGAAGATGGGATTTTGGTAGTACAAACTACTCCAAGAATGACAAAAAATGCTCTCAAAGAGGTCTTTAGGGAGTATTTTGGCATCAAACCTCTGAGAGTAAACTCTATGAGGGTTCAGGGTAAAAAGAAGAGATTTAAGGGTATAGAAGGCAAAAGAGCCGATAGCAAGAAGTTCTATGTCAAGCTCCCAGAAGATGCGAAAATTGAAAGCTTAAGTGTATAAGGGAGAGATTAAATGGCTATTAAAACATTCAAACCAATAACTCCAAGTCGTCGTTTTATGACGGTAATTGATAGTAGTGATATTACAGCAAAAGCAAGTGTAAGAAGTCTACTCAAAAAGCTTCCAGCAAAAGCTGGTAGAAATAATAGAGGTAGAATCACATCTCGTCATAAGCAAGCAGGAGCTAAAAAGCTTTACAGAATCATTGACTTCAAAAGAAATAAGTTTGGAATTGAGGGTAAAGTAGCAACTGTGGAGTATGACCCATACAGAAACTGTAGAATCTGCTTAATCAATTATGTAGATGGTGAGAAGAGATATATTCTTCAGCCAAAAGGTCTAAAAGTAGGTGATAAAGTAATGGCTGCAGAAGCTGGTCTAGATATTAAACCAGGTAATGCAATGAAGCTAAAAAATATCCCTGTGGGTACTTTGGTACACAATATTGAAATGAATCCAGGTCAAGGTGGTAAAATCGCTAGAAGTGCTGGTGGTTATGCTCAGATTATGGGTAGAGATGGAAAATATGTATCTCTTAGACTTCCATCCGGAGAGATGAGATATATCCTTGGTGAGTGTATGGCTACAATTGGTACTATCGGAAATGAAGATTACTCAAATATGGTAATTGGTAAAGCTGGTAGAAATAGACACAGAGGAATTAGACCTCAAACTAGAGGGTCTGCGATGAACCCTATTGACCACCCACATGGTGGAGGTGAAGGTAAGACAAACTCTGGTCGTCATCCAGTATCTCCTTGGGGTATGCCAACTAAAGGTTATAAGACTCGTAGGAAAAAAGCTAGTGATAAGTTAATCATCTCTAGAAGAAAGAAAAAGTAAGGGGAAAGTAGATGCCAAGATCACTAAAAAAAGGTCCTTTTATCGATGACCACTTGATGAAAAAGGTACTAAAAGCAAAAGAAGAAGGCTCAAACAAACCTATCAAAACTTGGTCAAGAAGGTCAGTTATCTTCCCAGAGATGATTGGTCTTACTATCAATGTTCACAATGGTAGACAGTTTGTGCCAGTGTATATCACAGAAAACCATGTAGGTTATAAGCTTGGTGAGTTTGCACCAACTAGGACATTCAAAGGGCATAAAGGTAGTGTCCAGAAGAAGGTAGGTAAGTAGTATGAGCAAAGCAGTACTTAAATATGTAAGAGTATCTCCAATCAAAGCGAGACTGGTAGCAAGAGAAGTACAGGGTATGAATGCTGAGCTAGCTCTAGCATCATTAGATTTTATGCCAAATAAAGCTGCAAAAATCATCTCAAAAGTTATAGCTTCTGCTGTAGCAAATGGTGAATATGAGCCAGAAGATGTAGTAATTGTCTCTTGTAGAGTAGATCGTGCATCTTACCTAAAGAGATGGAGACCAAGAGCAAGAGGGATGGCTACAAGAATTCTAAAACCAACTTCTCATATTTATGTAGAGGTGGCTGAAGTCTCTGCAGATGAGAAAAAGAGTCCAAAAAAATCTGATAAAAAAGAGTCAAAAAAGGCTGAGCCAAAAAAGTCTAAAGAGGAGAAGGCGCCAGAGAGCGAGAGTAAAACTACTCAGTCTTCTCCTAGCCAAGAGAGCAAGTCAAGCGGTGATGATTTGACTAAAATCAAAGGGATTGGCAAAGTCTATAAAGAGAGACTCCACTCTGAAGGATTTCTTACATTTGAAGATGTAGCAAATATGAGTGAAGAGCAAATTAAAATGATAGAGACAAAGTACAACTTTAGGGGCGACTTCAGCGAGTCAGTAGCTCATGCTAAAGAGATAATAAGTGGAAAGGATGCATAAGAATGGGTCAAAAAGTCAATCCAATTGGTCTTAGACTAGGGATTAACCGTAACTGGGAGTCTAGATGGTTTCCTGCAAAAGATAGAGCCTCTAACTTTATCGCAGAAGATTATAAGATTAGAAAATTTTTAAAAAAAGAGCTTTTGTATGCGGGTGTAAGCAACATCATCATCGAAAGAACAGTCAAGAAGATCAGAATTACAATCGTCACTGCTAGACCTGGTATCATTATTGGGAAAAAGGGTGCTGATATCGAAAAACTAAAAGCTAGACTCCAAAAGCTTCTCAAAAAAGATGTAGTAATCAACATCAAAGAGGAAAAAAGAGCTCAAGCATCAGCACAACTTGTAGCAGAAAATATCGCTACTCAGCTTGAAAGAAGGGTAGCATTTAGAAGAGCTATGAAAAAAGCAATTCATGGTGCTTTGAAATCTGGTGCTAAAGGGATTAAAGTACAAGTTTCAGGAAGACTAGGTGGTGCTGAAATGGCAAGAAGTGAGTGGTATCTAGAAGGTAGAGTTCCACTTCATACTTTAAGAGCTAAAATCGATTATGGTTTTGCTGAAGCACTCACTACTTATGGAAATATTGGCGTTAAAGTATGGATTTTCAAGGGTGAAGTTTTGCAAAAAGGGATTCAGCCAGAGCCAAAAGAGCAACCTCGCCAAAAGAGAAGACCAAGAAGAGGGGGTGAGTAATGTTAATGCCCAAAAGAACCAAGTGGAGAAAGCAACAAAAAGGTAGAAACAGAGGTAAAGCTTTCCGTGGTAACAAGATTGAGTTTGGAGAGTTTGCAATCAAGGCTGTAGAAGCTGGTAGAATTGACTCTCGCCAGATTGAAGCTGCTCGTATTGCAATGACAAGAAGAGTAAGCAGAACTGGTAAAACTTGGATTAGAGTTTTCCCTGACAAACCTCTTACTAAAAAGCCACTAGAGACAAGAATGGGTAAAGGTAAAGGTGCTGTTGAGAAGTGGGTAATGAATATCAAACCTGGCCGAATTATCTTTGAAATGGCAGGAGTAGAAGAGAGTTTAGCAAGAGAAGCTTTGACTCTAGCTTGTCACAAACTCCCTTTCAAGACGAAGATAATCTCAAGAAAGGATAGTAATGAAATATACTGATTTAGAAGGAAAAACTCTACAAGAGCTTGAAGCACTTCTAAAAGAGAAAAAACAAGAGCTATTTACTTTGAGAGTTAAATTGAAGACTATGCAACTAACAAATACGAGTGAAGTAAGAGCTACTCGTAAAGATATTGCAAGAATCCAAACGGCAATTAACGCCACAAGATCCAAATAAAGGGTGTAGGAATGCCAAAAAGAGTAATTTCAGGAACGGTTGTAAAAAAGGCCGGTGACAAAACTGCTACTGTTTTAGTAGAAAGAAGAGTGCTTCACCCAAGATACCACAAAACTGTAAAAAGATTTAAGAAGTATCTTGTCCATGATGAAAACAATGAGACAAATGTGGGTGATAAAATCAGTGCTATTGAGTGTAGACCACTCTCAAAAAGAAAAGCATTTAGACTCCTTGAAATCGTAGAAAGAGGAGAAGGGTAATGATTCAGAGTTTTACAAGATTAACAGTAGCTGATAACAGCGGTGCAAAAGAGATTATGTGTATCAAAGTACTTGGTGGAAGTAAAAGAAGATACGCATCAGTTGGTGATATTATCGTTGCATCTGTCAAAAAAGCCCTTCCAAACGGTAGAGTAAAAAAGGGTAAAGTTGTAAAAGCAGTCGTCGTTAGAACTAAAAAAGAGATTCAAAGAGAAAATGGTTCTTTGATTAGATTTGATGACAATGCGGCTGTAATTATCGATGATAAAAAAGAGCCAATTGGTACTCGTATTTTTGGACCAGTAGCAAGAGAGACTAGATATGCTGGATTTATGAAAATAGTATCACTAGCTCCGGAGGTATGGTAATGGCAAAGAAGTTTAAAATCAAAAAAGGTGATACTGTAAAAATTATCGCTGGTGATGATAAAGGTAAGACTGGAGAAGTCTTGAGAGTACTCACAAAAAAAGATGCCGTAATTGTAGCTGGTTGTAAGATTGCTAAAAAAGCTATCAAACCTAGCGAAACAAACAAAGAGGGCGGATTTGCAGAAAAAGAGATGCCAATTCATATCTCAAATGTTAAAAAAGTTGAGGATTAATTATGAGCAGAATGAGGAAGAAGTACGAATCAATCGTCCCAGCTCTTAGAGAGGAGCTTGGTATCAAAAATGTGATGCAGACTCCAAAACTAGAGAAGATTGTAATTAGTGTGGGTGCTGGGCAAGAGGGAAAAGACTCTAAGCTTATCCAAAATATGGCAGATACTATCTCTTTGATTGCAGGTCAACACGCTGTAATCACAAAAGCTAAAAAATCTGTCGCAGGATTCAAAGCAAGAGAAGGAAGTCCAAGTGGAATCAAAGTGACTCTAAGAGGTAAAAATATGTATAACTTCTTGGATAAACTAATCTCTATTGCACTTCCAAGAGTAAAAGATTTCCGTGGAGTTCCTAGAAAAGGTTTCGATGGTAGAGGAAATTATAACTTTGGTCTTGATGAGCAATTGATGTTCCCTGAAGTTGTTTATGATAATATCATGAAGACTCACGGTATGAATATCACTATTGTAACTAGCACTGATGATGATAAAGAGGCATTTGTTTTGCTTGAAAAGCTTGGAATGCCTTTTGCTAAAGGGAGAAGATAATGGCAAAAAAGTCTATGATTGCAAAAGCAAAAAGAAAGCCAAAATTTAAGGTTCAAGCTTACACTAGATGTAATATCTGTGGAAGACCGCACTCAGTTTATAGAGATTTTGGAATTTGTAGAATCTGCCTAAGAAAAATGGCATCAGAGGGTCAAATCCCAGGTATGCGAAAAGCTAGCTGGTAATTAAGGAGTAAAAGATGATGACAGACATTATTGCAGACTCTCTTACTCGGATAAGAAATGCTGCACAAAGAAGATTGGAGACTACAACTCTTCTACACTCAAAAATGATTGAGGCAATTGTTTCTATTCTGAAAGAGAAGGGTTATATTGAGGATTACTCTATCCTAGAGGATGGAAATAAAAGATTTATCAAAGTGATACTAAAGTACGATGAAAATGGTAAGAGTGTAATCAATGAAATCAAAAGAATCTCAAAGCCTGGTCGTAGAATCTACAAAGGTAGAGATGAGATTAAAAGATTCAAAAATGGTTACGGGACTTTGATTGTCTCTACTAGCCAAGGCGTACTTCCAAATGATAAAGCCTACAGCAATGGAACAGGTGGCGAAGTCATCTGTAGTATATGGTAAGGAAGGAGAGGTAATGTCAAGAATTGGAAAACAGCCTGTTTCTATTCCTTCAGGAATTGAGGTAGAGATTGATGGTAGCAAAATCATCGTAAAAAAGGGCAAAGAGCAAAAAGAGCTTGAAACTTATGGTAGAGTAGGAATTGAGCTAAAAGATAATGAAGTCCACTTTAGTAGAGTCGATGAGACTAAACAGTCTTCAGCTTATTGGGGAACTTATAGAGCATTGCTAAATAATATTATTATTGGTCTTGATAAAGGTTTCAAAAAATCTTTAGAGATTAATGGTGTTGGTTATCGTGCGAATGTCAAAGGTAATATTTTGGAACTTCAGCTTGGATACTCTCATCCAATCAACTTCGAAATTCCAGAAGGTATCAATATCCAAGTAGAAAAAAATATTATTCATGTAAGTGGCGCTGATAAACAGCAAGTTGGACAAGTCGCCGCTGTAATTAGAGGATTTAGACCACCTGAGCCTTACAAAGGAAAAGGTGTCAAATATACTGATGAAGTCATTATCAGAAAAGCTGGTAAAGCAGCTGGTAAGTAAGGGGTGAGCAGATGTTAAAAAGTATTCAGAAACAGAAAAATAGAATGTATGCTCAAAGAAAAAGAAGAGTCAGAGGCAAAATCTCTGGTACTTCAACTCGCCCAAGAGTAACTGTATTTAGATCAAATAAGCACTTCTACGCTCAAGCAATCGATGATACAAAAGGGCATACGTTGGCTTATGCTGATGGTAGAAAAATGGGACTTCGCGCAAATCGTGAAGATGTAAAAAAGATTGCTGTAGATTTGGCAGACAAACTAAAAGCTCAAAATGTAGACAGTATCGTTTTTGATAGAAACGGTTATCTCTACCATGGCGTAGTTGCATCTTTTGCTGATGCTCTAAGAGAAGCTGGCATCAAGTTTTAAGGAAAGCAGATGGATAATATCAATAGAGAAGATTTTGAAGAGGTTGTAGTAAATATCGGAAGAGTTACCAAGGTCGTAAAGGGTGGTAGAAGATTTAGATTTACTGCTCTTGTGGTAATCGGAGATAAAAAAGGTACTGTAGGTTATGGTTATGGAAAAGCAAAAGAGGTTCCAGATGCTATCAAAAAAGCAATTGATGATGCTTTCAAAAACCTTGTAACAATCAATGGTATCAAAGGTACTACAATTGCTCACGATATCGAGCATAAATATAATGCAAGTAGAATTGTCCTAAGACCAGCTAGTGAAGGTACAGGAGCAATTGCAGGAGGTGCTGCTCGTCCTGTAATCGAACTTGCTGGAATCAAAGATATAATTGCAAAATCGATTGGTTCAAACAATCCAAATAATTTAGTTAGATGCACAATTGAGGCATTGGCTAGAATCAAATCTTAAGGAGCTGTGATGGGTTTGCATAATCTAAAACCAGCCGAAGGCTCTACTCACTCAAAAAAGAGAGTAGGTCGTGGTCAAGGCTCAGGTACAGGAAAGACTGCAGGTCGTGGTCAAAAAGGTCAAAAATCAAGAAGTGGTTATAGTAGAAAAAGAGGTTTTGAAGGTGGACAACAGCCACTTTATAAGAGACTTCCAAAAATTGGATTTAGCTCAAGAGTAGTAAAACCTTATGTTATCAATATCGAAAAAGTGACAAAAGTCGCTGAATTAGAAGAGATTACTCTAGAGAGCATTAGAAGTGTACACAAAATCTCTAAGAGTGTCAAAAAAATCAAACTTATAGGCAAGGGAGCAAAAGAACTCGCTTCCAAAATTAAGGATGATGCAATAACAACTAGTAGGAAGTAATTATGGGAAATGCTTTAACTCAAAAAATCCTAATTACTCTTGGATTTCTTTTTGCTTATAGAGTTTTAGCATATATCCCAGTCCCAGGTGTTGATTTGGATGTTATTAAGAGTTTCTTTGATAATAACTCCAACAATGCTCTGGGCTTGGCAAATATGTTTAGTGGAAACGCTATTAGTAGAATGAGTATAATCTCACTTGGAATTATGCCTTATATTACTGCTGCAATTGTGATGGAACTTCTAGCAGCAACTTTTCCAAATCTCTCACAGATGAAAAAAGAGCGTGACGGTATGCAAAAGTATATGCAAATAATCCGTTATGGAACAATCTTCGTTACAATTGTCCAAGCTATTGGTGTATCTATGGGACTTGCGGCGATGAAAGGGAGTGCAGGACAAAGTGCTGTAATGATTGATACTACCACTTTTACAGTCTTGGCAGTATTTTCTATGCTAACTGGTACAATGCTTCTTATGTGGTTTGGTGAGCAAATTACTCAAAAAGGTATCGGAAATGGTATCTCTTTGATTATTTTTGCAGGAATTGTCTCTGGTATTCCAACAGCAATTGGCAACACTATAAGCGCTGTAAATTCTGGAACTATGAGTTTCTTAGTAGTTTTGGCAATTATTGCAATAATGGTAGCTACAATTTTAGTTATTATCTATGTAGAGCTAGGCGAAAGAAGGATTCCAATTAGCTACTCTAGAAAAACTATTATGCAAAATCAACACAAAAGAGTAATGAACTATATTCCAGTTAGAATAAACCTCTCAGGTGTAATTCCTCCAATTTTTGCAAGTGCTGTATTAATGTTTCCTTTGACACTACTTCAAACTAGTACAAATGAGGTAATGATAGCAATTGCAGATATTTTACATCCTGGAGGTTTTGTCTACAATGCTGTTATGTTTTTACTAGTAATCTTCTTCTCATTTTTCTATGCATCAATTGCATTTAATGCTAAAGATATAGCAGAAAACCTAAAAAGACAAGGCGGATTTATACCTGGCGTAAGACCTGGAGAGCAAACTGCAAACTTCTTAAATACAGTTGCTAGTAACTTAACAGTATGGGGTTCACTCTATCTAGCAATAATTTCGACCATACCATTTATTTTAATCAATCAGATGGGGGCATCTTTCTACTTTGGTGGAACTGCTGTACTAATTGTTGTACAAGTGGCATTAGATACTATGAGAAAGATTGAAGCTCAAAGAACAATGGCCCAATACGAAACCTTAGGACATGTAGGATTGTAATGGCGATTCCTCTTAGAAAACCATCAGAAATTGATAAGCTCCGCCGTGCCGGGGCTATGGTAGGTCAAACCCTTGAATATCTAAAAGATAATGTAAAAGCTGGAATGACTTTAAAAGAGGTCGACAGTATTGGTGAAGAGTTTTTGAAAAAACTTGGAGCTGAACCATCATTTAAAGGACTCTATGGCTTTCCAAATGCAATTTGTACTTCCGTAAATGAGGTAATAATCCACGGGATTCCCACAGATTATCAGCTAAAAGATGGAGATATTTTAGGTATTGATATTGGTAGCAAAGTCGATGGATATTTTGGTGATGCAGCTATTACTATGCCAATTGGTAAAATTAGCGAAATCGATAAGAAACTAATCGATTGCTCAAGAGATACTCTTTTTAGAGCTATTGAGGCAATTGAGGCTGGAATGAGATTTAAAACTCTTAGCAAAATCTTAGAAGACTCTATTTTATCTTATGGTTTTGTACCACTTAAAAACTACTGTGGTCATGGAATCGGCAAAAAACCCCATGAAGAGCCAAATATTTTAAATTATCTAGAAGGTAAACCCAATCAAGGCCCAAAAATTAAAAATGGTATGGTCTTTTGTATCGAGCCTATGATTTGTCAAAAAGAGTCAGAGCCAAAAGTCTTAGATGATGAGTGGTCAGTAGTCAGTATTGATGGATTAAATGGCTCTCATTATGAGCATCAAGTAGCAGTTGTTAATGGTAAAGCTGAGATTTTAACTCTACCTTAGAGTAGACTTTAGGGGAGTTTTGCTCCTCTTTTGTGTACCCTAAAGTACCCTAAAAATTAGAATAAGGATATAAATTGGCTAAAGATGATGTAATCGAGATTGATGGAAAGGTGGTTGAAGCGCTTCCAAATGCTACTTTTAGAGTGGAGCTGGACAACGGTCATATAATACTCTGTCATATCGCAGGTAAAATGAGAATGCACTACATCAAAATCCTTCCAGGGGATAGAGTAAAAGTGGAGTTGACACCATACTCCTTAGATAAAGGTCGAATTACTTTTAGATATAAATAAAAGCTTGAGCCTCAGGCTTCCCTTTTGGGGATTAGAGCAAAGTTTAGGTGATTTTTTATAGATTTTAATCTTAATTTATTTTCTATTTTTGAATTAACAAAAAGTTGAGCTTTTTAACATCAACTAATACCATAAAATAGAAATTTCTAGCCTTAAATCTTTAGTGTTACTCACAAAATTAATTATACTAAATTTTGGTTATAATATAATCTGTTTAAGATTCAATCTATCCCAAAGCTCCAAAAAATTAGTTTAAGGAGATGAGATGAAAAAGGCTCTCCCAGTTATTTTGACTATTTTACTCTTTGCTGTAGTGGCAGTAGTTGTAATATCTGTTGCAAAAAAAGAGCAACCAGTGGTTTTTGTCGAAGGCAATACAAAAAAAGCTCCACTCCCAATAAAAATCGGTTTCACAAATGATATTCAGTGTAAAATGTTAATAGCTGATATAAATAATAGTGCTGAAGTAATCTCTCCAGATGGTAAGACCTGGTTTTTTGATGATCCAGGCTGTATGATTCTTTGGCTAAAAGATAAAGATTTTGAAGACAAAGCAAAACTTTGGGTCTATACTTTGGATAGTAATAAATGGGTAGATGCTAAAAAGGCTTGGTATGGAATTAAAGACCATACAGCAATGCATTATGGTTTTGGTGCTAGAGAAAAAAAGTGTAAAGAGTGTATTAATTTTGAGGAGATGCGTCTTAGAATGCTCAGAGGGGAGAATCTTACAAACCCAAAAATTAGAAAAAAGCTACTAGGTATTTAATATGGATAGTATAGATATTGTAGCTATAGTTTTGGCTGCATTTACAGGCTCTTTTGGTCACTGCTTGGGAATGTGTGGAGGAATAGTAATAGCTTACTCTTCAGCCAAAATTGATAGATCATGGGGAAAATCTCATGAGATTTTTGTACATACTCTTTATTCATTAGGAAGAGTCAGTACCTACATGATGCTAGGAGCTATTTTTGGTTATATTGGAGGAGTCGCCAAATTTGATGGCTATTCTACCGGAATTTTGACAATAATTGCAGGTATTTTCATGGTGTTGGCAGGACTCTCCTTGATTGGAAAGATTGAGTTTTTGACCAAATTTGAACACTCTTTATCTAGCTCTAGTTGGTATCAAAGTGCTTTTAGGTATATTTTAAGAGACAAATCTCTTTATAGTTTTTATCTTCTTGGACTCTTAAATGGACTTTTGCCTTGTGGACTTGTCTACTTTTTTGCAGTAGAAGCAGCAAATACTGGTAGTCCAATTTATGGTGCTTTTGTAATGTTTATTTTTGGGATTAGTACTATTCCAGCACTTCTTGGACTGGGGCTTTTTACCTCCTTGTTTGCTAAGAGTTCTTTTAGGCAAGTGATGATTAATTTAGCATCAATTGTTGTAGTAATTTATGGAGTCTACACCATCTACAGAGGATATGATTTTATAAGGCACCCTGATAAATCTTTGCTAAATTGTTGTGAATCTGATGATACCAAAAAAATTGAACAGAGTCTTAAAAACTCTAATCTAACACCATTTAAAAGTCAAACAGATAATTAAAATATAGCTTGAATTTAGCTATTTTTGATATACTTGTAGCCACAATTAAAAAATGAGGAGCAATAAATGGCAATTTTTGACGAAGTCAAAGAAGTAGTAATGGAACAACTTAACAAATCTGCTGATGAGGTAAAAGAGGATTCAAAATTCGCAGAGGATTTGGGTGCTGATAGCTTGGATGTCGTTGAGTTGGTAATGGCTCTTGAAGAGAAGTTTGAAATCGAAATTCCTGATGAAGATGCCGAAAAGATTACTACTGTAGCTGATGCTGTAAAATACATCGAAGAGCATAAAGCTTAAGCTTATTTTTTTAGTTTTAGTTTTCTATCATCTCTTTTGAGATGGTAGATAGAAGTTTTTTTCGAAAGATTTCTATCTACTTTGGTAATTATTGATGGAGGGACAAGTGAGAAGAGTCGTCATAACTGGTCTTGGAATGATTAATAGCTTAGGACACAATAAAGATGAGTCGTTTGAAGCGATTGTAAATGGAGAGTGTGGAGTAGATACTATTTCACTCTTTGACCCTGAAAAATTCTCTGTCAAAATTGCAGCAGAGGTAAAAGATTTTGATCCAGCAAAAGTGATGGATCCAAAAGAGGTCAAAAAAGCTGATAGATTTATTCAGCTTGGAATCAAAGCAGCTCAAGAGGCAATGGCTGATTCTGGAATAGATGAGTTGATCGATAGAGAGAGATTTGGAGTAAGTTGTGCTTCTGGGATAGGTGGGCTTCCTGTCATTGAGAAAAATTCAATTGTACTTCATACAAGAGGACCAAGAAGAATCTCTCCATTTTTTATTCCATCAGCTCTTGCAAATATGCTGGGTGGATTTGTCTCAATCGAACATAATCTAAAAGGACCAAACTTAGGTTCAGTTACTGCTTGTGCTGCTGGGACTCACGCAATCTGTGAAGGTGCTAAGACAATTATGCTAGGTGGAGCCGATAGAATGTTAGTCGTAGGTGGTGAGGCTGCTATTACCGGAATCGGTGTGGGTGGATTTGCGGCGATGAAAGCACTCTCAACTAGAAATGATGATCCAAAAACAGCTTCAAGACCATTTGATAAAGATAGAGATGGATTTATTATGGGTGAAGGTGCTGGAGCTTTAGTACTTGAAGAGTATGAGTCTGCCAAAGCAAGAGGAGCAAAAATCTATGCAGAGCTAATAGGATTTGGTGAAAGTGGAGACGCAAACCACATCACAACACCTACAACAGATGGACCACTAAGAGCTATGAGAGCTGCTTATGAGATGGCAGGTCGTCCAAAGATTGATTATATTAATGCTCATGGGACATCTACTCCAATTAATGATGCAAATGAGACAAAAGCTATCAAAGAGCTTTTAGGTGGTAAGGAGAATTGCCCTCCAATTAGTTCAACAAAAGGACAAATTGGTCACTGCCTAGGGGCTGCTGGGGCTATTGAAGCTGTAATTACAATTATGGCGATGACAAAAGGAATCACACCTCCTACAATTAATTATACTACACCAGACCCAGATTGCGATTTGGATTATATTCCAAATAAAGCAAGAGAGATGAATATTGATGTAGCAATGAGTAACTCTTTTGGTTTTGGTGGTACAAATGGCGTAGTAATCTTCAAAAAAATCTAAATGAAAGAGGAGCAATGGGTACATATCTTGATTTTGAAAAACCCATAGAATCTATTGAACAGTACATTGAATCTGCACGAGCTAGAGGAGATGTAGATGCTGTTGAGATTCTAGAAAAAGACCTCCAAAAAGAGATAAGTAAAATCTACGGCAACTTGAGCGACTATCAAAAGCTCCAGCTTGCTAGACATCCAGATAGACCTTATGCTCTAGATTATATTCGTCTTCTTTTAGATGATGCCCAAGAGATTCATGGCGATAGAATGTATAGAGACGACCCTGCAATTTTGTGTTATCTTGGCTGGATTGCAGGGCAAAAAACAGTAGTAATTGGTGAGCAAAAAGGTAGAGGAACCAAACATAAAATTAGAAGAAACTTTGGGATGCCTCACCCTGAAGGTTATCGAAAAGCTTTAAGAGCTGTAAAACTTGCAGAGAAATTTGATATTCCAGTGCTAATGTTAATTGACACTCCAGGTGCATACCCAGGAATTGGGGCAGAAGAAAGAGGTCAAAGTGAAGCCATTGCTAGAAATCTTTTTGAACTCTCAGGTATAAAAGTACCTCTTATTTCAGTAGTAATTGGAGAGGGAGGAAGTGGTGGAGCTTTGGCAATTGGCGTAGCAGATAAGTTGGCAATGATGAGATACTCTGTTTTTGCTGTAATTTCTCCTGAAGGGTGTAGTGCAATTTTGTGGAATGACCCTACAAAAGTAGAACAAGCTACAAAAGCACTAAAAATCACTCCTGATGCTCTGTTAGAACATAAATTAATAGATGATATTATTGATGAGCCAATCAGTGGAGCTCACAGGGATAAGGTCTCAGCAGCAAATGCTCTTAAAAATTATTATCTAAACTCTTTGAGAGAGTTAAAAGATTATTCAAAAGATGAACTTTTGATGAGAAGATACAATAAATTAATCTCAATTGGGGCTTTTCAAGATGCCAGCTCCATAGAAGAAGAATAAAAGAAGATAGATTTTGCTCGGTGAAATTGTCTCAAAAATTGTAGAAATCGTAGGTGATTGGGGATATTTTGGGATATTTTCAGCTATGTTTTTAGAGAGTAGCTTTTTCCCTTTTCCTAGTGAGGCAGTCATGATTCCTGCTGGATATTTGAGCTACAAAGGTCAAATGTCTCTTATTTTGGCAATTTTAGCTGGAATAGGAGGCTCTATTTTTGGAGCTATCTTCAACTATCTCTTAGCCCTACATCTTGGTAAAAAATTCTTACTAAAATATGGGAAATACTTCTTTTTGGATGAAAAAGGTTTGAGTAGACTTGAAAACTACTTCCGTAATCATGGAGAGATATCCACATTTATTGGAAGGCTTATCCCTGCTATAAGACAATACATCTCTTTACCTGCTGGACTTGCAAAGATGAATATGGCCAAATTTACAATTTATACCGCTCTTGGTGCTGGAATCTGGGTAACAATACTAGCTCTACTTGGTTATTTTGTAGGAGCAAATGAGAATTTGGTCAAAGAGTATCTAAGAAGTGCTACCTTAATTGTACTTGGGCTAGTCGGAGTGCTAGGAATTATTTACTATATTCGAATTAGAGGCAAAGAGGATAAATTATGATTTTGGCAGATGTAGGAAATAGACATATCCATATTTATGAAGAAGGAGCTGTTGTAGATTTAAGTTATGATGATGCAATAGAGTACTTTAGCTCACAAACACTCTACTACATCTGTGTAAACTCTGCTGTAGATGAAAAGATAAAAAGATACACCTCTTGGAAAAATATCTCAGATTTAATTCATATCGATGGTGAATATAGTCAAATGGGTGTGGATAGAAAAGCCCTCTGCTTAAGCCGTGGAGATGGTATTTATATCGATGCTGGAAGTGCTATTACTATCGATAAAGTAAGTGGTGGACGATACACTGGGGGAATGATTTTTCCTGGACTCTACAGCTATAAAAATGCATACTCTTCTATCTCCAAAAAATTGGATTTTGATGTGGAATTAATGGATAGAGAGCTAGATGATCTTGGGAATCTACCTAAAGGTACTAATAAGCAAATTGTCTATACTATACTAAAACCAATTGTAGATAGTGTAAATAATATTAGAGGTGATTTACCTCTTTATATCACTGGAGGTGATAGATTGGTATTTGGTAATCTTTTTGATGAGGTTAACTTAAGTAATAAATTTCTCTTTGAGGGTATCCTCAAAGCTTTAAAAAATAGTTAAAAAGAGGCTTGTATGCTAACAATAGCACTTCCAAAAGGTAGAATTGCAGAGGATACTCTTGCCATCTTCTCTAAGCTTTTTGGAGATGGTTTTGAGTTTGAGAGTCGAAAATTGATTCTAGATATTGGCGAGTTTAGATTTTTGAATGTGAGGAATCAAGATGTCCCAACTTATGTAGAGTATGGCTCTGCTGATTTGGGCGTAGTGGGATTGGATGTAATCACAGAAAAAGAGCTAGACATTATAGATTTGCTTGATTTGAAGCTTGGACGCTGTAAAGTTTCCATTGGAGTAAAAGATGGAGATGAGCTAGATTGGAGTAGACCAAATCTAAAAGTAGCTACAAAAATGGAAAATATCACTAAGAATTACTTCTCTTCAAAAGGTGTAGGAGTAGAGGTAATCAAACTCTATGGTTCAATTGAGCTTGCTCCTCTTGTAGGCTTGTCTGATGCAATTGTAGATATCGTAGAAACAGGTAAAACTATGAAAGAAAATGGCTTAGTAGTAGCAGAAGATATCATGGACTCTTCCGCTCACCTCATCGCCAACAAAAATAGTTTCTACGCAAAGAAGAATCAAATTCTATCTCTTTATCAAAAGATTAAACAGGTGATTTGATGAGTAGTCAAGCTCTGGATATCTATGCAAAAGCTGAAGATTTACTTGGAGTAAAAGATGCAGCTCCAAGACTTTATGACTACTATATTGATGCTTTGAAGCAGTTAAAGTTTTACTCTCTTTTGGATGTCGGTTGTGGTAGTGGAGAGTTTTTGATAAATGTTGAAAGCGAATTTACAAATGTTGACCTTTTTGGAGTAGATTTGAGTCCTGAAATGATAAAAAAAAGTAAAAAGAAAGGTCTCAAAGCTGAGTGTATCGATGTATGTAAAGTAGAAGAAAAATTTGATGTCATAACTTGCGTCTATGATATGATAAACTACCTTTCATTTGAAGAGTTAGACAACTTTATGGACTGTTTGGTAGAGAGATTAAATGATGGTGGATATATTATTTGTGATATAAATACAGAGTATGGCTTTACAGATATTGCCGTAGGTGCTTATAGTTCATCAGATGAGAATAGATTTGTCTCTATCGATAGTGATTTTCAAGATGGTATCTACACCTCCAACTTTAACTTCTTCGAGCGAATCTATGGTAATTGTTGGAAACACTCAAACGGTACAATTGAGCAGTTTTTTCACTATCCAGAGGATTTGATAAAAAGTAGGGAGCTAGAGTTGATTCACTCTTTGCCTCTTTATCTTTTTGGTGAAAAGCCAGATAAAGAGTTTTTAATTTTACAAAAAAAGGAGACCCCTACTAAAAAGATTTTAAGTTAATTATTTTCTAAAAACTCGAAAATGGTCAACAATCTTAAAATCTCTTAAAGTATCTTCCTCTTTTGCTCCCTCTCCAATATTGTGGATAATTAGAGGTTCACCTTTGCTATTTTTTTTGTCTGAACAGATTCCTATATGGTCTAGATTGTGTGGAAGTTTCCAGACTACAATATCTCCAGGCTTAAACTTGCCATCTTTTACTCTGTAGCCACGACTAGCAAGGTAAGCTTGAATATTTTTTACTCTTCTGTGGTCAATATTTGGATCTAGCCTATCTGTATAATAAAGTCCTTTATAGAGTTTTGGATGAGCCTTTTTATGATAATAGATTCTTTTTTGGAGGTCAATACCTACACCTCTAAATGCCCTAACGACTACATCTGTACAAACACCTCTAATAATTGGTACATCTCCCATAGGAAATTTTATTCTCACATAAGCTGGATCATAGATTAAAGTTTTACCAACTTGCACTTTTGCTGAGGCAATAAACCTATTTAAAGTATTTTGATTGGCAAAGAGCATCAAGCTAAAAAGAGAAATTAGCAAAATAGTTTTTAGGATATTTTTCATCTTCTCTCCTAAGTTTTTTGGGATTAAATATAGAATATTATAATAAATTTTTATATAGAAAAGCTTTTATGAAGAGAATCTAGCTTCAAGAGGGATAAACTCCCCTCTTGAACTCTTAAGCCATAAATCCAATATTCCAACTATCTCTATCAAAATTTTGAAGCTCTGGAAGAAGCTTGAGCCTAAGAGCTTCATCAGCCCCAAACCACTCAAGAAGAGTATTATAAAACTGATTCATAGATGTAGTAGGAATTAGACGACCTTTATTATTCATATCATCTTCTCCACCTAATACCATTGATGGGCGTTTACCGTAGAGTCCACCTTTGACAGCTCCACCAATTGCAAATAGATTACTACCCCAAGCATGGTCACTACCATCACCATTGGCTCCTACACTTCGCCCAAATTCACTAGTAATTACGGTAGTAACCTTTTCTGACATACCTCTTGCTTCTAGGACTCTCTGGAGCTTATCAACAGCTAGACTTATTCGTCTTAAATTTATTCCATGGACTCTGCTCTGCTCTGCATGAGTGTCAAAACCAGCAAAAGATAAAGATACATAAAATACTTGTCTTTTTAGACCTTTATCACTTCCTATTTGGATAAGTTTAGCAGCATTTAGTAGATAGTCTTCCCAATCTCCAACTCCAGCATGAGCAAAACCAGCTATATCATCATCTGTTTTATTTCCTACAGCTATTTGATTGCCATAAGAGTCTATGATTCCTTCAAAGATAGAATCATAAGCATCCCAATCTTTGGTAACTATATCTACAAGCTCAATTGAGTGACGATGAATTTTATTAAAATACCTTTTATATGGATCACTTCTCTCATATTCTGTCATTTTATAGAGTCTATAGTAGCTCCAATCATTCAAAGCTGTGATCATCTTTTTAATCCCCTGCCTTGAGAATATAGATGGAACCGTATTATAACCATAAAGAAGTCTAGGACGATTAGAAGTCAAAGAGACATTCATACCGTAAACACTATCACTGTTCATAGCTTGCCACTCATCAGCTAATCTTCCAAAAAGCCCCATCTCTCTTAGATCTCTACCATTTGATGTAGCAGTGATCGTTCCTTGATGATCATGAGCCATCAAAAATAGAGGCAAAATAGCCTTTTTATCATGAATAGCTTGCCTAGTAGTTGGTTCTACTAGATTTCCTACATTTTGGATGATTGCTACTTGTCCTCTATTTACATAGTGTGCAAGTTCAGGCATAAATGCGTGAGTAGCAATCTGCCCACCAAAATTCAGCTCTCCACTGTAGCCCTTGTCATGAATATAAAAACCACTACTTGTGTAATCTTTGATTCTATTATCTTCATTGATGTAGATATTTCCATCACCAGTACCAAATAAAACTTTATCATCATCTTGAACAGATGCACTTAGCTTTTCAGTTAGATCGATATTTGCTACAGCTAAACCACTTCTTGATTTTTGGTAAGCATTATAACCATACTCATCATCTCCACTAGCAGATGGAATAAATGTATTTACTCCATCATTACCGCCATTGAGATACAGTACAATAATCGCTTTATAATCATCATTTGAATTATCACCCTCGTCAGCTCCTAGAGCTGATGGTAGAATTAGGGGTAATGCTGTCGTAGCCAAACCAAGCTTTACAAAATCTCTTCTTTTCATAACTTTTCCTTACTCTACTTTGTAGTCATCAGAAATCAGAACCATGTGAATTGTCTCTTGAAGTACCAAAACATAAAACTTCCTAAAATTTTTACTCAAAGCTTCATTGGATTTTAGCCTTTTATAGTACTTCTCAACTATCACTTCCCTTAATCTATCATCCAAAGAGTGACCAAGAAGTCTCTCATCTAAAATATCTAAAATATTTGAGATAGCCTTTTTTCTGGCCTCTTCAGAGAAGATATACTCTTGCTCGTGAGCCTTCTTTAGTATCTCTTCCAAATCTTTACCATCCATCTCTGGACGCAGAGCATTTTCTACAGCTTTGATATACTCTGAAAGATCAAAATAGAATTTATCAGGATGGAAAACTCCATCAAGAGCATCACCAAACTCTTTCATATCCTTATAAATCACAAATTGATATGGAGCATAGAGATTGACACCATTATCTGTATTTAGAGCATAGTTTTTCTCATTAAAGAGAACATTATACATGTAATTATGATAGGCTACTAACATTCCATCTGTCTGTATTTGAACCTCAGGAGCTACCAAACCGTTATCTCTAAAATAATTATCACTTGGGACATAATCATCACTATAAAAATTAAAGACTGTCTTAGATAGAGTAGGACCCTCTCCAAATGCTCCACTTGGGTTTGAGACCCAAAATAGGTCGGTATCTTCTACCGTAGCTTTTTTATGTCTAACCTCTGGCGAACTTGGAGAATCAAGATAGATATGCCATTTTGGGAGAGGTCTGACATGAAAAGCTCTTGCCATCTGAGTAAAAGCCATAATAGGCTCTTTAAACTTAGTTATTCTCTTATTTTTGAGATCATCCCAAAATTCTCTATCCAAATAGATAGCTCTTACTGTGGCTTTTATATCTCCATCAGTTTTTTCGAAGACCTCTGCAACTCTTTGTACATATTCTGGGGAAGGATTTGATTTTACTAACCTCATAATCAATTTTTTGGAGATAAAAGGAGCTGTATTTTGGTGACTCATCAAAATATCTATAGCTTTATTCACATCTTGGTAGCAATCTCCACCACCAGAGATACTTTTACCAAGTACACTCTTGCTACCAGCATCATGGTATTTGTTGATACAGTTCATTTTATGGATCATATCTGCTCTACGAATACCAGTATTTCCAAAGCTTCCTCGAGCATTTCTAAAATCTAATCCAGTAAAGACTCTTGCTAATTCATTTACATCATCTTGAGTGTAGCTAGGAATAGGAGCACCATTTGAATCTAAAACTTTAGTACCGTCCATGTTTAATAAAAATGGACTAATAGAAAAGAGTTGCATTACTTCCCTGGCGTAATTTTCATCAGGATAGACCCACTCACCTCTACTATTTTGGTATTTTTCTCTATTTCCATAAAATGTGAGGTAATAACCCATCGCTGGATTGGTAGAGATCTCTTTTAGTAAATCCCCATACTTTCCAAAAGCGTTCTTCTTGATTACATCATAATAAGCTGCTAGAGCGTGGTGTTGACCATTAAAGACTCCTGAGCTGTTTGAAGCAACTACAATTTGGCTAAGAGCGTAAGCTACTCTCATATGGACTTGCTTCACCCCCATAAACACTTCTCGAAACCAGCTGGATAAAAAGTAATCTCTATATTTGACTTGGTCAGAGCCATAAGTAGGGAGAAGATGGGTAGTATCTTCTGCTAAGTACTCCTCTATTTCATGAGGATAAGCAAAGTCATTAAGAGTTTTCCCCATTCTTAAAAGCTGATAAGTAAGACTATCATTTTTATCATAAGTTTGGTTTAGCTGTTCTTCAAGCCAAGCTACAGCACCCATCTCCTGAACTTTTTTGATTGAGCTTTGAGTTGGACCAAAGGTAGTCTTGAGCAAAAATCTAAAAGCGATATCATAAGTAAAATCCTTCCCTTGAGGAATATACTTAGGAATTTCCATTTTTGATAGATTACTAGTGCTTGGTGCTTTTCTACCATTTGCATTATTAGGATGAGAGTTCTTACCACCTTTAATATCGTTTTCATCTAAAGTGTAAATAGAGTCAGATGAGTTTATATCCAAGCTATCCAAAAGATGTCTTATTACTAGATCTTTGGAAACAGGTTTTGTCTTCAATATTTTTGATAGATTTATATCCTCAATATTATCAATCGTCTCTGTCTCATTTAATCTTCTTAAATCTATCTCAATTCCATCATCTGGATCATCATTACTATCTAAAGAGATTAAAAGCATACTAAGTTTTATGACATTTTCATTCAAAACCTTAGTACCAACTAATTCAAATGGAGTAAGTACTTTTTTAGTAGGAGCATCAATTCCACCAGATTTATCAACTGGTAAAGCCTCTCCCAAAAAAATATCATCAAGATAAAATTTGACTTTTCTTTTTGGATAATATTTGAATTTACCTTCAGAATCGGTAACTCTTATCCTTCCATCTCCATTATCGTAGCTAATGCCAATTACTGGAGAATCCACAAAAGTTGCTGTTTCTACCTTTGAAGATGGAGTATTTTCGGGATTAGAGCTAGGGGTCAAATCCGAACTACTACTTGTTCCTCCTCCTCCACAACCAACTAAAACCAAACTTAAACAAAAACCACCAAATAGTTGAAAAATTCTCATTTTAAGCCTTAAGTAGAATTAATCCCAAAGAAGCCAAAAAGGTAACTTAGCTAAATTAGAACTTGAGAAGTATTTTAACATATAATTATTATAATATCAAAATTATTTATATTAGATATTTTATTTTGCTTCTTGATTTTTAGGTTTTATCTTCCCTTATAGATAAATCAAACTACCTCATCAATCCCAAAAGAGTCCTCAATCTTCAAAACAATTATATATAATTATGAAAGCAAAATTTATATGAGGACTTTTTATGGAAAAGATAACTTTAGACGATATTAAAAATATTATTGAGACAAAAGATGGTGTTTTACTCTATTTCACAGGTAAAAACTGCAATGTTTGCCACTCCCTCAAGCCAAAAATAGCCTCTATGTTTGAGCAAAAATTTCCAAAAATTGAGCAGTACTTTTTTGATGCTCATGAAGATAGAGATATTTCAGCACATTTTGGAGTCTTTAGCGTGCCTACTATTTTGGTATTTTTGGGAGGAAGAGAGTTTGCTAGAGAGGGGAGAGCTGTAAGTCTTTTGGCTCTAGAAGAGAGACTCTCAAGACCTTACTCTTTGCTTTTTGAGGATTAGAAGTTGAGGAGTGATTATGGACTCTCCATCTGGGGAGATAATAACTTTATTATCAAAGATGACACTATCAATGTAAACTTTGGTCTAGAGCCATCTCTTTTTGAGATTACACAAACTCTAAGAGAAAAAGGTTACAGAGGACCAATTCTGCTTAGATTTCCACACCTCATCAAAAAGCAGATTGATAACCTTTTCAACACTTTCAAATTAGCAATTGATGAGTTTAATTACAGAGGTAGATTTAAGGCTGTATTTCCCCTGAAAGTCAACCAATATCCAAACTTCATCAACTCTCTGATTCGAGTCTCAAAAGAGCATAGTTATGGTCTAGAAGCAGGAAGTAAGGCAGAATTAATCATCGCTATCGCCAAGACTCCAATTGGTGCGCCAATTACTGTAAATGGATTTAAAGATAAAGAGATGATTGCTCTTGCTTTTATTGGTGCTAAGATTGGACACAATATCACAATTACAATCGAAGGTCTCAATGAGCTAGAGACTATCATCGAAGTAAATAGAGAGTGCAATAGCTCAGGTAGTAGTACCGTACCAAATATCGGTATGAGAATCCGTCTTCACAGCTCTGGAGTGGGTGTCTGGGCAAAAAGTGGAGGATTTGGTTCTAAATTTGGATTGACATCTACAGAACTTCTAGAAGCTTATGAGATTCTAAAAAAAGAGTCTCTAATTGATAACCTTGCAATGATTCATTTTCATATTGGTTCGCAAATGGGGGAGATTGGACCACTTAAAAAGGCTCTCAGAGAAGCTGGTAATATCTATGCAGAGCTAAAAAGAAGAGGTGCAAAAAATCTAAATGCCATCAATATTGGTGGAGGCTTAGCAGTAGAGTACTCTCAGCACCAAAAGGGTAATAGCAGAAACTACTCTCTCAAAGAGTTTGCCAACGATGTAGTATTTGCCATGCAAGAGATTGCTAAGAGAAAAGGGGTAGATGAACCAGATATTTATACAGAGTCTGGGCGATTTATCTCTGCTTCTCACTCTGTTTTGGTGGCTCCAGTTTTAGAACTATTTTCGCAAGAGTATCATGAGCAGAGCCTTCGCCTAAAAGAGAAAAATCCTCCTCTAATTCAAGAGTTGTATGATTTATACTCTAGCATCTCTGCACAAAATGCCAGAGAGTATCTTCACGATGCATTAGACCATATGGAGTCACTCTTGACTCTTTTTGATTTGGGCTATATTGACCTAGAAGACCGCTCCAATACAGAAATCTTGGTAAATTTGATAGTCAAAAAATCTATAAATCTCTTAGAGAGAGAAAATAGTCAAGAGTTGAAGAGACTTCAAAATCAAATACAAGAGAGATATTTAGTAAACTTCTCCATCTTTCAATCTCTTCCAGACTTTTGGGGGCTTGGACAGAGCTTTCCTGTGATGCCTCTTCATAACCTAGCCAAAAGACCAACTAGACCAGCTAGCATTTGGGATATTACTTGTGATAGTGATGGAGAGATTCCATTTTATAGTGACAAACCTATTTTGCTACACGATATTGATGTACAAAAAGAGGAGTATTTTTTGGGCTTTTTTTTGACAGGAGCTTACCAAGAGGTACTTGGGATGAGGCATAATCTTTTTACGCATCCTACAGAAGCTACGGTTGAGTTTGACCAAGATGGGAATTATCAAATCACAAATATTACAGAAGCTCAAAATTTGATGGATATTTTAGAGGATTTAGATTATGATATTAAGGTACTAGACAAAGTCTTAAAAAGTAGTATCGAAGAGTCAAGTTTGATTGATGAAAATGAGAAAATATCAGTACTTGGCAAACTCTACCTCTACCTTAGTGAAAATAGTTATCTAAAAACAATACAGTCATCAATAGGAGGTGAAGGGTGAATCTCTTCTCTTTGATTGTTGAAGATTTTAAAAATGTTAAAAATCATGACCCAGCACTGCACTCTAAATTTGAGATATTTTTCAACTACCCAGGAGTTTGGGCTATATTTTTTTATCGAATCAGCCATGCACTCTACAAAAAAGGGCTTAGATTTTTACCAAGAGTAATCTCTGCTATTGGACAGTTTTTGACGACTGTTGATATTCATCCAGGAGCAACACTTGGCAGAAGGGTTTTTATTGACCATGCCACAGGTGTAGTAATCGGAGAGACTGCAGAAGTCGGAGATGATGTATTAATTTATCAGCAAGTAACTCTAGGGGGGGTGAGTCTCTCTAGCGGTAAACGCCACCCTACAATTGAAGACAATGTAATAATTGGAGCTGGTGCCAAAGTACTTGGGAATATTAGAGTAGGCAAAGATGCAAAAATAGGAGCAAACTCTGTAGTAATTAAAGATGTTCCACCAGAGTGTACAGCTGTAGGAGTTCCAGCAAAAGTGACTAGAAGAATTGATGGCAAAGCACCACTTAGCCACAATATTATGCCTGATATCGATAGAGAGATTTTTGAATATCTACTAAAACGAATAGCTGTTTTAGAACATACAATCAAAAGTGGCGATTTAGAGACAATGCAAAAGAGTGACCAAGAACTAGATGAAGTCTATAAATCTTTTATTGAAGCGATGAAGAGGTGAAAAAAAAAGTCTTAATCTGTGGAGCTGGAGCTAGCGGTACACTTTTGGCTATACTTTTAGCTAGAGCTGGAGTAGCTGTAACTATTTTAGAAAGAAGAGCTGACTTGGCAAAGAAGCTTTTAGTTAGTGGAAATGGGAAATGTAATATTTCAAATCGTCACATCTCTCCAAAGAGATACCACTCCAACTCAAAAGATGCTATTCATAAAATTTTGGCGGGTTTTGGGGCTGATGAGGTGATAAAACTCTTCAAAACTCTTGCTCTTGAGATAACAGAAGAGACTCAAGGTAGACTCTATCCTAGTAGTTTTAGTGCTAAGAGTCTAATTGGGCTTTTAAAGTTTGAGCTAGAGATGCTAAAAGTCAAGATAGAATTTGATACAGAGGTCAAAAAGATAGAAAAAAAGGGGAGTAAATTCTTTGTAGAGACAACGAAAGGTTTTTTTGAGGGGTATTATCTAGTTTTAGCTACTGGCTCTGAAGCGATGCCAAAGGTAGGAGGTTCTGCTACGGGATTGGAGTTGGCAAAGAGACTCAAGCATAAAATCATAAAACCTCTCCCTTCTCTTGTACCATTTGAGAGCGATAAAAGATGGCCTAAACTTTTAGCAGGTCTTAAAATAGATGCTAGAGTCAAAGCCATCTCCAACAACAAAAAAGAGTTGTCTTCTAAAAGAGGTGATTTACTATTTACAAAGTACGGTCTTAGCGGTTTAGCTATTTTAGATTTGAGTGCTACCTTGTCTTTGGTTCTAGAGTCTGGGGATAAAGTCTATGTAGCAGTTGATATTTTTCCAGATTTGTCGACAGATAAATTAAAGACTCTTTTAAAGAGTCGAATCAAAAAGAGTAGAGCTATGCCTATTCCCTTGTGGCTTGGAGGTTTGGTTCATCCAAATTTGGCAAAAGTACTCTCAAAAGAGTTTGGCTTGGAGATGAAAAATGAAGCAGACTTAAATCAAAGAGTAGTCTCAAATCTAGCTTACGACCTCAAGAATCTCAAGATTCCAATCAAAAAGAGTCGAGGTTTTGAATGGGCAGAAGTAGCTTTGGGTGGTGTAAGTCTAGAGGAGATTAATGTCAAAACTCTAGAGTCTAAGCTACATAAAAATCTCTATTTTGCTGGGGAGATTTTAGATGTTTGCGGGGATAGAGGTGGATTTAATCTACACTTTGCTTGGGTCAGCGCAATAAAAGTTTCTAGAGAAATTTTGAAAAGAGAAGAGGTTTGATGGAAAAATTGAGAGTTGTTTCGATATTTTATTCGATTCAAGGAGAAGGTAGTTTTGTCGGAAGTGCTTCAATTTTTGTAAGACTTCACGGATGCAACTTGAGGTGTGATTTTTGTGATGATGAGTTGCACAAAGGTGACTTTAAGAGTATGAGTTTTGATGAAATCTTAGAAGAGCTTAAAAAGTTTCCAGCCAAAAATATTATAATCACTGGTGGTGAGCCATCTCTTTATGATTTGAATGATTTTATTAGATTTTTACAGTCAAAAGAGTATTTTGTAGCAGTAGAGACAAACGGCTTCAACTTCCAAAATATCAACTCTGCAGACTGGATTACTTATAGCCCAAAAAATTTAGATGAAATCAAAAAAAGTGGTTTTAGCGAGCTAAAATTTATAGTAGACAAAGAGACTGAGCTTGAGAAGATTTTGGCAATAAAGAGTAAAAAACCTATCTACATTCAACCAAAAAATTACCAAAACCATCCAAATATGGAGAGTGTAGAGTATTGTTCTAAAGTTGTGTTAAAATATCCTCACTTGAGGCTTAGTATTCAACTACATAAATTTTTAAATATTGACTAAAATAGCAAAAGAAGAGGGGGAGAAAATGGAGAGACTACCTAAAAAGGAGAGAGCTGGATTTATCCTTAAACCAGAGAGTCCAGAGATTGCACCAATCTTTGAGGATGTAAAAAAAAAGTTTGAAAATGCAGGTATTGAGGTAGTCTTGTGGGCAGAATCTGCAAAAATGATTCAAAAAGATGGGATAGATTTTGATAGGCTCTGTGAAATTAGTGACTTTTTGGTCTCTTTAGGAGGTGATGGCACCATTTTATCTTTGGTACGTAGAAGCTACGGCAAGAACCGACCAGTAGTCGGAATAAATGCGGGTAATTTAGGCTTTTTAGCAGATATTACTCTCAAAGAGGTGGATAATTTCCTCTTACAACTAAAAAAAGATGAGTATCGAATCGATGAGCGAATGATGATTGAGGGCTTTATCCAAAAAAGTGATGGCAAAAGGGAAGAGTTTTATGCCTTAAATGATGTGGTAATTACTCGAGAGGTGGTCTCCAAAATGGTCAATATCGATGCGTTTATTAACGATGAGTGGTTTAATACTTATCGAGGTGATGGATTAATAATCTCTACTCCTACAGGTTCTACTGCTTACAATCTAGCATCTGGTGGACCAATAATCTATCCTTTGACCAAAGCTTTTATAATGACACCAATATCTCCACACTCTCTGACCCAAAGACCTCTTGTAGTGCCTGTAGATTTTGGGATTGGACTCTCCTCAAATAAAAGTAGACTTTTAGCAATTATTGATGGACAAGATACTTATCCAATAGAAAAAGGAGATATCTTGAGAATCCAAGGAGCAAAAATAGGGGCTAAGCTTTTACACAGAAAAGAGAGGAATTATTTTAGTGTCCTTAGAGAAAAACTATCTTGGGGCGAAGACTCAAAATAGCTATAAATCAAAATAGATTCATAATACCAGCAGAAGGGAGCTAAATGTTAAGACGACTCTATATAAAAGAGTTGATACTTTTTGATGAGGTAGAACTAAATTTCGATAGAGGTTTGATTGTCTTTAGTGGTGCAAGTGGTGCTGGCAAATCTATCTTGATTCATCAAATTTTAGCCAATTTTGGGCTAGGAAGCTCTGAGGCTAGAGTCTGTGAAGTAGAGCTTGATAAACCAAAGGGTTTGGAGCTTGATGATTTTGAGCTAGAGTCGATTTTGAGTATTAAAGCCCTAAAAAAAGAGCGTGTCAGACTGTACTTGAATAATCAAAATATTTCCAAAAAAAGACTTAAAGAGATGTTTGACTCCCATATTCATTATCTTAGCGTAAGAGATGAGAGGGGGTTTGAGAGTCAAAAGTTGATATCAATTATCGACCTTTTTATCTCAAAAAAAAATAGCTTCTACCAAGAGAGACTTAAAGAGTATAAAAGTAGATTTGAGATATATAAAAAGAGACTCTTTGAATTAAATCGTATCGAAGATGACCAAAAAAGAGCGCTTGAGCTGATTGAGTTTATTAGATTTGAGATAGATAAAATCTCATCAATTGACCCAAAACCAAAAGAGTATGAAAAACTTCTTGAAATAAAGCATCAATTATCAAAGATTGATAAGATTCAAGAAGCACTTTTAAGAGCAAATGCTATTTTTGAGCTAGAAGATGATGTAAATGAAGTCTTTAATCTTTTGGGTAGAGACGGAAGCTATTTCAATGAGACTATGAATCAACTCAGAGTCGACTTCAATGAGGTGCAAGAGTTGACTCTTGAGTTGGCAGATATTGATGTAGAAGATATTTTAGAGAGATTGGAGAAGCTTTCATCTTTGATAAATCGATACGGCTCTATCCAAAAAGCTCTAGAGTATAGAGATAAAAAGCTGATTGAACTTCAAGAGCTTGAGAGGATAAGATATAGCAAAAAGGAGCTTATGGAGTTTGTCGAGTTTGAGAAGGAGAAACTCTCAAAAATGGCTCAAGAGATTTCATCACTTAGAAAAGATGAGGCAAAATCTATTGCTAAAGCTTTAAATGAACAGCTCAAAAAGTTGAAGCTTCCAGATGCTAAATTTATTTTTAGGAGTGTTGAGATTTACGACTTGGGGGCTGATGAGGTTGACTTGGAGCTGGAGGGTTCGTCGATTTCTACTTTGAGTGGTGGAGAGTTTAACCGCTTGAGGCTTGCTCTGATGAGTTTAGAGGCTAGACTTCTTTCCACGCAAGATAGTGTAATTTTTCTTGATGAGATGGATGCAAATGTTAGTGGAGATGAGTCAATTGCTATTGCAAATATGGTTGAAGAACTATCCAAAAAATTTCAGGTCTTTGCAATTTCTCATCAGCCTCATCTAAGCTCAAAAGCTTCTGAACATATTTTAATCTCTCGAGATGGTGGACGCTCAAGAGTCAGGGTTTTAGATTTTGAGGAGAGAGTCGACGAGATTGCTAGGATGATTAGTGGTCAAGAGAGTGATAAAGAGGCATTAGCCTTTGCTAAAAAACTTTTTGCAAAAACAGAGGAGGATAGATGATAATAGATACACACACTCATTTAGATGATAAACGGTTTGATAGTGATTTAGTAGATGTAATTCAAAGAGCTAAAGATTCAGGCGTAGAAAAGATGATAATTCCAGGAGCAGACCCTGCTACTCTTAAAAGGGCGTTGAAGATTTCAGAAGAGTTTGAGGGGGTTTATTTTGCTGTGGGAGTGCATCCTTATGATATTGACAACTACTTCAAAAAATTTTTAGAGCATTTTATTACTCATCCAAAGTGTATAGCTGTAGGAGAGTGTGGGCTAGATTATTACCGCTTGCCAGAGGATGAGCAAAAAGCCAAAGAGACAAAAGAGCTTCAAAAAGAGATTTTTATCGACCAGATTGAACTTGCGAATAGATTTAAAAAGCCTTTAATTGTTCATATTCGAGAAGCCAGCCGAGACTCTCAAGAGATTTTGGAAAAATATGCTAAAGTAAGTGGAGTCTTACACTGCTATAATGCTGACCATGAACTTTTAAAACTCTCTAAAATGGGGTTTTATTTTGGAATTGGTGGGGTAATCACCTTCAAAAATGCTAAAAAGCTTGTCGAGATTTATCCTAGAATCCCAAAAGATAGACTATTGATTGAGACTGACTCTCCATATTTGACACCTCATCCACACAGAGGCGAGAGAAATGAGCCAAGCTATTGTAATTTGGTGGCTCAAAAGATGGCAGAGCTTAGTGGAGTGTCAAAAGATGAAATAGAAGATATTACCACTCAAAACGCTCAAAGGCTCTTTGGGATATGAGAATCTTTTTGATGGTTTTATCTCTTTTTATCTATGTTTCATCTGCAAACTATATCGATTTGCGGAAAAGATTTCCAAACTATCAGTATGTTTTGGAGCAGTTGGATATAAATCCAAACTACATAAATGATCCATATTTCCGAAACTTTATCATCAAAAATGAGGCAAGATATCGTAGATTTTATACAAATTCACTAAAAAGAGGTAGAGATTTAGTTCCTATTTTTAAAAATCTTTTGACATCTGGAGGCTTGAGCCATCTATTTATCTATATGTCAATGACAGAATCTGGATTTAAGCGTGGGGCAGTCTCAAACAAAAAGGCTGCAGGTCTTTGGCAGTTTATGGCAGGAACTGCTAGGAGGTTTAATCTCGTAGTAAATCGTAAACAAGATCAGCGTTTTGACCCGATAGCTTCGACAAAAGCTGCAATGAGTTATATTCAAACTCTTTATAGAATGTTTGGAAAGTGGTATTTGGTGATGATGGCTTATAATGCAGGAGAGGGTCGAATTCAAAGAGCCATCAAAAGAGCTGGGAGTGATAGTTTTGAGGTTTTGATGGATGAGAGGAGACGCCTAATCCCAAAAGAGACTAGAAACTATCTTCGTAAAATCATATTTTTATCTATGATTGGAGAGAGAATCAACCAAAGTCCACTCCCAAAATATAGAAGAATCAAAGAGGAGATTTTGCCAAAGAGTGAAATTTCGGTCAATATTTATGGAGGAATTACTCTAAAAAGATTATCTGCTATCTTGAAGCTTCCTGTCTCAAAAATTCTTAAGTTAAATCCACATCTTAGAGGTTCTACAATCGGAGAAAATATAGGTATGACTCAAATCACAATTCCAATCAAAAACTACAAATATTACAAAAAAAATTATACTCCACCGACTCTTCAACAGATTTTTAGACAAAAAAACTACTCAAGATTAATTGCTCATATTATCAAGCCAAAAGATACTTTAGCTACAATTGCTAGAAAATATCATACGACTCCTTTGGATATTATTCTCGTCAATAAACTAGCAAATAACAAACTCAAGCCAAATACTGCTTTGATGGTGCCAGTTACTGAGGAGCTTTATGATAAAATGTATCAATATTAACTTCAATAAACTCTTAAGGAGAAAGACTTGATTGTACATATTGTGATGATTAAACTAAAAGATGAGTTTTGCGATAAAAAGACAAAGCAAGAGGTCAAAGCTAAGATTGAATCTCTTCTTGGAGTAGTCCCAACCCTAAAAAGCATAGAAGTTGGTATCAATTTTGCAGAAGAAGAGAGAGCTATGGATTTGGTTTTAAGTGCTACTTTTGATAATGTGGATGGATTGAATGCTTATGCTATCGATAAAAAACATCAAGAAGTAATAGATTTTATCAAAGAGAGAGCCTCTTACACAAAAGTCGTAGATTATGAGAAATAACTATTAAAATGGTCTTGAAAGTAGTCGACAAACAAGCAAGAGAAGATATTTGTCTAGCTCTTGAGCAGTTTATGCTTGGCAAAATAAATAACTTCGAGCTAGACAATAAAATCCAAAAAATAGAGACAAAAGATGAAACTGTCAAAAATGTTTCTCATCTTCTTTGGTATTTTTATGATGATTTAATAGAACATGGAGTCGATGATTTTGACAAATCTAGCTGGGATTATCTAAATAGAATCAGACTTCTATTAAAATCAGATGCTACTTTGGAGAGAAAAACTCTCTACAAACTACCTCAACTTTTTGTGATATTAATCTGGATAGTCTCATTTTTGGCAGATGCTTTTAGCAATTTTTCACCACTTTTTATATACTCTTTTGCTATTTTGATTAGTGGTTTTTATAGTTGGAGACTATACTTTTGGGAAAGTGAAAAAAGTTCTAAAGCACAGACTGAGCCTTTTAAAAGTTTTGGAGATTTAAAAAGAGCTAGAAAAGCCATAACAGATTTTAAAAAGATTAGGTTCCAACAAAAATCGTTAAAAGAATATCACCCTCCAATCATCTTAAAGATACTATCTTCCATGATTTTTGTAATAGTTGCTCCATTTTTGTTAATTTTTCCAGAGATTGATTTTCAAGTCTCCCCAAAGGAGGGGAGCAAAAATAGAAACTAGAGAAAATTAAACTTTTGCTTCTTCTCTTCTTTGTAGATATTCCCATTTTTGGTCTACCTCTTTTTGAATCATATCAATAACATGACGATTTTCTGGCTTAAAGAGGTGCTTATATCTTCCTTGAGCTGCTAAGTAATCCTCAACTGGAACAATATTTTTTGGTCTATAAAGAATATTTAGCTCTGTACCATTTATAATCTCATAAATTGGAAACATCAAACTATCGGTTGCAAGATCAGTTACAGCGATTGTATCTTTTGGATCAAACTTCCACTCAGTAGTACAAGCTGAGACTGTATTGATAAAGCAAGGTCCTTCAGTCTCAAGAGCCTTTTGGAAACCTTTTGCCATAATTTTCCATTTGTTTGGAGCAAGCTGTGCTACATATGGAGCGCCGTGAGCTGCCATAATTGCAACAATATCTTTTTTCTTCTGTTTTTTACCGTAGCTGACTCGTCCAGCTTGAGCTGTTGAAGTGTGAGCTCCCACAGGAGTAGCAGAGCTTCTTTGTCCACCAGTGTTTGCGTAGTTTTCGTTATCGAGGCAGATATAGACCATATCATGACCTCTCTCCATCGCGCCACTTAGCCACTGAAAACCGATATCAAAAGTACTTCCATCACCACCAAAAGCTACAAATTTTACAGGAGCATCTGGGTCTTTTAGAGTACCTTTTCTTTTTCTAGCTTTATGCATTGCTTCAGCTCCAGCTGCTGCTGTTGCTGCATTTTCAAAACCGATGTGAATCCAGCTAGTATCCCAAGAAGTGTAAGGGTAAACTGCAGTTGAAACCTCAAGACAACCAGTATTTGTAGCGATAACTAAGTTGTCATCTGTTGCATTCATCAACTCTCTTACAATCATAGAGTGAGCACACCCAGGACAAAGCAGGTGAGCCCCTTCAAATCTCTCATTTGCTGTTGAAAACTCTTTTAGGTTTTTGATACTCTTTAATGCCATATTTTAGCTCCTTTTCATCTCATAAAAGCCAAGTTTTGGTCCTCTTAGACCGCTGAATTGCTGAATATTTGTAGTAATATAGCCAGCATCTACATGACCTTTTTGCTCTCTTAAAATCTTCTTAGCATCTTCTACTGTAAAATCTCTTCCACCCAATCCATAGATGAAGTTTGTAATAAAAGGTCTATTCTCATTTAGATAGAGTGCAGAGCTTACTTCATTAAACATTGCACCCATTGCACCCATTGGAGCTGAACGATCAAGTACTGCTACAGCTTTTACATTAGCTAAAGCTTTTCTAATCTCATTAAATGGGAATGGTCTAAATACTCTAGGAGCAATTACTCCAGCTTTTAGTCCCTCTTTTTCTCTGAGTTCTTCTGCGGCTAAAATTGCTGTCTCTACAGTAGAACCAAGAGCAAAAATAGCAACTTCTGCATCATCCATCATGTAAGTTTCAAGTCTTTTGTATTTTCTACCAGTCTTTTTCTCAAACTCTTCAAATACTCTATCAATTACAGTATAACTATCCATCAAAGCTCTGTGCTGTTTTGCTTTATGCTCATAGTGCCAATCCTCTTCAGTTTGCGCTCCGTAAGTTACAGGTCTTGAGAAGTCTAGCATATCATCAATTGGTTTATAATCGCCAATAAATGCGTAAGCTTCATCATCACTTAGAGGTCTTACATTTTGAGCTGTGTGAGAAGTGAGGAATCCATCTTGATGAACCATTGCAGGAAGTCTTACAGCGATATCTTCACTCACTTTAAAAGCACAAAGATTCAAGTCATAAACCTCTTGAGCATTAAATGCATCAAATTGCACCCAACCACTATCGCGACCTGCATACATATCGCCGTGGTCACCTCTTACATTTAGAGGAGATGCTACAGCTCTGTTTACTACATTTAAGATGATAGGAAGTCTCATACCACTTGCTTGATAAAGAACTTCAAGCATTAACATAAACCCCTGTGAACTTGTAGCTGTTGCTACTCTACCACCACTAGCAGCTGCACCCACACAACCACTCATAGCCGCGTGTTCAGACTCTACCATCACATACTCACCGTCGATGTAACCATTTGCTACAAATGCTCCATAACTCTCAACAATCGGAGTAGATGGAGTAATAGGATAAGCTGCAACCACATCTACTTGAGCTTGTCTCAAGGCTTGAGCAGCGGAGTAGTTACCATCCCAAACTTCTACTTCATTTAATTCCATTTTTTCTGCCATATCAATCCTTTATTACTTTTTCTCTTTCTTCTTTTTCTCTGGCCAACCAGCTAAAGCAGTATCAATATCTTCAGCTTCAGAGAACATCAATAGAGACTTTGGATTTGTAGGACAAACTTCCACACAAACGCCACACCCCTTACAGTGGTCATAATCAATTCCTAACATCTGCTTATCTCTTGAGATGATTGAAGTATCAGGACACCAGACCCAGCAGTTTTGACAGTCAATACATACATCTCTATTGTAAACAGGCTTAATCACCCTCCAAGATGCGACTGTAGCTGTGTAAGAGTTGAAATCGCTATAGTTTCTCTCTTCTGGTCTTACATCTGCAATATTTGGAGCTTCACCCTCAAATGAGTGTAAAATTACACCTTGAGTGACCTCATCCCAACCGACTAAATCTTCAGCTCCTAACTCTCTAACACCTCTTTTGTCTGTAGCTAATACACCTTTCATATCAATCCTTTATTTGACTTCATTGTATGCTCTAGTAATTGCTTGCATATTCCCATCGATAATCTTTTGAGGGAATTTTGCTAAAACCTTTTTCATAGCATTTAAAAAGTAATCAAGTTCAAACATATTAGAGATTTTTACAAAAGCCCCAAGCATTGGTGCATTTGGAATTGCTCTACCGATTGTGTCAAGAGATATTTGAATACAATCTACAGTATGAACTCTATCTTTTTTATCTTGAAGTTCTGGAATCTGGGCGACTAGCTCATCTTTGCTAAGGTGAGTTGTGATGATATACTGAGTTGACTCTTTGTCATTTTCTGTGATATTATCAGTAAATGCCAAAGCTGGGTCTATGACTAGTACATAGTCTGGCTTCATAAATTTACCATGGTCAATGATTGGCTCATCATCGATTCTATTATAAGCTCTCATTGCAGCACCTCTTTTTGCAGAACCATAAAGTGCAAAAGCTTGAACCTGTTTACCTGTTGTAGAGACTACATCTCCAAGACCTTTGGCACCAGTTACAGCACCTTGTCCTGCACGGGAGTGCCATCTGATTTCAATCATACTACCTCCTATTTTTAATTAATGAGTTATGCTCATTGTAATTTAATCAACTTAAAAAACCCTTGTTTTATCTACTTTTTTTACCTCTTCACACAGTTATGATGATATCTTTCACACTATTGAGAAGTTTTGTAACAGTCAAAAAGCTTTCAACTCTTTCATATTTTGATTAGAAGCTAAAAAGTAGATATAAAGAATATTTAAGCTTTTAAGATTTTTTTATTTTATCCAGTAAAAATCAATAAGGAGTTATAAAAATTGAAGCTTTTGAGAAATTTTTATATAATTTGAGAAGAAAAAATTATAAAAGGTCTTTCTATGGTCAAATATATATTGATAATATTACTTTTTTTTAAGGTTACTTGGGCTGAAAATATGAAAATAGAAGAGGGGGTTAAGCTCTTTGAGAGAAAAAAGTTTCAAGACTCTTTTGATATTTTAATGCCATTTGCTAGAGCTGGCGATGCAAAAGCTCAATTTTATATTGGATTGATTTATGATATGGGTAGTATCAAATTTATGGACAAAGCCAAAGCTGTCCAGTGGTATCTAAAATCTGCAAAACAGGGTTTTGCAAGAGCTGAATATGATATGGGTGTGATGCTCTCAAAAGGTGAAGGAGTTGCAAAAAACTTAAAAGAGGCAAAAAAATGGTACCTAAAGTCCGCAAAACATGGGAATCCACACGCAATGTATAACTTAGGAGTAGTATACCAAAAAGGTTATGGAGTGACAAAAGATATGAATGAATCGATGAGGTGGTATGAGTTGGCATTTGATAGAAATATCTCAAAAGCTGGTTTAAACTTGGGAATATTTTATTTTAAAAAGGATGATTATAAAAAGGCCTTTAATTACTTTTTAGGAGCTTCCAAGCTTGGGAATCCGAAGGCGATGTTTTATCTTGCTTGGCTCTACCAAAATGGCAAAGGTACACCAAAAAGCTTAGAAAATGCCAAATATTGGTACAGATTCTCAGCAGTCAGAGGCTACAAGAAATCTATACTCTACTACCAACAAATCTTAAAAGATGAAAAAAACTATAAAAAGGTCAAATTTTGGAAGGATGTGGCAAAAAGCGACTAAAAGCACTCAAAAATAATCTAAATTTTTTTTAAAATATGATAAAAAAATAGAGATTGACATACTCCCCACGCATAAATGCGGGGGATTCTGGTTTTAAAGCGATGGTTGCTGACAAATAGCCAGTCTTACGCCATCTGTACCAAGAGTTGATGCCCCAACTCTACAGATATTTATACTTGCATTCAAATCTCTATCGTGTTCTGTTTTACACTCAGGACAAATCCAAACTCTATCTTTTAAGTTTAGTCTCTCTAAAACAAACCCACAATTAGAACAAGTTTTAGAAGATGGATAGAATCTATCAATCTTGATT